>Ga0102950_1000513_pt1 | contig 11063 bp, 11 predicted proteins | sample SalPon2A_B_D2_MG_FD_78505 | JGI IMG/M metagenome (GOLD analysis project Ga0102950, IMG submission 78505) | Soil microbial communities from South San Francisco under conditions of wetland restoration - Salt Pond MetaG R2A_B_D2_MG | ecosystem: Environmental > Terrestrial > Soil > Wetlands | place...
CCTACGGTTATTTCCAATCCCTTGGATCGTAAAGATTTGCCGCCTTTTAACGATGTTTGGTTCAAGCTTAGGGGTGATGCCTCTAGTTTGGATTTGTCCACCAAGCAACAAATTTTAACCTATATTTCAGATTACAACATTTTGATTTCAGCACTTAACCCCCATGCTAGCAAGGCCCATTGGGGCAATACCCAAACTGCGAGTTTAGACCATTCCATGTGGTATTTTAGGGATTTTGATTTTGAAGATTGGTTGTTGTATTCCGTGGAGTCTCCAAATGCTTCAAATGCCCGTGGCTTTACTAGGGGCAATATTTTTACTAGAGACGGCAAATTAATTGCTTCAGTAGCTCAAGAAGGATTGATGCGACCTTTAAAAACGTCAAAATGACACACATCGCACTTTTAAGAGGAATCAATGTGAGCGGACAGAAAAAAATCCCCATGGTAGAATTGCGAAAATTGCTTACAGACTCAGGATTTGACAATGTGAAAACCTATATTCAGAGTGGGAACGTGATATTTCGATCTTCACAGGAAAAAAGGGCCGTTTTAGAAAACACCATCCAAAAGGCCATTAAGTTGCATTTTGGTTTTGAAGTACCTGTTTTGGTTCGAACAGAAACGGAAATTCAAAATATTTTGGAAGCTTGCCCTTTTCCCGAAGAGAAGAAAACCAATGGTTATTTTACGCTTCTTCATAGTGCTCCCGATAAAAGTTTGGTAGAGGAAACGCGGTTGATAAGTTATCCAGATGAGGAATTCCACATTACCAATCGTTGTGTTTATTTTTTCTCGTCAACTGGATATGGCAAAGCCAAATGCAACAATAATTTTTTTGAGCGGAAATTAAAAGTAAGCGCCACGACCAGAAACTACAAAACAATGGTAAAGTTGTTATCTTTGTGTGCTAAATTTAGAACATGACCGAACGAGATTTTATTTCTCAACCTTACTCAAAACCAGTTGAAAGTGGAACAGTAGCTTGGGAATCTCCAAGCAATATTGCCTTGGTAAAATATTGGGGGAAAAGGGAAAATCAAATTCCGGAAAATCCATCCGTTAGTTTTACATTGAAGAACTGTAAGACCATTACTTCACTAACGTTTTCAAAAAAGGAAAGTGAGTTAGACTTTGATTTTGAAGTGTATCTGGACGGCGAAAAAAAAGATGGTTTCAAGCCAAAAATTCAAACCTTTTTTGACCGCATTTTGGAGTATTTGGCGTTTTTAAAGAATTATTGTTTTAAGATTGAAACATCTAACACGTTTCCACATAGTTCTGGTATTGCGTCTTCCGCTTCTGGGATAAGTGCTTTGGCCTTGTGTTTAATGAGTATTGAAAAACAGCTCAATCCAGAAATACCTAAAGAGTTTTTCAATCGAAAGGCATCCTTTTTGGCACGTTTGGGTTCGGGAAGTGCCTGTCGGAGTATCGAAGGGGGTATCATGGTCTGGGGAAAAACAAGTGCGGTTGAAGGAAGTTCAGACTTATTTGCCATCAAATATCCTTACAAGGTACACGAAAATTTCAGGTCTTATCAGGATACCATTCTTTTGGTGGATAAAGGAGAAAAACAAGTAAGTAGTACCGTTGGACATAATTTGATGCATAACCATCCGTTTGCCAAAGAGCGTTTCAGACAAGCTAACCAGAATCTTGAAGATTTAAAGCCCGTTTTAGAATCCGGGGATTTAGACACATTTAATAGATTGATGGAAATGGAGGCATTGAGCCTTCATGCCATGATGATGACCAGCAAACCTTATTTTATTTTAATGAAACCTAATACTTTTAAAATCATCCGAAAGATTTGGGATTTTAAAGACAGTACAAAATTGCCCATTGGTTTCACTTTGGATGCCGGTGCCAATGTCCATGTGCTATATCCAAAACATCAAGGCAAGACTATTTTGGAATTTATTAAAAACGAATTGGTTGCATATTGTGAAAACGGACACTATATTTGCGACGAAATTGGTTTTGGAGCGAACCAGTTATTTTAATTATTTGTATATTTAAAACCGAATTGTTCTATTAAATGAAAGGACCACTTTTTTACTCTAAAATTTTACTCTTTGGCGAGTATGGCATCATTAAAGATTCAAAAGGCCTGTCTATCCCCTACAATTTTTACAATGGTGCTTTAAAAACAGACCACAATCCATCAGAACAAGCCCGAAAATCCAATGAAAATTTAAAGAAATTTGAGACTTATTTGGAAACGTTGAATTCTGATTTGGTGGTTTTCGACTTTGAAAGACTAAAAAATGATATTGAATCGGGGATGTATTTTGACTCTTCCATTCCGCAGAGTTATGGCGTTGGTAGCAGTGGTGCCATAGTGGCGGCATTTTACGATAAATATGCACAACATAAGATTACAGTTTTAGAGAATTTAACCCGCGAAAAGTTATTAAAGCTCAAAGCGATATTTTCTGAAATGGAAGCGTTTTTTCACGGAAAATCCTCGGGGCTGGATCCCTTGAACAGTTACCTGAGTATTCCAATTTTAATTAATTCCAAGGACAATATTGAAGCAGCAAGCATTCCTTCCCAAAAGGTAGGAGGCAAAGGTGCCGTATTTTTATTGGATAGTGGAACGATTGGCGAAACGGCACCGATGGTACAAATTTTTATGGAAAACATGAAGCACGAAGGGTTTAGAAGAATGATCAAGGATCAATTCATTAAACATACCGATGCTTGTGTTGAGGACTTTTTGAAGGGTGATATTAAATCGTTGTTCGACAACACAAAGAAATTATCCAAAGTAGTGTTGAATCATTTCAAGCCCATGATCCCCAAACAATTTCATGATCTTTGGAAGAGGGGAATCGAGACCAATGATTACTACCTAAAATTATGCGGCTCCGGTGGTGGCGGATATATTCTTGGGTTTACCGAAGATATTGAAAAAGCCAAGGCCTTACTTGCTGGTTATAAGTTGGAAGTGGTCTATAGCTTCTAAAAATCTGTCATTCCAAATTTGTTTAAGGATTTTATTAAACCATTTTTATGCTAAACAGAAGGCAGAAACATATACTTCTCAAGTTTTTCAGCATGTTTTCTGTAGTCAGGGGCTATAATATTCTTATTCTCGTAATAGCCCAATACCTGACTTCCATTTTTATTTTAGGACACCATTTACCGTTACGTCAGGTTATATTTGATCTCAATTTATTTATGTTGGTTTCGGCCTCTTCCTTAACCATTGCTGCGGGTTATATTATCAACAATTTTTACGATTCTGAAAAGGATTTGATCAACCGTCCCCAAAAATCAAGGCTGGATAGACTGGTGGGGCAAAACACAAAACTGTCCTTTTATTTTGTGCTCAATTTTCTCGCGGTAGTATTGTCCAGCTATGTGTCGTTTAGAGCGGTAGTTTTTTTTTCGTTTTATATTTTCGGTATTTGGTTGTATTCGCATAAATTAAAAAAAATGCCTTTTATTGGGAATTTGACCTCGGCAATTCTGACTATTACTCCATTTTTTGTGATTTTTATTTATTACAAAAATTTTGAACATGTTATCTTTTTCCATGCCATGTTCCTCTTCTTAATTATTTCGATGCGAGAACTGACCAAGGATTTGGAGAATATCAAAGGTGATTTGCTACAGAACTACAAAACAATTCCGATAGTTTATGGAGAAAAGGTCTCGAAATACATGCTTACGGTTTTAGTGACGTTGACGGCAATTCCCACGTATTTATTGGTATTTCATTTTCATATTGGCAAAATGAACTATTTCTATTATTTAAGCGTCGTTCTATTGATTGTATTTTTGGCACTACTTTGGCAATCAAACAGCAAGTTGCAATATTTAATACTTCACAACATTCTGAAATTTATTATTGTGGTTGGCGCAATAAGTATTCCTCTTATTGATATTTCCATGGTTTTGAATACCATTGGTTTTGTTGGTTAGAGAGCTAATTATCATATATCTTTGCAAAAAAATAAATTATGAGCAGACATCAGGGAAGTGACAGAAAGGGAAAGACGTCGTGGAGAAGTAATGGCAAGGGAAAGAGCAAACTTTCTGGAAGGGGAAGAGGTGTTAAAAACAAAAGCTTGGCAAGAGGCAATGCGCCAATAAGGAAAAATACGCAACCACCTAAACCAACTTCTAACACTGGTGAGATTCGTTTAAACAAATACATTGCAAATTCGGGAATTTGCTCGCGAAGGGAAGCTGATGTCAATATTGCAACCGGACAGGTTACCGTAAACGGTAAAGTAATTACTGAAATGGGATACAAAGTAAAGCTTGAAGACGAGATCCGTTTTGACGGTGCGCGAATCAATCCCGAAAAGAAAGCCTATGTATTGCTAAATAAGCCAAAGGGGTTTGCTACAACAATGAGCGAAAGTAAGGGAAGAACGGTTATGGATTTGGTTGCTAATGCTACAAGTTCACGAATAAAACCCATTGGACGCCTGGGGAGGAATGCAACAGGCTTGTTGTTGTTTACCAATGATGAAACCATAGAAAAAAAATTCACTAACTCTAAAAATGGTATTACAAGGCTGTTTCATATTGAGCTAGATAAAAATTTGAAATTTGAAGACTTGAAAAAAATACAGGAAGGGTTAAAAGTTAAGGGGAAACAGATGTTTATTGAAGAAATAAGTTACATAGATGGTGCTCCCAAAAGAGAAATTGGATTGAAAATTAAACAGACGGGCAACCATGTTATCAGGACAATTTTTGATTTTTTAAACTATGAGATTGTGCGTTTGGATTGCGTAACCATTGGACACCTCACAAAAAAGGACATTCCCAGAGGACGCTGGAAACATTTGACACAACAAGAGCTCAATACGCTTAAAATGCTTTAACGTAAAAAAAATATAAAAATGACTTTAATTTAAAATTTTTATATTTCATTTGTAAAAGCAATTGGCTGAACATAATGGTCGGTGTTTTTAAGTTTGGGCTTTTGAAAATTAGGAAGTCAAATTCAAAAGTAGCTTATAGTTTAGGCAACCAAAGTTTAAATCTAACTTCCAAAATATCAATCGCTTCAGGCCAATACCCTAACGGGTTTGAGTCGATAACCTGTATGCAAATATGAATTTGATATCCTAACATTATTAGTAAAAAAAGTAAAATTTTGTTGAAATACTAACTTCTAATAATGAATACCAAATACATTGATTTAATCAATCAGACGTTTTATTTTCCCCAAGAAGAATTCAAGCTTGTAGATAGGACCCTACAATTTCATGATATCGATTTAATGCAACTTGTTGAAGATTATGGGGCGCCTTTGAAGTTTACATATCTTCCCCAAATTTCAAATAATATCAATAGGGCCAAGGAATGGTTTGTAAAGGCCAGAAAAAAAAATAAATACAAAGGGAAATACAGCTACTGTTATTGCACAAAAAGTTCGCATTTTAAACATGTTTTGAACGAGGCCCTTAAAAATGATATTGATATTGAGACTTCCTCAGCTTTTGACATTGATATCATAGAAAAATTGAAGGTAGAGGGAAAAATAACAGATAAAACCTATGTCATCTGCAATGGTTTTAAGAGAGCTCAATATGTTTCTAACATTGCGCGATTGATCAACAATGGCCATAAAAACTGTATTCCGATTATTGATAATTACGAAGAAATTGACCTGCTTTCACAAGAAATAAAGGGAAAATTTGATATCGGCATCCGTATTGCTTCAGAAGAGGAACCAAAATTTGAATTTTACACGTCGAGATTGGGAATAGGTTACAAAAACATCGTGCCTTTTTACAACAGGCAGGTTAAGGACAACAAAAAAGTGAAGTTAAAAATGCTCCACTTTTTCATCAATACGGGGATAAGGGATAACGCCTATTACTGGAACGAACTCTCCAAATGTTTAAAAGTTTACACAAGTTTAAAACATATCTGCCCGTCATTGGACAGTTTAAATATTGGAGGGGGCTTTCCAATTAAAAATTCACTGGCATTTGATTTTGATTATGAATACATGGTTGAAGAGATTGTGAATCAAATAAAACTGGCTTGTGACGAAGAAGAAGTTCCCGTGCCAAATATTTTCACGGAGTTTGGTAGCTTCACCGTGGGAGAAAGTGGAGGGGCCATCTATGAAGTACTTTACCAAAAACAACAAAACGACCGGGAAAAATGGAATATGATAAATTCTTCTTTTATCACTACACTGCCAGATACTTGGGCCATAAATAAGCGCTTTATAATGTTGCCGATTAATAGATGGTACGATACTTATGAACGTGTTTTATTAGGGGGGTTAACCTGTGACAGTGATGACTATTACAATAGCGAACAGCACATGAATGCCATTTATTTACCAAAGTACAACAGGGAAAAACCTTTGTATATTGGATTTTTCAACATTGGGGCATATCAAGAAACCATTGGCGGATTTGGGGGTTTGCAACATTGTTTAATACCTGCGCCAAAGCATATTTTAATTGATAAAGATAAAGATGGAAACATCACGACAAAATTATTTAGTGAACAACAAAAAAGTGAAGACTTTCTTAAAATTTTAGGTTATAATGGACAATAAGACTTATGCCGGAATTCCAGAAGAATTTGCAAAGCTGGAAACGAGTAAAATTGTATTAATTCCCGTGCCCTACGATGGGACGAGTACTTGGCAAAAAGGGGCGGACAAGGGACCACAGGCGTTTTTAGAGGCTTCAGAAAACATGGAGCTTTATGATATCGAAACCGATACCGAGGTGTATCAACAGGGTGTGTTTTTGGCCGACACGGTAACCACATCAAATACACCTGAAGCCATGGTTGATGAAGTACACAAGGTGACCAAACAGTACATCAAAAGAAACAAATTTGTAACTGTTTTTGGTGGTGAACACTCCATCTCCATAGGTACAATAAGAGCTTTTAATGAGTGTTTTGATAATTTGACGGTTTTGCATATCGATGCCCATGCCGATTTGCGAAAAGAATACGAAGGTACAAAATGCAATCATGCATGTGCAGTCTATGAGGCTAGCCAAACCACAAATTTGATTCAAGTTGGAATCCGTTCCATGGACATTATGGAAAAAACAGTGATGGATGAGGAAAGAGTATATTTTGCCCATGAAATGGCGTTAGACGATACTTGGGTAGATAGTGTCATTGACCAAATGACGGAGAATGTGTTTATCACCTTTGATTTGGATGCCTTGGATCCTTCCATAATGCCTTCAACAGGAACCCCAGAACCGGGAGGACTATTTTGGTACGAAACACTCGACTTTTTAAAACAGGTGTTTAAAGAGAAAAATGTAGTTGGATTTGATATCGTGGAACTCTGCCCAAATAAGAATGATAAATCCTCAGACTTTTTAGCGGCTAAATTGTATTACAAAATGTTAAGTTATAAATTTGTCGAAGACGATATTAATGAGGATTATGAAAGTAATTTGAATGAATATGGATCATCAAGTATAAATAAATTTTCTAAATTTAACGATGATGACGAAGACTAAAGGTCACATATCCAACTTTATTGAAAAGTACTACCTGCATTTTAATGCGGCAGCACTTGTAGATGCGGCCAAAGCTTATGAAGCGCAATTGGATAAAGGGGCTAAAATGTTGGTGTCGTTGGCGGGGGCAATGAGTACTGCCGAATTGGGGAAGATATTCGCCGAAATAATACGGCAGGATAAAGTTCAAATTATCTCGTGCACCGGTGCCAATCTTGAAGAGGATATTATGAATTTGGTGGCACATACACATTACGAACGCGTTCCTCATTATCGCGATTTGACACCACAACAAGAATGGGATTTGTTGGAAAGAGGACTTAATAGAGTTACGGACACCTGTATTCCGGAACATGAAGCGTTCAGACGGCTACAAGAGCACATTTTTAAAATTTGGAAAAAAGCAGAAGATAAGGGAGAACGCTACTTTCCGCATGAATTTATGTACAAAATGTTGCTTTCTGGCGTATTGGAAGATTATTATGAAATTGACATAAAAAATTCTTGGATGTACGCAGCAGCAGAGAAAAATTTACCTATAATTGTTCCCGGTTGGGAAGATAGCACCATGGGAAATATTTTTGCCAGTTACGTACTTAAAGGTGAATTGAAGGCGAGTACAATGAAATCCGGGATTGAGTACATGACCTTTCTGGCCGACTGGTACACCGATAATTCTGAAAAAGGAATTGGTTTCTTTCAAATTGGGGGAGGCATAGCGGGTGATTTCCCAATTTGCGTAGTGCCAATGCTGTACCAAGATATGGAACGAACAGATACTCCTTTTTGGAGTTATTTTTGCCAAATAAGCGACTCTACCACAAGTTATGGATCTTATTCGGGAGCAGTGCCCAATGAGAAAATAACTTGGGGGAAATTGGATATAAATACGCCAAAATTTATAATAGAAAGTGATGCAACTATAGTTGCTCCTCTTATTTTTGCCTACTTACTGGATATGTAATTTTTAACCACCATGAAAGAGAAAGACAACAGAAAACGCGTTATAGTAGATTTTAAAAAACTTACCCCGGAAATTTTAGCTTTACTTGTAGAAAAGTATCCTGATGGTTATGATGACGACAACATTATTGTATTCAAAAACGCAAATAATGAAATTGTAGAAGCAGTAGAAGTGACTACCGATGATACCAAATACTTGGTAAAAGTGAGCACAAAACTCCAAGTCACCATGGAAAATTATGATGAGGACGATTATGAGGATTTTGAAGACAGTGATCCAGATGCCATTCAAGATCCGGAACTTGAACCTGGTGATGATTTAGGTGATGAAGACGATAATGACGATGACGATTAGTCAATAAAAGTGGCCTTGATGATAGCGTCATGGTCAAAAATTAGCACCGTGTGTTGTGGGTAAATAAAAAAATCATAAATTTAGAAGACAAATAATTTGTGGTTTATGGGAACAAAGTTTCATCTCGCTTTACCTTGTTTAAATATAAATACAACACGGGCCTTTTACCGCGAACTGCTCGATGCACAAATCGGCCGTTCTTCAGTAAAGTGGATCGATGTAAATTTTTACGATCATCAAGTGACATTTACCGAAAGTGGACCTTTTAATTTTGAATCGAGAAGCTATTCACTACATGGACAAGTTTTGCCTTCTTTTCATTTTGGTGTGATTTTAAACGATCAAGAGTGGAACAAAATTTTGCAACTGCTAAAATCCAAAGGTGTAAAAATTGTTTCCAAAGTTACCTTTTTGAAAGATAAAACGGGTGAACACCAATCGTTTTTCGTGAAAGACCCCAACGGTTATACCGTAGAGTTTAAATGTTTTTCCAAACCTGACGAGGTTTTTAAATCCTAAAAAAATTACCTAGCATAGGAAAACACAAATTCTTTTTTATCCCACGTGTAAATTTCGTCCATAGAAAATTACTAAAAGCTTTACGGACTTGAGGTGGCAAAATTCCGATATAAAAACAGTTTAAAAACCTCTTAATTTTTATGTCAATGAAAACAAAACCTAACGTGGCATTTGTGCTATTATTTTTTTCTCTTGCATCTTTTGCGTTTTCAACAACCACATTTGCGGTCCAAGATATTAATACTGTTGAAGGTATTTTTGACGGGCACGAAGATTATGGCTATAATTTTATAGCAACACATAGTAATGATGATTCTGAATACACCATAACCTTTCAAAATATCAGCGACGCATTGCTTAAACAATTTGATTTAAATTCGGAAGCACTAATTGGCAAAAGATTTAGAATCACATATCAAACCAAAACCGTAAAGACCATTGATGAAGATGGATTTGAAAACGAGGAGGAAATATTGACCATTACAAATCTTGAAGGGCTGTAATTTATCAGGTTTGGGCTACTAGAGAAATAGCCCTTTTAAATAAGAGTTCCCAAATTAAAAAACCGTATACAATGGCATATTCCGCTCCGACAATCCAGAGGGTTTCTGTGTTATTGGCATTTGAATAAGCGAGGTAGCTCAAAATAATTACAAAACTCCACACCAAGGGAAATTTATACTTTGTAAAGAGTGACAGGACCACCAATGTGGATAAATACCAAGGGTGTACGGTTGTTGCCGTAAAGTAATAAAAGGACAGTGCAAAAAGCATGGCCGTAATCAATTCTACTGTAGTTTTGTTCTTTCTGAAAAAGGAGAGGATTAGAACAAAGCACACAATAACTATGGGAATAATCTTGCCTATAACTGCAATTTCATTATAGCCTCTGAATGTATAACCAATCTCGCGGGCTATGTAATAAAAACTGGCATTGAATTCAAAACGCTGAAACCACAGTGCAACGGTATCAAAATAATTTGTTGTCAATTCTGAATTGTAAAAAGGGATAAAGGTTAAAATTGTCAATCCCACAACAATGGCGTAAAATCCAATAAGCTCTATTATCCCTGAAAAAGTAGGCATCCCTTTTTTGACATTCCCTTTTTTGACAAACCATTGAAAAAGCAATGGCAAAAAAATTAAAGGAATCAACTTTACTGAGACCGAGCAGGCAAAAATTATTGCCGCCATTTTCCATTTGCCGTTGTGGAGCAGGTACAAACTCCATATCAGAAAGAAAATCATGACCCCCTCAAAATGAAGATTTCCGCTGAGTTCAATGATAATGAACGGGTTTAAAATATACCAGAAAATAGTATGAACGGGAATGTTTAGTTTTTTCAACAGCTTTTTCCCAAAATAAAGTGTTCCAAAATCGGCTGCAATAACAAGCAGTCGCATGATGATTACCGAACCCAAAATACTACCGCCCGAAAACAATTCTGCAATTACAAAACAAAGTTGGTTCAAAGGTGTGTAATTTGTTAAATGGCTCCCGTTTAGCACCCCCATGCCATTGTACAACTCTTGGGCTTGGGCAACCGGAAACCTACCGTTCAAAATAAAGGATTCGGGTGCATAGAGATACGGATTAAAGCCTTCTAAAATCATCCTTCCATCCCAAATAAAGCGATAAAAATCTTGGGAAAGATTTGGAATGGCCAACAAAAACAGAAACCTGAACAAAAAAGCCAGAATGACCAGAAACCTGAAATTTTCTTTGTTGGTCTGGATGAGTTTATA
>Ga0102950_1000514_pt1 | contig 11059 bp, 10 predicted proteins | sample SalPon2A_B_D2_MG_FD_78505 | JGI IMG/M metagenome (GOLD analysis project Ga0102950, IMG submission 78505) | Soil microbial communities from South San Francisco under conditions of wetland restoration - Salt Pond MetaG R2A_B_D2_MG | ecosystem: Environmental > Terrestrial > Soil > Wetlands | place...
AGCTTGCGGAGCCGACCCTCCTCGAACGGAAGCGTCGTCAGCTCGTCGATCCACAGGTCGACGCGTTCGTTCAGCTCATCGAGGGCGCGTTCCACGGCCCGGCTCCGGACTCCCACGGCGCGTCCGAGGGCGACGAAATCGGCGCGTCCGATGTCCTCCCTGTTCCGATCGTTGATGGACAGGGCCATGGTGGTGTCGCCATAGGGGTACGACGAGGGCAGATCGTACGCCGGCGTCACGCGCCATTCGCCCTCGGGAAGGCGCCGAACGGAGAAGTTCTTGGCGTGGGCGTCGCCGTTGCAGGAGAGGTAGGCGAAGGCGACCTGCTTGATCAGGGCGAGGGCGGCCACGGGCGCGGCCCGACAGACTCGGGCCAGTCCCCGGACCACCGCTTCCGTGGTGAGCCGATACTTGTCGGCCGGGTAGCGGGCCAGCACCTGACACCCGTCCTCCTGGGCCAGCATGGTCATGTCGCCCGAGGCGTCCACGACCCGGTCGAAGCGCCGAACCAGCAGACCCGGGGCACCTTCCGCATCGAAGACGACCTCGGCGTCGGCGCACTCGAGTCCCGAGCGCCGGGCGGCCGCCAGGAAGAACGCCTCGTTCGCCACCAGGTGGGGAAACTCGGGAGGGTCGAGCTTGAGCACGAAGCGCGCGTTCTGGCGCGCCACGGGCACGTCGATCATCCGGGCCGACACCTTGTCCTGCACCCCCGGGATCGCGACACGGTCGATCCCCTCCCCTCCGCCGACGGAGGCCCGGAACAGGTCGGCGAATCGTACCTCGCTCCACTCGCCCACCGTGACGCGCGGCTCCACGTCCCCGGGCTCCTCGCCCTCCGGGAGGACCTGCACGTCCCCCACCGTCTCGCCCCCGACCGCCAGGAGCAGCGTGAGCTCGTCGTCGGCGGAGGTCTTGACCGCCGCCCGCAGGGCCGAGAGCCTGCGGCCCTCGGGGAGGAGGCCCGAGAAGAAGGGAGGCAGGGCGCCGGCCGCGTGCGTCACCACCGGGTCGGCAGAGAGCGGCAGCGTCGTGGCCACGGGAGGGCCTTCCCCGCGCAGGTAGCCCTCCTCGTACGCGAAGACGACGGCATCGCGGCGGCGCTCCAGGCTGCCGGCCGGGGCGCCTCCCTTGAAGACCGACGCCCGCTCGACCGCCCGCAGGTCCTGGAGCGCTCTCACGACGGCCCGCCGTCGGACGCCGCGTCGCCGACCGCGCCTGCGTCAGGCTCTCCGCCCACGGCCTCGATCCGTCCCCGCCCCGGGACCACGTCCAGCCCCAGCCCCAGCACCTCCAGGACGTCCAGGACCTTGTCCAGCCTCAGGCTGGTCTTGCCGTGCTCCAGCGTGTGGAGGAAGCGCGCGGAGCAGCCGGCCAGATCGGCCACTTCGGTCTGACGGAGGCCGAGCTCCGCCCGACGCCGGCGCACGGCGGCGGCCAGCTCCCGGACGCGCCGGCCCTCGGGCGTCTGGTCGTCCGAGCCGGTGTCGAGCTCCTGTGCGGCCATAGCCCGCCCCTTGATATGATCGATCGTGCAGCCATCGGCCAATATGCCGCCACCGAGCCCTTCGCGCAAGGTCAATCTGCACGATCCTGCGGATATATGTCACACTGGGCACTCGACCCCGCCCCTCGGACCATCGCCTGCACGATCGTGCGGGTGGGAGGACCCTCCGCGGCCGTCGCGCCGTCTCCGCGGGGACGTCGTGAGGCCCCGTTGAGGGGGGCCGGGAGGGTTTGTGAGCGCGCCCGACTCAGTCGCCCTCCCTCTCGGCCGGAGTTAGAATGTGGAGCGTATGGCTCTCCCGCAGATCACCTGGCAGGACGTCCGGCAGCTCCCCGAGGACGGGAAGCGCCACGAGGCCATCGGGGGCGAGCTCTACGTGACGCCCGCCCCTTCGCTCCGGCACCAGGAGATCAGCAAGCGGATCTTCGCCGCGCTGCTGGAGATCCTGGAAAAGCCGGGCCTGGGGCGGCTGTTCTACGCCCCCCTCGGCGTCGAATTCCCCGCCACGGGCGAGGGCGTTCAGCCCGACCTCCTGTTCGTCTCCGACGAGCGCCGCGGCATCCTCGCCGACGACTGGATCCGGGGCGCGCCGGACCTGGTCATCGAGATCCTCTCCCCCTCGACCGCCGAGCGCGACCGGGGAATCAAGCGCGACCTCTACGAGCGCCAGGGCGTCGCCGAGTACTGGATCGTCGATCCCGACCAGGATGCGGTCGAGGCGTGGCACTTCGGCCCGGACCGCCGCCACGAGCGCTTCACCGGCCGGCTCCCCGTCCGCCTCGGCGAGGAGACGGTGGGCGAGATCGACCTCCGCGAGGTGTTCGCCCGGTGAGGGGCCGTCGTGCGAGCCCCCGATCGGTGTCCCCGGTGCCGGCCGCCCGACTCGCGTCCCTCGGGCCGGCGGCGCTGCTCACCACCCTCGCTCGGACCGTGCTGCTCGCGGCGCTGGCGGGCGGCCTCCCGGCCGCGGCCCGGGCGCAGGGCGCCGCCGCCCGCCCCCACTTCCACCGCCTCCCCGCCGGCCCCTCCACGGTGGCGTGGGGCTACTACTGGTCGAAGACGAAGCCGGTGCTGCGCATCGCCTCGGGGGACACGGTGGAGGTGACCACGATGATCACCTCGACCCCGAAGCGGCTGGAGGGGGCGGGCGTCCCGGCGGACCGGATCCAGCCGGCCCTGCGCGCCATCGTCGACAGCGTGACAGACAAGGGGCCCGGCGGGCACATCCTGAACGGGCCCATCTACGTGGAGGGGGCCGAGCCGGGGGACGTGCTCCAGGTGGACTTCCTCTCCATGAAGCCCGCCATCGACTACTCCTACAACGGGTGCCGCGGCTTCCTGCCGGAGGCGTGCGGCGAGCCGGGCATGAAGATCGTCCCGCTCGACCTCGGCGCCATGACGGCGGAGGTCGATCCCGGGATCGTGGTGCCGCTCCATCCCTTCTTCGGGAGCGCGGGCGTGGCGCCCCCTCCCGACTCGGGCCGGCTGGGCAGCAACCCGCCCGGCCGGCACGCCGGCAACCTGGACGACCGGCGGCTCGTGGCCGGCACGACCCTCTACATCCCGGTGTTCGTGCCGGGCGCTCTGTTCGAGATCGGGGACGGTCACGCCGCGCAGGGGGACGGAGAGGTGGACCAGACGGCGCTCGAGACCTCGCTCACGGGACGGGTGCGGCTCACGGTGCGGAAGGACATGCGCCTGAGCTGGCCCCGCGCCGAGACCCCGACCGACTACATCACCATGGGCATGGACCCCGACCTCACCAAGGCGACCCGGATCGCCATCCGGAACGCGATCGGGTTCCTGGAGGAGACGCGGGGGCTGAGCAGCGTGGAGGCCTACCGCCTGGTGAGCGTGGCCTGCGACGTCCAGGTCACCGAGCTGGTGGACGGGAACGTCGGCGTCCACGTGATGATCCCGAAGAGCCTCTTCCGAAAGGACGCGGGCGCGGCCGGGTCCTGATCGCCGGGCGGCCCCGCCGTCCTCGCCACCACCCGCGGGCGGGCCGGCATGCCCCGCCCGCTCACCCCCCCGCCCGGATCTCCGCCGCCGAGTCGACCGCCTGCGTCTCCGAGTCCCCCGGAGCCCTCTCCCAGTCCCACTTCGCCCCCCGTACCCAGCGCTGGAACCACTCCAGCTCCACGTTCGCCTTGAACAGCCGGTGCCGGAGCTCCTGCCAGCCGTGGGGCTCCCGCGGGGCCACGTAGAGATGCGTGGGCGTGCCGGTCGCCTTGACGCCCCGGTACATCTCGACCGACTGGGGCATGGGGACGCGCGGGTCCTCGTGGCCGACCATGAACAGGGTCGGCGTCTTCACCTTCCACACGTCCTTGAGGGGGCTGTTGTCCCAGTAGGCGGCGATGGGGGCGTCCTTCTGCCACGGGCTCCCGCCGAACCACGGGGTCCGGTACACGCGCACGTCCGACTGCGCGTACATGCTGATCCAGTCGGAGGCCCCGGCCCCCGAGGAGGCCGCCTTGAAGCGGTCGGTGAAGGTGATGAGCTTGTCGGTCATGTGGCCGCCCGCGCTCCAGCCCATCATCACCAGGCTGTCGGGGGAGACGAGCCCGCGCTGGACGAGCGCATCCACCCCGGCCAGCACGTCCAGGTGCGCCTCCTGGTAGTAGTGGCCCAGCATGTCGCGCATGAACGCGTCGCCGTAGCCGGTCGAGCCCCGGTAGTTGGGCTGGAGGACGAAGTAGCCCAGCCGGGCCAGGACGGGGACGTAGTTGTACACGGACTGGAACCCGAACCGGCTCGAGCTCATCGGCCCGCCGTGCGCCTGCACGACCAGCGGGTGCCGGCGGCCGCCCGCCTTCCAGCCCAGGGGATAGAACAGGAGCCCCTGGACGGTCTGGCCGTCCTTCCCCTGCCAGGTGACCGCCTCCTCGCGCGGCAGCTTCCAGCGCGAGGCGAAGTCGTCGAACCGGTGGGTGAGCTGCCGCGCCGTGCCCCTCGCCGCGCCGTCCTTCCCCTGGGCCAGCGTCCACACGTCGCCGGGGCTCGTCCCCTCGATCGTGAAGACGCTCGCCCCGGCCGCGGGCTCGTAGCTCCAGCTCCCGATCGAGTGGTCGCCCTCCGGGGTGAGCCGCTCGGGCGTGTCGGCTTTAGCCGACATCCCCCCGGCCTTGTCGGTTATAGCCGACACGCGGAACAGGTCCTCGCGCACCCCCTCGTTGGCCAGGACCAGGATGTGGCTCCCGTCCGCCGACCAGTGCGCGGCCTGCATCTCCCACGGCGTGTCCGAGAGGAGCATGCGGACGGCCGGCCCCGAGCTCGCTCCCGGCCTGGCGGGCCCCTGCCCCGGCTCGGGCACGTCGGCCACGAACAGGTTGGGGCTGTAGTAGAACTCCAGGTTCCGGTTCGACATGCTCGTGAACAGGACCCGCCGGCCGTCGGGCGAGAGCTCGGGGCCGTACTCGGGCACGGTGTCCTCGGTCACCCGCACCATGCCCGTCCCGTCCGTCCCCGTCACCCACACCTCGTCCTTCCCCGCGTCCCCGTACAGGGGCGTCGGCCCCCGCTCCAGCGCCGCCTTCTTGCCATCGGCCGAGAGCGAGTAGGAGACGACCGAGAAGTCGCCGTGGGTGACGCGCTCCTCGTGGCGGGCCTCGCCCTCCAGGGTGCGGGGCGAGGAGGGCTGGCCGTAGGGGGCGTTCAGGATCGAGGAGACGGGCGCCTCGGGCTCGGCCTCCCCCGCCGGCCGCGCGTCCACCCGCCACAGGTGGACCTGGTGGTAGTTCTCGTCGAAGGCGTACACGTCGTTCTTCGCCTTCTTCCGCGCCGCCTCCGCCTTCGTCTCCGGGTCGGGCGCGGTGAAGTAGACCCAGCGCCCGTCCGGCGACCAGGTGATGTCCGACACGGACGAGGCGTGGTGGGTGAGCGGCCGCGCCTCCCCGCCCTGGAGCGACAGCACCCACACCTGCCGGTGCGGGTGCTCCGGGTCGCAGGCGGCGGGCGTGGTGTCGGCTGCCGCGCCCGACTCCGGCTTCGCCTCGCTCCCCTCGCCCTTCTCGTTCTCCGCCTCCTCCGGCGCCTCGCAGCTCCCCTTCCTCGCCGCCAGGAACGCGATCCGCGTCCCGTCGGGCGACCAGCGCGGGTCGGACTCGCCGTCCTCCCCGCGGGTGAGCTGCCGCGCCCCCGTCCCGTCCGCGTTCACCAGCCACAGGTGCGAGACGCGCTCGTCCTTCTTCCAGTCCGCGTCGCTCTGCACGTACACCAGCCGCTTCCCGTCGGGCGACAGCCGCGGGCTCCCGATCCGGTGCGTGTTGATGATGTCGACCAGGGTCATGGCGCGGGGGGTGTCGGCGGGGGCGGCCACCGCGGCGCGGCTGTCCGTCGCGGCGCCGGCGGCGCCCGGCCCGCGCATCGCGCCGCCCAGCTTCTCGCTCGCCTGCACGCCCGCCCCGTTCGCCCCCTGCGCCGCCGCCGTCCGCGGCCACAGCACCGCCAGCCCGGTTGAGAGCGCGGTGAGGGCGACGAGGAGCGTGGGGAGGGTCGAGGCGAGCGGCGCGCGTCGGGCGGATCGGGTACGGTCGGAGATCGGTCGGGGGCGGGGGCTACGGCCTGCGTCGAGCGGTCGTCCCATCGCGGAGGCGCTCCTGGCTCGGGTCGGCTCGCCCGGCCGCCGCGGAGGTCGGCGCCGGGCCCGGTCGTGCTGTTCGACAAGATTGCGGAAAGGCGGGGAGAAGGAAAGCGGGGGATCGACGGCTGCGCGTCCCCGCGGAGACGTCCCCGCGGGGACGCCCACGTTCCCGCTGACCCGTGCGCGGAGGTATAATGTGGAAGGTATGGCTCTTCCGCAGATCACCTGGCAGGACGTCCAGCAGCTCCCGGACGACGGCAATCGCTACGAGGCGATCGGTGGGGAGCTGTACGTGACGCCCTCTCCCTCGGTCCTCCACCAGAGGATCAGCAAGCGGCTGCACCGCGCCCTGCTGCGTCTCCTCGAGGATCCGGGCTACGGCGAGGTGTTCTACGCGCCCCTCGGCGTGGAATTCCCGGCCACCGGCGAGGGCGTGCAGCCGGACCTCCTGTTCGTCTCGGAGGAGCGCCGCGGGATCGTGGCCGACCGCTGGCTCGTGGGCGCCCCCGACCTGGTCGTCGAGATCCTCTCTCCCACCACGTCGCATCGCGACCGGGGCATCAAGCGCCGCCTCTACGAGCGCCAGGGCGTCCGCGAATACTGGATCGTGGACCCGGAGAGCGAGGCGGTCGAGGTCTGGCGCTTCGGAGAGGAGCGCCGCCACGAGCGCGTCGCCGACCGCCTCCCCGTGCGCGCCGGGGACGAGACGGTCGGCGAGATCGACCTGGCCGAGGTGTTTCGGTAAAACGCCTGGGGGTCCTCATGGCTTGAACGGACGGGTGCTTCCCTTTTCCTGGGGGCCCCGACGAAAGCCCGTCTCACACTCTGTGAGCATACCCACTCCTGCTGCGGTGGCTGCCATGCCCAGGAAAGACAGGCTCACCTTGATCATCGACCGCGAGGTCATCTGAGCTGCCAGGGCCCTCGCCCGCCGTTCGGGTACCGGCCTCTCGAGGCTCGTCGAGGAGCACTTGCGCGAGCTTACGGCCGAGGACCTGGCCGGGACGCCGATCGTGTCCGAGCTCCGTGGCATCCTGGGCCACGACGCTGACATCGGTGACTTCCGCAGCCACCTGGAGGACAAGCACGCCTGGTGACGCGGCTCCGGCACGCAGGCATTGACACGAGAATCGTGCTACACGAACTTCGTGTCATGTCGAAGCGAAACGTGACCGTGAGCATGGACGAGGAGACGGCGCGCTGGGCCCGAGTCGAGGCCGCCCGACGGGACACGAGCGTCTCGAGCCTGCTCGGCGACCTCCTCCGGGAGCACATGGAGCGCGAACAGAGTTACGAGGCGGCAATGCATCGTTGGCTCGCCGGCCCTCTGCGCCCCCTCAAGCGCGGCGGCCGCTACCCTTCTCGCGAGGAACTGCACGAGCGCGGGGACGGGACGTGAGCGTCTTCGTGGACACCAATGTCCTGGTGTACGCGCGCGACGCCTCGGAGAGCGACAAGCAGCCTCTCGCCTCCGCGTGGATCAAGTCCCTGTGGGAGTCGCGCGAGGGACGGCTCAGCACGCAGGTCCTGCAGGAGTATTACGTGGCCGTCACCCGCAAGCTCGAGCCGGGGCTGGACCGGGCCCAGGCCAGGACGGACGTGCGCGCGCTCGAGGCATGGCGTCCACTCGATCTGGATGCCCCGCTCCTCGAGTCCGCCTGGGAGGCCGAGGATCGGTTCGGCTTCGCCTTCTGGGACACCCTAATCGTGGCCGCCGCGCGTCGCTTGGGGTGCGACCACCTGCTCACCGAGCACCTGCAGGACGGGCAGGACCTGGACGGCCTCGTAGTCATCGACCCGTTCCGCCACGAGCCCGGGGAGATCCTGGCCCGCTGAAAGCGCATGAGGGTTCAGGCCGCGCATTCCCGACCTCTACATTCGCCCCTCGCTTCGAAGCTCCCTCGCCTCTAACCTCAGGCATGCGCCCCCGCGTGCCCGCCCCGTCGCGCGATGTTTGACCAGCTCCACGACGCCCGCGTCCGGAACGCGGCGTTCGAGTGGCTGGCCGGCCGGGTCGACCACCACGGGGACGTCCTCCCCCGCACCCTCCTCGCTGAAGGCTTCGAGTACCGCGGCCGGCGCGTCCCGCTCATCGCCCCGCAGGGGATCTTCAAGCCGGCCGCGATGGAGCTGCCCCTGTCGATCACCACGGCGCCCCGCGGTCCCTACGACGACGAGTTCATGCGGGAGGGTCCCCTGCACTACCGCTACCGGGGGAAGGACCCGAGCCACCGGGACAACGTGGGCCTCAGGGAGTGCTTCGAGCGGCGGCTTCCGCTCGTCTACTTCCTCGGCCTCGTCCCGGGTCGTTACCTGGCCACCTGGCCGGTCTACATCGTGGGGGACGACCCGGCCTCGCTCACCTTCATGGTCGAGGCGGACGATCCAGCCGAGCTCGCGATCGGCCTCAATCCGCCGAACGGTGGCGGGGCAGCGTCCGTCCACGAGGCCGAGGACGAGGGCCGCCGCCGGTACGTCACCTCGGTCGTGCGCGGCCGCCTCCACCAGCGCGCCTTCCGGGAGCGGGTGCTGGCCGCCTACCGCTCGGAGTGCTCCTTCTGCCACTTCCGGCACGAGGAGCTGCTCGACGCCGCTCACATCATCCCCGACGCCGACCCGCGCGGCACGCCCGAGGTCACCAACGGCCTCGCCCTGTGCCGCTTCCACCACGCCGCCTTCGACCGCGGGTTCCTGGGCGTCCGGCCCGACTTCGTGCTCGAGGCGCGGCCCGACCTCCTGGAGGAGGAAGACGGGCCCACCCTCGTCCACAGCATCCAGTCGCTCCACCACGAGCGGATCCAGCTCCCGCGGAGCCGCTCGCAGTGGCCGGACGCGGACCGCCTCGCCGAACGCTACGACGAGTTCTTGAGGCAGGCCCGCGCCAGCTGACCCGAGATCACCGCATCCCGGCTCCTCGGGACCCCGAACCTTACTCCCTCCGCGGCGCCCTCGTCCCCCATGGCCCGGGATCCAGCGTGAGCCCGGTCACCTTGCCGCCGACAGGCCGTACCACGAGCCGCCCGGCACGGGCGGCCGGGCGGCTTTCGTCTGTTCGTGACCCGGGGCGGAAACGAAGCGTGCCCCCGCCCCGCATGTCCCTACAGCTCGATCACTCCCAGCTGCTGCATCATGCCCAGGGAGTTCCAGTCGGCCAGATGCTCGACGACCTTCCCGTTCCGGAAATGGTTGGTGGACGTGCCGTTGACCTCGACTGACCGGCCCGTCCCGGGCCGACCCATCCACTCGCCCTTCTGCGTGCCGCGGAAGGTCCACCTGTTGACGACCGTGTCGCCTTCGGCGATCACCTCGTGGGTCACGAACTCGCCGTCAGGGAAGGCCCTGCGCAGCTCCGTGATCACCTCGACCAGGCCGTCGATCCCGTCCGAGCCTGGAAGCCCGCTGCTCTCGAAGTGGATGTCCGGATCGGTGAACTCGCGGAGCTTCGAGGGGTCGGCACCGTTCCAGACATCGGTCCAGGGGCCTACGACGGCCTTCTTGTGCTCGGACATGGGGCATCCTCCATACGGGGACATCAGTGGCTCCTTGCGGAGCACGGACACGTTGCCGGACGAGAAGGTCTGAGGGCGCCGGCAGGTGAGGGGGAGCTGTGAATGCCCGCCGAATGATGGTCCATCGGCGAAAGTCACTAATTTGGCCGGCGAAACTTTAATGTACCACCCGAATGATCCTCCGGCAATGGCCCTCCGAAGCCGCGGCCGGCTCGCGTCGGCCGCGCCGCCCGCCTACCGTGCGGCATGACCGATCCCGGACCTGACGCCGCCGATCGCGCGCCGGCCCCCGTCCCCGTCATCCCGGTCGTCGCCGCCGTCGTCCGCCGCGAGGGCACTGTCCTCCTCGGCCTGCGCCCGGCCCACAAGCGGCACGGCTCCAGGTGGGAGTTCCCGGGCGGCAAGGTGCTGGACGGGGAATCGCTCCAGGACGCGCTCGTCCGGGAGCTCCGCGAGGAGCTGCGGGTCCGTGTGATCCGCCGCGAGGGCGAGGCCGCGGCTGACGCAGGCACCCCCGCCCGCGCCGGGTCCGGCAGCGCGGCCGGCCCCGCCCTGTTCGTGGCCCGCGACCCGGGCTCGCCCTTCGAGATCCACTTCGTCGAGGTGGCGATCGAGGGGACGCCCGAGGCGGTCGAGCACCAGGAGGTGCGCTGGGTCGCGCCCGCCGACCTCGCCTCCCTCCCCCTCGCTCCGGCCGATGCCCGCTTCGCCCGCGAGGTGCTGGGGAGCTGAGGCGCGGCGCCGGCACCGGCGCCCCCGGTGCAACGAAACCCGCCCATCGGCCTGTCCGTTAGGTGAAGTGCGCATTCTGCCTCCTCCTTAACGGGACGTGAAATGAAGCAGCCGCCCCCACGCGCACGAGCTCGCGCCCGCCGCTTCCCGGCCCTCCTCCCGCCCGTCGCCGTCGTCACCCTCTCGGTCTGTCTCCTCCCCGCCGGCCTGCGCGCTCAGGCCACCCGGCCCGGCCGCCGCAGCCGTCCCGACTCGGCCTCCCACGCCCGGCCCACGGCGGTCGCGGTCCGCCGCTCGGGTCCGATCGACCTGGACGGCCACCTGGACGAGGCGGCCTGGAGCAAAGCCTCGCCGGCCACCGGCTTCACCGAGCAAGCGCCGGACGAGGGGAAGCGGGCCACCCAGCGGACGGAAGTGCGCTTCCTGTACGATGGCTCGGCGCTCTACATCGGCGCCCGCATGTGGGACACCAGGGCGCCGGGCGGGGTCACGGCCCGCCTGGCCCGCCGGGACGAGTTCCCGGAGTCGGACGAGCTCGAGGTGGATCTGGACCTGTACCACGACCGGCTCCACCGCGTGACGTTCATGGTGGACCCGGCGGGCTGGCGCGGCGACTACAACGACGGCGACCCCTCCTGGGACCCGGTGTGGGAGGCGGCCACGAGCGTCGACTCGGCCGGCTGGACGTCGGAGATCCGGATCCCGTTCAGCCAGCTCCAGTTCCCG
>Ga0102950_1000515_pt1 | contig 11052 bp, 10 predicted proteins | sample SalPon2A_B_D2_MG_FD_78505 | JGI IMG/M metagenome (GOLD analysis project Ga0102950, IMG submission 78505) | Soil microbial communities from South San Francisco under conditions of wetland restoration - Salt Pond MetaG R2A_B_D2_MG | ecosystem: Environmental > Terrestrial > Soil > Wetlands | place...
GATTTAACCTAAAGAAGAAAGTTATTGCTGTTATATGTTTTTGGTGGTCAATTTTCGGCGGAAAAAGTGGTCAGTTTTGGACGGAAAAAACATCTTTTAGCGGACTTATGAAGTCGCACCTTCACGGGTGCGTGGATTGAAACACCTTCAGCAGGTTGAAATCGAATCGCACATCAAAGTCGCACCTTCACGGGTGCGTGGATTGAAACTGAAACAGAATAAGCTGACAATAGATGATTATGTGTCGCACCTTCACGGGTGCGTGGATTGAAACTTTAAGTAATCCGGATACAAACTTTGCAACTGCATGTCGCACCTTCACGGGTGCGTGGATTGAAACATACCGCTTACCAATTTGCCGTAGGCATCAAGTACGTCGCACCTTCACGGGTGCGTGGATTGAAACCCAAAATTATATGAAGGTATAGAAACTTTGAAGGTCGCACCTTCACGGGTGCGTGGATTGAAACAATATACCCGCCATAGAGATTATCGGCTTGATTTGTCGCACCTTCACGGGTGCGTGGATTGAAACATTCGGACATTGATTAGGTTGACTATTTGTAATTGTCGCACCTTCACGGGTGCGTGGATTGAAACATAAATACGGTTTTAATTATAAAAAATATTGAAAGTCGCACCTTCACGGGTGCGTGGATTGAAACAATACCCTTTAATTTTGTTGCGATATTACCATAGTCGCACCTTCACGGGTGCGTGGATTGAAACATTTTATTTAAGGGTTTTTTGTTGACATTTACGTGTCGCACCTTCACGGGTGCGTGGATTGAAAATTATTTAAGTAGTCAAAAATAAATAAGGTTATTTTAAATATTGTCAAACCCTCAAAAGGAGTACAAGGAAAAATCTGATTTATCCGTCATAGCCGAAAGGCGAAGGCAGAAAACAAATCACAACTTTATGAGGAGAGGAAAAAGAACGGATAAAGTTGATATGAATTTGGGAATACTGTAAGAAAAAGGAACAAAGAACCAGAGTTGAGATTTTAACATGGAACTTAAATCTTAAATAGAATGGACTGAGTCTACCTGGAACCCGTTTACGAGTTGAAAAAATGTGTTGTACGGTGATATTATAAATCCTCTACAAGGATTTTTGCGAGTGGGGGTATTAGTTTTTTAAAGTAATTTAACCTCTACGAGGTCAAACTGGAATTAACTATCGCAGATGGTTAATTATTGTTGTAAAAATACAGAGCATAATAATAGATCCCCGCGGAGGATCAATAAAAGGGTTAAGAAATTTAAACACCGAAACTAAATTATCTCTCAAATATTTTATTCTTCAATTTCTTATATTTCAACGTCAATCAAAACAATTTCTAAATATGCAAGACATAGCAGTAATAGATAATTTAACGGAACGAGCAGAAGTAATCAGACAGAATTATTCTTCTCAAAATAATTCCGTGCAAAGGAAGTTGTATTCGCAGTTCTTCACCCCATCTGCTATTGCATCGTTTATGGCCTCGCTTTTTACTTTTGCGGAAGATAAAAAACTTATTAAGATTTTGGACCCCGGGGCGGGGACCGGTATTTTAAGTGCTGCATTAGTTGATAAATTATTAAGCTTTAATCTTAGTTTGCAAAGGATTGAAGTTACTGCGGTTGAAGTTGATGCAAAACTGGAAAGGCATATTGAAAGTTCTTATGAGATATGTAATGAGAAATGCAAAGAAGCAGGAATTAATTTTTCCTACAAAATAATTAATGACGACTTTATTAAGTACGGGTATTCGGAAATTATACATTCATCCGGGGATGACCTTTTATTTGAAGAGAAGAGAGAGAGAGAGTATTTTGATTTAATTATTCTCAATCCGCCTTATAAGAAAATTGACAGCAGTTCGAACACACGTAAGATGTTAAATAGGATTGGACTTGAAACAACCAACCTTTATACTGCATTCCTTTACCTGTCTTCATATTTTTTAGAAAAAGACGGACAGATAGCGGCAATAACTCCAAGAAGCTTTTGCAACGGTACTTACTTTAAGAAATTTAGGGAAATATTTTTCAGCAGGTTTTTCTTCCAAAGGATTCATATTTATAACTTACGCAATAAAGCATTTGGTAAAGACGATGTTCTTCAGGAAAACATTATATTTCTTGTATCCCCCATAAAGCCGAAAAACAATGAAGTACACATTACTACAAGCGACTCGCCTGATGATGAAATGTTTAAGACATTAAATATTAACCACAATTTTATTATTCAGCCCGGAGATAAAAATAAAATAATCCACATAATTACGGATGAATACTCATTAAAAATAATAAACAGGATTTCTTCGCTTAAACACAAATTGCATGATATCGGGGTAAGCGTTTCTACCGGGAAGATTGTTGACTTTAGAATTAAGCCTAACTTAGCGAATAACGATAATTATAATATTGCTCCATTATTTTACCCATTTCATTTTTCGAAAGGCACAATTAACTGGCCGATAAATTCAGCTAAAAAGAAAGAAGCAGTTTTTGTAAACACAAAAACTAAAAGCGATTTAGTTGAAGAAGGCTATTATGTATTCTGCAAAAGATTCAGTTCAAAGGAAGAGAAGAAAAGAATAACTGCTGCATTTTACGACTACACAAAATTTAATTTTAATCTAATAGGTATAGAGAATCATTTAAATTATTTTCATATTAACAACAGTCCCCTATCAAGAAATTTGGCTCTCGGTTTAACATTATATTTGAATTCGACATTAGTCGACCAATATTTTAGATTGTTTAACGGGCATACGCAGGTAAACGCGGACGATTTAAGATTTTTATATTATCCTGATGTGAATCAATTAAATGAAATGGGGAAATATTTTACTGATGAGCTTCCTTCACAGGAAGAAATCGATACAATAATAGAAAGGGAACTATTTAATATGGCAAGAGATATTAATCCGGCATTAATAAATACAAAGATTACCGAAGCCCTTAAAGCATTAAAACAACTCGGCTTGCCGAGAGCGCAGCAAAATGAACGATCGGCGTTAACACTGCTGGCATTGTTAAATTTAAAGCCTAATCAGAAGTGGAATAATGCTAAAGCTCCATTAATCGGGATAACCTCCATAATGGATTTTATTGAAGTTAATTACGGTAAAAAGTATGCGCCGAATACACGAGAAAGCATACGAAGACAAACAGTACATCAATTTGTTCAGGCAGGTTTAATAATACCGAACCCGGATAAATATAGGCCTACAAATAGTCCCCGGTTTGTATATAAGGTTGAGGACACAACATTAGAGCTAATCAGAAATTATAAATCAAAATCGTGGAATGAATCATTACGTAAATATTTTTCAAGCAGGAAGACTCTTTCAGCGAAATATGCACAGGAAAGAGAAATGGAAAGATTTCCATTGAAAGTTTCGGATAAGGTTGAAATAAATATATCAAGGGGAGGACAAAATGTGTTAGTGGAAAAAATTATAAATGATTTTTGTCCTTACTTTACTCCCAAAGGCAAGCTTATCTATGTTGGTGATACAAGAAAGAAGTGGGCATATTTTGACGAAGAAGAATTAAAAAAGATTGATGTTGTTATAAAAGATGAACATGGTAAGATGCCTGATGTAATTGTATATTTTACACAAAAGAAATGGCTAATACTTATAGAAGCCGTCACGAGCCATGGCCCTATAAATGCGAAGAGAAAGATTGAGCTTGAAGAATTATTCTCAGGCAGTAAGGCCGGACTTGTATTTATAACTGCATCCCTAAATAAAAAGACATGGCTAAAATACACTCAGGAAATTGCCTGGGAAACCGATATATGGATTGCAGATAATCCGACTCATCTAGTTCACATGAATGGGAAAAGATTTTTAGGACCATACTCAAAATAATCAAAAATGTTTAATCGTTATAAAAAGATGTAATCGAATTCTGAGACAAAATATGTTCATCTTACGCTATTTTATCCTGATATACCTTATCCTTCTTTTAACTTACTTACTTTTCTAAAAATAAAATCAGCATAGCGTAAAACTTCCGGATTTATTAAATTTTAAATACGGAGCGGGATATGAAAAAGTTTAATACTTTTATTGTGATATTATTCTTTTTTTTAATTAACAATACATTTGCTCAGTTTCAGCTTCAAAATGCTTTTCCAAATTTAAGTTTTAATTACCCGATTGGAATTTATCATTCTAACGACGGCAGGGATAAATTATTTGTTGTTGAAGAAACCGGAGTAATCAAAGTATTTGAGAATAACCGGTTTACAACAATAAGCAAGACCTTTTTGGATATAAGCGATAGAGTATATTTTAACGGCGGTGAATGCGGTCTGCTGGGTTTAGCTTTTCATCCGCAGTATAAATCAAATAGATATTTTTATGTAGATTATATTGCAAACAATCCGTTGAGAACTATAATTGCCAGGTACCAGGTTAGTCAAAATAATCCGGACTCAGCTATAGAAAGCAGTGAAGAAATTCTGATGACAATTCCCCAGCCTTATAATATTCATAACGGAGGACAACTTGCATTCGGTGCCGATGGCTTTCTGTATATCGGCATGGGTGACGGCGGACCTGAAGGAGATCCTAATAACAACGCACAAAATCTTCAATTACTTCTCGGGAAAATTTTACGAATAGACATTGATAATCCATCTAATGGAATGAATTATGGAATACCCGCTGATAATCCATTTTATCAAAATGCTTCCGGGTATCGTGAAGAAATTTATGCATACGGATTAAGGAATCCATGGAGATTTAGTTTCGATTCTGCTACCGGATTACTTTGGTGCGGCGATGTCGGTCAAAATACCTGGGAAGAAATAGATTTAATACAGAATGGGAAAAACTACGGATGGAGGTGTTATGAAGGGTTCCATTCCTACGATCAAACAAATTGTTCCGGAAATAACTATACATTCCCGGTTTTAGAATATGAACATACAAACGGGAACTGCTGTATTATAGGAGGATTTGTATACCATGGTAAGCGCAGGCCTGAATTATCCGGTAAATATATTTACGGTGACTATTGCACGGGTAATGTTTGGCAGTTTTTCTTATCGGATAGTTCAAATAAAACTATTCAAACAGCACCGTCACAAATTTATTCCTTTGGGACAGATATTAATAACGAACTTTATATAACTGCTTCAGATAAAAATATATATGAATTTATTCCCGCTATTGAGGCCCCTTCAGATTTATTAGCTTCTAAATTAAATGATGGCAAAGTCAATCTAACCTGGAATGATAATTCTGATAACGAAAACGGATATATCATTCAGCGGAAAAATTCCAATAATATTTTTATTACAATTGATACGACTGCCGGAAATCAAACTTCATATACAGACTTAGTTCCCTCCTCTGATAACTATGTATACCGGGTAATTGCATTTAATGATTCCGCAGTTTCCGATTACAGCAACGAATCATCAATTGCCGTAACAGGAATTAAAAATGAAATTAGTTCGTCATCTAACTTAAATTTTAAACTCTTGCAGAATTATCCTAATCCGTTTAATCCGTCTACAAAAATAAATTATACTATTTTTAAAACATCGCATGTAATTTTAAAAATATACGATATGATGGGAGAAGAAGTATCAACTCTGGTTAATAATGAATTGCAGCCAGGTAATTACAGCGCAGTTTTCAAGGCAGGTAATTTAGCAAGCGGAATATATTTTTATCAGCTTAGGGCCGGAAACTTTGCTGCTAGAAAAAAAATGATACTTTTAAGATAAAATATTTTATTCGGTTATAGAATTTAATTTATTCCCGGATATAAATTCATCTGCAGATGGCTTATTTGAAAAATCTTTCGGATATACTTCATTAATAATATTAGCAACGTCTTTTTTATCGAAACTGAGCCAGGAACCTTCATGGTTATATTTCTTAAATATCATTGTGGTAACTATCATTTTATAAACACGTTTATTCCTGGAATTAAAACTTAAAGCACTTTTAAAGTCCTGTATTGAACCGTCATAATTATTCATTATAAAATTTTCCATTCCTCTAAAAATATATAAGTTTTCAAGTGCATCATTATGACTTTGAATTGCTTGAGTTATTAGTCTAATAGAACTGTCTCTTTCATTCATTCGATCATATGTGTTTGAAAGATTGGCCAGAGTTTCTAAGGAATTTGGATTCCTTTTCAATTCTGCTTTAAAATATTCTGCTGCTTTATTCAGCTCTTTTTTATCGGTTGTATTTGTTTTTAATATTTTTCTGCCCTCAGCAAGATAATCAACAGGTTTTCTTGTACAACCGGACAATAAAATAAAAAATGCAATTGTACTGTAGATTAATAATTTCATTTGCTTTTTCCTTAATAAAAATTTATAACATCCTTCTTAAAAAGAAGGTATTTGAAATCCGAACTTTTTTTATTTTGACTTTTCGGTCTTATATTATCAAACAATTACTTTACCAAACGGGACAAGTGCCAGGCTCGCCAGCTTCAAGTGCTGTTTTGCAAATGGTATACCGATAATAGTAATTGCACATAGAATCGCAAAAACTACATGAGTTAAGGAAATCCAAATTCCGCCAATAAGAATCCAGATAATATTCATAATTGTAGACAAGCACCCGGATGATCTTTCGGTGTTTCTGATTTCTCTGCCAAAGGGTAAGAGAGCTAAAACAGATATTTTGATACACTGAATTCCAAATGGAATTCCAATTATAGTAACACAAAGTAATAAGCCCGAGATGAGGTATTCAAGAAAAAGAAAAATTCCACCGCCAAGAATGATCCAAAGGATATTACCTAATAAACTCATTTTAGCTCCTATTTTATAATCTCTTTAACTGAAATGTAATAAAACTTTTATTTTATTGCGGTATGTTGTTCATGTTATTCAATAGTATTTTATGCAAACTTTGTCAGCAGGAAAAGTACTAATCATTTAATCCTTTTCCGCTTAAGATTTGCTGCACATACTTTTCAATTCTTGTCTCCCGTGTTTTAGTTTGTTTGGCTTGTGAAAAATAAAATATATAAGCTCTTTGCCGTCCAGGTGTTAAAGATTCGAATGCAGATTTTAAGGCTGGGTTTCCATCCAATTTCTTTTGAAATTCTTCAGGCATTTTGTATTCTAAAGTTTTTTTCATTTTTACTTTCAGTCCGGCTTTTTCCACTTCTACAGCTTCATAAATATAAGTCTTTATAACTTTTTCAAGTTTAACTATTTCTTGAACATTCGTGAATCGAATCTGGCGACCTGCCTGTACATTTTTCGTCTGCTGGATTAGTATACCCCTGGAGTCATGCAATAAGACACCTTTGAAAAAAAGAATCGCACAATATTCTTTAAATCCGTGTATTAAAACTATGTTCCTGCCATCGAATGTGTAGCAAGGATGCATCCATTTATATTCTTCGGTCAATCCGCAGTCAAGTATGATCATTCTTAATTTTTCGAATTCCTTCTGCCATTTCTTAGCTTTACTTAGAAATACATCAACCTTAGGATTCATTTTCAGTTTATCCTTTCTCAAATTCAAGCTTTGCTTGTACTTTATTCCAATCAACACCTTTATGGCGTTCAATATTTTTCTCAAAACGTTCTTTCAATATCCTGAGCAGTTCTTCACATTGTTTTGGTAACAATTCCTTTTTACTATTTTTATTTTTTGCTGTCATAGTACTGTAATCTTCAGTTGATTGATTTTATTTTTTTTCATGATAAAAATTTCATCAACAAACGCGATGCAAACTAATTTTGTCACAAAGATATGATACTTTATCTATTTACGTCAAGAGTAATTTCGGAATTTCTAAGTTGTGTGCGACAGTTAAACTGCCGCACAAAGTCGGTTCCGAATTTTAAGTTAGGAGAAACAGGAACATTTTGATGAGTTGGACAATGCTTACAGAATTACGCCTGTTCAAAGATAACTTGATTGCCTTCAGGATCCGTACAATTAAACCATTTCACTCCTGATCCCGGGCCATGCAGATCATTTTGGATATCGCTGACTTTGACACCTTTGCCGTCGAGTTCTTTGTGAGCCGTTGTAATGTCTGATGACCCAAACCAAAGTTTCATTGCACCAGGTATTACATTTTCGTGAAATGTAGTGAGAGTAATTGTAACCCCGCTCTCAGGAAGAGTAAGAGCTACCCACCAGTGGTTGTCATCCTGGCGGTAATCCTGTATTATTTTTAAACCAAGTTTGTCTGAGTAAAATGCTTGTGCTGTAGGCATATCGCTTACAGCAACAGCAACCATCATAAGTTTATCGGTTACCGGCATAACAAAATCCTTTCCAAATTTAATTTAGTATTTTATTGATTAACTGAAACTGTTCTTCTATTCGCTGGTCTAAAATACCACGATAGAACAGTAAGTATTATAAGTAACAATGCAGGGAATATTTTGAATAAGGAATTACCCGATGCGATATGAGAAAATATCGCTCCGGTCATAACAAAGAAGAAACCGCATAAGCCCCTGCCTATCGGCAGGCTGGTTTCTTTTTGTCATTGTATATTACCTCATTTTGCTTATTACTTCTTGTAACCGGTTATGTGCCATATTTAAGCCTTGTGCAAAAGGCAGCTTCAGCACCCGGTCTCTTTGTGCAACCGATTCATAAATGACATGCATATTTAGTCTGCTGGTATCTTCAGTAATTTTTTCAAAGTCATATATTTCAAGCTGAACTCCAAAAGGTGTACCATGCCTACCGGCAGGCAGGTTATCCATTTCAAATGTTCTTGTTATCTTTTTGTCAGGGTTAAGCTCATGAATTACTCCATTAGCTTTAAATGCTACAATTCCCTTATCATCTTTTGTCTCAAAAAGGTAGCTGCCGTGCTTTTTACTTTCTAGTTTAAGCACTTTTGTTCCCATCCATTGTTCAACAAGTTCGGGTTCTACGAATGCTTTAAAAAGTAAATCTATTGGTAAATCAAATTCCCTTGTTATCAGCATTTCCTGTTTGCCGTCTTCTGCATTAATTTTTGTTTTTTGTTCCATAGCAATCTTTCTTATTTATATTTTTTCATTACGGTTTCCAATTTATTGAACCTTTCATCCCACATTTCGCGGAACGGTTCAATAAAATCGGCTACTTCCTTCATTTTTTTCGCATTTATGTGATAGTATATTTCTCTGCCGTTTTGTTCTTGCTCAAGCAATTCACATTCAATAAGTATTCGCAAATGTTTTGAAACTGTAGGTCTTGCTGAGTCAAAGTTTGCAGCTATGGCTCCTGCTGTCATTGACTGCGAAATAACCATAAGAAGTATTGCCCTTCTTGTCGGATCTGCCAAAGCTTGAAATATGTCTCTTCTTAAATTCATTGTATTTATTAAATTGTAGCCTTATGGCTACGAATATACATGTAGTTATTTAGCTACACAAATTAATTTTAAAATTTTTTTAGAAGATGTGCTTTGTGAATCATTTACTGAAGGTGTTAAATAATTTCATATAAATTTTATTTAATCTGAATGTCAATAAAATCATTTTTATAATTCTTAATTATATTTCTAATTTGATTCCGATCTTTCAAATACCCCGAAGTTTTTATACGTGTTCCCATTTTCATCGAAACTTAAATATGTAACATTAACAATATCTTCCGAATCCGATAAAACAGCAGTTTCCTTCACACAAATTTTACCGTCCTTTTTCGCTATTCCTTCTATTGTGTTTGGACTTAACAAACGATAAGATACCGTATCTGCAAACGGAGTGCCTTTAACCGGGTAATCCAGTCCATCAAATTTACCTTCAATAGTGATTGTCAGACATTCCTCCTTGTCATTAATAAGCTCTTCACACATATTAAAGAAAATACCATCAGTTTCTATAGTTAGAATCTGACTTTTTGTAATTGAAGGAATATTGGAATTTTCCAAATTCAATTTCCAAACTCCAGTAAATCCCTTTTTCTTCATTTGATTGTCCTAAAATTTAATTGATTTAAAATATTTGGTTTTTCTTAGGCAGATTAGGAGTTAGATAAACAAAGGTTGTTAACTCTTAATGCTTACCAACATGCAGTGGCTGGTCTGGTTTGATCAGATCCCCAGGTTTTAGATCAGCCCTTGTACCATGGTAACACTGCTTTGCCTTTAAGTTGTAGGAAGTTTCAGTAATCCCTTCATTCATGCCTAAATACTTCTAAATTGTACCGAGTGGTTAAAATCGAATTATGTTTATATCAATAGCGAATGAATTCTCCATAATATCTTGATCGCTATGAAATTCCAAAAACGAAAGAGAATTATTTATCTTGATTAAATTCTATTTTTGAAAGACATTTTACAGCCCGATGCGGGGACTGTTAATCCGCCTTTTTCGTAGATTAATTCATTTAGTTCACTAACCAAAGGGAGGTAAAAAAAATAATTTTTAAGATTATCAATGTAATCCCGGCTTTTTACATAACGGCTTGAACCGATGTTATATAGCCTTTGCTTTATCCTTTAACTTTTTTATTAAATATTACTTGCATTATTCCATTTTTTCTTATTGATACTTTTTTAATAAAACTTTTTAGCTTTTCATCCCAATGCTGCTCAACTTCTTTTATAAGGACAAACTTTCCTTTAATAACCTTATATGTTAAATCAGTAAACTCATCAAAACCACTAGTTGTATGTAATATTATCTCTTTTTTATTGTAATCAATTTCCGGTGAAGTTATATATGATAATAAATCATTAGATTCAAATCGCATTTTTTGCGGATTGAAAAGCCATACCTTATAAATCAAATTGACAGATGTTCCCCAATATTTTAATAACATAATATCTTTATATCTATCAAAATTAAAATCATCCTCTGAAAAATATTCCCGGTCCTTCATTGGTTGGTCCATATCATCAATATTTAATTCTTGTATTGGAATCGTATCATTACCTTCATAAACTTTTATTTTGTCGATTGTGTTGGAAGTGGAATCGCCAATTAAAATAAATTTAAACGGTGGTAATTTGGGATTAATTGAAAAATGAAATATATTTTTACCCCGCACATCTTGCACAATATTTGTATCTAATCCTTGTGCTTGGATTGCATTAAATA
>Ga0102950_1000516_pt1 | contig 11050 bp, 8 predicted proteins | sample SalPon2A_B_D2_MG_FD_78505 | JGI IMG/M metagenome (GOLD analysis project Ga0102950, IMG submission 78505) | Soil microbial communities from South San Francisco under conditions of wetland restoration - Salt Pond MetaG R2A_B_D2_MG | ecosystem: Environmental > Terrestrial > Soil > Wetlands | place...
ATCCGCCGGGGCGAGACCAAGTACACCAATCCCGACGGAACGCCGGAGCTGAAAGCGGCGATCTGCGCCAAATTCAGGCGTGAGAACGATCTGGACTACACGCCCGATCAAGTAACCGTCGGCGGCGGCGGCAAACAGGTCATCTACAACGCCCTGATGGCGACCTTGAATCCGGGCGACGAGGTGATTATCCCGGCCCCCTTCTGGGTCTCCTATCCGGACATGACCCTCTTGGCCGAGGGCGAGCCGGTGATCGTGCCGTGCTCGCAGAACAACGGCTTCAAGCTGCGCCCCGAAGACCTGGAAGCGGCGATCACCCCGCGCACCCGCTGGATCATTCTCAACAGCCCGTCGAATCCGACCGGTGCTGCGTACAGCCGCGACGACATGCAGGCGGTGACCGACGTGCTCATGCGCCACGAGCACGTCTGGGTACTCACCGACGACATGTACGAGCACCTGGTCTACGACGATTTCGAGTTCGTCACCCCGGCCCAGGTGGAGCCGGGGCTGAAGAGCCGGACCTTGACCATGAACGGCGTCTCGAAGGCTTATTGCATGACCGGCTGGCGCATCGGCTATGCCGGTGGCCCGGCCGAGCTGATCAAGGCCATCGCCAAGATCCAGTCGCAAAGCACGTCGAATCCGTCCTCGGTCAGTCAGGCGGCGGCGGTCGAGGCGTTGAACGGGCCGCAGGATTTCATTTCGGCGCACAACGCGGTCTTCAAGCAGCGCCGCGATTTGATGGTCGAGAAGCTGAACGCCTGCCCGGGTTTGCAGTGCGCGACGCCGGAGGGGGCGTTCTACGTGTATCCCTCCTGCGCCGGAGCCATTGGCAAGACCACTCCCGACGGCAAGAAGATCGAATCCGACGGCGATTTCGTTACCTACCTTCTGGAATCCGTCGGGGTGGCCGCGGTGCAAGGGGAGGCCTTCGGCCTGTCGCCCTATTTCCGCATCTCCTATGCCACCTCCACCGAGGCCCTGGAGGAGGCCTGCGTGCGCATCAAACGTGCCTGCGAGGCCTTGGACTAGAGCCACCGGACCGGCGCTCCCCAGGTTCCCATTCCGTTCCGGCCCGGTGCCGGCGGCGTTTACCATGCCCGGCGCGGAATCCCGTCGCCGTGCCCGGCCGCGGGCATTTCCTGTTGCCGCATGGGCGGGAGTTTGAAAACATGGCTCCCTGACGGGGCGCAGAGCCCTCACCGGGCCGGTCCCCCGTATCGTCGATCTTGAAAACGGGAGGGACGAATGACGGCTAGGGAGGTACCTGCGGCGCGCTGCGCCGTGCTCGTTGGGCCCTATACCAGCGGCAAGACCACGCTGTTGGAGGCTATGCTGCACGTAGCCGGGGCAACGCACCGGAAGGGTGCGATCACCCAAGGAAATACAGTCGGAGACGCTTCCGCCGAGGCGCGGCAACGGCAGATGAGCACCGAGCCCAACTTCGCTCATTGCGAATACCTGGGCGAGCACTGGTCGCTGATCGACTGCCCGGGCTCGGTCGAGCTCGTCCACGACCGCAATACCGCCCTGATGGCCGCCGACGTGGCTGTCATCGTCGCCGAGCCGGAAGTCGGCCGCGCCCTGACTCTGGCGCCGCTGTTCAAAGTGCTCGACGATTACAAGATTCCGCACATTCTCTTCGTCAACAAGATGGACAAGGCGACGACCCGGGTGCGCGAACTGCTCGAGGCCTTGCAGTCGGTCTCGTCGCGGCCGCTGGTGCTGCGTCAGGTGCCAATTCGCGACGGCGAACAGGTGACCGGGTTCGTCGACCTGGCGAGCGAACGCGCCTACAAGTACGGCAGCGACTCGCCCTCCGAGCTGATCGAGTTGCCGGAAGCGGTCAAGGAACGCGAGGGCGAGGCACGGCAGGAGATGCTCGAATCCCTGGCCGATTTCGACGATGCCCTGCTTGAGCAGCTCATCGAGGACAAGATTCCCGCCACCGGCGAAATCTACGACCAGCTCACCAAGGATCTGCAAGAGGATCTCATCGTCCCGGTGCTCTTCGGATCGGCGGAATTGAGCAACGGCATCACCCGCCTATGGAAGGCCCTGCGCCACGAGGCGCCGACGCCGGCCGTGACCGCCGAGCGCCTTGGCGCCGCTGCCGACGGCGATCTGACGGCATCGGTCATCCGGGTCCTGCATCAATCGCACACCGGAAAGGTCGGCGTGGTGCGCATCTGGCACGGCGGCGTCGAGGACGGTATGACCATCGGCGACGAGCGTATCTCCGGGCTGTACCGCTTGATGGGCTCAGACAACCAGAAAGTTTCGGCGGCCGGCGGCGGCGAACTGGTCGCCCTCGGGCGCATGGAATCGCTGCAAGCCGGCGACTTGCTGACCACGGCGGGGCCGATGCGCGAGTCGGGCATGGCTTGGCCGGAAACGCCTAAGCCGGTCTATGCCCAGGCCATCGTGCCGAAGAATCGCCAGGACGAAGTCAAGCTGACCAGCAGCATCGCGAAGCTGATCGAGGAGGACGGCTCGCTTTTCCTCGAGCACAACGCCGATACGAAGCAGATGCTGCTGTGGGGACAGGGCGAGATTCATCTGCAAATCGCCCTCGAACGGCTCAAGACCCGCTTTAATGTTGAGGTCGAAGTCGAGCGGCCGCAAACCGCGTACAAGGAGACGATTCGCAAGAGCGTTCGCCAGCATTCCCGCTTCAAGAGGCAAAGCGGCGGGCATGGGCAGTTCGGCGACGTGCACGTGGAGATTCAGCCGCTGCCGCGCGGCGAGGGCTTCCGCTTTACCGACAAGATCGTCGGCGGATCCGTTCCGAAGCAATACATCCCGGCCGTGGAGCACGGCGCCAAGGAATATCTGCAACGCGGGCCGCTGGGCTTTCCCGTGGTCGACGTGGCGGTGACCCTCTACGACGGCCAATTCCACTCGGTGGACAGTTCGGACCAGGCCTTCAAGATTGCCGGCCGCATGGCCATGTCGGAGGGTATGCCGAGCTGCGCCCCGGTTCTGCTGGAGCCCATCTACGGCGTCACCATCTCAGTCCCGTCCGACTTTACCGCCAAGATCCACGGCCTGATCAGCGGCCGGCGCGGACAGATCCTGGGCATGACACCGAAAGTCGGCTGGGAAGGCTGGGACGAGGTCAGTTGCAACATGCCTCAGGCGGAACTCGCGGACCTGATCATCGAGCTGCGCTCGTTGACATTCGGCGTCGGCAGCTTCGAATGGAGCTTCGACCACCTGCAGGAGCTGACCGGCAAGCTGGCGGAAAGAGTCATCCAATCGCGGCAGGAAGCGGCGGAGCAATAGACGGCGAAAATGAGCGCCGGCTCTAAGCCGGCGTGGTAAGAGGGGCAATACATGTCGAGCGAGTCTCTGCACGCGCCGCGCGAGCGGCTGAGCGAAGAAACCCTGAGCCTGCACCAGGCCATCTCCTCATTGATCGAGGAGCTGGAGGCGGTGGACTGGTATCGTCAGCGGGCGGACGATTGCGACGATTCGGATTTGCGCGAAATCCTGCTGCACAACATGCGCGAGGAAATGGAGCACGCCTGCATGGTCCTGGAATGGCTGCGGCGGAACAACGAGGATTTCGCCGAGCAAATCGACGATTTCCTGTACCGGGACGGAGAGATCGTCGGCCACGGGGACTAAAGGCCGGATTCCGCGCCTTTCGGCCTCTTCCCGTCCTCGCGTTTCGTTGATTTGCCAACGGCGGCGCGACTCCTTATCTGAGAGCGAGGATCGCCGCCGTTCAGCAACGGGAGAGCCGCCATGCCGATCAAGATCAAGCGGGGCTGGGAGTTGCCCGATTCCGCCGCCACGCCGGAGGATGTCTTCCGCGACCGCCGGCGCCTGCTCAAGGCCGCCGCCGCCGGGCCGATCCTGTTGGCGGCGCCGGGGCTGTTGGCAGGATGCGACGAGGCGCCGAGCCCGAGCGCCCAGATGGCGGCCGCCGGCACCAGCGATGCCGCCGGCCAGGCGGATCCCTCGGCATCGCTCTACCCCGTGACGCGGAATCTCCGGTACCGCCTGGACCGCGATATTACGCCCGAGGATCTGGCCACCACCTACAACAATTTCTACGAGTTCGGCTCGTCGAAGACTATCTGGAAGAAGGCCCAGGACCTGCCGATTCGCCCGTGGCGGATGGCGATTTCCGGCATGGTCGAAAAGCCCATGGAACTGGAGATCGACGATCTCCTGGGGAAGATGCCCCTGGAAGAGCGGTTGTACCGGCACCGCTGCGTCGAGGCCTGGTCGATGGCGGTGCCGTGGAGCGGTTTTCCGCTGAAGGCCCTGGTCGATCTGGCGCGGCCGCTGGGCTCGGCAAAATATCTGAAGATGGTCACCTTCGAGGACCCGGAGGTGGCGGGTGGGCAAAAAGCCACCTGGTACCCGTGGCCCTACGTAGAAGGGCTGACCATGGCCGAGGCGACCAACGAGCTGGCCTTCATCGCGACCGGCCTCTACGGCAAGCCGGTGCCGAAGCAGAACGGCGCCCCCTTGCGCCTGGCCGTGCCGTGGAAATACGGGTTCAAGTCGGTCAAGAGCATCGTCACCTTCGAGTTCACCGACCAGCGGCCGCGTACCTTCTGGGAAGAAATTCAGCCCAGCGAATACGGATTCTGGGCCAACGTAAATCCGAACGTGCCGCATCCCCGCTGGAGCCAGGCGAGCGAGCGCGTTCTGGGCCAGGATCAACGGCTGGAGACGCAGCTTTACAACGGCTATGGCGAATTCGTCGCCGATCTCTATGCCGGCCTGGAAGGCGAAAAGCTGTTCATGTAAGACGCCGCCGGAGCGGCAAACGGGCCCCCAAAAGAAAAATGCCGGACCTCGAAGGTCCGGCAAGTTTAACAGGGAGGCTTCACGTCTGGGAGACGTGGATCCGGCGCATGGAACTGGCGTTCCGCAGCCGGATCGGAATGCTGCAATGCAGCACCATGCTATTAGATAGGAGATTCGCTGCAATATGCCAGCCCAAAAAGGGCAGGGAAGGTATGCGCTTTATGCATATCGCGTGTCGCCCGCGGCGCGGTGGGCGGGGGGGCTGGGGTCTCGTGGTCCTAGAAGCTGGACTCGGCCACTTTGCGTAAGAGGAAATCCCTGAAAACCTGGATTCTTTTCGATGCCCGCAGCTCCTCGGGGTAGACGAAATAGGCGTCGAACTGCGGCCCCTGCAGCTCCGGCAGAACCTGCACCAGATCACCTTTGCCGTGGCCCATGTACTCCGGCAATGCCCCTAGGCCGGCCCCCGACTGCACGGCACGCATGATGGCATAGACGTTGTTCACGGTCAGGGCCGGCCGCCGAAGCTTTCCCGATTCACTGCCGATCCTCAGCAGCCAGTTGACGTCGGGCACCGGGGGGCGGATGTCCTCGCCATAGACGACGATGCGATGGGAGTCGAGATCGCGGGCGCGCATCGGCTTGCCGAATTTTTCGATGTAGCGCGGAGCGGCGAAGATATTCATGTGCACGGTCAGGAGGTGCCGCTGGATCAGGTCTGCCTGCCGCGGCGGCGCAAGGCGCACGGCAACGTCCGCCTCGCGCATGGACAGATCCAGCTCCTGATCCGTGAGCAGCAGGTTGACCTCGATCTCCGGATAAATTTCCAAGAATTCATGCATGCGCGGGGCCAGCCAAGTGGAGCCGAAGGCCACCGTCGTGGTCACTTTCAGGGCTCCGGTCGGGCGTTCCTTGCTTTCGCTCAATTGCGCCGCCGTCATCGCCAGCTTGCCGAACACTTCGTGCGCCGTGCGGTACAGCAGCTCGCCCTGTTCGGTCAGAATGAGGCCGCGGGCATGACGGTGAAACAGGGGCACCTTCAAGCTGTTTTCCAGGGCGCTGATTTGCCGGCTGACGGCCGACTGGCTGAGGTTGAGCATCTCTCCCGCGTGGGTGAAGCTGCCGGCCTCCGCGACGGCGTGAAAAATGCGCAGCTTATCCCAATCCATGATGCCGGCGGCCAGGGCGCGGCCCTGCGGGACAGCGGACGAATCCTGCAAGCCAGTCTCTTTTTGATCCGGAGGAGGCACGCGCCGGTGTCCCGCTATTGCGCGGCTTGCGCCCCGGCGGACTCCTGCCCGGCGAGAAAACGCTCCGCCTCCAGGGCCGCCATGCAGCCCATGCTGGCGGCCGTGACCGCCTGGCGGAAGACCTTGTCCTTGACGTCGCCCGCGGCGAACACGCCGGGCACGTTGGTGACCGTCGAGTCGGGTTGGGTGCGGATATAGCCCTGCGCGTCCATGTCGATCTGGCCGGCAAACAGCGCGGTCGCCGGATCGTGGCCAATGGCGACGAACAGCCCGTCCACCGGCAGCTCGCGCGCCGCCCCGGTCTTGACGTTTTTCAGGCGCAGCCCGGTCACCCCCGGCGGCTGTTCGGTGCCGGTAACCTCCTCGACGACGTGGTCCCAGATCACCTCGATCTTGGGGTTCTTGAACAGCCGCTCCTGGAGAATCTTTTCCGCGCGCAGCGAATCGCGGCGGTGGATCAGCGTCACCTTGCTGGCGAAGTTGGTCAGGAACAGAGCCTCCTCGACCGCGCTGTTGCCGCCGCCGGCCACCGCCACCGGCCTATCGCGGAAGAAAAAGCCGTCGCAGGTGGCGCAGGCTGAAACGCCGAAGCCGCGGAACTTTGTTTCGCTCTCCAGGCCCAGCCAGCGCGCCTGGGCGCCGGTGGCGATCACCAGGGTATCGCCGCTGTAGACGGTGCCGGAATCGCCGGTGCAGCGGAACGGCCGCTGGCGCAGATCGACCGATACCACCGTATCGGTGACGATATCCGTGCCGACGTGCTCGGCCTGCGCCTGCATCTGCTCCATCAGCCACGGGCCCTGGATCGCTTCGGCGAATCCGGGGTAGTTCTCCACGTCGGTGGTGATCGAAAGCTGCCCGCCCGGCTGGATGCCCTGAATCAGCCGCGGCGCCAGATTGGCCCGGGCGGCATAAACCGCGGCGGTATAGCCGGCCGGTCCCGAACCGAGGATGAGAACCTTGCTGTGCTGTACATCCGTCATATCGGAACCGATCAAATTCGGCGGGAATCGCCCCATTGAGGTGTGCAAGAGAGATAGCGATTAGCCGCCCCGGACGCAAGGCGAGGCTGCCTGGGCCCTAGAAGCCAAACATGTGGTCGAAGCTGAAGGCCGTCTCGCCGTGCAGTAGCCCGTGGTAGCCGAAAAGGCGGCAGGTGGTATCGCGAACCAGCACGTAACTGGCGTCTCCCGCCGCCGCCAATTCGGCGGCATCGAACATTTCCGAGACGCGCCAGAGCAGGGAGCCGCCGCAGGGTATTTCCACGTCGCGCGCGGCAATCTCGGTCCCGCTCCGGTCGAACAGGGCCAGTTGGGTTTTGCTGCGGGCGTGCCACGGCGTCGAGGCCGCGTAGATCAGATGGCACATGGTATCGGCCGGCGCGGCGCCGAGGCGCAGGAAGAGGCGCGTGCTCAGGCCCGGCGCCCGGCCGGCGTAGGACTGCGGCTCGCCGCGGTAGGTGAGCACGGTATTGAACATATGCGCCCCGAAGCTGGTCTCGGCGATATGACCGGAGGCGCGGTCCTCGTAGCGGAACAGGCCGTGCAGCCAGCCGTCCGCCTCGCCGCCGTCGGTAAAGTCGTAGACCAGTTCCATGTGGCCCCAATCGCCGGCGCCATTGCCCTCCGGCAGAAGCTCGCCGACCTCGGCCGCCTCGGCATGGTCGCGGCGCAGGCAGCCGAACCGCTTGGCCGCCACCTCGCGGCCGCGGGAATCGTAGACCAGAACCTTGACCGGCAACGTTTCCTGGGTGGTCGCCATGGGCGTGGGCAGGACGATCGAGCGAAAGCGCCCGGCCGGCAGCACCGGGGCCGGCAGGATGTAGCCCTTGCCCAGGAGATTGCCCATATCGGCAATTTGCGGATCGGAATTCAAATCCGTGCGTTCCACGTTGGCGTGGGCGATGCGGCTGCGCCCGTTCTCGGCGAAGACTTCATAGCGCGGGCGGACGAAATGCTTGCCGGCGCGGACTTCGATCTGCCGCGGCCAGCGCGCCTTCGGTAGCAGCGCCCGCGTATCCAGGGCGTGCACGCCGTAGGGCGGGATCTCGTCTTGCAGCCAGGCCGCTTCGGGCGTCCCAATGACGTTGAGGCCGATGCTGCCGGCGGGCACCGGCGTCGGATGGCTGTTCTGCACCCACAGGACGACGCGCTCGTCCTCCTTCGGTGCCGGCAGGCCGGCATAGTATTCCGCCGGCCAGGCATTGGCATCGTGGGTGCAGGAGAGCGACTCGGCGTCGTCGCCGTAGGTGTCGAGCGCGTATTTCACGATGTCGTGCCCGGCGACCCCGAGAACGTGCAGGAAGATCTGCCCGGTGAATTCCCCCAACTCGAAGCGGCGGCGCACCTCGGCGCTGTCGATGACGATGGTGCCGTGCACCGGCGGCAGAGCCTCCCGCCACTCGGCGAGGGCGGCGCCATCCTCGTCCATCAGGCAGCACCACATCTCCGGCGCCTTGGCGCCGTAGCCCGACCAATAGTTGGCGCTCACCAGGCGCGTGTGCCGGCCGCCGGCGTCGCGAAAGAGGACCAGGTTGGTGGCGAAGTTCAGGCTGTTCAGGTAGTGCCGCCGGTCGGTGAGCATGTCGTCGGCGATGCGCAGATCGTCGAGGCTGAGAACCTCGGCGCCGGCGGGGATCAGATGGCCGATGTGCTCGATCAGGCGCCCGGCGTCGAAGGCGGCGACCAGAACGCGCCGCGCCGCCGACTCCTTCAAGCCGGTCACCGGCTGGGTCGGGTGCCCCAGCACGGTCTTGCCCAGATCGCCGATGTCCTGCACGAACACGGCGGCGAGATCGAGGCCCGTCAGATCGTAGATCTCGGCCAGGGCACCGGCGAATCCGTAGGGGTCGTAGACCGCAACCGGCCCGTCGGCGAGCCGGCTCAGCAGCGCCGGCATGCGCCGCGCCGCCAGGGGATGGCCGATCGCCTTGAAGAAGGCATTGCCGCCCTTGACGTTGGAGAAAGTTTCGACGCGCAAGGCCACAGGCCGGTGTCCTCCTAGATCGCCCGCCGGCGCGGGCGGGCGAGGTTCAGCAGGCGCTTGCTCCAGGCGGAAACGCTGTGGCGCGCCAGCTCGCGCTTGAGTACGCCGGCGTCGGTGAGCCAATTGAGCTGCACCGACAGGCGCCGGCCGATATAGGGCGTATGCCCGTGATAGGCGTTGTCCGTGCAGCGAAAGGCCAGCAGGGTGCCCCGTTCTGGGGGCACCTCGAGGGCGTAGTCCGATATGTCGTCGGGGCCGCGCAACAGGCGCAGGCGGCCGCCTTGCGAGTCCCAGCCGTCATTGAGGTAGATGAGCGCGGTAATCAGCTTGGTGCGCGAATCCGTATGGATGCGCCCGTCCTTGGCGCGCGACTGGCCGCGCAAGGTCACCATGGTCGGACGATCGCGCAAGTCGATGGAGAACTTATCCGCGAACGCCCGGCTCACCGCCGGCCCCTGCAGCTCCTCGAGGAAGGCGGTAAAGTCCGGATCGCAGTCGAGCACGGCGGCCGGAAAGCTGCCGCCCCGGTCGATCCGCGGAAACGCCGCCTCGAGGACCGCGCAGGCCTCGGGGCGCACGAAACCGGGCACCATCAGGTGATCGAAGGGGTCGCGGCGCAGGCCGGTTTCGGCAAAGCGCGCCAGGTCCAGGCGTGCCGATGGCGGCAGGGAATCGGCTGCGCCGGTGTGTGCTGCGCCCGTCTGCAAAAGGCCCATATCCTTGTCCCGAGAACCCGCCTTACTTAGCCGCTGGCGGGCGAAAGATCAATCAAGCCCGGTTGCGGCGGACATGGCTCGCATTCCCTGCCGCGCCGCCAGGCGCCGGCGGATCTCCTCGGCGGCGCGTTGCGTATCGCGCAGGGGCGCATAGGTCCAGTTTTCCAAGGCTCCGGAGAAGGGGCGGGTGATGCCCTCGGCGCGCAGGGTGGCGTGGAAGCGGCGGAACTTCGCCGAACCGCCGTCCAGATCGACGATATGCACCGGCTTGCCGGTGGTCGCGGCCTCCGAGACCATGTTCACCGAATCGCCGGTGACGATGAAGCTGTCGGCCAGGGCGAGGAATCCGTAATAGGGGTTTTCGCCGGTGCCGTCCCAGATCTCGGCGCTCAGGCCGGCGAGCGCCCGGCGCAGCATGGCGACATTCGCCGCGCCGGTGCGCCGCGACGGGGTGACCATGAGCCCGGCGCCCTCACGGCGCGCCAGATCGGCCAATTGCTCGCCCAGGCGCCGCACCGCCGCGGCGCTCAAGGTATGCGTCTTGCTGTTGCCGCCGATCAGCACCGCCACCCGGGGATGCGGCAGATGCGCATACGCGGCGCCGACATCGGCCGCGGCGGCAGCCAGGCGCGCCTCCGTCACCCGGTTCAGGCTGCCGGTCGTGACGATCACGTTGGCGGCGTCGAGCCGGTCGTGGCGCGGGGCGACCACCACGTCGAAATGGGCCGTATTCACGACAGGATTTTGCACCTGGATGGTGAAGGTCCGGCCGCCGCTTCGCTTGCGCATGGCGATCGACAGGGCGACCGTCTGCCGGCCGCTGGCGATCAGCACGTCGGGCCAGGGCGGCGCGAGCGAATCGGCGGCCGGATCGGTGCGGTCCAGCGCATCGCCGATCAGCGGCGGCGGCATCCAGCGCCAGGGCCGGCGCATGGCGATACGCTTGACGACGGGGTCGAAGCCGAGCGCCTCGGCTAGGCCGCGGCACTGCACTTCCATGCCCGCCTTGCCGTCGCTGACCACCCAGCAGACCCGTGCCGGCAACACCGTGGAGTCGTTCATCGCGGCGGACTATTGCCTCTCGCCGCGGCACTGACAAGGGAGGCCCGGTATGGGGAGGCCCGGTATGGCTTGGCGGCACGGCGATGGCCGGGAAATATAGTTGCGTGGTTTGGCCAAGGATACTGCCGAAGATTACCGGAGGAGCGGGCATGCGGCGCGTGAAACTCGATCGGATCGACCTGCATATCCTGCGCGATTTGCAGGAGGACGGGCGCATGACCAACGTCGAGTTGGCGCGCCGGGCCGGCATCTCGGCGCCGCCGTGCC
>Ga0102950_1000518_pt1 | contig 11004 bp, 6 predicted proteins | sample SalPon2A_B_D2_MG_FD_78505 | JGI IMG/M metagenome (GOLD analysis project Ga0102950, IMG submission 78505) | Soil microbial communities from South San Francisco under conditions of wetland restoration - Salt Pond MetaG R2A_B_D2_MG | ecosystem: Environmental > Terrestrial > Soil > Wetlands | place...
AGCGAATCTTCGTATGACAGCGTGTCGACGGAAATCTCTGCTGCATCGGTCGCGGCTCGTTCGTCGATGTCATCGGCAAATCCAACGGATGTGAGCAATACGAGTAAAGGGACGGCCATCAGAGTGTGCAGTCCGTATGCGCGGGGCGTGAACCATTTCTTCGGCATCTCTTACCTCCGATCGGTTGATTAGGTCGCGTGTACGATATCCGATGAAGTAGATTCGATGGAGTAGTTCGGGAGTAACGGCAAAGGCAAAATAATGAGTCGTCAGTTAACAAGTCAAGCGATGATGTCGGAACCGCAAACGTGAATCGTGTGACGATTAGCCGACTGCAATTCGGATTCGATCCAACTGCCGAAGGTGCAGGAGATCGTGCCCTGCCCACCGTCGTATCAGATCCGATATCGATTCGTTCCCACGCTTGCTGTGGATACCGAACCGTTGCTTTTGTTCCGTTGACAAGCTCGAGAGCATAGCGATGTTTACATTGCGGAAGCTACCCAGCGCGTCAAGCATCGACTGCAGATTCAGGCTTCCGTACCAATTTCGTGCGGCCCACTCGTCCTGATCCATATTGAGGTAGCGGGGTTGGTCGGATGCCAGCGTCATGCGGGTTCGCTCGCCGTACACCAACTCGACATCGAACAGATGATCGACCACCTGGCGCATCGACCATTTGCCGTCAGCTTCCGGCAGAGCGAGGGAATTCTCCGGAATATTCGCAAAGAACTCGGCGAGCTTTCGGGACATTCGGCCGAGAATTTCGAGCGGGTCCTGGTCGCCGACAAGCGCTTCGACGGCCGAGATATAGGCGGCGGTATCTTTGCCGGAATAAGGACTGTCCTGCATTTGAGATTTTCCTCCATCCTGACGGGAAGTTCGATACGGTTAAAGAAACTATACGCAATTGCGGCGAGTCCGGTTAGCCAAAAGGATGGATATTGTCGGTCCGATCGACGGCAATTGAGTTGACAGCCCGGAGGAGGGAATTCTATATTTCGGTCGCTTCGATTCAGGAACAGCTTCAGCGGCTGATACTCCGCATTCCAGCCGCCGAGAAAATGTTTTTTTATTGCCGGGTCGATCAGATGACTCGTACTATTCATATCGTTAAACCAAAGATCAACATTCGACAGGAGGAAGGAATGTCAAAAGCTCTTCGCATGGCGCTGGTACTGGTGCTGCTGGTCGCCTTCGCAGTTTCGGCACAGGCGCAGGATACCGCCAAGAAGCACCCGATCCAGTTGGCGATCTTCACGCCAATCCAGCTCTTTCCCGCCCAGGACAACATCTCCGGTCTTCGCCTGAGTCTGCTCTACACAAAGAACGCATCGGTGAGCGGTCTCGACTGGGGATTCGTAACTCGAACCACCAATATGTCCAAGGGAGTGCAGACCGGTTTCGTGAGTATTGCCGATGCCCGGTTTGTCGGTTTCCAATACAGCTGGGTGAACGTCTGCAAAACGGACTTCGAAGGCTTTCAGTGGGGAATCGTCAACTACGCGCATTACTGCAATGGTTTCCAGCTCGGTCTGGTCAATTATGCCGGGAAAATGAAGGGCCTTCAGGTCGGTTTGGTGAACGTCATCAAACAGGGCGGCAAGTTCCCGGTCTTTCCGATCGTCAACTGGACGTTCTAGTTTCGAAGTTTATCAGCCGATTCGGCAACCGTATTTTTACGAAGGCTGTGAAACAGAGTGTGTTTCATGGCCTTCTTCGTTGGTGATTGCGGCGTATTTCCTGCCAACAGGTCCGCTCTCTGCACCGCGTGAAACTCCCCGGCGTATAATCTGTTGAATAAAGTAAATGGAGCAATTATGTCCGTGAAACTGTCAGCAGCCGTTATCCTGAGTCTGTTGGCGATCGGAGGAATGTATTTTCTGAGTTCCGCCCGATCAACGCCAGAACCGAATTACTCCGCGGCTGTTATGGCAGCGTACGGCGGTGCATCGCCGACGGCTGCACCGGGATCAAACGACGAAGAAATTCAGAAGCTAAAGGCAGGGAAAATGGAAAAAGCAACATTTGCCGCAGGCTGTTTCTGGGGTGTGGAGGAGACGTTCAGACAGGTGAAGGGGGTCGTCGCGACGGAGGTCGGTTACGCCGGCGGTCATACTGACAATCCCACCTACAAAGATGTATGCTCCGACACGACCGGACATGCCGAGGCGGTCGAAGTGACGTTCGATCCTGACAAAGTGAGCTTCACTGATCTCCTGAAAGTGTTCTGGGAGAATCACGATCCGACAACCGTAAACCGGCAGGGGCCGGATTATGGCAGCCAGTATCGGTCGGCGATATTTTATCACAATGAAGCGCAGAAGGAAGCGGCGATCGCTTCGGTGGATTCACTCAATAGAGCCGGCGCGTTCAATCGCCCGATTGCCACCGAAATCGTTCCGGCCGACAAGTTTTGGCGGGCCGAGGAATATCATCAGCGCTATCTGGAGAAACACGGCTTGTCAAGTTGTCGAATTAAGTAGTTTCGGACTTCGGATTATTCTCAGATGATCTATTGGGGCTTCACCGCTCTTACCATGCTTGCAGGTGGGCCGGAGTGTTGCAGTCTACAATCTCCGAATTTCATTTTCTCTTGGATCACTCCCGAGTTGTTATTAAAATAGCTTAAGCTGTCGATGAATACAGCAGTGGTAAATGAAACTGTAGTGGAAGAGAGTTATGGAGATAGTTAAGCGAGTAGAGGAGGCCGTCAATTCACGGGTGATCAAGCCCGGTTCGGTGATATACACATCGGGGAACGCCGCGACTCCGCGCATTCTATTGGAACGGCTGGCTCAGGACAGAACGATCAAGAACATCGATATGTACAGCCTCCTCCCCCTTGGCAATGGATTCGAGGAGCTGTATTCACAAGAGCGGTGTCAGGAGATCACTCACCGAATCATCTTCAACAGTCACCTTACCCAGGAGGCGGTGAACAACGGTTGGGCGAAATATCATCCCATGCACCTCTCCGAGGTCCCGAAATATATCAAGCACTGGATCATGCCCGATGTCGTGCTGGTGTCGGTGGCCGGTCCGGATATGGGAGGGAACTACAGCCTTGGGACGACGGTCGAGGCAGTTCTGGCCTCGGTTCAGGTGGCCAAGGAGCGGGGCGGCACGGTGATAGCCGAGCGGAATATCAAGATGCCGTTCGTGCTCGGTTCGACTATCCCTGAAAGTTGCATCGATTATCTGATCGATGCGGACTATCCCCTTCCCGTCAGCCCGGTGTCAAAGCCGGATGAAACGGCAAGGAAGATCGGCGAGATAATCGCATCGCTGTACATCTCAGATGGCTCCGGCAAGAGCCCCGGCTCGACTCTTCAGTATGGGATCGGAGAAGTCCCGGAAGCGGTCTCCGACGCGATCATTCGGCAGGGATACCGAGATCTGGGAATTCACACCGAGCTGTTCGCCAGTGCGATGATCAAGTTGGTGAAGCAGGGAGTGGTGTCGAATAAATGGAAGAAGAGCATAAATTTTTCGGTATCGTCGATCTTTCTCGCCACGAATCAGGCAGACTATGACTGGCTGCACTACAATAGTTCGGTGCAAAGCAGACCGAGCAATTACACCAACTCGGTGTTCAAAATAGCAGAGCATCCGCGGGTAGTGACGATCAACAGCGCGATAGGTGTCGACCTGCACGGAAATATCTGGGCCGATTCGCTCGATGCTCGGAAGATCTACAGCGGTGTAGGGGGACAGTCCGATTTCATCAGGGCGGCGCAGTTTTCCGATGGCGGGATCGCCATCATCGCCATGAAATCGACTACCCGTGTCGGTATCTCGAAGATTGTTGATCGATGTCCGGCCGGTATCACGACGACCGCGACGCCGTCGGATCAGGTCATTCTTGTGACCGAAAACGGTGCGCTTGATCCTCGCAATTTGAGCCTTGGAGAGAGAGCTGTCGGTATTGCTCATCTGGCTGAGCCGAACGAACGCGAAAATCTGCTCCGCATCATCCATGAGAATCCGGCCTTTCACAAGCCGGATGATGCTGTCAGACGCGGTGTCCCCGGATTCACCTCCTATGAGAAGGCGATCAAGGGGCATTAGTAGTTTCTCCAGGTACGACTCATTCGCTCTTTCGCAGGGGACTACGGCAGTTTGACCGTCCGTTTTAATTCATTGACAAGCAAAAGCTTAGGTCGTTATTTGCGATGAATATAGATCGGCCGGCCAATACCGGATTGCCGACTAAGATACGGGCGGGAGTTCTGATGAAAAGACCGGTGGAACTCCCTTTCGCCGGTCATGTTTAATCTGTGAAAGCGACGCGGCCAAGTCGACGAAAACAGACCAAGATTACACCCGGTCAACTGGAGAAATTGAATATGAAACGAGGCAACGGAGCGAGCAGGAACCTGCTCTACATTCTGACCACTCTACTTGCGATAATCTCGCTGCCTCTATTGCTTCCGAGTTCGGTGCATGCCCAGCTGTTCGGGAATTCCGGATCGTTCGGATCTCAGGAGAGTCATGTTAAGGCGGAGCTTATTTCCGAAGTCACGAGCATTCAGCCGGGAAAGCCGTTCTGGGTCGGTTTGCATCTTAAGCTCGACAAGCACTGGCATGTATACTGGCAGAATCCGGGGGATGCCGGCCTCCAGACCAAACTCGAGTGGAATCTTCCTCAGGGATTTACCGCCGGCGATATACAGTGGCCGTATCCGGAGCGATTCGACACCCCGCCGTTGACCAACTACGGTTACTCGGACGAAGTTCTCTTTCCGATCAAAATTACCCCGCCTGCAAACTTGAAAGCGGGCTCGAAAGTGACGCTCGGCGGCGAGGCATCCTGGCTGGTTTGTAAGGAAGAGTGTGTGCCTGGAGCGGCCGATGTTACCTTGACTCTCAAGGTGGATCCCAATCCGCCGGTATTTGACACACGCTGGACGGACCTGTTCAACGACGCCCGCTCACGCGTACCGATCCCCAATTCTGATTGGAAGATAACGGTTGCCTCCAACGACAAATATCTCTTTATCAATCTCACCGCGCCGTCGTGGTTCTCCGGCCGTCTTGACAGTGTATCGTTCTTCCCGTTCGAGCAGAAGGTTATCGAGTACGCTCGCGATCAGAAGCTCGCCAAGACGGATGACGGGTATCAACTTCGTATCGAGCGATCTCACCTCAGTGAGAATATGCCGACCCGTCTGGCCGGTGTGCTCGTTACTGACTCTGGCTGGCGCGGGGCAAATTCCGAGAAGGCAATCGAGTTCGACGAACCGATCGCGGCCGGTCATGGAAGTGCAGCGGCGGTTACCGGCGAAGGTCTGAGCATCTGGCAGGCGCTGCTGTTCGCCTTCCTCGGCGGAATGATCCTCAATCTGATGCCCTGCGTATTGCCGGTTCTTTCATTGAAGATCCTCGGATTCGTACGTCAGGCTGATGAAAGTAGAAAGAAAGCACTCGCTCACGGTTTGGTATTCACAGCCGGAGTACTGATTTCATTCTGGGTGCTCGTCGGCGTTCTTCTCGCGCTCCGGGCCGGCGGGCAGGAGCTCGGCTGGGGATTCCAACTGCAATCACCGGAGTTTCTGATAGTACTTTCCGGATTTATGTTCCTGTTCGGTTTGAATCTTCTTGGAGTTTTCGAGATCGGAACTTCGCTCACCGCTGTAGGCGGCAAGACGGCTTCGGCAACCGGCTGGGGTGGATCGTTCCTTAACGGCGTAACGGCTACAGTAGTGGCTACCCCGTGTACCGCTCCGTTTATGGGATCAGCTCTGGGATTCTCCCTCACTCAACCTATATGGGTGGTCTGGCTGATATTCACGTTCCTGGCGCTGGGTATGGCGGCACCGTATGTAGTGCTCTCTGCATCTCCCAAACTTCTTCGCTTTTTGCCGAAACCGGGACGATGGATGGAATCGCTCAAGCAGATCATGGGCTTCCTCCTTCTTGCTACCGTCATATGGCTCAGCTGGGTGCTTTCCGTTCAAGCCGGGTCGCTGGCGGTCGTCCTGCTGCTCGCCGTGCTTCTACTCCTTGGAATAGGGGCTTGGATCCTCGGGAGATGGGGGACCTTTTCGGCCCCAACCGGCAAGCGCTACACCGCTTATATTCTCTCGGCCATATTCATTCTTGGCGGAGTCGGAATTGGCGTTGCCGGCGTCATTTCGGCGCCCGAAGTCAAGTCGGGTTCGTCGGCACAGGTCGAGAACGGCGATGGCATAAGCTGGCAGCCGTACTCGGAACAGCGCTGGGAGCAGTTGAAAAGCTCCGACAGCGCCGTATTCATCGATTTTACCGCCGCCTGGTGTCTGAGTTGTCAGGTCAACGAACGGGTGGCGTTCAGTTCGCCCGAAGTGCAGAAGCAGTTTGCCAGCCTGAAGATAGTACCATTGAAAGCGGACTGGACTTCACGTAACAAAGAAATCACCGAGGCACTTGCTCATTACGGGCGAAACAGTGTGCCGCTATACGTGCTCTACGGTCCAGATAAGACGAAGGACCCGATTATACTTCCAGAAATTATTACTCCGGGCATTGTTGTCGACGCGCTCTCGCGTATCAGTCAGTAACACGGCGTCTCCCGTTACACGCCCAAACATGCGTGCTCATCGCGGCACAGGAGGAAGGACGAAAGTATGAAGACACTCTTTAAGACGATAACGGTACTGGCCGGCTTATTCCTGCTCATTAGCTGCTCGTCGAACAAGGAGTCGGCTTCCGCACAGAGTAAATCAGAGAAATCCCAGTCGGTTCAGGTGAAGGCCGACGTTACCGAGATGCACACCGATGTCGATCAGCCCGCCCCTGATTTCACCCTTACCGATGCGAACGGAAACAAGCACTCGCTGTCCGACTATAAAGGGAAGTACGTGGTCCTGGAATGGATCAATTTCGGCTGTCCGTTCGTGAAAGCACAGTATGCTTCGGGTAACATGCAGAGCCTTCAGAAGAAGTATACCGATGAAGGGGTGGTCTGGCTGACTATCTGTTCCTCTGCCAAAGGGAAGCAGGGATACTTCACCGGAGAAGAACTTCGCGATCAGATCAAAGAACATCATTCCAATGCCACCGCGTACCTGATCGATGCTGACGGCAGCGTGGGGAGGACCTACGAGGCCAAAGCAACTCCCAACATGTACGTAATCAATCCGCAGGGGACGCTGATTTACGCCGGCGCTATCGATGACACACCTACCACCGATGCTTCGGCAGTGCCCAAATCCACGAATTATGTCAGCCTCGCTCTCAATGCTTCCATGAAAGGGGATCCGGTCCCTGTCAAGACTTCGCAGCCCTACGGCTGTTCCGTGAAGTACTAAATTCCATTACACTGCAATTTAAAGGGCTGCTGTCACGCTTTCGCGTAACAGCAGCCCGATTTGTGTTCGACCCGGTGTCGTTCTAAGCTGTTACTGACACTGCGGTGCCGGGCCGGTTCCGAACTGATATTCCGCCAGATAGATGAGGTCTGACACGTCCAGTTCTCCGCTGCCGTCGACATCTGCGGCCGCAAGCGTCGGCGGTGCAGCGCCGTCGTTGAACGAGTAGTCCACCAGGTAAATCAGGTCGGAAATATCCGAACTTACTCCATCACCGTTGATATCGCCGCAGATAAACGAGGTTACCTGCATGGAAGCGGGAATGGACCAGCTCGGTGTGTCCGGATCGTTCGACGATACGGAGATCGATCCTGCGTAGGTTCCGTCTTCCATATCGGTGGCATCGAATTTGACCGTTACAGTTGCGTTGCTGAACGGTTCAATCACCCCTCCTGCCGGCAGCGCCGACAACCAGTGTTGGGCAGTAATGGCAATCGCCAAATTGTTGTGCATATAAGGCGCGTTGTACACTACCTGCAGTGCGTCGTTCTCGTCGGCATTCTGAATGCCGATAGTCGCGCTCTGGAGTGTCTGCGAGCCCGGATCCATCGTACCGTACTGCAGCAGGATCGTTCCATCGGCATTGAGAATCGCCTGGAAGCTGGTCGTACCGGTACCGGTAGTCGAGTAGTAGAACTTGATGTCGACAAAGCTGACGACAAAGCGTCCGGCTGCGACATCTTCGTAGTAATAGATGTTCCCGCCTTTGCGAGGATCGAGGTCATCCCAGTACATGGCGAGCAGACTCTTCATCGAGCCGACGGGCAGAGCGAGATTGTTGCGGCTGCCTGAGCCGACATCGAATGTCAGAATACCATTCGAACCGATGTACAGCTGGGTGTACACACTGTCGTAGTAGGGGAAACCAAAACCGATCGGAATCGCATCGCTGAAAGCATCGTCGCCGAGCGTGACCGGCGTTCCCAACGTTGAGATGTCAACCCATCCGTAGGCCGGGCCGCCCTGATCGTCGGAGTCGACCCAGGAGTGACCGTAGGTGTCGGGTCCGCCGAAATTCGCCACCTGCGCGGCGTAGAACGGTTCGGTGGCGTTGGATTTGTCGCCATCGGCTGCCTGGTAACCAACCGGCACCTGAGTCGTCGTTGCCGCGGCAACCGCGGGGGTCGCTCCCTTCTGGTTCATTTGACAGCCGACCTGATAAGTCAGACGTCCCGGTCCGTTGTTGGTAATGACCAACGGATAGGTCGCCAGGGCGTCGGCCGAAAGAGCCTGGTCGATCGAGGTCTCGGTTATGGCGATATCCGGCTCATAGATGTGCATGAAGACATCGATCGTACCGGACTGCGCAGTGGCGTCGTTTGACGTCCAGTTCAGCGAACAGGTGTGGTCGCCACAGCCGAGAGCGGCGGTAAACAACGTTACGTTGAAACCGATACTGTCACCCGGCGAGAGGATCTGCTGGTCTTCGCTGAAACCGATCCACGGATCGGGGCAGGCAAACCAGATGCGAAGGGAGCCTTCACCCGTGTTCTTAATGGCGATCTGTTTGACTGTCGAATCACCGGCCAGGAGCGAATCGGAGAGAGTCGTTTCGTCAATCGTCAGGGCCGGATATCCGATCCGTCCGTATCCCTTGATCTCGATATCATCGATATTCCAACCGGCATACGTCTGCGAACCGTCGGTAGAGCCAAGACCAAACCGAATCTGGAAATTCGGGTTGCCGTCGGCGATCGCCGAGAGATCGTACTCCTGGAGACTCCATGAGGATTCCTGGACGGTCGTACTCGGATTCTCGTAAAGGGTTACCCATGAACTACCATCGAACGCCTGGAAATATGCGTGGTCATATTGTGACGATTCTACGCCGAGTTGGCGGTAGAACGACATGATAACTCCGGACATCGACCCGCAGTCAAGCGCCGGCGAGGTCACCCACTGGGTGCCGGTAATACTGTTGGCATAGGTGCCGACCGAAGTCAGGTCGTTACCGAGAACGGCATTGTCAGCCGTCGGGGAATGATCCTGCGAGGGATCTCCGCCCGCTCCTGAAACAGAACCCATCTGCCATTCGGCTGATCCGCCCAGGCCGGTCCATCCCTGATCGTATGAGAAGTCATCGACAAAGAAGGCGACCCGGTCGCCGACCGTAATATTGAAGGGCAACTCAATGGTGTATCCGCCTCCGGCGTCAACCTGAAGGGTGACCGGTACGCCATAGCCGATCGGGCAGGAACCATCGGCAACGAGTTCGTAGGTGTCGCCGGCGTTATCGGCGGTCGCACCTACCGAATCGATCGTGCCGAATGTTCCGTACGAGTCGGTCGCCGTTACGTACTGATCATTCACGCTCAGGTTCGCAACGGCATTAAACGCCTGCCCCGTTCCGGAGTTTCTCAGGGTCACGACGACTTCGGCCGTTTCACCCGGATCGAGAATTCCGTTGTTGTCGCCACCGACCGCATCGTTCATGCTCGCGGAGACGAATTCAAGCACCGGTGCCTTGACCGGGACCTGGAAAGACCCGGTCCACGTATCGCGAGCGGTGCCGTTTACGCTCAGGTCGAACACGATCTTGTGCTGATCGGGGACATCGGACGCCACCTCGAACGCGAAGCCGTTTTCGACATAACCGGTACCCCAATCATGCGTGATTGTACCGTAGGCCTCGTTGTTGTCGGTGATCGTTACATACGGGTCATCGGTGGTGATAGTCGCCAGGACATCGAATGCATCGTCCGGACCGACATTAACCAGAGTAAGACCCATCTGAACGGTTTCGCCGTTTTCCACGATCCCGTTGCCGCTGGCGTCGCTAAGGGTCGTCGCGTTGTAAATGACATAAGGACCGGACGGCGTGATGATCTGGATGGTCGAGATGTATGGAACGTGATTCTGGCAGGTGACGACGATGTCGGCCGTTCCGGGAGTGGAGAAAGCCGCCAGCGGAATAGTCACCTGGCCGGATTCATCGACATAACCCGCGCCCATCAATTGACCTTCGAAGCTGATACCGACATAGGATCCGGGGTCAGCGGATACCGTTATCGAAGGAGAGGTCATGAGAATCGCAGCGTCGTGAATTACGTTATTCGGTTGCGGCGTTCCCAGATAAGTCATGACCGAAGGATCGCCCATAAGGGTGTAGATTTCCCAGTAATACTGGGTACGGCTCGAATTGGCTTCGGTCACCGCCATGTTACCGGCAAAGATCAAGGCGTCATTGGTGACGTAGTGCTGACTGACCGGCTCGCCATGATCGTGGAACACACCGTCGTAGGCTCCCTGGCCGGTCTGCGCATAAGTCGGCCCGGCGGCCACAATCGGGCCATCGCCAACACCCCACCAGTAATCTTCGTCCCAATACGTGGAGTTCGTGCCGCCGATGTAACCGATACCGGCTTTGTCGGCCGCCTGCAGGAAGGCCTCACCGAAGCAAGGGGTCGAATAGTCGGTCCCGAACGTGTTGGTCAGGCAGCAGTTGCCGATGAGAAGCAGATATTTGTGGTTGGCCGTGAGGTTGGCAATATCGCTCGTCGAGAACGACGGATCATACAGGCCGTCGTGACTTCCGTGAGCGGTGTAGTTATAGAGACCGATACCTGTGTTCAAAGTCTGGCGAACCGCCGCATCAGCGCCGGATCCATCGGACGCCGGATATAGCCAAACATTCGGCGTGATGTTATGAGCG
>Ga0102950_1000520_pt1 | contig 10996 bp, 12 predicted proteins | sample SalPon2A_B_D2_MG_FD_78505 | JGI IMG/M metagenome (GOLD analysis project Ga0102950, IMG submission 78505) | Soil microbial communities from South San Francisco under conditions of wetland restoration - Salt Pond MetaG R2A_B_D2_MG | ecosystem: Environmental > Terrestrial > Soil > Wetlands | place...
AATAATGAATTGCGTCCCTATAGCTGGTACCGTGACATCGTCATTGCCGGAGCAATACTGCATGGCCTGCCGGAAAACTATATCAACCGCATCAAAACCGTCGAAGCCATTACGGATACCGATCCAGCCCGCGAGCGCGAACACCGTTCCATAGTTTGGCCGGAGTCAGTGTAAAAAAAACGTGTGGTACGGCAAGTTGCCGCACCACACACAAGGTACCAGTCCGGGAGGGAGGATAATATTAATAAAACTCCCGGCTGGTACGTGGGGAGATCAACCATGGTTCATCCATAGGTGCCATTTCCTGTTTGGGCTTCAGGCACAACCCCATCGCCAGCGTGGATGCCAACGTCGGGTTGTCCAACCGGTTTTTCCAGACAAACTGGATGGCCTGGAAAGCACGGTGCTTTTCATTGTCAGAGACAGGTGCTGATTCAATGAGATCTAGCAGATCCTGCAGCACGATTCCCCGGTGGTACTTGTCCGCGGCCTGGTAGGCATCGCGCGCAAATAACGCACAGGATGATTCGGTATAGTTCCTGTTGGTATAATCCGCCCCCTGCGCCCGGGCTGGTTGCATGACAATAACCGGCCCGCCAAGCAGGATGACTGTCAGGCTGACAATTAACTTGTTCATGGCTGCGATTCCCTGGTACCTGTTAAAACCTCTGTTTCGGTTGCACGAAAAAAAAGGCCGCGGGTGGTGTCACCTGCGGCCTTTTCAGAAAAACTGGATAAATTTCAGTTAGTTATTTCATGGAAAATCCCTGACACACAGGTGAGCGAACGCATCACACATATAAGTGTGGCGCCAGATAAATACCTGTTTTGTCAGTACGTTAAGTTTCATGGGGACGCGATAATCCACCTCTTTGCAGGTAATGTCAAGCAATTACGCCATACATGTGGGCAACCAGGGCAATCTCAAGGCCCGTTTTTTACCAGTGCCAAAGCGGGCTGTTATTCTTCTTCTTCCAGTGACTTGTTACCGTATTTCTCCCACAGTTCACGCGCAAGATTTCGTGCTTCTTCCAGTTCCTTTTCACTGAATTCAGACTGCAACTGGTCACGGAAAAGTTGTGCTGCCCGCAACCCTCCTGCCGCTGCGATACCGAACCAGGCATACGCCTTGATATTATCCTGCGGCACACCCAGCCCGATCTGGTAAATAGTACCCAGCATAAACTGCTCGGCAACATGCCCTTCGGTAGCTGCATCCCGATACCATTTAAAAGCCTCTTTATTGTCTTTCGGAACCCCCAGACCCTGCCGGTAAAGATTGATGAGGTTCCCCTGGGAGTTCTCATAACCACTGTCAGCAGCCTTTCGATACCAGTCAATCGCCAGGGTATAATTTTTTTCAACACCCCTGCCGTTCTGGTACATCACACCCAGATCATGCATGGCGCTGATCAGGCCTTTACTGGCCGCTTTTCGGTACCACTTGACGGCTTCAGTATAGTCTTGTGTGACACCGATACCGTCATGAAACATGTAACCGATATTCGCTTCCGCCTCGGCATTTCCCTGCACGGCAGCACGGCGGGACCATTTCATGGCTTCCCAGTAATCTCTCTGCACACCCTCACCCTTTATATACATTTGTGCCAGCCGGATTTGTGCAGATGCCAGGCCCTGTTCAGATGCCTTGAGGTACCATTTTGCCGCCTCGGCATAATCACGGTCTACACCCAGTTCCCGTTCATACATCAATCCAATAATGTATTGTGATTTTTGATCACCGGCTTTTGCCAGTGGCAGGAACAGTTCCATTGCAAGTTGATAATCAGCCCTGTCAAAAGCATCCAGGGCCTTTTCGTATCCAGACTCCTGTTGACTGCAGGAAACCAGGAGTATGAGCAAGACAATGGCACATTGACGGAAAGTAAAATGAAAGCTTCGGGTCAACTGGAAAAAATTCATGTTATTGCCTGAACACAGAAATGGATGACCGGCACAGGGCAATATCGTTCAAGTGGTAACAAATCAAGCTGATAAACCTGGCATTGAAGCTGTTGGGGTTGTCCTTATCATGGCCGGTTGGCATACCATATTAAAATAGCCGCTACGAGCAGTATCAGGATAATGATGCCTACTTCAATTCCTAATCCGATCATGTCAAATGATAGTCTTGATCATGCCGTGTTCATAGTAATGGACTGGTTTGTAATTCAATGCAGTGACGTGCTGGTATCAGCGTCATGCTGCATGCTCTGGTTATCCGGACCGGCCTGGTGATGGAGCATTCGCCAGTCACCATCTTCGCGCAGGAAAATATTGGTGGCAATTAACCGGCCCACGGGAAAAATTTCCTTGCAAATAACATAGGCATAATCTCCGTGCACATAAGCCCTGGCATCTTCACAGCGGATATCACTACCACCGGATGTGTCCAGAATCTGCTCCCAGCTATCCATAACTGCCTGTCTGCCATGCAAGGCTCTACTGCCGGGATGAATCACCGTCACTGCATCCGACCGCGACCAAAGTGCAGACAATGTATGAAAATCACCACTGGCAAAAGCATCATAAAAAGCCTGGTTGGCGGCCAGTAACCTGGCATTATCGTTTTCCATTCATGTTTCCATCAACCGGTCATAAGCTTCGCGAATTTCCTGGGTTCGCTGTGTAGCCATCTTCACCATCTCTTCCGGCAAACCCCTTGCTATGAGTTTGTCAGGATGATGCTGGCTCATCAAGCGCCGGTACGCGCGTTTAATTTCACCCTTGTTGCTGTTTTTTGTTACCCCCAGTATGGCGCGGGCATCCTGCAGGCTGATTTTTTCAGGTTTGCCCCGGCCTGCGCCGCGGTGATGAAATTCGGCGGCAATGGCTGCAATAATACTGTCCAGTTCATAGCGGGGGAAACCAATAATATTGCAAATTCGAACGAGTAATTTTTTCTCGTCCGGGTGCATGACGCCGTCTGCATACGCAGCGCTAATCTGTATCTCAACAAACATGCGCCTGATGTTTTTTGCCGCACCCAGTTCCGATTTCAGTTGCAACAGTACGTCTTCAAGCGGGAAACCTGCCTTTTTACCCTCGTTAAACAGGCGCATGGCGGCCTTTTTCTGGGCGGCTGATAATGACATCTGTTGCATAACCCGCCGGGCGATTTCTATTTCACTCTCACATACCCGGCCATCAGCCTTGCATACGCAACCCATGACGGAAAACGTGGCAGTAAAGAATGCCGCCTGGGCCCGTTGCTGTGTAAAACCGCCCCCGGGCACATAAGAATCAGCGGTAGATGAGCGGTCAAAGCCATGACCGACAGCAGCCCCCAGCAGTGCCCCGATTGGCCCGCCAAGCACGAAACCCAGATAGCCACCGATTATTTTTCCCCACCAGCTCAATATAAATAACCTCTCGATATTCCGTAGTAACTGTCAGGCCCTGCTGGCTGCCCGCGATGCTTGTACAGGTCGATTACCAACAATTACAACAGGGAGAAAATATTTTGCTGTCATAATGCCTTTTGTATGCATTGTTTATACTGGTTATATGATGCATCGAACAATGCAAAACAGGAATGATTGACTATACTTAATAACAGGGTGGATAAACCACTTTATTTGCCACAAACCGTGACACTATCCCCTGTTGGCGCGCGACAGGGGATTCTATTGCTGCGCTCTCACACGTAGCGAAGTAACCGGCCTGATAACACAACACTGCCGGTATGGTTGTTCGCACCAGCCTGGCCAATTAAACCCTCACTATTCAAATAGTATACGGTTACTCCCGCATATATTACGATTTTCCCCTGCCCGGCAACTGGTTACAATAATTTCATGTGTGGCCGTTATTCTCTCAGCAGTTCCAGTAACAGCCTGGAAGAGCATTTCAACCTGGTCCATTCTGTTGCGTACCGGCCGCGGTATAATATTACTCCGGGCACCCTGGTTCCGGTTATTAAACTGGTTGATGGGAAAAGGGTCATGGCCAATCATTACTGGGGGCTGGTTCCGCACTGGGCCAGTGACACAAAATTACAGCCGATAAATGCCAGGTCGGATGCTGTTGATCAGAAACCTTTTTTTCGCTCGGCATTCAGGAAATCGCGCTGCCTTGTGCCGGCCAATGGTTTTTACGAATGGCAGAGGACGGAAGAAAAGCGCAAACAACCGTATTATTCAAGGTTACCCGACAGTGAAATACTGGCCTTTGCCGGACTGCATGAGCACTGGGAAAAAGACGGCCGGGTAATAGACAGTTGCGCCATTATTACTACGGATGCCAATAAAACCATGGCAAAGATACATTCCCGCATGCCGGTCATCCTTAAGCCCGCTGATTATGACAATTGGCTGGAAACAGGCAGCAAGGCGTTATTGCAACCCTATGCCGGAGAAATGCTGGCTTATGAAGTCAGCACCGCCGTGAATAATCCGAAAAACGATGATCGATCTTTACTTGAACCGGTATCATGACAGACAGTAGTATTGCGGTTCTTTTCTCAAGGATTGGCTACCCCATTCACTTCAAGTTTTACCTGTGAAGACCACTATCATTAAAATTTCCAGTCTTTTAGTTGCCATTGGCATCATGCTGGCCGGCAATGGCCTGCAGGGCACCCTGTTGGCATTACGCGGAGTGGAGGAGCATTTTTCAGCGGGTGTTATCGGCGCCATCATGTCGATGTATTCCCTCGGATTTATCACGGGCGCTTTTATCTGCCCTGATATAATCCAGCGAGTGCGTCATATTCGCACGTTTTGCATGATGGCCGCCCTGTGTTCATTTTCCATTGTGCTCATGGGACTGTGGGTCAACCCATGGGTGTGGGGAATCCTGCGTTTCATGCTCGGAGTTTGCATAATCGGCATCTACATGGTGACCGAGAGCTGGCTGAACAGCCAGGCCACCAATGCAAATCGTGGCAGTATTTTTTCTGTATACACATTAATTAACCTCATATTCCTGGGTAGCGGCCAGTTCCTGATTCTTGTGGGCGATATCCGCAGCATGGACCTGTTTGCCATAGCCGCGGCATTGTTCAGTTTAAGCCTGGTACCGGTTGCCCTGACCCGCATTGAGGAACCACCACCCGTTACACCGATCAGGCTTGATTTAAAACAACTCTACAAAATTTCTTCGCTGGGATTCACGGGCAGTCTCGTAGGCGGCCTGTTGAGCAGCCTGTTCTGGTCACTCGGCCCGCTGTTTGCGAGCCTGTCTGGCCTGTCAGATTTTGGCATTGTCATGTTCATGAGTACCACGATACTGGGTGGTATTCTCTTCCTGTGGCCGATAGGATACTGGTCAGACAGGAGTGACAGACGCCATGTTCTCACCATTGTGTCAGCAATTATCGTGCTGGCTTCACTGGCAGCAATCCTGACGCCACACAATACCTATTTCTGGTTGTCTGTTTGCATGTTTGTCTATGGAGCCATGTTATTTACCATCTACCCGCTTTGTGTAGCCCACACCAATGATCTTGCCGGGACAAACGATCGCTTCAGCGTAACGTCCAACCTGCTGGTTATCTATGGTCTCGGTGCTGCATCGGGACCGTTCATTGGTGGATGGGTCATGAACCTGCTGGGGCATTACAGCCTGTTCGGCATGTTTATACTTGGCGGTCTGTTCTTAAGCGGCTATTCCTGGTACTGGCGCAAGCGCGGCCTTGAAATTCCCGTTGAAGAAAAAACTCCCTATGCCCCGTTTGTACGTACCTCCCAGGCTGCCGTGGAACTGGAACTGCCCCATAACGAACCACCCATGACAAACACCGGCAATGAATAAACAGTATTCACTGATGATTCATGGAGGTGCAGGTGAAATGGACAGGGTCCATGATGAGGACAGTGCCCGTCCCTATCTTGAAAGCATTGAATTCATCCTGGAACGTGGACGGGAGATCCTGGGAAAAAACGGCTCCGCAATGGATGCAGTTGAAACCTGTGCCACACTGCTTGAAGACAATCCATTGTTCAATGCCGGGCGTGGCTCTGTCTTTAACGAAAGAGGCCTGGTTGAAAATGATGCAGCCATTATGAATGGTGTTGATCTTGAAGCCGGCGCAGTTGCTGCAATCTCCGGTATTGCCAATCCCGTGCAGTTGGCCCGGCATGTGCTGGATAACAGCCGGCATGTGCTGCTGGTGGGACAGGGAGCGCTGGAATTCGCACGGCAGGAAGGTTTCAGCCTGGTTGATCAATCCTATTTCCATACGGATTCGCGCTGGCAAGATTACCAGCGATCACTGCAAGGCAAGACATCTGGTCTTTCTGGCAGTGATCAACAGCCTGGGGCCGGAACCCCCGGTACCATCGGTGCTGTGGCCAGGGACAATGCAGGCAACCTGGCTGCCGCCACATCCACAGGTGGCATGACCGGAAAACTTGCGGGCCGGGTGGGTGATTCTTCCCTGCCAGGTGCCGGGGTTTATGCCGATAATGCCAGTTGTGCCGTATCCTGTACCGGCCATGGCGAGCATTTCATGCGCAGTGTGCTGGCAAAGTACATCGCCGATCTGATTGAAATTAAAAAACTCGATGCACGTTCATCTGTTATTGAAGCCATGGATTACCTGATGCAAAAGGTATCCGGCCATGGCGGTGTTATCGTTATCGACAAACAGGGCTATTGTGCCAGTGGCTGGACCTCGCACACATTAATACATGGCTGGATTGAGCACGCTGGAAACAGCAACTGCCGCTATGTGTAAAACCCGGGATCTCCCTTGAATAACGAAAGGACAATTAACAAGATAATGCCGGAGCCCGTTTGATTGTTCTACAGTACTCCGGCACCCGGTAAAAACTGCCGTCATGGAAAGACGGGTTTGATCGGCTCCATGCCGTAATCCCTTGCTTCAGGATGATGCTGGTGAACGATATTCTGTACCTCTTCCACCCGTTCCTTGGGTAAATCCAGGATTAACAGGATGTGACCTTCATCCATGGAGCTCTGGAACTTTTCCAGTTCAACATTCGGTGTGCTGCTGCCAATGAGAAAACCGGATATCCAGACACCCAGGACTGCACCCAACAGGAAAAACAGCAACACGATTCCCGGTTGTACCTTGATATCGATCAATCCCTGCAGGAAATATATGACGAGACCCATAACAGCTCCGGTCAGGGCGCCAGAGAACAGACCAACCTTGATACCGTGAAAGAGATCCGTTTTCTGTTCAATCGTGGCTTCGGGTAAATCCAGGAGGTCCGTACCGCGCTTGCCCAGAAAATGCATATGACTGTCATCAATACGTGCCAGCAATAAATCATCTTCAACCTTTCTGGCCGTCTCGACGTCAGGAAGGACAAAATACAGTCTTCTTTCCATCACACACCTCCGGCTTTACTGGCAAGCAAAATCTTCAAATGTGCAGCAGTATTTATACGTTAAGTATAGACCATGAAAACGCCACACCCATGATTGAATACTCATGGATTTCAATAAGTTGATGGGATGAGGAAGATTATGCGAGTTCACTGTCCGGATCGGAATCCCGACAAGACCCGTGGAAGTAAACCGTGTTAATTGCATGAAATTGACCAATCAGCCAGCGAAAGGGCGCAGCTCACAGTTCAGAATTGCCGGAAAACAGCAATAAAAAAATGATGCAACTGCGCCAGGGAACAGCTGCAGAAACTATCAGTTCAGAACCAGGGAAAAACTTATGACGTGAATAAAACCGGGTTTCCGGTTTTATCTTCTCCTGTCAGAGATGCTTCGCCTGTCTATACCACTGCGACGTTCTGTACCGATATAGTTGGCATCATCGCCACTACGCCTGTCGATAAGCAACCGGCGGCCGGAATCCGCCTGTCGTTGATCTCGTCGTTCATCAAAGCTCATGCTCCTCCCCTCCGATGCATGAAAATGAATAAATCTTTCATCTGACCTTTTGCCTGATACACAGGCCTGATCATGAATTCCCGACTGCCTGCCATAATATTTATTCCTGTAGAGGAATAAATCAACCCGTTTGTAACCGATCAGTCATAATTCCGGTAACGAATATCATCATAAACTGCTTCAGGTTATTCATTTAACCTTATAATTGAAAGGAAATAGATTGAATGTGGTAATGGTGTATGTATTGTACATCGTAAAATACGAAGATCTGGATCTATCCGGACATCATCAGTCTGACAGACTGTTCCTCTTCCCGGCCAGGCGAGTTCATTGTCATCAATATTTCCTTTACCGGTATCTCCCTGGCGGCCAGGCATATGCAGTAAAAGTCAAAGTCATCCATAACTGCATGCTAACCTGCCAGGTTAAATCCAGACGTATCCGCTCCTTTCAGCCTGGCTAATACAAAAGTATAAAAACCAAAAAAAGACTACAATTTGCCGGGGAAACATTCAATTACATCCGGGAATCATATGCTGATAGACACGGTAATTTTACTGGCTGCCGCCGTCGTGGTTGTGCCATTGTTCAAAAAGCTCGGCCTTGGTGCCGTACTTGGCTACCTGATTGCAGGAATACTGATCGGGCCATGGGGTATGCGTCTTATAACCGATATCGACAGTATCCTGCATTTGTCCGAATTCGGTGTAGTACTGTTGCTGTTCATCATTGGCCTCGAATTGCAGCCGGCACGCCTATGGTTATTACGGCATTCGGTTTTCGGGCTCGGTACAGCACAGGTACTTATCAGCACACTTGCTATCGCGGTAGTGGTACATTCTTTCGTACCCGTCTGGTCTGTCAGTTTGATCGTAGGTGTGGGAGCAGCGCTTTCCTCTACTGCTTTTATTCTGCAGACTCTGGCCGAACGCAGGGAACTCTCAACACAATACGGACGTGAGGCATTTTCGGTATTGTTATTCCAGGACCTGATCGTGATACCCCTGTTTGCTGTTATACCGTTACTGGCCGGTAATGCAGATGGAGTCGCCGAAGGACACGGCTGGTACGCAGTAATGAAGGCACTCATTATCATATCAATAATGCTGGGCATCGGCCGGGAAGTATTGCGCCTGATATTCCGCTGGGTGACCTATTTCGGCGATCGCGATATTTTTACCGCCGCTGCATTGCTGGTAGTAACGGGTAATGCATTCATTATGAACTACGCCGGAATTTCCATGTCCCTGGGCGCTTTTCTGGCCGGTGTATTACTGGCTGATTCAGAATTCCGTCACCAGATTGAGGCTGAAATAGAACCGTTCAAGAGCCTTCTGCTCGGCCTGTTTTTCATAGCCGTGGGTATGTCAGTCAATCTCGGCCTGGTCATGGAAATGCCGGTTATACTGGCTGGTTCGGCCTGCCTGTTAATACTCATCAAGTTTTGCGTGTTGTTCATTATATGCAAACTGTTCGGGCACAGTTACACGCTTGCACTCAATCTGGGCCTGACCCTCGCGGCGGGTGGTGAATTTGCGTTTGTGCTGTTTGCCCTGGCCGGGAACAATAGCCTCCTGGAGCCGGCGCTGGTAGAACAGCTGGTGGTAATCATCAGCCTGTCGATGATGGCGTCACCGCTTTTATTCCTGTTTAATGATTACATCAAGGAATGGCAGCAACGACGCAAGGAACCGGAATATGATCGAATTGATGAAGGAGCCAACCCTGTAATAATTATCGGCTTTGGCCGCGTCGGCCAGATTATCTCCCGCATTCTGCACATGAGTGGTATCCGCTTTACCGCCCTGGAAAACAATCCTTCACAGGTGGATTTCGTACGCCGCTTTGGCAGTAAAATCTACTACGGAGATGCAACCCGCCTTGACCTCCTTGAAGCAGCAAAAGTCGGGGAAGCCGGCCTGGTGGTTCTTGCTATCAATGATATTGAAACCTCGATGAAAATTGCCACGTTGCTGCGGCATCATTACCCGTCCATACCCGTTTACGCGCGGGCACATAACCGCTTGCATTGTTACAAGCTGCTGGACCTCGGGATCAAGGTACTTTTTCGCGACACCTTCTATTCCAGCCTGAAACTGGCAACCGAAATCCTTAAAGGACTGGGTTTCAGCAGCGAAGAAGCAGATCAGACCGTTACCATGTTCCGTGAACATGATGAAGCCCTGCTTCTGCGGCAACATGCGATTTACAAGGATGAACAGGCGATGATCGATAGCGTGGTCAAATCACGCGCGGAATTACTGAGTCTGTTTGAATCCGATGTTGTTGGTAACAAGCAGAAAGATGAACTGGCTGAAAAACCAACAAATAAATAACAGGCAGGGCTAGAGAAACAGTCTTTGCAGGGCATCGCCTGCCTTTTCCTCGATAATGACATCAAAAATGTCTTCATCGGGGGGACGTTCGGTATTGATACAGACGGTGGTTGCACCCACCTGCCTGGCAAGGGCCGGAAAAACAGCGGCCGGATAAACCACGCCGGAAGTCCCGATACAGATAAACAATCTCACTCTTTTCATTACTGCTTCCATTTCCTGCAGGACAGCCGTATCCAGCATGTCTTCAAACCAGGTGATATCCGGCCGCAGCCATTGGCCACAATACGGGCAGTGGCGTGTATTATATTGTTCGCCGTAATCCTCGTTGACCCCATGTTCGGCACAGCGAACCCGCCACAGGCTGCCATGTAATTCGATCACATTGTCAGAACCGGCACGCTGGTGCATGCCGTCGATGTTCTGGGTAACAACGCGGACATCCGGATGTTGCTGCTGCAACTGTGCTATAACTTCATGGCCATGATGTGGCTGAAACTGTAATACCGCTTTTCTCCGCAGTTCATGAAAATCGAGCACCTTTTCCGGATCCAGATCAAATGCCCGCTGACAGGCATATTCCTGCCATTGATAGCAGTTCCAGATGCCCCCCTCACCACGATAAACAGGTACACCGGATTCGGCAGACATGCCGGCCCCCGTAAAAAACACAATGGATTCAAAATGTTTCGGATCGATCCGTGGCAGGGATTTCATTGAATGTTATATTTTTACCGGGCAGGCCCCGCTTGTGAATGCAATGACCGGATTTTCAGTGCACATCGGCAACTCCCCTGTTGCCATTGAACACCGTCAACAGGTTGATAAGCTGACTTGCATCAATG
>Ga0102950_1000521_pt1 | contig 10981 bp, 10 predicted proteins | sample SalPon2A_B_D2_MG_FD_78505 | JGI IMG/M metagenome (GOLD analysis project Ga0102950, IMG submission 78505) | Soil microbial communities from South San Francisco under conditions of wetland restoration - Salt Pond MetaG R2A_B_D2_MG | ecosystem: Environmental > Terrestrial > Soil > Wetlands | place...
AAAACGGTGTAAATCGTGTTGCATGGGATTTAAGGGAAAAAGCGCCCGAGAGGCCGCGCGCTATAAACAAAAAAGGAAACGATAGGCCCGGACAACTGGTACTGCCAGGAAAATATATTGTAAAAATTAAAGCCGGTGAACAGGAAATGTCAGGAAGCTTCAATGTAAAAAGTGACCCGAGATTTAATACCCCATTTGATAAATTAAAAGCCCACTATGATTTTAATAAAAAGATTGGCCGGATTTCAGAAATTGCAGCCAAAGCTTTTAACCAGATTAAAAAGACTTACAAAGCCATTGAAACAGTGAAGGAATTTGCTGCAAACCTCGATACAACAAAAGCAAAAGAATTAAAGAAAAAAGCCGATGAACTTGAGAAGAAGCTGACAAAACTTGCGAACAGGATAACGCCCGATTCTACATCGGTTGGAATACCCGATGAGACGGGTATTCTTACTTCAGAGATGGGTATGGCAGGTTACCTGAATTTCTACCCTCTGGATGCGCCTTATCAGAACGCTTCGGTAAAATATGAAAAGGTCAAAAAACTGGAAGAGAGTATTTTATCAGATTTGGATAAATTGTACCGGACAGACGTTGCAGAATTTGAAAAAACGGTTAAGGATGTAGGTTTTACTATCTTTAAAAAATACAAGCCCATTGAATTGAAATAATCGGTTATTCAAGCCAATGTTAAAGTCCCGGATAAAACCGGGACTTTTTATTACAATTTTAATGCTTCCTAGACCATGGGGGTACGACTTTATTCATCCTTGCATACGCTATTGATTGTCCTAGATGCTCATGTGCATGGCCTGTAAGAATTGTTAATAATTGTGCCTTACTAAACTTACCGAAGGGTAATTTTACCATTGTATTTAAATCTGCTCCATCGTAATTATTCAGGAATTTTTGTGTGGCAACAAAAGATTTTTTCAAGAATTCCATTACATCTTTTTTACCTGTAATTGTTTTTTCAAGATCTGTGTTTTCAGAGCCTGGTTTCAGATTATCCGGCATTTTCACACCACAATAAGACAGGATAAAATAATTGGTCAATGCTACATGCACGTAAACTTCACTAACCGATCTTACTCCTTCCATTGGGCGCCATTTATAATCTTCAGCCGGCATTGCATCTGCCAGGCTAATAATCTTACCTGAAGTTCCCTGCAAATCACCTGCGGTTAGTTTTACGAGTGATGGTGAACTACTGGACATTTCCCCCGTCATATTCTGGGAAGAAACTGTGTGGGCCAGAAAAAGACACAGCAACATGGTAAAGAGTACAGGATAAAATTTTCTCATAGTACACTCCCTTTTGTTGTGATTAATAAAATGCTATTCGCGCGTGAGATGAATATTATAGGCAAAAGAATATAACATGACGATTCAAACAGTGCAACACCATTAAATTAATATAGATCAGTCAAATTTGAATAAAATGCTATTTTGATAATAATTTTGGGGGGAAATATTCTCAGAGGATATTCTTCAGTTTTGAAAGGCCGGTTTTACTTACGGGAAACTGCTGATTGTTTTTCAGGATTATTTTGTATGAATCTTTTTCGGACTGCTCCAAGTGTTTTATAGAATCAATGCTGATTATATACGAGCGATGAATTCTCACAAAATATGATGGGTCCAGATGTCTTTCAAAATATTTCATTGTTTTGAGCTTCAAAAACTTATTATTTTCCGTGTGTACCATTACGTAATCATCCTGTGCTTCGAGCCAGCGTATTTTTTCAGTAGGAACAATATTAATCTTCTGTCCGTCCTTATAAATTACCCGCTCGATAAATTCTACCTTTTCATCATTTTTTTCAATCAGGTTTTTTATTATTTCAGACTGGCTGGTTTTTTCTTTTAGATGAACAATAGTCTTTTCCAGCGCCTCATTAAACCTGTCTTCGCTGAATGGTTTTAAGAGATAATCTACTGCATTTACCTCAAAGGCTTTAATTGCATAATGATCGTAAGCGGTTGTGAAAATAATTATTGGCGGGTCTTCAAGAAGTTCAAGCATCTCAAAGCCGGTCATTTTAGGCATCTGGATATCAAGAAAAACAATATCGGGCTTTTCTTCATTTATCTTTTTTATTGCATCCAAACCATTGGAGCATTCTGCAATTATTTCAAATTCAGTCCTGTCTGATAAATACTTTCTTGTAATCGATCTCGCAAGACTTTCATCATCAATTATTATTACTCTTATTTTATCTTTCATGGCTGACATTTTTCTTTACCATAATTTACAAAGGAATGTACAAAGTTACTCTGAAAATACTGTCCTCTTTTTCTACTTTCATTAAATCTTTCTGTCCGTAAATAAGCTCCAGTCTGTTTGCAATGTTTTTTAGCCCGATACCAGCACCTTTTTTCCCTTTCGATTCTTCTTCAAAATTATTGGTTAACGAAAGTACAAGAAAGTTGTCATCTCTGTTGCATTTTAAAGTCAGAACAACCGTACTAAGTGTTTCATAAACTGCATGCTTAATCGCGTTTTCAAACAGGGGTTGCAGAATCATATTCGGAACTTCCATGGCAGCGCATTCAGGTAAAACTTCATCAACAAATTCAAATTTATCTTCAAATCTTACTTTTTCTATCTCCAGGTAGAGCTTTATATTTTTAAGTTCTTCACTCAGTTTATTTTTCTGTTTTTCATTATTTGCCAGTGTGTAGCGCAGAAAATCGGCAAGTTTTAGAATCATGCTTTTCGCTTTATCAGGATCAATTGCCGTAAGTGCGCTCATTGAGTTTAAGCTGTTAAAAATGAAGTGAGGGTTTATCTGGAATTTTAGATTTTTTAATTCTGCCTCAGTTACAAGGTTTTTTAATTCCGTTTCTCTTACAGCTCTTTCTTGAAAATTTGAATAATATATAATTATATAATAGAACGAAGTAATTAAAAGATTAAAAAGTATCCCGAGAAGAAATCTCCAGACAAGTGTACTCTGGAAAAACGATGTGTAAGTTGGTCCAAGATTCACAATATAGGATATAAATGCAAAACCAATTCCAAGCCATACGGTTGTTGCAAGTACTGCTGCGGCAAGATGATTAAAAACAATTTTAGTAAGACTTGCTTCAAGAGACATGAAGCGGACAGGATACCAGAATGCAAGACCCAGTCCGCTTAAAAGGATATTAAATACTAGGCTGTCGGTAATTGATAATATTGCATCACCGTTAAGTCCAAAATATAAAAGACAAAAATAAGTTATTGCAACCAGTAGCCAGAACAATAAATAAAGATTCAGACTTTTAGACGAAGCAAGTATAGGATTTTCATTCATTTTATTGCCTTAAATCATATTTATTCTATGATTTAACCTCCCCACCGCCGAATAACACAAATCCTTTTATCAGCAGTGTTCTTTCTGTATCTATTACAGAATCAGGGTCCCTTCTTACCTTATTTGAAAAACCTCCGAATATTGGTAGCACGTCTATAGATATTTTCCAATCAGTTGGAACGATAATATTAGATCCGCCGAATACGGCAACGATATCAATCACGTTTGTTCCGGGGGCAAGTTTACTTTCTCGTAAATCAATTTCTGATCCGCCAAAAATTGATGTAATATTTCCGCCTTTAAAATTATCTGTAACAATTATTTTATGGCCTCCACCAAAAATTGCTACATCATTAACAGTGTCAGCGTTAATTTCATTATAATCTTTAAAGTGCGCCTCGTCTGCATTCGGATTATGTTTTTGTTCTCCTTCCAAATTGCTGCGAGTTCTTTTCCTAAGGATTATATAAATACCAAAAGCAATTAAAAGTATCGGGAAGATTATGTGACTATCATAATAAACCCATGGAAATATTCTTGGTATCATAAAAAATATTCCTAGAATCAACAGAATTGCTCCGGGAAGTCTCCGGTTTGTGTTCAGGATCAAAATTATACCAATAATCATTAATATTGCCGGAAATGAAAAAATGATTCTGGCAACATTGAAGTCAATTACATTCATACTGTCAAGCAGGAAAAGACTACCTAACACTACGAGTATCAACCCGACAACACTTCTGGAATCATAATTCCGACGATGATTTTCCTGTTTGATCTCTTCCATAAAAACTCTCCTTTGAATAGCTTATTTTCTACCCGGAATAAACATATAAATCAATTTATACAGACTAAAGATAAAATCGGTGAACACCCGATTATTACCGGTAAAATAAGGAAAAACCGTGATTTGAGAAAATAAAAAAGGGAAGCTTTAGCTTCCCTGTGAATATTCTATATTTATTTCATCTTTCGGCTACTCTTTTTCAGCCAGTGTCATAGTTCCTTCCTTAACCTTTTCCAGACCCTGTTCTAGATCGGAAATTATATCATTTACATTCTCAATGCCAACAGAAAATCTGACAAGACCTTCTGTAATTCCACCGGCTTCTCTTCCTTCTTTACCCATTGAAAAATGTGTCATACTGGCCGGATGCTGTATTAAACTTTCAACACCACCAAGACTAACCGCAAGCTGGCAAAGTTTCACTGAATTCATCAGTATTTGTCCGGCTTCAAAACCACCTTCTAATTCAAAAGTAATCATTCCGCCCGGACCGTCGTGCTGCTTTTGTCCTACTTCATATTGTGGATGGCTTTTTAATCCGGGAAAACTTACGCTTTTAACCAGCGGATGTTTTTCAAGGTATTCAGCTACAACCATCGCGCTTTCGCAGTGTTTTTTCATTCTTATAGAAAGAGTTTTAATGCCCCTGTGTACAAGAAATGAATTGAACGGATCAATCACTCCGCCAATTTGATTCAAAACTTTGCGGAAAGATTTATAAGTTGCATCATCTTTAACAACAACTATTCCACCTATAACATCCGCATGCCCGTTTAAGAATTTAGTAAGACTGTGCAAAACAACATCGGCACCAAACTCGATTGGCCTTTGTAAGGCAGGGCTCATAAAAGTATTATCAACAACAAGCTTAGCATTATTGGCATGAGCAATTTCTGCCATGGCTTTTAAATCGCTTATGGCAAGAGTCGGATTGCCGGGAGTTTCAACATAAAGAACTTTTGTATTTGGTTTGATTGCTTTTTTAACTGCTTCAGAATCAGTTGTGTCAACAAATGTCGATTCAACACCAAACTTTTTCATAACTGTATTAAGTAAGGTTGTGGTTGGTCCGTAAACTGCCGCTGAACATAAGATATGATCTCCTGCACCTGTCAGACTTGCAAATACTGTATGAACTGCAGCCATTCCGCTACCGCAACCGAGCGCTTTGTATCCGCCTTCAAGTTCTGCTATGCCGTTTTCCATAGCTTCTACTGTTGGATTAGCCATCCTGGTGTAGATGTATCCTTTTTGCTCACCGGCAAAAAGCGATGCACCATGTTGGGCAGATTCAAATTTAAATGTTGATGTCTGATAAATTGGAGGTACTACAGCACCAAACTCATTTTCTTCAATTCCGGAATGGACACATTTTGTTTCAAAGTCTGATTTTACTTTCTCTTTCATAATTCCCCTATAGGATTATTTGTCATAAAATTTCAATTAATACTTATAATAAAGTGTTTAAAAATAACCTATCTCTGTGTGAAAGTAAATTATTGTGGAGAGAGATATCTACTGGCAGTATTTTAAGCAACCGCTTTGGAAAAGTCCTTTTTTTTTCATTAATCAAACAATTCATAAATTTTTTCAGGTGGACGGGCTAATATAGCTCTATCTCCCATTTCAACTATCGGACGCTGAATCAGGTCGTGATCGAGAATCATTGTCTCAAGTATCTGGTTTTCCGATTCGGTTTTTAGATCGATTGCTTTAGCAGCCAGTTCTTTTTTTCTCAAAAGCTCACTTGGTTTCATATTCATTTTTTTTAATAAATCTCTAAGTTTTGAATCAGTGAAGGGTTTGATATAATAATTCACCTTTTCAAAATCCACGCCTTTTTCTTCGAGAATTTTTTTTACTTTTCTGCAGGTTGTGCAGGTAGGCTTTTCATAGATAGTTATCTTTTCCATCTTTAGTCCTCCAATTTCTAGTATTTTAATATACTATATTTGATTATAATAGAAAGGTCAAAGTAACCGTGTTTTTCTTTAAGAAAAAGAATTTTCTAATCAAGTTGATAAATATTTTTCTTTAGCTTTAGTTTGTTATCCTAAAATTTTGTCAACTACAAAAACGAAAAGCAATATATGAATGTACCACAAATCATTGCAAAAGAATTAGGGATTAAAAAAGAGCAGGTCGATTCTGTAATAAAATTATTACAGGAAGATGCAACTGTACCATTTATAGCCCGTTACAGGAAAGAACAAACCGGCGGATTGGATGAAGATTTTCTTCGTGAAATAGAAGACAGGCTAAATTACCTCACACTGCTTAACGACAGACGAGAAACAATTTTAAAAAGTATAGAAGAACAGGGTAAGCTTACAGATGAATTAAAGCAAAATATAATGGATTGCGTAAAACTTCAGGAACTTGAAGATCTTTATCTCCCTTATAAACCCAAAAGAAAAACCAGAGGAACCATTGCAAAAGCAAAAGGACTGGAACCTCTCGCTCTATTCATTTTAGAAAACTCTGAATATTCAGGAAATCTTGAAGAGAAGCTCGGTGAATTCATAAATGAAGAACTTGGAGTTGCCTCAACTGGAGAAGCACTGCAAGGTGCAAAAGATATTCTTGCTGAAATGGTAAGCGAAAGTGCGGAAGTCAGAAAAGTTGTCCGTGAAAATATGCTTGAGAACTCAGTCATTAAATCGGGAAAAACAAAGGAAAGAAGTAAAGATGAAAAAATAAGTGAGAAACAGAGAGTAAAAAATAAAAAAGAGATATATCAGATATATTATGAATTTGAGATTGACTTAAAAAAGATAAAGCCCTACCAGATTCTCGCTTTAAACCGGGGAGAAAAGGAAAAAGTTTTAAAGATTTCAATGGATGTAGAACAACCTCAAATTTTAAATGGAATTAAGAAAGCATTCCTGGATTATAAAGAGTCTTACTTTATGGATATTCTTGACTCAATATTTGAAGATTCATTTACAAGGTTAATTTTTCCATCACTTGAGAGGGAAATAAGAACTCACTTAACCGAAATTGCTGATCTTCATGCTATTGAAATATTTGCATCCAATTTAAAGGCCCTTTTATTGCAGCCACCTTTATCAAATAAAATAATTATGGGAATTGATCCGGGTTTCGTCTCAGGTTCAAAAGTAGCAGTAATTGATGAAACAGGTAAATATATTGAAGGGAATACAATTTATCCCCACCCGCCTCAAAAGAAAAGCGAAGCAGCTGCTAAAGTTGTTGCAGAACTGATTCAAAAACATAAAGTTGAGATTATTGCAATCGGTAATGGAACTGCAAGCCGGGAAACAGAATTATTTGTAGCTGAATTGATAAAGAAGAACAAATTAAAATGTCATTACATAATTGTAAACGAAGCCGGCGCGTCAGTTTATTCCGCGTCTGCAATAGCAAAAAAAGAATTTCCGGATCTCGAAGCAAGTCAACGTGGAAATATTTCTATAGGAAGAAGATTACTTGATCCTCTTGCCGAACTTGTTAAGATTGATCCGAAATCAATTGGTGTTGGATTATACCAGCACGATGTCGATCAGAAATTATTAATGGGTAAACTCGATAACGTAGTTGAAAGCTGTGTAAATCATGTAGGTGTAGACCTTAACACAGCTTCTGCATCTCTGTTGACCTACGTCTCAGGATTGAACAGAAGAATTGCTGAGAATATTATTAAGCATCGCGAAGAAAAAGGGAAATTTAATTCACGAAAAGAAATCAAAAAAGTTAAAGGAATCGGAGAAAAAGCATTTGAACAGGCGGCAGGATTTTTAAAAATCCCGAACGGGGAAAATCCTTTCGACAATACTTTTATTCACCCAGAATCCTACCAGGCAACGGAAAAATTACTGGAAAAGTTGAAAATCCCGATGGCAAAAGTAAATGAGTCTGGTGCTATGATTTCTCTAATTGTAAACCAGAAAGGGACAAAAAAACTGTCGGAGGAAATCGGTATTGGTGAACCAACCCTTATTGATATTATAGAAAACCTGAAAAAACCGGGAAGAGACCCACGTGAAGAATTACCAAAACCGATTCTGAAAAGCGACGTTCTTAAAATGGAAGATCTGCGAGAAGGAATGAAGTTAAAAGGCACTGTTCGTAACGTAGTTGATTTTGGAGCATTTGTGGATATTGGGGTTAAACAAGATGGATTGCTTCATATTTCGCAAATTGCGGACAAATATGTTAAAAACCCTCTGGATATAATAAATGTTGGGGATATTTTAGATGTAACTATTACAACGATAGATATTGAACGCGGAAGAATATCTTTAAGTATGAAAGGATAGTTACATAAAAATAATATTGGAAATTCCAAATTGACAATTTTTCCACTATATATCTTAGAAAGTGCATTTTTTTGATTTTTTCTAACTTTTTAGCAAATTTTTCAGAAATATCTCCATATCTTCAATAAAATTATTTAGTATACGGTATGTTTTAGTTAGTTAACGGTTCAAATTTTTAGAAAAATCCCCTTATATTTAGCTTAAGTTTATAATATTACATAATTTGTCGAGTCAATTTTCTTGAAAAGTCTTCTTTTTTCTAAAATCTTAAATATATATATTCATATATTATAACCATCAAGACTATGAAAGTTCACGAACATTTACTAAATACAATTTCCTCAAAAGGGGCAGCTTACTTAATTTTAGTCGATCCTGACAGAATTACGTTTGAAAAGCTACCGCACTTTATTAAGCACTGTGAAAAGTCCGGAGTAGACGGGTTTTTGATAGGCGGTAGTTTAATGATGAGTAATCATTTTGAGGATTTTTTAAGAAAAGTTAAAGAATACACTTCCATCCCGACAATTATTTTTCCCGGCGGTGTAAACCAGGTTTCTCGTGAAGCAGATGCAATTCTATATCTTTCAGTAGTTAGTGGTAGGAATCCTGAACATTTAATTGGGAAACATGTATTAGCAGCACCATTTATTAAGCAGGCAAATCTTGAACCTATTTCAACAGGATACGTTTTGATAGAATCGGGTACTGTAACTACAGTTCAATATGTTAGTGGTTCACAGCCGATTCCGAGGAGCAAATCAGAAATTGCTGCAGCAACTGCACTGGCAGCAGAGTACCTTGGAATGAAATTTATTTATCTTGAGGCAGGCTCTGGTGCACAGAAAACAGTTCCTGATGAAATGGTAAAACTCGTTTCAAATTATTGCAGTGTTCCTGTAATTGTTGGTGGCGGAATTAGAACTGCAGAAGAAGCAGCGACAAAAGTTAAATGCGGTGCAAAGATTATAGTTACGGGTAATCATTTTGAAGATGAAAATAACTGGGACCAGGTAAAGGAATTTGCAAATGCAATTCATTCGAAAGTTCCTGTTACGGTTTAATATAAATCCACACTCTACTTCAGTTTACAATTCTTAAGGACCTTTATATTGGATAAAAAAAAATTTATTAACGATTCTCTTATTGAAAGTTCAGAAACTAAAATTAAAATTCAGAAAGAGTGTTTTAACGAAATACTCACCGCTGTTGAAATAATAACCAAAGCTTATAAAGACAATAAAAAACTTTTGCTTTGCGGTAACGGTGGAAGTGCTGCAGATTGTCAGCATATTGCGACTGAATTAATGATACGCCTCAGCCATCACATTAATCGCCCGGCATTGCCCGCAATTGCTTTAACAACAGACTCGTCTAATCTTTCAGCCGGTGGGAATGATATTGGCTTTGAAAATGTCTTTGCCAGAAATGTTGAAGGTCTTGGTAACGAAGGAGATGTATTACTTGCTATTTCAACGAGCGGAAACTCACCAAATGTACTCAAGGCAGCCGATAAAGCAAAAGATAAAAAGATGAGTGTGATTGGTTTCCTTGGTGGAAGTGGCGGAAAATTAAAAGACAAAGTTGACCTCCCGGTAATTATTCCCTCAACAAATACTCAAAGGATTCAGGAAGGGCACATAACCGTAGCGCATATTATCTGTGAATTGGTTGAAGAAGAACTTTACGGTAAATAATACATTCCTTATGAGTACTTCTAGAATTATTACAAGAAAAAAAATCGCTCTAAATAATTCGCAGACTAAAATGGTTATCAGCGGATGGGGTAAAGAATCATTTAATAACTCTACAGTAGAAAAGATAACTTATCTTTCCGATGACCTGAAAGTAAAAGGATTTATTGCTTACCCAAATAATCAGACAAAAAAATATCCTTGTGTTATCTGGAACCGTGGCGGGGCTGGTAACCGCGGTGCAATAGATGAATTTACTGCCAGAGGAATATTTGGACAACTCGCAAGCTGGGGATATGTTGTCTTCGCTTCCCAGTACAGAGGCAATGCCGGCGGAGAAGGGTATGATGAACTTGGTGGCTCTGATGTTAACGATATTTTAAATCTTATTCCCCTGGCTAATGAATTTGACTGCGCTGATAATTCAAAATGGGGGATTGAAGGTTGGAGCCGCGGCGGATTGATGACGTACATTACTCTGACAAAAAAAAACAAATTTAAATGTGCAATTTTAGTTGGCGCAATTTCAAATGCCGGGCAAAACTCTGATGAAAATTCTGCTATGCAGAAAGCCTACGAAGGTTACTTCAAACCTGAAGATATTGAAGAAAAATTAAGCGAAAGATCAGCAGTAAATTTTTACAAAAAACTCCCTCCTGTTCCCTACCTTATTATTCACGGAGGAAAAGACGACATTATTTCACCTAATCAGTCACTTGAAATGGCAAACAAATTCCGCGAAATGGATTATCAATACAGGCTGGTGATATTTGAAAACGGTGATCATTACCTTAAAACACACCGAAAAGAAGTGGACGCATTAAGAAAATTGTGGTACGCCAAATACCTCATATAATTAGAGATTTAGATTCTTCCTTCAAACCCGATTTCATTTGAACTAATAGCATTAAAATTCTG
>Ga0102950_1000522_pt1 | contig 10979 bp, 5 predicted proteins | sample SalPon2A_B_D2_MG_FD_78505 | JGI IMG/M metagenome (GOLD analysis project Ga0102950, IMG submission 78505) | Soil microbial communities from South San Francisco under conditions of wetland restoration - Salt Pond MetaG R2A_B_D2_MG | ecosystem: Environmental > Terrestrial > Soil > Wetlands | place...
AGAGAAAACGGAGCCTGAGGTTCGGATTGAGCTTCCTGTCGGCTCCTATATCCCTCGATTTCATTTGAGGGCTGCGACGAACTCGAAGCCATCCCCGGCCGAAGTCATGGCCAACCAGGCAAATGGACAGCAACCGAGACGGAACTGGCGGAGAATTGCAGTGCTTGCAACTGTTCTGGGAATCGCCGGAATTGCCGTGGGAAGCATGGTGCTAGCGCACTCTAGTAAGAAATCCCTGTTCGATGATTTCTGGGCGCCGGTGTTCAATGCCAAGCAGCCTGTTTTGATCTGCCTCCCATCGCCTGTGGCTTACGCTGTTAGTTCGAGTCTCTACTTGAAGCCTGCGCAAGCGCACCCAGGCCTTTACGATACGGAGCAGGAGCGGTCCAATACACCCCTTGAACTTGCGCCCGAAACTCCCTTGAAATGGAAAGACTTAACACCTCTTGCCAACTATTATGTCAATAAAGATGACGCATATGTGGCTGCAGACGTCTCTGAAGTTTTTGGTTCCATTCACAAAGAAAGCCAGGTCAGGATCGGGCCCGATTTTACCTACGAGGACCTTCGCAATTCGCCGGCGGTTCTAATTGGGGCTTTTGACAATCCATGGACAATGCGCGTTGCACCCAAACTGCCCTTTTTCTTCCGGGAACGGGACCATGCAATTGTGGAGAGAGGAGGCAAACGCCGAGTTTGGCGAATGGTGGGGGATAAACACCGGGGGGAAAAGGACTTCGCTATCGTGGTGAGGGTTCTCAATTCAAAGACCGGTCAGTTCCTGGTTGTCCTGGGTGGAATTGGCATGGTCGGTACACAGGCAGCCGGTCGTCTCGTTTCTCATCGAGGCGATCTGGATGCCGCACTACAGAATGCTTCCGGAGACTGGCAAAACAAAAACTTCGAGATGGTCATTGAAGCCGACGTGATTGATGCCTCCGCTTCGCCGCCGCATGTCGTAGCCCTGACGACCTGGTAATTAAGCCGCAGTAACTTTCTCGCGGATTAACATGGAGAGTTTACGCCAGATTGTCCGGTGCAAAAATCTTTCGTAACGATTAGATTTACGCGAAAATACGGTCAGAATCCGTTGTGTTGCCAGAATCGTGTATCGTTTCCTGACTCGCTAATAGCAGATAATACGAGCACTGATAGTTTAGCAATATCCCTTAGGATCAAATATTTGGAGTCGTTGTCGCATGAAGGCCTTTCAACTGGACGAACTAATGGCCTCGGGATATACTGGGACACTACTATTCGGTTAAAACGATTTGATGCGCGAAGCTGAACCGGCTTCCGGCCGTACGACAATTCGGGATGTCAGCAGGCTCGCAGGGGTTTCTGTCGCAACTGTCTCCGCCGTTATAAACGGCAAGGCAGCGGTGAGCGAAGCATTGACCCAACGGGTTAAGCGGGCAATTGAGGCTTTAGATTACCGCCCCGACTATCTGGCCCGCAGCCTGCGCATGCAACGATCGCATATCCTCGGGATCGTCATGCCCCAATTTGCTAGCCCCTTTTATGCGGAGGTTCTGCGGGGAGCGCAGGATCTGGCATCTCAAGAAGGCTATTCCATTTTGATTTCCAATTCGAGAGGAGACGACGATCTCGAATGGAATGAGGTTTCAGCACTCGTTTCACGAAGAGTGGATGGAATCTTACTCGCATCCACAAACGTTCAATTCGCATATCACAGGTTTTTCACTCGGCACTTTCCGGTGGTGCTCTTTGACCGTGTCCCACTGGGTTTTACCGGGACTGCGGTAGTCACGGACAATGCAGAGGCGAGCTTCAAGGCGACGAACCATCTGATTGGGCTTGGTCATCGGCGGATTGCGGTGATTGCGGGAACCCAGGGGATTTCTACTTCCGAGGAACGCGTGGAGGGTTTTCGAAGAGCCATGTATGAAGCGGACCTGACCGTTCGTAATGAATACCTCAAACGCGGGAACTTTAATATGAAGGACAGCTGGGAGTGTGCGCTGGAATTGATGCGCCTGCCTTCACCTCCGACTGCGATTTTTTCCCACAATTACGAGATGACGCTCGGTCTCATGCGAGGGCTTGCGGAAAGTGGAGTGCCCTGTCCACAACAGGTCAGTGTGCTTGGTTTCGACGATTTTGTAGTCGGTGCGGATGGGTTTAGCTGGGCCACAATGTTTTGTCCCAAGCTTACCTGCGTTGCGCAGTCGAGTTATGAGCTTGGTCGGCGAGCGGCCGAAGTTCTGTTGAAAAAGACGAAGCGGCCTGATGGAGAAGATCACGGCGAAGAAGGCGTTATCAGGCTACGCGCAGAACTGCGCATCAGGGATTCCACGGCTCCCCCTCCGTCTTGATCGTGTCCTGCCTGGAAGCTAATTTTTAGTCTATCGTGGCAGTGGCGAAACGACCTTGTCCCTCGCCAAAAATCCGAACTGCTGATGAATCATATGGTTGGATGAGTCATGCCACACACGCTGTTCCGAAACGAGAATGGGACATGCTGCGCCGGCTGACGCTTTTCGTCAGGCTGGCATGTGGACTCTTTTGTTCCCGTCGCGGTCTTCTCCTGGAAAACCTCGCCCTCCGCCAGCAACTTACGACCTAAGAAAACAAAACGATTTAGCTAAGGTGACTTTGGGAGGAGAATGTGGCACCGCGCCAGCGTTGCAGGTTGCCACCGCTTGCCGAACCTATGCTAAAGGAAGACGCGACAAGTCACTACACACCACTGAGCGTCACCAAAAGCATCCTCAGCATGTCCGGCATTAAGAGGTTATGTCATAGAAAACACAACGGGATTGAGCCGGATGGAATTAGGGCGAACCATGCATTCGAAACACGGTATCCGCATGAACAATTGGACGTTGTCAGCGATGAACGATGTTTATATGATGAGGTTGTCTTTCCTCGAGTTGTCGTGATGACTGTGGATCCCGATCCCCAACCCGCCCAGGCGGAGCACGCCGAATTGGAGCGCGCAATAGAAGCTCTGGCGAGATGGCCACGCTTATCTCACCTGCTGCGATATATGGGAGAGAAGCTGTTCTCTGGCCAAGTCGATCAGATCAACGAATTCAATATCGCTACGGAAGTCCTTGGCCGCTCCAAGAACGTATTCAACGCGGCAGAGGACGCGATTGCAAGGGTAGAGACTCACCGTCTTCGGAAGCGTCTTGCTCAGTTCTATGAGACTGACGGAAAAGACCATCCGATTCAGGTCAATCTTCCGGCGGGAAGCTATGTGCCGGCATTCATTGCCAAACCTCAAGAGCCTTCTTCGCCGGCTTCACAGGAGCCGGCGCCTGAATCAGGTTCTCACCCCAAGAACAAGCAACCGTTTCCATGGCTTACGAGTCCCTGGATATATTCAATTCTGGCGCTATGCCTCGTCCTGGCTGGGTTGGGAGCCTATCTGCATTTTCGTACTGGAGCGACTCACACGTCTGCAACGCTCGCCGGCAGTCGAGTGTCCGCATCGGTCTCCAAGCCTCTCCAGCCCGCAGCATCCTCGTCAGCTATTCGCCTGCTGGCAGGATACAGCGGACCTCCCCGGACGGATAGCGCCGGGAAAGTCTGGAATCCGGATCGATACTTCTCAGGTGGCGGCAGTTGGGAGCGCACCCCAGGATTCATCGCAAGAACCAGCGATCCGTTTATTTTCGAACATTCGCGAACCGGCGACTTTTCTTATCGCATTCCACTGAAGCCGGGTTCTTACGAACTGCACCTATTCTTCTTGACACCCGCTCGGGCCGATGAAGCAGTCTCCACTTTTAACGTAACGATAAATGGGAATCTAGTACTCCCGGGATTCGACGTCAATATGGACGCCATGGGGCCAAATATTGCTGACGAGCGTGTCTTCCGCGATGTTTCTCCCGGACAAGACGGCTTCCTTCGGCTTGGTTTTTCAGGTGCAATGGGACCGCCCAAACTGAATGCCATTGAGATTCTACGTTCGGCGCACCACGCTCAATTGCCCATCCGTCTCATTGTGCAAACCACGCCGATGATTGACCACAAGGGCCGCTTCTGGCATCCGGACAACTACTTCATGAGCGGACGGCTATCCGATCAGCTGCATCCGCTTCCAGATTCTCCTGACCCGGACCTCTTTTCCGGAGAGCGATATGGGCATTTCAGCTATGCGATTCCAGTAGATCCGCGGGACACATACACTCTTGTCCTCCATTTTGCCGAGTTCTATTTTCACTCCGCAGCTTCAGGAACGAACGGCCGGCTGTTCAAGGTTATGTGCAACGGGCAGACTCTTCTCAACAACTTCGATATCTTCAAGGAGGCTGGAAGCCTCCACGAGCTTACCAAGACTTTTCATCACCTGAAGCCGAGTGCGCAAGGAAAGCTGAATATCACCTTTGAACCAATCGTGAACAATGCAACCGTCTCCGGAATCGAGGTCCTGGACGAATCCCGATGAAGTACGTTCGTCTTCTTTGCTGGTCAGCCCGACATCCACGGTCCATGCAGAGGGCCTGTCGAAACACGAGCAGCAACTCCGGTACCTGCCATAGTCTTTGGACCGCTCATTTTCAGGGCCATAGATCCGCCTCGTCGCAGCGCCGTGTAACAAGTACTTTGGGCTTCGTACTCTGTTCGTTTTCAACAAGGTACAAGTACTAAACCTGCTGTACAAAATTGAACTTCACAATCATCCGCTGTCCTTTGCAGGATTCGTCTCGGTTCAATTTAAGGGAATGATGCTGCACGAAGAGCTACGGCGGGATACAGAACCAATGGTAGGTGAGTGTTTACTCTGCGGTTGAGCTGAGCCCCTCCAGACGAAATGCAAACGGGGAGAAAAAGGCAATGGGCCTGCTCCCCGCTCGCCGACCAGTGCTTTGGGAGCGTCTTCCAGAACCCCCACCTCGGTGGGAAGTCTACCTCGCAGTCAGCTGCGGGGATTTTCTGGAGGCAGCAGATGTACAAGTCGATTTTCAGAGCGACGTTGATGTTGAGCATCTTTGTCGCTCTTTCAATGTCACTACGCGCCCAGCAGACGGGCAGCATCGTGGGTACAGTAGCAGACCCAACCGGTGCGGTCATCCCTCATGCCAGGGTCATCCTCGCTGACATGGCAACCAAGGATGTTCGCATCACCACCACAAATGCTGAAGGATTCTTCGCCTTCAGCGGCGTCGTGGTCGGCGATTTTTCTGTCAAGGTTGAAATAAATGGATTCCAAACGGTGGAACAGTCAGGCATCCACGTTGGTCCCGGCGACCGCCGCAATCTGAATGTTTCACTGGCGGTTGCCAGGGGAAACGCCTCGGTGGTTGTTAAAGCCAATACGTCTGCGATCATCGTAGATTCCGGAGATCTTTCCAGCACGCTGTATTCAAGCGATATCAGCAAACTCGCCCTCCAGGGCCGTGACGTTACGGAGTTGATCAAAGTGCTGCCCGGCTTTAACACTTTCACCAACTTTGGCGGCATGCAGAACAGGCCCGGTTACGACACCACAGTCACCAGCATTCAATCGGCAGTTGGAAATGCCATTAGTGCCCCTGGCGTTGTGTCTCGTTCGGGGGGAGCAGATTTGGTCTCCGATGGTGCTCATATTCTCGACCCTGGTTGCAACTGCAATGCTCTCCAAACGGTCAATCCCGATATGGTGGCAGAGGTAAAGGTCACCAGTTCGGCGTACGACGCCAGCCAGGTGTCTGGCCCTGTTGTGATTTCGGCTGTCAGCAAGTCCGGTACCAGCAGTTATCACGGCGCTTCCTATCTGCACTTCCGCGATGCCGCGATGAACTCGAACGACTGGATCTTCAAGTACAACCACGAGGCCCGACCGAAGGAGCGTTACTGGTATCCCGGCGCCCAGATCAGCGGCCCAGTACCGTTTACGCACAAGAAACTGCTCGGCTTTGCCGGTTACGAATATTACAACCAGCTCTTCCCAGAGCAGACCAGCGGTGGTCTGCTGAAGGCGAATGTGCCAACACTTAGCGAGCGTGCGGGCCACTTTGACCCCACACTCAAGGACAATGCCGCGGCATGCAGCGCCATGGCCAGCTGGGTTTCCGGAGGGTACCGGTGCCAGCAGTTCGACACGATCGATACGCCCAACGGCGTTGTCTCCGGCATCACGAACGACGACATTTCGAGTTACATCGCTCCCGGCGCCCTGGCATTACTGAATGAGATCCCAAAGCCGAATCACACCCCCACCAGCGCCCTCGATTATAACTATGTAGAGCCGCTGATGAACACCAACAACGGGTTCATGTTCCACACTCGAGTGGACTACAACTTCAACGACAGCACCAAACTGTACGTCAGCTATAATCAGCAGCACGAGCTTTATGGGCAGCCGGTCATGCGCTGGTGGCTGGCTCCTGATGCGGTAAGCTATCCCGGCGATATTTCGTCGGATGCTCACTCGCGAACACTTTCCGGCAGTCTCATCAAAGTATTCAATGCAACGACTACAAACGAATTGCTGGCCGACCTGGGCTATTTGTATACGCCGAGTTCACTCGGCAACGAGAAGGCGGTGGACAAGACCGCAACGAAGTATCCATACACGTATCCAACCACATCCGAGGTTCTACCCAGCATCAATAACACCTGGTGGAACAGTGATTTCGGCGTTCCATTCCAATACGACACGGGCAGGTACGCATACTTCATTCACAAGGTGCAGCCCTCAATCACCGACAACTTCACCAAGCTCTTTAGGACTCATACGCTGAAGGCAGGCGTCAGTTGGCTTGGGGTGTGGGACAAAGAGGACAATGTCGGCCAGGGAGACGGACCGAACGGCACCATTGGGTATGGGCCGATTTGGGGCCTGCCGGGTGGCGCCTATGGGTTGGATCCTGTGCTCGATTTCATGACAGACTTGTCCGGCTCGTTTACTAGTGCTCCTGTCACTACTTCCGATATGACGGGTTACAGCCTGGGTTTCTATGCTGAGGACGAATGGAAGGCTAGCAAGCGGCTGACGCTGAATTATGGTCTGCGCCTCACGCATGATACCCCTTACTCCGACGCGACCGGTAAGTGGGGCGCATCGGCGTGGACGCAACAGTGGTACAACACTGACGTTGCAAATGGCGTCACGGATCTGCCCGGCATGCGCTGGCATGGCGCGGACGCGTTGGGGGTTCATTCGGCCCCGTCCCTTTCGCTCGCAGGCCATTCGCTGAATGCAATATTCTACGCTCCTCGTTTCGGTATGGCCTACGACGTCTTCGGTACCGGGAAGACGGTCTTTCGTGGCGGCTTTGGCGCCTATTATTATCGTGATGGATTGAATGGCTCCTCGGGTACCAGCATGGCGCAGGGCGGCACGACGTGCAGCACAACATCCTGGATGCTCCTTTCGCAGATCAATGCCAATACGGTATCGTGCGCTAACACTCTCTCTGGCCTGACCAACGGCATCGCGGTTAATCCCCACGATCACGTCGAGCCGCGTACCCTGACTTACAACTTCACGCTTTCGCAGCAGACGTTCGGGAAGACGGAACTGCAAATCAGCTACATGGGAAGCCAGAGCTCGAATCTGGTTAATGGACTCGATTCGAACCTGAACAGCAGGGTGCCGCTTGGCGCCTACATGAAGCCGGATCCGAACCCTGCTTCTGCGGATTATGGCATGGTGATGCCCATTTACCAGATCACTGGATCGCTGGCACAGGACTATGTGCCATACACTCACTACACAGGATTGAATCTGATCACCCATGGCGCCTGGGCGAATTACAATGCACTCCAGGTAACCTGGTGGAAGCGGCAGGGTCCACTGTCCTATAACCTCAACTACACCTGGTCGAAAACGCTGGGCATCAACTCGTCAGCCGACCCCTTCAATATTCACAACGATTATGGTCTTCTGAGCGCGGATCGCACTCACGTGTTCAACGCCACGTACGCGTATGCAGTAGGCGACCGCTTCAAGAACAATAAACTTGAGGCCGCGGCCTTGAATGGCTGGATGATCTCCGGCATTACCGGTCTGCAGAGCGGCCCTCCGGTGCAGGAGAGTTTTTCCATGACGATGGGCTTCGGCGGAACTGATGCCATTCCGGATAACAAGGTTGATATCAATGGCACCAGTACCGATCTCGGTCTCAACACGATTTCCAACTCGTACTTTTTGGGCACGCCGGGTTACTCTTTAATGCCCAGGTTGACGTGCAATCCCGGGTCGGGTCTCAAGAAAGGACAATTCATCAACCCCAGTTGCTTTTCTATTCCCATATTGCCGCAGCTGGACCCGAATAGTGGCGTGCTGACCGCAGTGGGAGGAAATGGGTATACCCAGATGCCGTATTTCCGCGGTCCGAAGTACTTCACCAGTGATCTTGCTGTGTCCCGCACAATTAGGATTACTGAACGCCAGAACGCACAAATCAAGTTCTCAGCAACCAACTTTCTTAACCATCCGCTGACTTCTTTCGATCAGAGCAATGCGAATAATCTTAACCTGAATTTCACGAGCGGTGCGTTGCAGACTACGGGCGCTGGTACAGGCGGAACCTGGAATTACGGGATCCCGAACGAGAAGTTCGGCCGCCGCGTTCTTGAAATGACACTGAGGTATAGCTTCTAATCATCTGTAGCGGCCGCCTGCGGGCGGCCGCTTATTCAAGCGGAATTTTCAGGCACGGTCTCCCTCGCTGCGTTCTCCGATCCTGAGCCTTGGGGTTCTCCAGAGTCTATGCTTTAAACTGTTAAGCCGCACACATGCATGATGACTGTGCGCATTGCATAATTTGTTGGGCACTCGTGATGCTGGCCCAGAGTTGAGAGTGAGTCTCACAACCAAATTCCGCAGGAGAAACGCTACATCCATGTTCAGTACAGTTCAACGACATCTCTCCATCATTATTCTTGGCGTCTTTGTCGCCCTTTCGGTTTTACCTGTTGCTGCCGAATCAAATGAAAAGGCACCCCGGTCGATAGTCGTAAACGTGATGGACGCGACGGGGCCGGTCGACCACTTTTTTGATTTCTCGGTCGGATCCGATTACCCAGGCACGCTGATTCGCCCTGACAGCCAGGCGCAGCTCAAGATGGTTGTGGACGAACTCGGCTTTCGCTATATTCGGTTTCACGCCATCTTTCACGACGTTCTGGGGACAGTTCGCGTCGAAAACGGCAAGCTCGTCTATAACTGGTCGGGAATTGATCGGCTTTATGATGACCTGCTCGCAAGACATATCAAGCCGTTTGTCGAACTCGGCTTCACACCGAAAGCGCTTGCGACCTCGAGCCAGACCATTTTCTACTATCAAGCTAATACGTCTCACCCGAACCCTACTGAGTGGCGCAATCTAATTGCCGCATTTGCCAGGCATCTCGAAAAACGATATGGAAAGGCTGAGGTGCGCACCTGGTACTTCGAAGTCTGGAACGAACCGAATCTTTCCGGGTTCTGGCAAGGCGCTGACCAGTTAGCTTACTTCAGGCTGTATGACCTGACCGCGCGAACTCTCAAATCGGTAGATGCGAAGCTGCGTGTGGGTGGACCGGCGACGGCCGGTGCCGCCTGGATTCCCCAGTTTCTGGCGTACGTGAAGCAGAGCGGCGCACCTGTAGACTTTGTAACGACGCACACTTATGGCGTTCTTGGCGGCTTTCTCGATGAAGATGGAAAGAGCGACACGAAACTTGATCCGTCGCCAGGCGCCATCGTGGGTGACGTGCGACGGGTCCGCGCGCAGATCTCCGCTTCGCCATTCCCGCACCTGCCTCTCTACATCACAGAGTGGAGCACGAGCTATACGCCGCGGGACTCCGTTCATGATTCCTACATTAGCGCCGCGTATATCCTCAGCAAGCTCAAGGCGTGTGAGGGTCTTGCGCAGGGCATGAGTTACTGGACCTACTCCGATTTGTTCGAAGAGCCGGGACCACCTACGGCGCCCTTCCAAGGCGGATTCGGGCTCGTGAATCCGGAAGGGATTCGCAAGCCGGCATTTTTCGCCTACAAATACCTTCACGCACTTCAGGGGAACAGCTTCGTCACGAGCGATCCTCAGGCCATGCTGTCCACGAAAGATGGGAATTTCACGGGTGTGATCTGGGACTTCGAGCAGCCGGACCAGAAAGTGAGCAACCGATCCTTTTATACAAAGGTAGTTCCCGACCATCCGGCGGCACCGGTTCAGTTGAAGATTACTCATCTTGCGCCGAATGCTGCTTATCGCCTGAAAGTGTATCGGACGGGATATCGCGCGAACGACGCTTATACGGCTTACCTTGAGATGGGCTCTCCCAAGGAACTGAGCGCTTTGCAGATCGCGCATTTGAACGATCTTACGCGGGACTTACCGGAGACGAATAAGCCTGTACAGAGTGAGACTTCCGGCTCCATTGAGATCACAGTACCGATGAGGAGCAACGACATCGTGCTCGTCGAATTGGAACGTAACCAGGGAAACAAGAAGAAGATATCTTCCGTCGCAGCAATGATTGGACCGGAGAGAAACGGGGCGCGGTCCAAGAACATCACTGCGAGTACTGGCCGGAATCTGCGATGAGCTTGCCTCGCTGGCCAGGCAGCCGTCTTGTGAGTGCCTTCTCAATGAGGGCAACGGCGAAAATCGGCTCGCAATCCTGGAATCTGAAAGCCAGACCGCGAACACCGCCATTAGCAATCTGCCAATTAAATCAGAAGGGCACTTCCTATGAATCGTTTTGTACGGTCGCTGCTTATTCTTCTTCTCCCAATAATTGCTCTATTCATTGGGGCATGCAGTGGTGGAGGCAAGGGAGGCGGCGGAACAACCCAGAACCCGACCACACCCGCAGTCACCGTCACGCCTGGGTCCAGTAGCATAACGACCGCGCAAAGCCTGAGCGTCACCATTACTGTATCCGGTGCGAGCGGCACGCCTGCGGGATCGGTGACTCTTTCCAGCGGCAGCTATACTTCAAGCGCCGCCGCACTCAGTTCTGGCTCGGCGACCATCACGGTCCCGGCAGGGTCGCTCGTAGCGGGTTCAGATACATTGACCGCCGCA
>Ga0102950_1000524_pt1 | contig 10972 bp, 6 predicted proteins | sample SalPon2A_B_D2_MG_FD_78505 | JGI IMG/M metagenome (GOLD analysis project Ga0102950, IMG submission 78505) | Soil microbial communities from South San Francisco under conditions of wetland restoration - Salt Pond MetaG R2A_B_D2_MG | ecosystem: Environmental > Terrestrial > Soil > Wetlands | place...
TGGTGTGTTACTCGCCCTGGTCCGTCTTAACAAGGGCAATATATTACAATGCATGGGAATACATGCGGGGGTCGTTATGACTATAAAGATATCCAATGAACTGACAGACTATAACCATGCAACCGGCCTGGGCTTCATGGTCAACACGTATAATCACCAACTGGGTTATCTCGCGTTTGCCTGGCTTTGCGTAATATTATTTGTCTATTACAGGTGTAACCTTTCGACCAAAAAAGTTGATTAAACATGCGTATATTGCTCGTTGAAGATGATGAAATACTTGGTGATGGCATTGTTGCCGGTCTCAGGGAGTTTTCCTATTCAATTGACTGGATAAAAACCGGTAAACACCTGCATTCCGCGCTTCTTTCAACTGACTACGATATTCTGCTTCTTGATCTCAATCTGCCTGGAGAATCCGGACTGAACCTGCTGAGAAACCTGCGTAATAGCGGCAAGGACCTGCCCGTATTAATACTTACGGCACGGGACACCGTGGAAGACAGGGTGAAAGGTCTGGATCTCGGTGCGGACGATTATCTGATTAAACCTTTCGATCTGGATGAACTTGCAGCAAGGATAAGGGCCCTGATACGCCGCGATCATGGACGTACCAGTCCCCTGTTAACGAGCGGTGGTATTGAAATGGATGTGGCAAGGCATACCGTAAACAAGAACGGAACCGGTATTGATCTGTCAGCGAGGGAATTTTCAATTCTGCACCTCTTGCTGGAAAGCGCGGGCAAGGTTATGTCGAAAAGAAAAATTGAAGACAGTCTCTATGCCTGGGGAGAGGAAATAGAAAGCAATACCATCGAGGTCCACATACATAACCTGCGCAAGAAACTTGGCCAGGACACAATAAAAACCATTCGCGGCGTCGGCTACGTGATCAAGTAACATGCCCCGCTCAATACGGCAACGGCTGCTTGTCTTCATCCTCGCACTGACATTTATCAGCTGGGCAACAATTGCTTACACCAATTATTCAGATGCACGGCATGAAATCGGGGAACTGTTTGATGCTCACCTGGTTCAATCGGCAAAAGTCCTGTTATCACTGGTAGATGCAGAGCTTTACGAGGAGAAGTTTTCGGAAAATGGTGATAACGGTGAAAATATCAGGCTGAAAGAAGTCGAAGATCACCTTTTCAAACACAAGTATGAAAAGCTGCTCGCTTTCCAGATAGCAGTTAAGGGAAATACTTTTTTCTTTTCCTCGGCAGGTGCCCCCGGGCAGGTCCTGTCCGAAAAAACCAGCGGCTTTTCCAGCAACAGGATTGAAGGTAAACTCTGGCGTGTTTATACTTTACAGGACCTGCCGGGAATCATTACAGTTCGCGTCGCTGAACCACTCTCGGTACGAAATGGCCTGATTAACGAAATCGCCTTTAATCTTATCATTCCCCTCCTCATAGGGTTGCCTGTTATTTTTCTGCTGATATGGAAATCAGTAGATATCATTTTCAAACCACTGGATGAAATCGCAGCTGATTTACAACAAAGGGGGCCGGCTCATCTTGACCCCATTACCATCGGGAATGTGCCAACCGAAGTCCGGCCGTTAATCGATGCTATCAACAAACTGTTCCGGCGACTGGACAAGGTATTACAAAATGAAAGGCGATTTACGGCAGATGCCGCCCACGAGTTGCGTACACCGCTTGCCGGTCTTAAAACGCAGACGCAAATAGCCCTGCGTACCCGGGACATAAAAAAACGCGAACATGCATTACAAAATATCCTGAAAAGTATAGACAGGACGTCCCACCTCGTTGACCAGTTGCTCACGCTGGCAAGGCTTGAACCCGGTCTCGAATCAATCCACCTTGAAAATTGCAATCTCTCCCGGCTGGTCAGTGACATAGTGGATGATGTCATGCCGTTTGCCGCCGGGAAAAATATTACGATTGATTTCAGGAATATGCGATCCATACAGATTCCCGTGCACACACATGCTGTTTCCCTGTTGATCCGAAACCTTCTGGATAACGCTATCCGCTATAGCGGGTACGGAGGACACATCGATATAGATTTATCTGAAAAAGATACAGGCGTTCTGTTACAGATTGCTGACAGTGGCCCTGGAATCCCGCGGGAACTCAGGGAAGATGTCTTTAAACGATTTTTCCGGGCCAACCAGACAGCGGAAACCGGCAGCGGGCTGGGGCTTTCCATCGTAAAACAGATTGCCGACCTGCATCACGCCAGGATCGAACTGGGCGAGTCAGGTCAGCATGGCCTGCAAGTTGATATTTTTTTTCCAAATAATGCAAAATCTGTCTGAAACCAGACAAAATTTGCCCAAAACCGGTGCGCTTTACTGTGAATTCGTATTAGGTTTCAGATAAAAAAAAGTGCATAATGCCTCGCTCAACAGGGTTGACCGGGGAGTTAACCTGATATCCTCGCCGTTTGCACGGGCAACCTGGTCCGTTACGGCAATTATCTTCAGAGAAAAATAATCATTATTTTCAATATACTGGGATATGAATATGAGTAAACATGCAAAATTAATTCTTGATGGAAATGAATACCATCTTCCTGTCGTAGTCGGCAGTGAAGGTGAAAAAGCCATCGACATCACGCAATTACGGAGCCAGACCGGTTACATCACCCTGGACAGTGGTTATATGAATACCGGTTCAACCCGCAGTGCCATAACTTTCCTGGACGGTGAGAAAGGCGTTCTCCGGTACCGGGGTATCCCGATTGAACAACTGGCAGAGCATTCCACTTTCGTCGAGGTCAGTTACCTGCTGATTTACGGTGAACTGCCTACCAAGGAACAGTTAAAACATTTTTCCGGCCTGCTGACCAACCACAGCATGATCCATGAGGATATGAAACATTTCTTCGATGGTTATCCCACCACTGCCCACCCGATGACCATCCTGTCGTCCATGGTGAATTCGCTGGCGGCATATTACCCGGAATCATTGAACGTATTTGAAAACATTGAGATCCAGGCAGCGCGCCTTCTGTCCAAGCTGCGTACACTGGCGGCATTCAGTTACAAGAAAAGCACCGGCCGCCCGATCATGTACCCAATGAATCACCTCAGCTATTGCGCCAATTTCCTGCACATGATGTATGCCGTTCCCACGGAAGATTATGAAGTTGACCCTGACATGGTACGCGCACTTAACATGCTTCTTATACTGCACGCCGATCATGAACAAAACTGTTCCACATCGACCGTGCGCCTGGTCGGCTCTGCACTGCCCAACCTGTATGCCACGATCAGTGCCGGTATCGGCGCCCTTTCCGGACCGCTGCATGGCGGTGCCAACGAGGCCGTGATTAATATGCTGCAGGAAATCATGGATAACGAAATGAGCTGTGAGGAATATGTCTCCAAAGTCAAGGACAAGAAATCCAATATCCGCCTGATGGGATTCGGACACCGTGTCTACAAGAATTATGATCCCCGCGCCAAGATCCTGAAGGAGATGACCGGTGAAATCCTCGGCAAGAAAGGCATCGATGACCCGATGCTGGACCTGGCCCGGGAACTGGAGGAAACCGCCCTTTCGGATGACTACTTTATCAAGAAAAACCTCTACCCCAATGTCGATTTCTACAGCGGCATCCTCTACAAGGCCATGGGCATTCCCATTAATATGTTCACCGTGATGTTTGCCATCGGCCGTCTGCCCGGCTGGATTGCTCACTGGCAGGAAATGATGGAAGCACCGGATCGAAAAATCGGGCGTCCGCGTCAAATCTATACCGGCAAAACCAGTCGTCGCTACGTGTTCCTCGCTGATCGCGACTGACCAGCCCTTGCCAGGAAAAGCGCATGCCGGGTAACCGCTATGCGCTTTTTTATACACGGTTGATCGAGGTCAAGGTCCGGCACGGGAATCCTGCCAGAATCGCAAGTAACCATTAGCCGGGTTATTGTATTTTTATTGCCAGTATCAATATGATGGAAACACTGCCGGATCGTCCGCATACAACGCGATGGAAAATGACCAGCAAAACCTGCAAAGCATGACCAGTCGAATAATTGATTATTCACTGAAGGGCCACCTTCCCCTCATACTGGGCTTGTTTGCAATACTGGCAGGTTTTGCAGCCTTGCTAATCACTCCCCGTGAAGAAGAACCGCAGATCGTCGTACCGATTGCGGACATCATGATCGAGGCGCCGGGCCTGGGGGCAGAACAGATTGAAAGGCAGGTGGCTACCCCGCTGGAAAAGTTACTGACCCAGATTGACGGCGTGGAACACGTCTACTCCGTATCATACCCGGACAAGGCAATCGTCACCGTCCGCTTTTTTGTAGGAGAAGACCGTGTCAATTCGCTGGTAAAAATCTATAACAAGATTTATTCCAATACGGACATCATTCCTGACGCGGTTTCATCCTGGGTGGTCAAGCCGGTGGAAATTGATGATGTGCCAATAATCCTGGTTAATCTCTGGAGTAAAGATCCGGAACGTATCAATGACCATACCCTGCACCGCCTGGCACAGGAAGTGGCTGAAAAACTCAAGGCTGTGCCACGAACCAATCGCGTGGAAATTACCGGGGGAGCTGCGAGAGAAATCAGGATAGAACTGGACACGGAAGCACTTGCAGCCCGGCGTACCTCACCACTGGAAGTGATCGACGCATTACAATTGTCCAATGTCGAAATTAATGCCGGCATCATCAGGAAGAACAACAAAAACCTTGTATTAAGAGTGGGTACTTTCCTGCAAAGCAGGGAAGCGCTGGAAAAATTGCCGGTGAATATCATTGATAACGTACCTGTCTACCTGCATGAAGTTGCAGATATCCATGACGGGCCACAGGAAGCGGTTTCCTATACATGGATGACATTTGGTCCTGCCGACAAGGGCAATAAAGACTGGCAAGGTGACAGGCAGTCCGGTTTCTATCCTGCAGTCACTATTTCGGTTGCCAAGCAAAAAGGCACCAATGCTGTCTGGGTTTCCAACGATATCAAGCAGACCATGGAAGAATTAAAACAGGAACTGTTTCCCCCGGAAGTAGATTACAGGATTATCCGTGATTATGGTGAAACGGCCAATGACAAGGTCAATGATCTGACATCCAGCCTGCTTCTGGCCATCATCATTGTCGTAGTGTTTATCGGTGTGTTCCTCGGCTGGCGCCATGCGGTCGTCATAGCCCTTGCTATCCCCATCTGTTACGGCATTACCTTTGCCATAAACTATTTTGCAGGATATACAATCAACCGTGTCACGTTATTTGCACTGATTCTCGCCATCGGCCTGCTGGTTGATGATCCCATTACCGGGCTCGATAACATTGAACGTCATTACCGAATCGGCAAGCGCAAGTCGCGCGAGTCCGTCATCCTCGCCATTACGGAAATCCGTTCGGCACTGATCATGTCCACCATTGCGATCATACTTGCCTTTGCACCCCTGGCATTCATATCCGGCATGATGGGCCCCTACATGTCGCCTATGGCGTTAAATGTTCCCGTTGCGGTCATCGTCAGTACTTTTGTTGCTTTCCTTGTGACACCCTGGCTCGCCTGGAAAATCCTGCGCCGGAGTACAAGTGCAGGTGAATACGACATTTCCGCTACAGCGCTGTACAGGCTGTATACATTATTTATCAGCCCCCTGATTGCTTCGCGCCGTAACGCCTGGTTGTTTATTCTTTTCATCATTGTGCTCTTTATTGCCGCTGTTTCACTGCCGCTGATGCGCGCAGTTCCGCTGAAATTACTGCCATTTGATAATAAAAATGAATTCCAGCTCGTGATTGACATGCCCGAAGGCACGACTCTTGAAGAAACCCAGTCTGTTGCAAACAGGCTGGCAACCTATTTACACACCGTGCCCGAAGTACGCGAAATCGCTGGCTTCGTCGGCACGGCTTCACCCATGGATTTTAACGGCATGATCCGTCATTATTATTTACGCAACGAACCATACACCGCAGATATCCGTGTCACCCTCGCAGAAAAAAACAAACGTTCACAGCAGTCCCATGAAATTGTGATCCGGCTGCGCGAGGATATTTCAGCCATCGGCAAACAGCATGGGGCCAATATCAAGATCGTAGAAGTACCTCCCGGCCCTCCCGTTATATCAACCATTACACTGGAACTCTATGCGCGCGCTGATACCCCTTACGATACCCTGAGACAATCGGCACTGCATGCCAGGAAACGCTTTGAGCGTGAACCGTTTATCGTTGATGTCGATACATCGGTGGAAGCGGAACAGAAACAACTGATTTTCGTAACGGACAAAAAGAAAGCGGCGTTATCAGGTATTGCGACAAAAGATATTGCCGACACATTAATACTCGCGAACAGCGGTACCATTGCAGGTTACATGCAGATCCCGACCGAGGCGGCACCCTTGCCAATCAGGCTGCAGTTGCCGATTGAGCAACGAAATTCGCTAATCGAACTGGGCGCGATGTATGTCAAGGGACGACCCGGTATTGCCAAGGTGCGGGAAAAATCCGGCGTGCGCGATGCACCCCGGCCACTGGTACAATTAACCGAACTCGGACAGTTCAGGGAAGGCAACGCAGACAAGGCGATTTATCATAAAAACCTGAAACGGGTTGCTTATGTCTATGCCGAAGCTGCGGGGCGGCCTCCGGCGGATGCCATAATCGATATGACTGCTGACCGGCGTATGGATTCAGAGAAATCAAGCGCTATACGACCGATCGATAGTCGTTCGTTTTTTGAGCCGGGCGGCGGCGATTTCTGGAAGCTGCCGCAAGGCGTGAAGACTGTCTGGAACGGTGAAGGCGAATGGCAAATCACCCTGCGGGTATTCCGTGACATGGGAATCGCATTCGCCGTTGCCCTGGCGGGTATATTCCTCGTGCTTTTCCTGGAAACCGGTTCCGCCGTCATCACCCTGATTATCATGACGGCAATACCGCTGACTGTAATCGGCATCATGCCCGGATTCTGGTTTTTAAACAGCATTGGCGAAAGAATGGTAAATGATGTTCCAAACCCGGTATTCTTTACCGCAACCGCAATGATCGGAATGATCGCCCTGGCCGGGATCGTTGTACGAAATTCACTGATACTTGTTGATTTCATCAACAGTTCACGCCGACAGGGGCTGGACCTGCGTGAATCCATCATGCGTGCCGGTGCCGTCCGCATGCGCCCCATCTTTCTTACTGCCGGCACTACCATGCTGGGGAATATCGTCATCACCCTGGATCCGATCTTCAGTGGACTGGCCTGGGCCGTCATATTCGGATTACTGGCATCAACATTCTTTACACTGGGAATCGTACCCGTAGTGTATTACCTGATTTATCAGCGACAGGGCATGACCGTATGAACATGAAAACCAGAATCCTGCTTTCCGGTGTTTTGCTGGTATCACTGGGCATTATCATTGCCTGGTTTGCCGGATCTTTTGAGGAAAAAATTGCACCGGCACAGATAACCGTCACGACAGGTCCTCACGACGGTGAACGTCTACAGGTAGAGCTTACGCAGGAACCTGTCATAGAGGAAGCCACCGGCACCATTCGTCCCAAGATCGAATCCATCATCTCATCACGAATACTGGCCAACATTATTGATATACAGGTACGCTCCGGTGACCAGGTCAGTGCCGGTGACACGCTTGTCATCCTTGATGCCCGTGATATCCAGGCCCGGGTTGACCAGGTACGTCAAAACTTCGTTGCCATCAAGGCGCGGCTGATTGAGGCAGAAGCCAATTTCAAACGAACTGCCGAGTTGTATGAAAAGAAAACCATAGCAAAAGCCGATCTCGACCGGGCAAAGGCAACCTATGACAGCCTGAGTGCAGAATTTGCCGGCGCAAAAAAAGCCGTCGATGAAGCGGCAACCGGACTCAGTTACACCGTCATCAAGGCACCGATCAACGGCCGTATCAGTGACCGTTTTGCCGATCCGGGTGATACTGCCGTACCGGGCTCGCCCCTTCTCCGTGTTTACAACCCGGAAACACTACGGCTGGAAGCCTATGTCAGGGAATCCCTGGCAGCCAAAGTTCATGTCGGCGATGAACTGAATGTATATATCGATGCTATAGATGATGAAATCCCCGCCACCGTTGATGAAATCGTTCCCTCTGCCGACCCGGGATCACGTTCCATTACTATCAAGGTCATACTGGAAAACGGCAGTCAACTGGTACCCGGCATGTTCGGCCGCCTGCAGATACAGAGCAAAACAGTCAAACGTATTTACATCCCGGCAAATGCCGTTCACCATGTCGGCCAGCTTGAATATGTTTACGTTGTCAACCGTGACAATTCCCTTGAAAGACGTTACATCCGGAGCGGTTATGAAAATGCAGAAAAACAGGTGGATATCCTGTCCGGCCTTTCCAGTGGCGAGATCATCCTTGTTGAAAAACAGTAAATACGGTTGTTATTTCCGGTGCTGATTCGTGGCAATATTACCTGCTGGCATCCGGTATAATTTCCATACGATTATTTTAACCCATCAATGTTATCGTTTTGACATGCGATCATTAATTGTTTTTCTTGCCACATGCCTGGTTGCCGGGACAGCATACGCCTATGACCTGATCGCCATTGATGGCCAGGAACGGGAAAATCTTGGTATCGCGACTGCGGTGGTAAAATCTTCCCTGGAAATCAAAAGCCTTGGCCTGCCTGCCCTGGTGGTTGTCCCCAACGATCAATTGCATATCATCAGCAGCAAGCAATCCGGACTGGTAAAACAACTGTTTGTTGTCGAGGGAGACCCGGTCACCATGGGCCAGGAACTGGTCAAAATACAGAGTTCTGATTTCCTTGAACTACAGCGGGATTACCTGCAGTTATATTCCAGGTACAGTCTCTCGAAAATCAGCCTGGACAGGGCACGCGAGGCTTACAAGGAAGGCATTATTTCAGAAGGGAAAAAACTGGCCCTGGAAAGCGAATACTATCAACTCTCTGCCGCCCGTGACGAGAAGCGTGAAGCATTGAAATTATCCGACCTGTCACAGGAAGAAATCAACAACCTGGAAAAATCAAAAGCCCTGGTCAGCGATTTTACCGTCCGCTCGCCCATTGACGGCGTGGTACTTAACCAGTTTGTTTCGGCAGGCGAAAGAATCGATGCGGCAACGGCAATTTACAAGGTCGGCAAGCTGAAACCACTCTGGATAGAAATCCACGTGCCACTGCCAGTAATAAAAAATACAAAACCCGGAAATGCTGTATACATTCCTGAACATGATATCAAGGGTATCATTATAACTATTGGCAAACAGGTACATGATGCAGACCAGGGCATCCTGGTACGTGCCGTCGTTAATGAAGGCACGGAGTTTTTACGTCCCGGGCAGTTTGTACAGGCACAAATCGTGACCAATGAGCATGACATGCCCTATGTTGAAGTCAGCAGTAATGCGCTTGTTTATACAGCTAACAGGACTTTTGTATTTGTTGAAAAACCTGGCGGTTTCCAGCCGCTTGAAGTTTCTGTTGTGTCCACTTCCGGGCCTTACGCTATCGTATCCGGTGATATACAAGCGGGGACAAGCGTTGCCACTGCCGGGACTTCGGCATTGAAAGCCATCATGATGGGAATTGGCGGGGAAGGTTAGGTGTTAGCTGCACTGGTCCGGTTTTCGCTTGGGCAAAGACTGGTTATTATCCTGTTGATTATGGTCATACTTGGCGGAGGCTGGTATGCACTTCGCAAGGTACCTATCGATGCATTTCCGGATGTCTCCACCACGCAGGTAAAAATTGTCATCAAGGCGCCGGGAATGACCCCTACTGAAGTGGAGTCCCGAATTACTGCACTCATTGAAGTGGAAATGCTGGGGATTCCCAACCAGGTCATGCTGCGATCTGTTTCGAAATACGCCCTCGCCGATATCACCGTGGATTTCACCGACAGCACGGACATCTACTGGGCCCGGCAACAGGTCTCTGAACGCCTCAGCGCCATAAAGGACGATCTGCCCGGCGATATTGATGGTGGTCTTGCCCCGATAACCACGCCACTCAGCGAAATGTTCATGTTTACCGTCAGCGGTGGCGGTCTAACATTAAAGCAACACCGTGATCTTCTTGACTGGGTGATACGCCCCGCCCTGCGAACGATACCCGGAGTTGCTGATGTCAATTCACTGGGAGGATACGTCAGGACCTATGAAGTGATCCCGGATAATGCGTCCCTCAATGCACATGGAGTGACCTACCAGGAACTGCAACAGGCATTAATGGACAATAACCGGAATGCCGGCGCCGGACGTCTTGAAGAAGGAGAGGAATCATTACTGGTCAGAACCGAGGGCAGTATTGATTCCCTGGATGATATTGCGTCCATCGTAGTCAAGTCACATCCCTATGAACCAGTGCATGTTCGTGACGTGGCCGAGGTCATGCTGGGTTCCCTTACGCGTTATGGTGCAGTGACACACAGTGGCAATAGCGAGATCGTGCAGGGTCTGGTACTGGGACTGCGTGGCGCCAACGCCAAGCAACTGATTGCCGGCGTTAAAAGCAAGCTGCAGGAATTACAGCCGCAGTTACCGGAAGGCGTGAAAATCGATGTATTTTACGATCGCAGTAAACTGGTAGACCGTGCCATTCATACCGTTTCCCGCGCACTCTTCGAGGCCGTCGTACTGGTGTTGATCCTGCTGGTATTACTGCTGGGTAACCTGCGCGCTGCCCTGACCGTGGCATTCATCCTGCCCACGGCCTGCCTGACCACTTTTATTCTCATGTATTATTTCGATATATCGGCCAACCTGATGAGTCTCGGTGGACTGGCCATTGCCATTGGTATGCTGGTAGATGCGGCCGTGGTCGTGGTGGAAAACATCGTGACCCGCATGGCGACCTCGAACCAGGAAAAACTGCCCCGGCTACATATCATCTATCGCGCGGTGAAGGACGTGGCCGTGCCGGTCACCTCGGGAATCGTGATCATTATCCTTGTGTTTCTGCCGCTGCTTTCCCTGCAGGGCCTGGAGGGAAAGCAGCGGCAGAAACACA
>Ga0102950_1000526_pt1 | contig 10954 bp, 28 predicted proteins | sample SalPon2A_B_D2_MG_FD_78505 | JGI IMG/M metagenome (GOLD analysis project Ga0102950, IMG submission 78505) | Soil microbial communities from South San Francisco under conditions of wetland restoration - Salt Pond MetaG R2A_B_D2_MG | ecosystem: Environmental > Terrestrial > Soil > Wetlands | place...
AGTCGTACTGCGTGTCGACCGTTATCGAGATGATCGCCATCTATTCCCCCTCACCTACCGCGGCCCATTCACCGACAGACCGGGACTCGACCCATGATTCGATTACTTCCCCTACGCGCTCCAAGTTATCTTCAAGGATGTCGCTCATGCCCCACTGTGGATCACCAGCGCCTTCCAGATACCCAGCGAAGTCCTCGGCGCCTGATCGGGTCTGGTAAAGACGGGTCCGCTTCCGCTTGTCATGCTCACGTCGCCAGCAGACTCGATACTCGTAACTCATCTATTCCCCCTCACCTACCGCGATATCGGGCAAGACCAAGTTGTTATCGATCCAGCGATCAATTTCACTCGGATAAACCGTGTCATCATCGATCCGGTGGTAGTCACATGCAGCCCAATACCCTGCTCGATAGGCATCATGTAAGAGTTCGCGAATTTCGGCCAAGCTCACACTTCCCCCTCACCTACCGCGGCCTCGCGGCGAAGCGTCCAGTCCGATACGACCTCCGCGTTCGGCGTAAAGCGGCCCCGCCAATGCTCTGGCACCGACCCCTGATACCAGAGGTTCGTTGTCCACACCACTCGGCCATCCGTGTACGTCACTCGAAACTTGGAGCCGTCGAAGCCACGACCGACTCCTCGTTTAGGCAAGGCGTCCTCGTCACCCAGCGAGTAGTGGACGAAATCGGGAGTGACGATTCGTCGCTTGTCGGTGCGCTCTGAATGCTCGGCCCAGAACGTATCGGTGAAGCACGTCTGCCGCCGTCGTAGCTCGTCGTTGCGGCTCTCAACCCACCGCAACCTTTCGACCTTTCCGCATTCAACACAAGTCACGGTCTCGTCGCTCATTCGGTGTCTCCTGGGTTGACGGATGCCTCTTTTCGCCTGATCTCGTAACCGCTCGAACGTCGATCGGCCTGGCGCATCTCCCGGTACACCTGGGTGAGCGCCGGGGTGAGCTGTTCGAGGGCGGTGGCGATCCGCTCCAAGACGGCGACGAGAGCCTTCATCCGAACTCCAGGACGCCCTGGGCGAGACGCTGGACGGCTATCTCGCAGTACTTCTCCGACAGCTCCACGCCGACCGCTTGACGCTCCAAAGCCCGGGCGGCGTGCAGCGTCGTACCAGAACCAACAAATGGGTCGAGGACGGTTTCACCAGGCCATGTTGAGAGTCGAATACATCGCCGCGGCAACTCGACGGGGAACGGCGCCGGATGGCCATTACGCGGCGCCGGGGAGAACTGCCAGACAGTAGAGACGAGCGGGGTCCACGGCCCGAAGTCATCCCTCCAACCACGCCAATCGTCAGGGGTCGCCCGAGCGTACTCGCCCTTACAGGCGAGGATGACAGCTTCCCAATCCCCGCGCAGATTCGGCGAAGCAGGAGACTGGTAGGAACCCCAGGCGGTGGAGTTGTTCCCCACCCTCGTCCAGGCGACAACGTCGACCAGCTCGAATCCGGCACCCTGGAGTGCGTCTTGCCAGACTTCGAGGAGGTTTAACCTCGGAGCCTTTGTGCGGCCCGAATGCCAGCCTGCGGGTCGTTCGTAGTCGTCATAGGTGACCGATGGGACGACATTCACCCAGCAACGTCGATTGTCACGCAATACGCGATACATCTCGTCGGCCCAAGCCCGAGCCCGGGCACGGTACTCCAACGGCATAAGCGTGTCCTCCACCCCCACGTAAGGCATCCCCACATTGTATGGCGGCGAGGTGACGACACAGTCCACAGACTCATCACTAAGCGGTAGCTCTCGAGCGTCCGAGTGGTAGATGGTGATCCCGTCTTCGTCGTAGTAGGGCTTCATCGGTTGACCGCCACATCCACTACGGCGACGAAACAGAGCCCACCAAACGCCGCGGCGAGGACGGCTACCTCGCCGCCAGGGAGCTTCCAGCCTCCCGGATCGTCGAAGGATCGCGGTCGGACGGCGAGGAGTCGCTCCATGGTCACCGCGGCGCACAGCCAGGGGAAGGTGACCGCGTAGAGGATCCAGAGGGCGGTCATAGCCCCGCCAGTGTTCGGAACAGTCGCGCCCATTCGGCGCGGGCGGTCACCCCGACGATCCGGCCGTCGTAGACCGAATGGTGAAAACGGCACATGCAGACACAGTTCTCGGGGGTGTTTGCCTCGACTGAGCCGCCCATCCCCCGATGCCTCAGATGCACCAGCTCGAGCGGGTTGTCAAATGATCCTTCGTGGTAGACCGGCCAGACACAGCCTCCGTCACGTTCGAAGACCTGTCTACGGAGTGCTTTGAGCTCGGCGAACGAGGACTTAGGCATCACAGGCCACCTGTCGGGTTCCGGCTCCCGGCGCGTACTCCTCGGTGTAGCCCTTCCCGCCACAGACACAGTCCCGGTGACCCCAGAGGCGTTCCGACTCTGCGATGAAGTCGGGGTCGGCTTGGATGGTCATCGCCAGTCCGGCCTCGGATTTGACTGTTAGCCCTCTGCGTTGTCGATCTCGGACGGCTTCGACAGCACGTTTGGCGTTGTACCGCGTAAACCCGTTAGATGTAGAGGTTGTATAGGACGGGTCAGGACGGGAGGTGTCTCGTAGCTGTGCAACACTTTCGGTGCCCAGATGAGACACTTTCCCCCCCGACTGTGTCTCATCTTGCGACACTTTCACGGCGTACTCGGCCCTCTGTCCGCGGTGGCCTGGTTTCACCTGTACCAGCCGCCCGGACTCCAATAACAGGTTGGTGATTCGATGGAGCTGGGCCCGGGAGTAGCCGGTCATCTCGACGAGGCGCTCGTATCCGGGGTACGACCGGGTGCCGTCGTGTTCAGCAGCGTCGGCATAGGCGAGCAGCACGAGCTTCTGGTTTGGCGGGAGGTCGGTATCCCAGACCGTACCCATGACCTTCACGCTCATCTCGGGCTCACCAAGGCTTGTCTCCGCTCTCCCGGGTCCACCGTACGAAGACGAAACCGTCTTTCCGGTGTCGGAGTGCCAGAACGGGGGTTCCGTCGCCTCTACGCGCTGATCGGAGGCGTCTGAGCGTCAGATCGGTATCAGGGTCACAGTGGGCGTCATGGAGGTCTGCTGTCGAATCCGCGGCAAAGTGAAGATGACATCGAGGGCAATGGACCTCGACCTTCGATGACCACGACCGGTGACATCCCTCACAGTGGGTTCCCCGATGCGACGTGGGCCAGCTCCCCGCCGTTTCGGCGTAGGCGCACAACGGACACCCACCCTCAACATCGACTCCGGGTTGAGGGTCGTAATAGGCTCGGTCGTCGGGGATCCGGGTCAGCATCCCAGTCAGCTTTCCGGCCAAGGCGCGAGCGGCGGCGTCGAGGGCGTCATCGTTCAAGGCCCAGTCCGAACGAACTCGGCTTCGGACCGATAGGCGTTGAGCAGCGATTGCAACGCCGAGATCTGGGTCTGGCGGGCACGCACCGACTCCAACGCCGCCCTACGTAGCCCTTCGGCGATATCACGCTCATAACGCAACGTTGCGGTCGAAGCGTCGACGATCGCCTCACGCTCCCTAGCGGTGCCGTCGGTGTGCTCCACCCACGCCCGCGCCCGGGCCTTACGGTATTCGGCTTCTGCCTTCGCCAGGTCGGCAGGCGCGGTGCGCAGGGTCTCGAGCCCGGCGTCCAGCATCCCTGACAGGCGGCGCATCTCTTTGGCGGCTTCGTTGAGGTCCATCAGCGTCGCGCCAGGGCGCCGCGGAGAACGTTGACACGCTGCGGTACGGGCTCAAGATGATCGGGATTGACGCAGGGTGGGTTTTTACAAAGGTGATCGATTACTAGGCCCTCGGGTATCGAGCCAACGAGCAGCTCCCATGCGACCCGATGGGCATAAGTCGGACCTCCGTCGCGATAGAAGGATCCGTACCCATTCGGATCGCGATACGCCACCCAAACCCAACAGTCTCCCGAGGCGTCGACTTTCGGCCAGAACCGCTCTTCGATCGAAGGCCGGAGGGGTAACTCCGTCGACCCGTATATGCGCCACCGAGCGAGATGCGTCATACATAGGCCATGACCCTTGTGTTTTCGTTCACAGTCAGCCACGTCGCAGAGTCTCAAAACGGTGCCTCCCCATCCGGGTAACCATGCTGCGCGTAGTAGATCTCGGAGGCTTTTTTGAAGATCAGTTCGGCCTCCTCGCGGGTGACCGGCTTCTTCGCTCCGACCTCTTTGGCGAGTTGGGCGGCGGTCTCCCGTTTCTGCTCCGGGGTCCACAGCCCGAATATCTCGAAACGGGTTGCCAGCCAGGTCGAAGCGTCCTCTGACGGATCGTCACGAACCGGTCGGCTGGCCGCGGCGCCGTCGTCGTCTTCGTCTGCTGCGATACCCAGCGCCGCGCACAGCGAGTAGCGGCGGGCATAGGTGATCGCCGAACCCGCGGCTCTGGCGTCACTGCCTGACGTCAGGAACACCGGCCCGAAAGTTTCGACATGCCCCGACGTGTGGTAGATGCGGGTCTCCACCCCCACCCGTCCCTCTTCGGAGACGACCGATTGGCCCACCGAAAGGCCATTAGCTTCGAGGTGTGGGGAGACCGCTTCGAGGATCGAGGGGAGGTCGGCGTACTTGTAGGTGTAGGAGCCGGTGTCGACGGTCTTAGTTTTCGCGATCGGTGGGAACGCGGCTTGTGCCGTGGTGAACGCCTCAGCCCACGCCTTCTCAGTCATAGGTCGACTCCCCATGTTCTAGGCCACGCGCGTACTTGGGGGCTCTGTCGATCGGTATGGCTGACAGTTTCGGGCCGCCCCACTCGACATCGATGAACGAGTCGCGGACGGTCTCGTATTCAACTCCCCGCCGCTCACAGATAGCCCGCAGCCCTGTCTTCTTCAACGGTGTCGAATGGCTCAGGGGTACTACGTGGTGCCAGTCGTCTCGGAGCCAATCCGCCAGAGCGCGAGGGTCGATGACCCGTTCCTTGCGGTCGACCGACATCCGGTAGACCGTGTCCCCGAAGCGGACCGCCTCATTCTCCCTGAGCCGTGAGGCCAGTTCGGTTCTGATCGCATTGACCAGGTCGTTGGCCGCGGTTCGGATGTGTTCGGCGTCTCCGAGCATGAACCAGAGCTGTTCGAGCTCGGCAGGCCATTCGATGTCGAAGGGGACGGTTTCGCCGTGTCTCAGGGCCTTGGCGCGGGCAGCGACCAGGTCGTCGAGGATCATCTGACGTACTCCCCGTCGAGGGTCCGCTCATATTCGACTCCGCAGTTGTCGCAGTAGACGACCTCATTCGAATAGTCGTCGGCTTCGGTAGCGACCAGCGATAGGATCACCAGAGCTTCGACATCACAGAACCGGCAGCGGTTCATTCGGGAGCCTCCCGCCCACTTCCCCAAGAGACAGAAGACCCCCGAACTCTCCACACCATGAACCTGGCGCCGTCATGCTCGCGTAGCACCGGCTCCCCGTCCTCGGTGACCAGCTCGAAGACGCCTTTACGTTGCAGGGTGCGACACCGGGTCGGAATCTTGTTCCAAGCCGGATGGCCGGGGTTGTGCCCGCCGCACACCTGCCACTGGATTTGCCGGTTCGACAGTCCATCCGCTCCGGCGTGGACGACAGCCGACCAGACAGCAAACAGTTGAGTCCCTACCTGCGGGGCGACCCGCTGCGCGGCCTCCCAAGACGAACGGGGGTCTTCGTGGTGGACCGGGACCAATTCGAGCTGTTCCATCATGCCGCCCGTTGTCTCCGCATGAGCATCCGCTCCCGGTAGGTGGTCCCCGCGTAGATGCCCCGGTCGTAAGAGGTCGGCCAGTCGAGGGCGTATTCGAGACATTCAGCGCGGACGAGACAGCCCGAACAGATCCGTTTGGCCCGGAGGGCGCCGTTACGGCCGGTGTGCTTCTCAGGGAAGAAGATGGCAGTGTCCACCTTGCGGCAGGCGGCCCGGAGCTTCCATGCGGCGTCGGGGATCAGCTCAGCGAGGCTCACAGATGAAATTCTCCGCGTACAACCTCACGGGTCGCCGTGTACTCGACGAGAGGGACCTCGGCGCCTTCAATTACTTCCGGCAGCGAGGGATGTTCGATGATGACTTCGAAGAAGAGCGACCGCACCGTGTTTGCGTCGGAGACCCGACGGATAGTCGCCCCTTCTGGCAGACCCATCCATTCCTCCAGAAGCTGTGTCGACACTTCTATGCGGCCGGCATTAATAACGCTCAATTGAACGCTCCCGAGACGATGGGGATGACGATCAGAACGAAGATCGCCGCGGCGACAGGGTGGGCTTCGATCCAGCGGGTCACCGGAAGCTCCTGATCTGTGAGCCCGCCCGCCGGTAGGAGTCGTCCAACGGGGGCAGGGGTTCACGTCCCGGTCGGGTGACGTGGACTCCGTAGAGGTAGCCGACCCAGATGGCGGCGGGGGTGACGGTGAGGATGCCGATGAGGAACCCGAGAGCGAGAGGGGTCACGGCTTCCTTCCGACGGAGACCGGCGTGTCGGGCCAGACGTGTAGCCGCTCCACCTCATCCTCTATGCCCATCACAACGTCGCTGTGTATATGGCCGGGACCTCGTCCCAGAATGAAGTGAATCTCGCGGCCTACGGTCTTCTTGGTGCCTACCCAGCAACCGCCTGCTTGCCCCTCTGGGCATACAACCCAGTCACCCGCTCCTAGTTCCTGCGCTCGAACCTTCACCGCACCCTCCGGAGGAGGGACCGGCGGGGCGGAACTAGGGGGGCTGGAAACGCCCCGCCGGTCGAGGCGCCAGGAGTTGGCCGACCGGAGGGGCCCTCCCGGCAGGCCGCACATTGAGCGCAAACCATTTCGTCGTGACCTTCGGAGCGGATGTGGACGGTGTACTGCTCGAATCCGCCGCAGGCCGGACAGACCGCACGCGTGATAGAGACGCTCACGATCGAACCTTCTTGACTAGGCGGTACTGGTCATCGCGCTCGTAGCCGAATATGCCTTGAAGTCGGTATCGCTGATGAAACTCTGTGATTGGGGAGTTGTGATTGGTAAGCCATTCGAGCGTGTCTGCTTCGTCATTACCGGCGATTGTCAGAATGCCGACCAGTACTCGAAGCAGGTCTTCAAGCTCACTCGTGGCCCGTCGGAAAGACACCAGACTTGAACACTCGTGGTGATAGCTCTGTCTATGAATCCTGAACCATCGAGAACGTGGACCATCCCACTGATGTGAGACAGGGGCGTACCCCCAAGGGAACCCTCGGCCACATTCCTTGCAACGCTCGAACAGAGAGCGTCGTAGCTTCTGCCCGAAGAACCACTGAAACGACCAGTGGTGGACATGCCAGGCCCACCCACGACCTGACTTACGGCGACCCTCAGCGTCTCGACCACAAACCGTCAGAGCATCACGGCCCCTTGGCTCGTTATGCCAGATCGTCCCTAGCGGCCACCAGCGCCAAGAGCGACCGGCGATACGTAGAGGCTTCCAGGCACTTGCGCGATACAATGGGTAGACAGGTTCGCCCAGGTTCTCAGGGTTAGTGCGGCGCCGACGCCTCACCCCCCAGCGGTAATCTCCCGGAAGGCGGGCATCGTTGTGCCTCCAGCCGCGCTTTGGGATGGGTAGGACAAGATCCCACGCGACCACCTTGGGATCATGCATATGATCGCTCGCTCATATGATCCACCCGGCGTCGTACCGTCTCCGCGGCTCGGTCAGGTCGATCCATGGTGGGTCGCGGTGGGTCCACGACGGGTCGACGGTGGGCCGGTAGACGCCCATTGTCCGGCGGGGGAAATGTCGCAGGCCGACCCTGTTGAGATGAGCGTCATCTGTTAGGTGAGGATCGAGCCGGCCTGCGAACCCTGTGATGGTGGTCATGACGCGACCTCGAGAACAGCCGCGGAGAGGATGCGGATGATGAGGTCTTTCAGTGTGACACCCTCCTGGGCTGCCTGGATTTTCAGCGCCCGGTGCAGCTCCTCCGGTATCTCGTAGTTGATGACCATAGATAGGTACTCTACGTCCGCTACGTCCGATTGTCAAGACAAAAGAGAAGCGGCCCACTCCCCTCTTAGCGAGAAGGAGTGAGCCGCGTTCGTGTGTCCCAGATAGCAGGGACGGTCTAAGTTTGTTAGAGTCCATCTCGGACGTGGCGTTGATTCGTCGTTCGGGCCGGAGCAGGTGTCAACGGTCCCAGAGGTCGAGTAACCCCGGGTACAACCAGTGGGTGAAGGGGCATCCGGTTAGCGCCGGAAGAGCCGCAGGCGGACGCACCTGACGGATCTACGCCACGTCTCCTACGAGGGCAGCAGGTAGGCGGCGAGCGAGGAGATGAAGCCTCCGAACGCTACAGCCACTGTCTCGTCGACGTTGATCCCGGCGAACTCGGTGAGCCCCCAGGCGAGGATGATCCCCGCGGGGATGCCGATGGCACCGGCGCCGACGCCGACCTTCTTTTCAGGTTTCAGGTTCATGTGTTCTCCATTCGTATGGTGCATGGGGTCGTTACGGACTGCGAAGATGACTCGGAGGAACGCCCAGCGGCGGGCCATCAGCCGGGGAACTGACAGGCTGCGATGACCTCGGCGGGACTGAGAGCAGCCGGGGCCTGTTGGACGCAGACGATGAAGTCGATCTGGGTTTCGACACGTTCCAGCCGCCGGTCGAGGTCGACGTGGCTGACCCCACCGGTGGCGAAGCTGACGGCGATGAGAACCAACAGGACTCCGACCGCGGCGCCGAAGCCGGTCATGGCGAAGGCGAGGAGCCGTCTCATATCTGGGTGGTGACCAGCCCGACGATGATCTGGGCGACCACTGTCGTCAAGACTCCCACGACCATCCATATCAGCCTCCGCTGACCTTCCTTGATCTCCCGGATGTCTGCCCGCACCTCGTGGAGGTCACGGTCATAAAGCTCGCGGGGTACGAAGCCGGGCAGGCGGTCCTCGAGACGTCTCACGTTCCGTTGGAGCTCGTGCAGGGTCACCTCCTCCATCCAGCCCTCACCCCAGCCGCTCGCGGATCTCGTCGACCACTTCGGCCGGTAGCTCATCGAGCGCAGTCATGATGAGGTCGACGTCGGAGACCATCCCGGCGGTCGCATTGTGGATGCGGGTTAACGCCGTTTGGATGTCGACGCCAGCGATACGGGGGAACCGCCAGATGGCTTGAATGTCTTCAGTGGTCAGCGGCATGTCTTCCTCCAGGTAGCGATTTGCTTGGACATAGGTCATGCCGCGAGGGCCGGGGCATGATGTTTTCGGTTGGCCGTCCTCGGTCAGCGAGATCTCTTGATGCCCATACAGTCGCCGGGCAGCAGGGGAGCCCTCTTCGATGAACCGGCGGAGTGTCACGATCGAGACTTGCGCGGCGGGTGACAGGTCATGATGGTGGCCGGAGCCGATGAAGATGATGGGAACGATTTCGGAGTTGTTGGCGATGCCGTCTCCGTCGACGTCTCCGGTGTGCGCCCCGTAGGTGGCCCACCCTCGAATGCGATAGATGGCCCCGGTCTGTCCGACCCCCCACCCGTAGGCGAGGCCACGCCACCCTTTCGTGTCGATGTGGTAGGACTCCCAGTCTTGGAGCTGTTTGATCTCTTTCGCTTGAGAGTACGGGGTTCGGCCTGCCGGATAGTCGGAGCCGCCGCCATGGTGGAGGGCGACCCCGTCGTCGGGGGAGAACAGGTCTCGCCATTGGTCGTAGTCGACGCGTGCGTTCCAGTCTTGGGGGGAGAGGGCGCCGGGAGGGCCGAGTGCAGGCATGGAACCTCCCTATGGATTCAGGAGCCGGAATGGCCGATAATGGGTGGGTGAGGAGAGTGCTCTGGTTTCTCAGTGGTGTAAAACGCCACGGGGACCGTGGTATCAGCCTCAGGAGTAGATCAAGCCGTTTTCCGTAACGGGCCGAAGGTGGCTATCGCATCCGAAGCATTGGCAAAAGACACCGCCAACCCGACGTGTGTCGGTGTCATCGCCAACGAAATGTCGGCTTCACCAAACGCCGAATAGGTGATCCCGTCGGGGGAGAACTGGAGCCGGAACGTGTTTGACGCCTGGTAGATCAGCTTGATAAACAGGGCGTCGGTGTTCCAGGTCATTGACGAATCGCTCACCCACGGAGCCGTAGTGATGGCAGTCATCGTGCCATGCCTGCCCACCAGTAACGGGTAGCTCGAAGTACCTGCAGCCGTTGGTGTGACCTGAACGTGGCCCATCACCACATTAGAAGACGACGCTGTGCCGTCGGTGAACACGAGCCCGGCATAGAGCGTGTTCCCCGACACCGGATCTGCGACAAGCGTCGACTTCACCGGCAACACGAACTCATGACCCACCGAGAATGTGTGGGCGTACAGCTGGGCAGCAAGATCGCCGGTGGACTGGCCGTTGGCCAATACGGAGACGAGGTTTTGTGCTTCGGTCCAAGTGGCCGACCCACTGACGGTGACCGCCGTGAAACTGGTGGACAAGTCGTCGTCGTCCCAATAGAAGTCAGGAGCGCTTGTGGTCCCAATCCAGAACGTGTTTAGCCACCCAGGATTTGGATCGCCGCTGCCAGCGCCAGTGCCGGTGAGGTCGGTTTCGGTGCCGGCATCGTCTTTCAGGTATATCTTCCCGTCGGCTTTTACATAGACCCGAGCCTGGGCGGCTGCTGGCGTGCCTGGGGCTGCCGCCTCGTCGAACTCGATGTAGTCGGACACGAGGCCCGTGGGGTGGGCGTTGGCTCTGGTCACGTCTTTGTGTGATGCCATTGTCAGCTCCTAAACGTCGGTTCGCCCATTGCGATCGTCCCATCCTCGAGCTCGAGGACATGCCCTTCGGTTTCGGAAAGTAAGGCCAGAGACGGTGCAGCAGCCTTCCATGTCGAATCAGACGAGTCATACATGATCACATCCTCATCCTGCGCGCCGGTCAAATCCAGCAGAGACGGAAACCCGATCGCCTTCCAGCCCATCAGATCTCCTTTCGGTAGAGCCCGTCGGGTGTCTGCACGTACAGGAATCCACCTCGTATCTCACAGCCACCC
>Ga0102950_1000527_pt1 | contig 10947 bp, 9 predicted proteins | sample SalPon2A_B_D2_MG_FD_78505 | JGI IMG/M metagenome (GOLD analysis project Ga0102950, IMG submission 78505) | Soil microbial communities from South San Francisco under conditions of wetland restoration - Salt Pond MetaG R2A_B_D2_MG | ecosystem: Environmental > Terrestrial > Soil > Wetlands | place...
AAAGAATCAGATATTACGTTATTAATTGAGCCTGCACCCAAACTACCTCCAAGCACAAATAAAGTTTTTTTAGATGCACTTAATCCAAAGGATTTAAGAGCTTCTTCTTTATTTACAAGAGTTAGACTTCCTCTTACGGGATTCCCTGTCAAAAATAATTTCTCTTTATTTTTAAAATATTTTTTTGAATCTTCAAAGCTTAAATGAACTTCATCCGCATATCTTTCTAATATTCTAGTTGTAACTCCCGGATAACTATTTTGTTCAATCAGAATAATTTTAGCTCCCAATACCGAAGAACCAAATATTGCCGGACCGGATACATAACCACCGGAACCAATTGCCACTTTGGGTCTGTACATCATATTTATAAATACTGACTGAATTACAGACACAACTACCTTTAAAGGGAAAAGTATATTTTCCAGTTTAAGTTTCCTTGAGAAGCCTTTAATCCAAATTGATTTAAATTTATATCCCAATTTCGGTACAACTCTTCCTTCAATTTTAGATTTTGTTCCAACAAATAAAATTTCTGCTTCCGGTAAAAATAATTTTATTTTTTCTGCAACTGCTACGGCAGGATATAAATGACCGCCAGTACCGCCTCCAGCTAATAAAAATCTATATGTTGTTGATTTACTCATCCTGCAGCCGCCTCAACAATTTGTTCGTTCACTTTCTTTTCTTGAATTGAATGGGACAAAGCTATATTTACCAGAATCCCTACAGAAATACACAAAAAGGTTAATGATGTTCCGCCGTAACTTATAAATGGTAAAGGAAGACCGGTTGTAGGAACTACTCCGGTTGCTACCGCAATATTTATAAATGCATAAATAACTATTGAAAAGGTAATTCCAAAAGCTAACAGCTGCCCGAATTTATCCTTTGCCTTTTTTGCAACCAAAATTCCTGCAACGAACAAGACCAAATAACTAAAAGTAACTATGACAGAACCAATAAATCCCAATTCTTCACCTAATATTGCAAAAATAAAATCTCCGTAAGCTTCCGGTAAAAATAAATTGCTTTGAAGACTTTGGCCCATTCCTACACCAAAAATATGTCCGCTTCCTAATCCTAATAATGCTTGCTTTACCTGAATATTAGGTGTCCCGCCATGTTCGGTACTGCTAATAAAAGTTAGAATCCTGCTTCTCGAATGAGCAAAAAGCATAGCAGCAGCAGCCACAATAATCAAACTTACAAGAGCGGTTACTAGAATATGTTTAAATTTAGCACCGCCTGCATATAGTAAAGCAAATGAAACAACTGCCAATAATATTCCGTTACTTATGTTCGGCTGAATTAATACTAAGGCAGAAATAATAGCAACCCATATAAATAGATAAAGAAATCCGTCTTTAAAACTTTCCATGGAATCTTGTTTAGCTTCAAGTAAAACCGATAGATGAATTAATAAAATTAATTTAGCTATATCTGCAGGCTGAAAAGACAAAAATCCAATATGGATCCATCTGCCGGCACCTTTTATATCAGGAGCAATAAATAATGTAAGAACAAGTACAAAAGTTATAATAATAATAGCAAGCTTGCTGAAATCTTTATAAATCTCATATGGAATAAAACTGAACATTGTCATCAGCATTATCCCAAAAATAACTTTAAAGAAATGCGAATTGAATAAATGAAACAAGCTGTCAAATTTAAATTCGCTGTAAGTGCTGCTGGCACTCATTACAATTATTAAGCCTAGGAGCATTAAAACAAAGGCATCAAAAAATATTATTAAAGCTAATTTTTTCATTTATAATTTATTTACAGCTTCCTTAAAAACTCTTCCTCTATGTTCGTAATTATCAAACATATCAAAACTAGCGCATGCCGGAGAAAGTAGTACAACCTCATTTTGTCTCGCCTCATTGTTTGCCGCTAAGACTACTTCCTCCAGCGAGTATTTTATTTCAACTTTTGTATACATATGAAAAAAATTAAAAACTTTTTCAGCAGAAGAACCGATCGCATAAATTTTTACTACTCGATCAATAACAAGATCTTTGATTTTGTTATAATCGTTACCTTTGTCCTGTCCTCCTAAAATTAGGAAGATAGGTTCTTGAAAGCTTCTTAACGCATACCAAACAGAATCAACATTGGTAGCCTTTGAGTCATTTATGAATTTTACTCCGTCAATAATTCTTACTAATTCTAGCCTATGTTCAACACCCTGAAAAGAATGCAAAGCCTCGATTATTTTTTCATTATCAGCATTGAAAATTTTCGCTGCTGAAATTACAGCCATAGCATTTGCTATATTATGTTCGCCTTTCAGGTTGATGTCATTTACTTTACAATTAAATTTAGCCTTACCTTCAACATTAAATTTTACTTCATCACCATATAAAAAACTGCCGAATGATTGAACTTCTTTTAAAGAGAAATAATAATCTTTACTTTTGAAAGAAGTTAAAGAACTCATCAATGTTTCGTCATCTTTATTCAGTACTAAATAATCATCTTCATTCTGGTTTTTATATACTCTTAATTTTGAATGAATGTAATTTTCAAATTTGTTTTCATATCTATTTAAATGATCAGGAGTAATGTTAAGTATTACTGCAACCTTCGGTTTAAATTTATCAATATGATCCAATTGAAAACTTGAAACTTCCAATGCGACAAATTCATTTTCTTTTACATCAAGAGCTATTTCTGAAAAAGCAAAACCAATATTGCCTGCAGAATATGTTTTAAGTCCGCATGTATTCATAACATGGGCACAAAGGCTTGTTGTAGTGGTTTTTCCATTTGTACCGGTAATTGCAATTATTTTACCTTTACAATATTCCGCAGCTAATTCAATTTCGCTGATTAATTTTATTCTCTTTTCCCTTGCCTTAACAAGAACATCTGCATTTGAAGGAACGCCGGGACTTATAATCATTAGTTCGCAATCAAATATTTTTTCCGAATGGTTTCCGATTTCATAATCAATTTTTTCCTGGTTCAATTTTTCAATGGAATCTTTTAGTTTTGATTCAGAGCCGGAATCACTAACAAACGGTCTGCCGCCTAATTTCTTGATTAATTTAGCGGCACCGATTCCGCTTCTAACTGCGCCGATTATCGATATATTTATATTTTTTATTTCCATTATCTAATCTTAAATGAAGCAAGACTGATTATTGCAAGAATAATTGCTATAATATAAAATCGCATAACAATTTTCGGCTCCGGCCAGCCAAGCATTTCAAAGTGATGATGAATTGGAGCCATTTTAAAAACTCTTTTACCCTCGCCGTATCTCTTTTTTGTATATTTGAAATAAAGCCGCTGAATAATAACCGATATAGTTTCCATAAAGAAGATACCGCCAAGTATTGGTATCAATAATTCTTTTTTAATAAGAACAGCTAAAATTCCGAAAGCACCGCCAAGTGCTAGTGAACCTGTATCACCCATAAATACCTGTGCCGGATAAGAATTAAACCAAAGAAATCCAAGAGAAGCTCCTACAAGTGCTGAAACAAAAACTGTCAATTCACCGGAGCCGGGTAAATAAATTATGTTTAAATAATTTGCGTAAATTGCATTTCCACTTACATAGCTAATTACCGCTAATGCAAGCATAACAATCGTCGTAACACCGATGGCTAAGCCATCTAATCCATCCGTTAAATTTACCGCATTCGATGTTGCGGTAATTATAAATACAACAACCGGAATGTATAAATATGAAAAATCGAAATTTACATTCTTTAAAAACGGAACTGTTGTAACTGAATTGAACCCGCCAAATTGCGGTGAGAAGTAAATAACAGCACCGACAATTAACCCAATAATAATTTGCCCTAACAATTTATATCTTGCTATTAATCCGTTCGGGAATTTCTTTACGACTTTTAGATAATCGTCTAGGAAACCGACTGCACTTAACCAGACAGTACCGATTAGAATTAATATTATATAAATACTTGTTATATCAGCCCATAGAAGAACCGGAATTACAACAGATAGTATTAGTATAATTCCTCCCATCGTCGGAGTTCCTGCTTTTGACCAATGAGATTTCGGACCGTCGATTTTTTTTGCTTCACCAATTTGTTTCTTCTGCAGTATTCTTATCAATTTTGGACCAAGATACAATGAAAGGAATAATCCAAAAATTGCTGCTACTGCAGATCTAAACGTAAGGAACCGGAATATTCTGAATCCCGGCGGGTTAAAAACTTTATTTATGTATTCAAATAGATAGTAAAGCATTAATCATTAACTCTAGCTTCTATAGTTTTAACAAATTCTTCCATCTTCATTCCGCGTGAACCTTTTAATAGAATTACTGAATTATCGATAGGCATTTTGTTTAAAAAAGATTTTAAACTTTGTCTGTTCTTGAAATGGGCATTATCGATTTTATTTTTGTTCAAAATTAAATTCAGGTTTTTCATAAAAGTTCCGATTGTATATACCGAATCAACTCTATTCTTTTTTATAAATCGTCCTAATTCCACATGAAGTTTTACACTTTGTTTTCCCAGTTCAAACATATCGCCTAAGACTAAAATTTTGCTTTTATAAATTTTAATTTTAGATAAAAGTTCAACAGCATGTTTCATCGATTCCGGGTTTGCATTATATGTATCATCTATAAGAATAAAGTTTGCAAATTTCTTAACATTTAATCTTTTATCGACTGCTTTAAATTTTGAAGTTCCTGTTAGAATTTGTTTTTTATTTAGTCCTAAAGTTAATGCGATAGTTGCAGCAGCTAAATAATTCTTCGCATTTTGTTCCCCATAAAGAGGAAATGTTTGAGTAATAGTTTTATTCTTGAAAAATATTTCAATTATGGATCTTCCGTCATCAGAATAATCTTTAATATTCGCAAGAACATCGGCTTGATTATTAAATCCAAAAGTTATTTTATTCGTATAATCCTTGATACACCCATTCAACAAGTTGTCATCATTATTTATAAATAATAATCCATTCTGAGAAATCGTGGATTCGAATAAAGCAATCTTCTCCTTAAGAACTCCCTTTTTGTTTTTCAAAAATTCCAGATGGGAGCTTCCTATATTCGTAATCAAAGCAAAATTTGGTTTGGCAATATCAGATGTATATGCTATTTCTCCGAAATGATTTGTGCCAAGTTCCAATACCAAAAAATCATGTTTGTTGTTTGTGTTGAAAAATGTTAAAGGAACACCGATATGGTTATTATTATTCCCAATAGTTTTATTCACACTGTATTTTTCATTTAATAAAGTAGTTAACATTTCTTTAGTAGTGGTTTTCCCTGCACTTCCGGTTATTCCTATAATTTTTGTTCTTAGTTTTCTTCTCCATGTCTTTGCCAAGTCTCCCAAAGCTAATGTGGTATCTTTTACAGTTACAAACGGTATTTGGAGAAAATTAAATTTTTTATAATTTTTTTCATTTATTACAACAGTCGTCGCACCTTTCTTTATTGCATCTTTTATAAAATTATGACCGTCAAACTTATCTCCCTTAACCGCAATAAACAATGAATTTTTTTTAATAGATCTCGAATCAATTGAAACAGAAGTTACATTTTTATAATTATCCGGGTTATAAATAACAGCTGTCGGTATATTAAATAAATCTTCTATAGTTAAATTTATATTTCTCATTTATTCAGATATTTTTCCGAAACTTCCTTATCAGAAAAATGATTTCGAATTCCATTAATTTCTTGATAATTTTCATGACCTTTACCCGCGACTAATATTACAGCATTGTCTTCCGAATTCTCAATTGCGTACTTAATTGCCTCTTCCCTATTTTCAATTATCTGATAATTACTTTTTGAAATTCCATTTTTAATATTGTCAATAATCGAAAAAGGGTTTTCAGATCTTGGATTGTCTGAAGTTATGATTGCTAGTTTACTGTAATCAGAAGCTATTTTACCCATAATGGGGCGCTTAGTTTGATCTCTATTACCACCGCAGCCGAAAACGGTATAAATCTGCTGATCGCCTTTTATAATTTTCTTTATAGATAATAATGCTTTTTCCAAACTATCAGCAGTGTGGGAATAATCTATAATTACTTTTTTATCTGCACTGCCTATAACTTCAAACCTGCCAGGTACTTGTTTAGTATTTTTTATTCCTTCTACAGCAGTACTCTCATTTATTCCCAGTAAAACTGAAGCAGCAAAAGCTCCGCACGCATTATACGCATTGAATCCTCCTATTAAAGAAGTTGATGCTTCATATTGTTTAGATCTGTGTTCGATTAAAAAAGAAGTACCGCTAAGGTCGAATTTTATATTTTTCAAAATAAAATCTGCATTTGATGTTGTTCCGTAGGAAAACAACTTGGCTGAAGAGTCTTTAATCAATTCAGGAGTATTTGGGTCATCACTATTATAAACACCAAATGCAGAATCATCAAGGGAATCAAATAAAATCTTTTTAGCTTTTAAATAATTTTCAAAAGTGCGATGGAAATCTAAATGATCTGAAGTAATATTTGTAAAAACTGCTGAACTAAAATTAAGTTCGGCAACACGATTAAGAACCAACGAGTGAGATGAAACTTCAGTAACGGCATAATTACAGCCTTCATTAACCATTATCTGTAGGAGTTCATTCATATCATTAGACTCCGGAGTAGTCAGCGAAGATTTAATTTCCTTATCTCCGATAAAATTGGAAATCGTGCCAATCAATCCCACTCTAGCTCCAGCTTTCTCAAGAATGCTTTTGATAAAGTAGGATGTAGTAGTTTTTCCATTAGTTCCAGTAATTCCAATTAACTTTAATTTCTTTGAAGGTTCTTTAAAAAATGAATTTGATATTTCAGCTAAAGCTTTACGACTGTTTTTAACAAGGATTTTTGCAATTTTACCAAGTACGAAAACTTCTTCGGGAAGACCTGAATTATCTTCAAGAACTACGGCGATTGCGCCTTTATTTATTGCTTCTAAAATAAAATAATGTCCATCGGTTTTATAACCTTTAATGGCAACAAAAACAGAATTTTTAATAACTTTCCTTGAATCATAATAAATACCGGAGACATCCTTTCTTTGGACTTCTCCAATAACTTGAATTGCTTTAACGCTATTTAATAATTGAGTTAATTCCATTAATAAGTAACTGCTTCGGTTGCTAAAGATTCTTTACAATTAAGTACACAGGTCAATCCTTTATGTAATTGAGTACCTGGAACTATACTTTGGGTAATTACTCTACCCGATCCATTAACTTTGTATTTTAATTTCATTTTTGATAACACATTTATTGCTTCACGAATTGAACAATTTTTTAAATCAGGCATTATATTAATATTTGAATTATTTATTTGTATGTTGTCTTTTTTTAATTCACTTTCTCCCGAACTATTATTTAAATTATTTTTAGTATTAGAAGTATACATTACATTTAATTTATTCTTCTCTTCATCTTTATACTGATTTTGATTTTGAAAATAGTTTGGATTTAATGCAATAATTCTTTCAGCAACATTTTTAAATATAGGCGCTGCAACCGAACCTCCATATCTACCAACAGTTGGAGAGTTAACTAAAATAAGGCAAACTATTTTGGGAGATTCCGCCGGGAAAAATCCCACAAATGAAGAATTATAAAATTCCTTTGAATATTTACCATCAACTAATTTTTGGGAAGTTCCTGTTTTCCCTCCAACTGTTACAGAACTTAATTGCGCATTTATTCCAGTACCTTCTTTTACGACACCGATTAAAAGATTCCTCATTCTTTCGGAGGTTCTTTCCGAAATTACACGACGAACCATTTTAGGTTCATTTTGGAATACTAACTGACCATTATGTTTAGTTTCCTTCAATAAAATTTCCGGTTGATAAAGGATACCTCCGTTAACTACTGCACAATAAGCAGTTACAAGCTGAATTGGAGTAACAGTTACTCCGTAGCCAAACGACATAAAAGCTTTCATGATAGCTGTCCAATCATTTGGCTTTCTAAGTGTTCCTCTAACTTCACCAGGCAAATTAATAGAAGTATAATTTCCAAATCCAAATGCTCTCAAGTATTTGTAATAAGAGTCATTATCAATTCTTTCTATCAGCTTAGACATTCCTATATTACTTGATTCTTCAATTATACCCCTTACAGTCAACCATTTATTTTTATGATCATCTGTAATAGTCACGTTTTTAAATTTGTACCTGCCATTATCAACAAAAATATTTTCATTTGGATTACACAAATTTTTATCTAAAAGTGAAGCCATTGAAAAAGTTTTAAATGTAGATCCCGGTTCATAAGTATCTGTAACGGCTTTATCTCTTCTTTCGGCATTACTGTATTTCCAATATTCGTTAGGATCAAAATTATTAATGCTTGCTATTGCTAAAACCTGGCCGTTGTTTGGGTCCATTATGATTCCAACATCCGAGGTTCCTTCATACTTTGACAAGCCATTTTTTAACTCTTCTTCTAAAATTGCCTGATAAGTTTTGTTAATAGTTAGATAAATATTATCCCCAGCGACAGCCGGTTTAGTTTGTTCTTCTGCTACAGTTATCATATCCCCAATAGCATCTCTCAGAATTAACATGCTGCCGTCTTGCCCGGCTAATTGATCATCAAAGGATTTTTCAATATCATCAATACCCCTATAATTGTCTCCGACATAGCCCAAGACATGAGATGCAAGATCATTATAATAATATACTCTTGTAGGATCATCTTTATAAAACAAACCGCTGACTTTAAAGTTTTTAAGTAAAATAGCTTTTTCGCTTGGAGCTTTTTTTTCTATACAAATTGTCTTTCTCGAGCCATTCATTAGGTTGAGGTAATAACTTTTACTCTTGCCGAAAACCGATGAAAATTTATCTGCTATTTTCTTTTTCCTTTTATTATTAGTCATCCGCAAATCAAGATAGAATGAGACATCATTTCTATTATAAACTAGTAAAACATCATTCCTATCATATATAAGTCCCCTTTCAGCTCTAACTTTTTCAACATGCATTTGCTGGCGTTGCGCATAAAATTTTAGTTCATCACTTCTTAATATTTGGATATCAAAAAGCCTGATTATCAATCCGATAAAAAGAATAAAAACAAAACCTATAATTATTATAACTCTGGAATTATTCATACTTCTTTTTTAGTGCATTTGAAATTTTTTCTATTTCTTCTTTGCTGACAGTTAAAACAACCGGCTGTTCCGTTCTTCTTACCATACCTAATTCAGTTTGAGCTATACCGACAATTCTTTCTTCTGATGACAATGCTTGATCCTGTGCTATTAAATTTAATTTTGAATTTTTTATATCGCTAAATTTTTCCTCTGTTATTACTTTTTCTTTTGTGAATTTTTCACATTCTAATTTTATTCCGACTACAGCCAAGATTAATAGTGTAGATGAAAAAAAAACGAAAATGCTAAATCCGATAAACGACTTTGAACCTTTCTTCATATCCTTTCAGCTGCCCTTAATTTGGCACTTCTAGCTCTTATATTCTTTTGTACTTCTTTTTCCGAAGGTGTAACAGGTTTTTTTGTTAATATTTTCAGCCTGCTTTCCTTATCGCATTTACAAACAGGATAATCCTTCGGGCAGATACAATCCAAAACTTCATATTTAAAAGTCTCTTTTACAATTCTATCTTCAAGTGAATGATAAGTCAGTACAACAATCCTCCCGCCTATTGCAAGAAGTTCAACGGATTTTGTTAAAAAGTTTTTAAGTACATCCAATTCATCATTTACGTAAATTCTTAGTGCCTGAAAAACTCTAGATAAAGTTTTAACCCTATATTTAAAAGGAGTAATGGACGAAATTAATTCGTTAAGATCTGACGTTGAATTAATTTTTTTTACAATCCGTCTTTCACAAATTTTTTTAGCTATTTGTCTTGAGTTTTTTTCTTCGCCGTATTTATAAATAATATCTGCTAATTCTTTTTCCGAAAATGAATTTACTATATCAGAAGCTGTAATTACTTTGGTCTTATCCATTCTTAAATCCAATTTTGCATCTGCTCTATAAGTAAACCCAGAATCCGGATTGTCCAATTGGAAAGAAGAAACGCCAAGATCGGCAAATATTCCATTGTAATTTGAAATCGATTCTATCTTAGATATAATATCGATCTGCATAAAATTTAAATTGTAAATTTTTATTCTATCGTCTGCTTCAAACTTTTCTTTTGAAAATTTAAATGCATCTTTATCAACACCTGTCGAGATAAGCCGGGCATCATTTTTTAAATTAAGTAATATTTCTCCGGAGTGACCGCCGAATCCTAGAGTTCCGTCAAAATAAACACCCGATTTATCAGTTATTAGATATTCCAAAGATTCATTTAACAAAACAGGCGAATGATGTATATTCATCATTTTGCCATTACTTCTGCCGCAATTTGTTCGTAGGTTTCAGGCGTTTGTTTCAAATATTCATCGTATACTTCGGGGTTCCAAAGTTCGATTTTCTTTAAAGCGCCAAGGATTAAAACTTCCTTATCGATCTTAGCATATTGTAAAAGATTTTGCGGGATAAGGATTCTTGATTGAGTATCCAAAGTATCTTCAGTTGCATATTGAAGACTCATTCTTACAAATTTTGCATTTAATGGATTGAAAGTATTCAACTCCAATAATTTTTGTTCGAATTGCTGCCATTGATCGAGGGGGTAAACATCGATGCATTCAGCTGTACCTTTTGTTATAACAAAAGTATCATTTGCTTCAACATTAACATGTTTGCGTAGCTTAGCAGGTATGCTAACCCTACCCTTTGCATCAACAGAATATGTATACTGGCCTCTAAACAAAATTATTATCCTCTATTTGGGAAAATTCACCACAATTCCCCACTACTCCCCAAAATAAGGGAAAATTTAGTCGAAAGTCAAGAAAATTTTTATAAAAGAGATATAAAATTCTTGTCTTTTCAAGCTTTTTCCCAAATAAAAAAATAATAACTTATATATATATTTACAGTTATCGGATATC
>Ga0102950_1000528_pt1 | contig 10946 bp, 7 predicted proteins | sample SalPon2A_B_D2_MG_FD_78505 | JGI IMG/M metagenome (GOLD analysis project Ga0102950, IMG submission 78505) | Soil microbial communities from South San Francisco under conditions of wetland restoration - Salt Pond MetaG R2A_B_D2_MG | ecosystem: Environmental > Terrestrial > Soil > Wetlands | place...
CATTTCGAAAGGCTATTCCTGGGGCGGCACAAGTTTGCCCATTACCGCCTCTGGTACCGCGACTCCCTTTCCGATTACGTGCGGGAAGTGCTGCTGGACCCGCGAAGCCTCTCCCGGCCCTACGTGGAACGGAAGGGGCAGGAAGCCGTGGTGGAGGGCCACCTGAAGGGCGACCGGAACTACACCCTGGAACTGCATAAGCTGCTGTCTCTGGAACTTCTGCACCGCCAGTTCATCGACGCGCAGTGAGAGGCCGTTTCCGCCGGGAAACAGGTAAACCTCTATGAGTTCAATTGCCACTCTCGTGTTCGTGTTTGGAATCCTGGTGCTATTTGCGCTTTACCGGGACCCCAAGTCGCGACCTTCAACGGCGCTGTGGCTTCCCACCATCTGGATCCTGCTGGCAGGCTCGCGGATGGTTTCCGTATGGTTCGTGAATCCTTCCGACGTGTTGCGGACCGCGAGCCAGGTGGGTGAAGGCAATCCTCTCGACCGCCTCGTGCTGACGGCGCTTCTGGTGGCGGGTCTCATCGTCCTGATGTGCCGCATGCGCCGGGCGGTGCGGGTGTTGAGCATGAACTGGCCCCTGCTGGCGTTTTTTGGCTACTGCGCCGCCAGCACGATGTGGTCAGACACTCCGGGCCTGGCGATGAAGAGATGGGTGAAGGCGATCGGTGACGTGGTGATGGTTCTGATTATCCTGACCGACCGGAACCGGGTGGAAGCCATCAAGCGGGTTATCACGCGGGTGGCCTTTATCCTGATGCCGCTTTCCCTGCTGCTGATCGAGTTTTATCCCAGCATCGGACGCGTTTACAGTCTTCAAGACGGAGTTTTCACCAACACGGGTGTTACCACCAACAAGAACATGCTCGGCGTGATCTGCCTGGTGGCGGGACTCGGCTGCCTGTGGCTTTTTATCAAGGCGCTGCGGGAGAAAAGGCGGCGGGTCAGGAACGTGCTGGCGCTGGGATCAGTTCTGGCCATCACCTTCTGCCTTTTCGTGCTGGCCGACTCGGTGACTTCCATATTCTGTTTTCTGGTGGGGGCGACGCTGATCGTGATGGTGAATCTGCCCGGAAGCCAGCGGCCGGAAAAGGTCCATCTGGTGGTTGCGGGAATGCTGTCGGTTGCTGCCCTGGTTTTTATCTTTCCCGAAATTTTCACCTCCATTATTCACCTGTTCGGAAAGAACACGACGTTGACGGGCCGGACCGAGCTATGGAAGGCGCTGGTGGCCATGGACACTCATCCGTGGTTTGGGACGGGATTTGAGAGTTTCTGGTTGGGGAACCGGCTTGACCATGTCTGGACTCTTTTCCCGTGGCAGCCCAACGAAGCCCACAACGGTTACCTGGAAGTTTACCTGAACCTGGGATGGGCCGGCGTGGGATTCCTGGCCCTTCTGCTGGGTACGGGCTACCGTCACTTGGTGGCCGTCTACCGGCAGGACCCGATGGCCGGCAGCCTGCGGCTGGCTTACTTTTCCGCGGCACTGGCGTACAGTTTTTCAGAGGCCGGGTTCCGCATGCTCGATCCCATATGGATTTTTCTTCTGCTGGCGATCATCGCTGTGCCCGGCGGCACCGCCCGGGAGCGCCTGGATCTGCAGCTTGATCCGAAACAGGAGTATGTCCCGGTGGAGCTCGTGTCAGAGAGCGAGCTGGTTTATGAGAGGGTCCGTTGAGGCCGTTTGACGCAGAAGGAAAGTTCCATCCGGTTGCCGGCGGCCACGGCGAGCTTCGCCGTCTTGCGGTGCGCGGAGCCGGGGCTGCCGTCTCCGCCCAGGGTCTTTCCCTGATGGTCCAGATGGTGGCGACCGTAGTGCTGGCACGCCTGCTGACCCCCTCGGATTTCGGGGTGGTGGCGATGGTCACGACCGTCAGCCTGCTGATCATGAATTTCGGGCTGAACGGGTTTACGGAAGCGGTGGTGCAGACCGAAGAGATCAGCCACACGCTGGCCAGCAACCTTTTCTGGATCAACCTGGGTGCCAGCCTGCTGCTGACCATCGGTTTTGCGAGCGCAGGCTCTCTGCTGGCGTGGTTTTACGGTGACCCGCGCGTGACGATGGTGGCCATCGGAGTTTCTCTGACTATCCTGATCACCGGGATCTCGGTGATGCACCTGGCGCTGCTGAAGCGCGCCATGCAATTTCCGGCGATCGCCGCTAACAACGTCTTCGCCCGCGGCGTCTCTGTGGTGGTGTCCATTACCCTCGCCTGGATGGGCTGGGGATACTGGGCGCTGGTGGCCGGCGTGGTCGCGCTTCCGCTCAGTATTACCACCGGTGCGTGGGTCCTATGCCGCTGGGTTCCCGGACTTCCGCGGCGCGCGGCGGGAACGGCCAAGCTGGTGCGGTTTGCCATCAACGTTTTAGGCCATTTCACAATGGGCTATTTTGCCCGCAACATGGACAACCTGCTGGTGGGGTGGCGCTTTGGAGCGCAGCCGCTGGGCTTTTACAAAAAGGCCTACGACCTGTTTGCTCTTTCCTCCGCCCAGCTTGTATCGCCCATCACCGCGGTTGCAGTCTCGGCTTTGAGCCGCTTGAAGGACGACGCGTTGCAGTACAGGCGGTATTTCCTGCGGGCGCTGGCGCTGCTGGCGTTTGTGGGCATGGGAGTGGGGGCGGACCTGAGCCTGGTGGGCAAAGACCTGATCCGGGTGGTGCTGGGTCCGGGATGGGAAGAGGCGGGACGCATCTTCGTCTTCTTCGGGCCGGGCATCGGCATCATGCTGCTCTATTACACCCACGGATGGATCCACCTTTCCATCGGGACCCCGCATCGCTGGTTTCGTTGGGGGATCGTCGAGTTCGCGGTGTCAGGTCTGCTGTTAGTGCTGGGACTGCATTGGGGCCCGGTGGGCATCGCGACGGCGTGGACGGCCTCATTCTGGATTTTGATGTTCCCGTCGTTCTGGTACGCCGGAAAACCCATCGGCTTTGGGGTGAAACCCGTGCTGGAGGCCATCTGGCGGTACATTGTGGCTGCGGGGGGTGCGGCCGGCGTGTGTATCTGGTTGGTGGGGCGTTCCCATCCTTTCGGGGCGGGTACGGGGATCGAAGGGGCTCTGGCCCGCATGGTGACCGTTTCACTGCTGTTTGGGGCACTCTACCTTATCGCGGTGGTGTCTTTGCACCGCAGCTTGGAACCTCTTCTTCAGGTGGGGAGGCTCTTGCCGGACATGCTTTCGACCCGCCGTTCCTCAAAGCCGGCTCCTGCTGGCGCTGCCCTGAAGGGCGGGCTCCGACCGGGCGCAGTGCTTAGAGTAACCGGCGAAGAGATACCCGAATCGAGCGGGAGGTAATCCAGTTGCGAACTTCAGTGCTGCAGGAAGCTTTAAATCGGAAACCGGAGGGCTCTCCGGCTTCCGCGATTCTATTGGCGCGTGCCATTGCTGCAGGGTGGGCGCGAGTATCGTCCGCCGGGCGTGCGGAACGTCACCTATTGTAGGAGGTATCTGGCGTGGAAGCTCTGGTTTCAATTCTTATCCCGGCGTTCAACGCGGAGGAGTGGATTGCGGACACAATTTCCTCGGCGCTTGCGCAAACATGGTCGCGCAAGGAAATCATCATTGTTGATGACGGATCTGTCGATCGGACGTTAGCTGTTGCGCGGCAATTTGAATCCCACGGCGTCCGTGTGGTTTCACAGATGCAGCAGGGTGCTTCTGCGGCACGAAACCATGCCTTCAGTTTGAGCCGGGGTGGTTATATTCAGTGGTTGGACGCAGACGATCTGCTGGCCCCGGACAAGGTTGCCAGACAGATGGAGGCCGTGGAGCAGTGCGGAAGCACGCACACGCTGATTTCAGGGTCCTGGGCACGGTTCGCATTTCGACACCACCGGGCAGAGTTCATTCCTACAGCGCTGTGGGGTGATTTGACTCCCTTTGAGTGGTTGCTATGCAAAATGGAGCAGAACCTGTTTATGCAAACCGCCACATGGCTCGTCAGCCGTGAACTGACCGAAGCCGCGGGCCCATGGGATACGAGTATTTCGGCCGATGATGACGGGGAATATTTCTGCCGTGTTCTCATGCAAAGTGACGGCGTCCGGTTCGTCCCAGAGGCGCGAGTGTACTATCGAGTGCATGGGCCGGGTACGCTAAGCCACCTGGGTCGATCAGACGTAAAACTGGATTCACAGTTCAGGTCCATGCAACTGCACATCGGTTATTTGCTATCAATGGAAGATAGCGAAAGGGTCCGCTCTGCTTGCGTACGCTTTTTGCAGACGTGGTTCTTCTACTTCCACCCTGAGCGGCCCGACATTATTAATCGAATGCGGGAGATGGCGCAGGACCTGGGTGGGCGACTGGAACCCCCGCACTTTTCCTGGAAGTACTCCTGGATCAAGGGAATCTTTGGCTGGAAGTTTGCCAAGCGCGCACGCGTTTTCTTGCCAGGACTCAGGGGACGTTTAGAAAGACGTTGGGATCAAGCCTTGTTCCGTCTTGGAGTCTGAATTCGTGCGATCGAATCGACAGCAAGAGAGGAACGGAAGGATACCCTTCTACCAGTGGAACCTCGTTTCAACTTTGCCGGTCATGCTTTCGTCCCGCCGCTCCTCAAAGCCGGCTCCTGCGGCCACCACTCTGAAGGGCGGGCTCCGGGCCGACGGGGTTCTCAGAATGGCTGGCGAAGAAATTCCGCAATCGGGAGGGAGGTAATCCAGGTGCGAACCTCAGCTCTACAGGAAATTCCAGTTTTGAAGCCGGAAAATCCGCGTACGTCCGGGCAGGCAGTGCGGGCGGCGGTGGACGAAGCTGGAGTGGCCCTGCTGACCGGTGGGACCGACCGGCACTATACCTACGGCCTGGCCATGTCTCTGGTGCAGGAAGGAGTGCACCTTGACGTGGTGGGCGGCGACGGAGTGGACGGTCCGGAAATGCACGTGACGCCCGGCTTGAACTTCCTGAGCCTGCGGAAAAAGGGGCGGCCGGGCGCCGGAGCACTGAAAAAAGGAAGCAATCTGCTGGCCTACTACGTTCGGCTGATCGCCTACGCCAGGAAGGCCCGGCCAAAGATCTTCCATATCCTGTGGAATAACCGGATCGAGTGGTTTGACCGGACTCTGCTGATGCTGTATTACAGGATGCTGGGAAAAAAGATTGTGCTGACCGCCCATAACGTGAACAAGGCCAGGAGAGACGGGAGAGACTCCCGGCGCAACCGGCTGACGCTGAGAATACAATACCACCTGGCACACCACACCTTTGTCCACACTGGGAAAATGAAAGAAGAACTGGTGAAAGATTTTGGCGTTCGCGGAAACGCCGTGACGGTGATTCCTTACGGGATTAACAACGCGCTGCAGCCCACAAAGCTAAAGGCCGCGGAAGCCAAGCACCGGCTGGGCGTCAGCAGCTTTGAGAAAACCATCCTGTTCTTCGGAAATATGCGGCCCTCGAAAGGCCTGGACGATCTGCTGGCGGCCTTTGAAGAGTTGCAGAAGAAAGACCCTCGTTACAGGCTGATTGTGGCCGGGCGGGCGGTCAAAAACCGGGACGATGACTGGCGGCGGACCCGGCGGACGCTGCGAAGGCTCGATGAACGGGGATGTGTGATCCTGAGAAACGAATTCATTCCTGACGAGGACGTCCCCATGTATTTTGCCGCGGCGGACGTTCTGGCCCTTCCCTATACGGAGATTTTCCAGAGCGGCGTGCTCTTTCTGGGATACAGTTTCGGTCTGCCGGTGGTGGCGACGGACGTGGGAGAGTTGAAAGAAGACATCGTCGAAGGCCGGACCGGGTTCCTCTGCAGGCCGCGCGATGCTGAGAGCCTGGCCTGCACCATCGAAAAGTATTTCGCAAGCGACCTGTTCAGGGAACTGGAGAGCCGGCGGCCGGAAATCCGTGAATACACCCGCTCGCGCCATTCCTGGAGCGAGGTTGCAGGGGTTACGCACGCTGTGTATTCAGAACTTGCGGGGAAGATCACGCCGCGGAGCCTTTAGACGCTCGCTTTCCTGCGGCAAGCGGCCGGCCGTTGATGTTTGAAGCTAATCGCTCGCAAGGGCACCTTCCAAGAGAGTCATGATGCAGACAACCAAAGCCTATATCCAGGAAACCCTGAAACGGGCCGGCCTGTACCACCGGTTGAAAGCCTCGTCGGTTTATACCTTTTATTGGTGGTTCGCGGACAGGTCGATGATTGAACGGCGGCACAAGGAGTTGAGCTTCTATCGCAACCTCCTTCGCGGTTTCCGCAAAGGCGATCTTATTTTTGACATCGGAGCGAACCAGGGGACCAAGACGGCTGTCTTTTTGAGATTGGGAGCAAATGTGGTTGCTGTAGAACCCGATGTGACCAATCAGACCGTGCTGCAACAAAGGTATTTGAAATACCGCCTGGCCCGGAGACCCGTGGCGATCGTCGGCAAAGCCGTCAGCGACAAGATCGCGGTGGAAACGATGTGGATCGACGAGGCGGGCTCCGCAAAGAATACTTTGAACCCGAAGTGGGTGGAAACATTGAGGACGGATGAGGAGCGCTTTGGCCATTCTTTGACGTTTGCGCAGCGGACTGAAGTGGAAACGGTTACCCTGAACCAACTGATGAATGAATATGGCGATCCCTTTTTCATCAAAATCGATGTCGAAGGCTTTGAGTTGAGCGTCCTGCGTGGTCTGCAGCGGCCCGTTCCTTATCTTTCCTTTGAGGTCAACCTTCCTGAGTTTCTCCCGGAAGGATTGAAGTGTGTCCATCTGCTGGGTTCAATGGCGGCCGATGGAAGGTTCAACTACGTTGTCGATTGCCAAAAGGGCCTGGAGCTCAAACAGTGGCTTCCGGCACAGGAGTTCTCAAACCTGCTGGCCCGGTGCCACCAACCCAGTATCGAAGTCATCTGGAAAACGTATGCAGAGCATTAGGCAATCACTGTGGTGTGCAAAGAACAGGCGGCGGGTCTCGCGCACGGTTACACTCTGATCAGGACCCTGAACTTTTCCGCCGTCATTGAAGGGTTGTATCCAACGTTAAAAGAGGTTTTATGCGAATCTGCCACGTAGTTGGAGCACGTCCTAACTTTATGAAGGCCGCGCCGGTCATCCGGGCGCTGGCTGCTTATCCGGTGGAGCAGATGGTTGTCCACACCGGACAGCACTACGACTTCAACATGTCGGAGGTGTTCTTCCGGCAACTGGGAATGCCCGCTCCCGACATTAACCTTCAGGTCGGTTCAGGGACCCACGCGCAGCAGACTGCGCAGATTATGGAGCGCTTTGAGCCCGTGCTGATGGAAACAAAACCGGACCTGGTGGTGGTCTATGGCGACGTCAATTCCACCGTTGCGGCCGCGCTGGTCTGCTCAAAATTGATGATCAAAATTGCTCACGTGGAGGCCGGGCTGCGGTCGTTTGACCGCGCGATGCCGGAAGAAATCAACCGGCTGCTGACTGACCAGGTGTGCGACCTGCTGTTTACGCCGTCAGAGGACGGCAACCACAACCTGGCGCGGGAAGGCGTGAGCTCTGAAAAAGTGTTTTTTGTGGGCAACGTGATGATCGATACCCTGGTCCGCATGCTGCCCCAGACGGACGAATGTCTGCCGGATGATCTGCCCAGGAAATACGCCCTGGTGACGCTCCACCGCCCGTCGAATGTGGATGAGCTGGATTGGCTGGCCGTTTTGATCTCAAGCCTGGAGAACGCCAGCAGGGACCTCAACTTCGTCTTTCCCGTGCATCCCCGCACACGACAGAAGATGGCAGACTTTGGCATCCAGGCCAACGGCAACGGACACATCCGTTTTCTGGAGCCGCTGCCCTACCTCGAGTTTCTCGCGCTGCAGAAGCGCGCTGCCGTGGTGATTACGGACTCGGGCGGCATCCAGGAGGAAACAACGTTCCTCGGCGTGCCCTGCCTGACGGTCCGGGAGAACACCGAGCGGCCGGTGACCGTTTCCATGGGAACCAACATCCTGGTGGGAAAGGACGCAAAGCTGCTGATCAGCGAACTCGGACGCGTCCTCGACCGGCCGGGAAAGCAGGGGGAAATTCCCCCGCTGTGGGACGGCCATGCAGCGGAACGGATTGCCGGAGTGATGATGCACGACGAGTCGCGCATGGCAAGTGTGGAGACGCCGGATATTGCCGAATTTTATGAAGAACCCGCCCGGGAAGAAGCGGACCGCCAGAACCGCTCTTCATGAACAGGACGTGCCTCCTGACCTTTTACTGTTCCCCTGTCCAGTAGTTAGAGTGGCGCCAGGATTTGTATACTGGTTTTGCTACGGGAATGTCTGTGACGATACCTATTCCGCAGGCGTCCCGGCAAGCATGAGTCTGAGGGGCAAGAGGGAAAATGGAACGTAAACTGGCTGTATTGCTTTTTGCCGTCGTGATTGGGTTTCCCGGGTATCTCAGCGCACAGAGCGCCAGCGGAATTATCGCACCGAGCAGGATGATGAACTGGAGCCATGCCGGCGTGCAGGGAGGTATTCAGGACCGAACCTCCGTTTGCGCCACCCTGAGCCCTGGCGCCAGCGTTTCCCAAATCAACAGCGCTATCGCGTCCTGTCCAAGCGGACAGGTGGTCTCTCTGAAGGCGGGAACCTACAACCTGTCCTCGGGAATTGATTTCGGCGGCCACAGCAATGTGACGCTTCGCGGGGCGGGCGCGAACCAGACCTTCCTGGTCTTTTCCGGAAGCATCGGCTGCCGCGGACCCCAGGCGGACGTTTGCATTGCAGGTGATTCAAGCTGGGTGGGCGGCCCGGCGAACAGTGCCAGTTGGAGCGGCGGATATTCGCCCGGAACCACACAGATTACGCTGAGTTCGACGAACAACCTGACTGTAGGCAACATGCTGATTCTAGACCAGGCCAACGACGGTTCGGATACCGGCTCCGTTTTTGTCTGCGACACCAAAGGTGTCTGTTCCACTGAAGGACCGGGCGGCGGCGGGCGTTCAGGCCGGGCCGAGGAGCAGATTGTTCAGGTTGTGGCCGTCAGCGGGAACACCGTGACCATCAGCCCCGGCCTTTCTATGCCCAACTGGAGATCGTCGCAGAGTCCGGGGGCGTGGTGGGCCACCACCGATATCAAGTTTGACGGCATCGAAGATCTGTCAATGGACCACAGCGGAAGCAACCAGCAGAGTGGCCTTGTGTTTTTCAACGCCATCAACTGCTGGGTTAAAGGGATTCGCTCGGTCGACGCCAACCGTAACCACGTCTGGATCTATCAGAGCGCCCATACCACGATTGAAGACAGCTATTTCTACGGGACTTTGAATGCCCTGTCGCAGAGCTATGGCGTCGAGAACTATATGGGTTCAGACAACCTGGTTCAGAACAACATCTTCCAGCACGTCACGAGTCCCATGATGAACAGCGGGCCGGCTTCCGGTGATGTGTGGGCCTATAACTATTCAATCGACGACTACTACGCGGCTTCGTCCGGCTGGATGATGGGCGCATCCTGGCTCCATGCTGCGGGAACGAATATGAGCTTGTTCGAAGGCAATATTGGTGCCGGCTTTACGGCCGACGCCATTCATGGGACTCACAATTTTGACACCGCGTTTCGAAACTATTGGATCGGGTGGGAGTCCGGCAAGACGAACCAGACCGTTCCCATCCTCCTTTATGCCGGCAGCCGCTATTTCAACATCATTGGTAACGTTCTCGGCAAGGCCGGCTACCATACCAACTATGAGGATGTTGCCCCCAACGGTTCCAATTACAACAGTTCGATCTATGGTTTGGGCTGGTCGGGCAATGGCAGCACGGCCTCAAGCGTGCCGGACGATTCGAACGTGGTGAACACGCTGATGCGCTGGGGCAATTACGATGTTGCCACGGGCAGCGTGCGGTGGAACACCTCTGAAGTGCCGAGCAGCATTGCGCAGTACTCGAACCCCGTGCCTTCCAGCCAGTCATTGCCGGCATCCTTCTACCTTTCCGCGAAGCCTGGCTGGTGGGGAACCCCCTGGGGTGCGCCTCCGTGGCCAGCCATCGGGCCTGATGTTACAGGCGGACCCGGGCCGGGAGGCCACGCTTACGATATTCCTGCCGAGCTCTGTTACAACAATACCTCGAAGAACAGCAGCGGCATCCTGAACTTCAGCGCGAAAGGCTGCTATTCAAGTGCTCCGGCACCTACGGCGCCAACCGGCCTCGGTGCCGTGGCTCACTAGTCCGACTTTTGCACAGAGTTGAAGCAAGGCGTTAACTGATCGCCCGGTTTCTTCCGGGCGTTCAGGTGCGTCGGCCATCCTCCTTTCTCAAATGATCTACTCAATCGATCCAATTCGCGACCGGCGATGGGAAACCTTTGTCGAGCGGCACCCCCATTCGTCCATTTTCCACCGGCCGGAGTGGCTGAAGGCCCTGTGGCGGACTTATGGTTACGAGCCCGTGGCCTACACCACGTCGGGGCCGCAGGAAGCATTGACGAACGGCCTGGTGTTCTGCACCGTCTCCAGTTGGCTCACCGGAAGGCGGCTGGTTTCGCTGCCTTTCTCCGACCATTGTGATCCTCTTCTCGACGAGGCCGGCATGGCCCCGGCCCTGCTGGAAGACTTGCGCAAGGAGCAAAAGACGCGGAAGTTCAACCATGTTGAATTCCGGCCGCGCCGTGAGTTCCCGGCCCTCAAATTCGGAGCGGAGCCGAGCGCGAGCTACTGTTTCCACACCATTGATCTGGAGCGCGACGAAAAGGCTATCTACTCCGGTTTTCACAAGGACTGTGTCCAGAGGAAGATCCGGCGGGGTGACAGGGAAAAGCTGGAATACGCGGAAGGGCGGTCGCCCTCGCTGCTGCGGACGTTCTACAACCTGTTCGTGCAGACGCGGCAACGGCAAGGCGTTCCTCCCCAGCCGTTCCGCTGGTTCCAGAACCTGGCGGAATGCCTGGGCCCGGCCATGCAGGTGCGGGTTGCGCTGCAAGGCGGCCGGGTGGCCGCAGCCATCCTGACGCTCCAGCATCAAAAA
>Ga0102950_1000529_pt1 | contig 10943 bp, 9 predicted proteins | sample SalPon2A_B_D2_MG_FD_78505 | JGI IMG/M metagenome (GOLD analysis project Ga0102950, IMG submission 78505) | Soil microbial communities from South San Francisco under conditions of wetland restoration - Salt Pond MetaG R2A_B_D2_MG | ecosystem: Environmental > Terrestrial > Soil > Wetlands | place...
ATGGCGTCGCCGGACTCGGGCACGAGGACGACGATGGTGGTGTCGGCGGTGGCGGCGATGTCGAGTTCGGACTGGCCGACGCCGACGGTTTCCAACAGGACGCGATCGAAGCCGAAGGCATCGAGCACGTCGGCCACCTCCTTGGTGGTGACGGCGAGTCCGCCGACGGAGCCGCGGGTGGCCATGGAGCGGATGAATACGCCGTCGTCCTGTGCGATGTCGTTCATGCGGATGCGGTCGCCCAGGAGCGCGCCGCCGGTGAACGGGGACGTGGGGTCGACGGCGACGACGCCCACGGACTCGTCGCGTGCGCGCAGGCGCTGGATGAGGGCGGCGGACAGGGTGGACTTGCCGGCGCCGGGCGGTCCGGTGATGCCGATGCGGTGGGCGTGGCCGAGGCGGTGGTGCAGCGTGTGCAGCACGGCTTCGTGCCCTTCGCGCTCGTTCTCGATCACCGAAATGACACGTGCCAGGGCGATGCGCCGGCCGGCATCGAATTCCTGAAGCAGGGTGTTGTCCGTCATCCCAGGCATTCTCGGGGCGGAGCGGGCGGGCTGTCAAACATGCGAGTCGCTGCGCCGACTCGGTGCGGGCGGTGGTCCGGCCAGCCGTTCCTGCTCCCGGGCCCCCGGCCGGACCCCGCGTGCGTGGCGCAGCGGGCTCTCCAGCAGGTGCATGGGGATGAAGACGGTGACGACGAACATGATCAGCGCGACGACGATGCCGGTGAGCAGCAGCCAGACGTTGCGAACGGCGATGAAGGTGATGGACGCGATGAGCGCGATGGTGAGTGCGAAGATGCTGAACAAGACGCGCCGGGACTGGAGCAGCAGCAGCCGCTCGAGGCGCAGCAGGTCGCGGGGGTGCATGCGCACGCGCAGCTCTTCGCGTTCCGCGCGGCGCACCACGTCGCGCACGCCGCCCAGCACGGCGCGGGTCTCATCCACCAGGTTCAGCGCCACCTGCGCGGGCTCGCGGCCGGCCGCGTGCAACAGCTCGCCACGCATGCCCAGCACCACCGGGCGCGCCGCCTTGATGCCGTTGAACTCCGGGTTGTAGCGGAAGCCGATCCCTTCCAGCAGGGCCGCGGCGCGGAAGAAGTAGACGAGCTCCCGGGGCAGCACCAGCGGCCACGTGTAGAAGGTGTCCATGATCTCGCCGACGATTTCCTGCACGCGCTCCACGCCCAGCTCGCGCGCGCGCTCCACCACGCCCAGGATCTCGGCGGCGGCGTCCCGGATCTCGGCGCGCGAGATGTCAGGGTCGATCATGCCCAGCTCGTACATGCCGTTGATCATGCCGTCGGTGTCCTGGCGCGCCGTGGCCAGGGCCACGCTCACGATGCGCTCGCGCGTGGCGGGCCGCAGGGGCACCACCATGCCCCAGTCCAGGAACACGATGCGGCCCTCGGCGTCCACCAGCAGGTTGCCCGGATGGGGGTCCGCGTGCAGGAAGCCCTGGACCAGCAGCATGCGCAGGTAGACCTCGATGAGCGTGGCCATGAGCCGGTCGTGCGAGATGTCGCCGGCGGCGATGCGCTCCGCCAGTGCGTCGATCTTGTCACCGTCCACCCACTCCATCACGAGCACGCGTCGCCGGGTGAGCGCCTCGAGCGTTTCCGGCGCACGCACGCGCCCGTCCCCGGCGAAATGGTGCCGGAAGCGCTCCAGGTGCTCCGCCTCCTGCCGGAAGTCCATCTCCGCGCGCACCTTCACGGCGAACTCGCGCACCACGCTGGTGAGCGCCTTCACATGGTGGTCGTTGGAGAACAGCAGGTTCAGGCCGAACAGGATGCTGTAGGAAATCTCCAGGTCGACGGCGATGAGCTCCTCGACGCCGGGCCGCAGCACCTTCACCGCCACCGTGCGGCCGTCGCGCTGTGCCCGGTGCACCTGGCCCAGGCTCGCGGTGGCGACGGGCTCATCCTCGAACGACGAGAACAGCGTATCCACCGGCACGCCTTCTTCCGCCTCGATCACGGACCGGATGGCCTCCGGCCGGTCCGGGGGCACCTGGTCCTGCAGGGTGCTGATGGTGGTCAGGTACGGCTCCGGCAGAATGTCCGCGCGCGCGCCGAACACCTGCGCCAGCTTGATGAACGTGGGCCCGAGCCTGGCGATGGTGCGCGTGAGCCGCTCGGCGCGGCGGCGGTGCTTCGCGGCGGACAGCTTGCGTGGCGCGCCGAACAGCACCCAGCGGTGGCGGTCGCGCAGGAACGCCACGACGAACGGCGTCAGACGCAGGAAGATGGCGGTGCCGCGTCGCCAGCGTCTCATGGAAGCATCAGCGCCGTGGCCAGCCCCAACAGCAGGAAGAAGCCGGCCAGGTCCGTGAACGTGGTCACGAAAATGGAGGACGCCACCGCCGGGTCCACGCCCACACGCTCCAGCAGGATGGGAATGAAGCCGCCGGCGAACGAAGCGATGAGCAGGTTGCCCCACATGGCCATGAGCACCACCAGCCCCAGGGTGGCGTTGCTCTCCAGCAGGTAGCCGGCCACCCCCACGACGACGCCCAGCACCGCTCCGTTGACCAGGCCCACCAGCAGCTCCTTGCCCACCACCTCCCACTGCGGCAGCCCGCCCTCGCTCAACGCCAGGCGCCGCACGGTCACCGCCAGCGCCTGCGTGCCCGCGTTGCCGCCCATGCCGGCGATGATAGGCATGATCACCGCCAGGATCACGATCTGCGAGATCGTGGCCTGGAAGATCCACACGACGAACGCCGCCATGATGGCCGTCACCAGGTTGACGAACAGCCAGGGCAGCCGGCTGCGCACGGCGCCGTACCAGGTGCCGCGCAGCTCCTCCTCGCCCAGGCCGGCGAGACGCAGGATGTCCTCCGTCTGCTCCGCCTCCATGACGTCGATGACGTCGTCGAACGTGACGCGGCCCAGCAGCACGTTGTCCGGCCCCACCACGGGCAGGGACGGCACGTTGTAGCGCGCGATGAGCCGGCCCACGTCCTCCTGGTCCAGGTCCACGGGCACCACGGCGGGCGGCGGCACGGCCAGGCGGCGCAGCGGCGTGTCGGGCTCGGCCAGGGCGAGGTCCTGGATGCTCACCAGCCCGATGAGGCGCCGCAGCAGGTCCACGACGAACACGGAGTAGAACTCGGGTCCGATGTCGCGGGCCTGCCGGCGCACCTCGGTGATCGCTTGCTGGGCGGTCAGGTGGACGGACACGACCACCGCCTCGGTGGTCATGATGCCGCCGGCCGACTCCTCCGGGTACTGCAACAGCTGGCGCAGCTCGCCGGCGTCCACGGGCGTCAGCGTACCCAGGATGCGCGCCTGCTCCTCCGGCGGCAGGTCGCCGATGAGGTCGGCCGCGTCGTCGTCCGCCAGCTCGGCGATCAGCTCGCTGATGCGTGCCGGCTCGAGGGCGGCGAGGATCTCTTCCGGATGCTCCTCTGCCTCCATCTCGGCCAGCGTCTCGGACGCCAGGTCGATGGGCAGCAGGTCGAGGATGTGAACGCGCTCCCGCTCGTCCAGCTCCTCGACCAGGTCCGCGACATCGCTGGGATGCAGGGACGCCAGCATGCTGCCGATGCCGGCGTCGTCCTTCGCCTCCAGCAGCGCTTCGAGGCGAAGGAGCCGGTCCATGAACTCGTCCATGACCGGAGTCTCGCCGTTCACCCGGCCACTCCCAGCGGGCCGCCGGGCGGCGCCGGCGCCGGCGGCGCGACCGCGCCTGCCGACAGCACGAAGGTGAAGCCTTCCTCGACGGTCATGGGCACGGACATGACTTCCGTGCGTGGCACGATGACCAGGTAGCCGGACGTGGGGTTCGGCGCCGTGGGCACGAACACGGTCACGGCGCCCTCGATCTGCGCGGTGAGCGGCGAGGGTGTGTCGGACGTGATGAAGCCCATGGTCCAGCGGCCCGGCGACGGGTACTGGATCAGCACCACCTCGCGGAAGAAGCGGCGTCCTCCGCCGAAGACGGTGCGCACGATGCGGCTCGATGTGCGGTAGAGCCGCCGGACGACGGGCACCTGGTCCAGCAGGCCCTGCCACCAGCCGAAGATGCGGTTGCCCACGGCGCGCTCGGTGGCCCAGCCGACGCCCAGGAGCAGCACGACCAGCATGAGCAGGCCGAGGCCCGGGATCTTGAAGCCTATGGCGTTGTAGACGAACTGGCCCAGCAGGCCGTCCACGCGTACGAACAGCCACCAGAGCACGTAGATCGTCACCCCGAGGGGCGCGATCACGATCAGGCCGGCGATCAGCCAGCGCCGGAACACGCGCAGCGTCCGTTTTGTCATCGGTCCCCGATCTCCCCCACCAGACGTTCCTGCAACGCCCACATCTCGCTCGTTTCCCGCTCCGGCCCCGCCGGGTGGTCATGACCCAGCACGTGCAGCGTGCCGTGGACCGCCAGCCGCACCAGCTCCTCCCGCAGCGGCACACCGTGCGCCTCCGCCTGGCGGGCTGCCTGGTCGGCCCCGATGTAGATGTCGCCCAGCGGCGCTCCGTCCGCCTCGTTCAGCGTGAACGCGATGACATCCGTCGGGCCCTCGGCGTCCAGGTACTGGCCGTTCAGGGCCGTGATCGCGCGGTCGTCCAGCAGCGTGAGCGAGACCGTGCCGTCTGCGCGGCCGGCATCTGCATGGACGGCGTGCACGGCGCGCCCCAGCAACGCCTCCACATCGCCGGCGTCGAGCCCCGGCGGCAGGGCCTCCAGGTTCACGTCCACGTGGACCGCCATCAGGGTACGCCCGCTTCCCTGGCTTCCGGCTGCGGCTCCGCCGGCCGCTCCTCCTTCGCCGGGTAGTCGATGCGGTGATGGTACATCCCGGTGAGGATGTTCGTGAACTGCTCCTTCACCCGGGTCAGCTCTGCCAGCGTCATGGGCGTGTCATCGAGCTGGTCCAGGTCCATCTTGGTCTTGACGATGCGGTCGACCAGCTCCCGGATGCGCTGCGGCGTCGGATCGGGCAGCACCCGCGCAGCCGACTCCACCGAGTCGGCCAGCATGGCGATGGCCGTCTCCTTGGACTGGGGCCGCGGTCCGGGGTAACGGAAGTCGCCGGGATCCAGCTCGGCCTCGGGGTTCAGCTCCCTGGCCTTCTCGTAGAAGAAGCTGATGGGCTGCGTGCCGTGGTGCTCCGCGATGAACGCCCGCACGGGGCGCGGCAGCTTCGCGTCATCCGCCAGGCGCAGGCCCTCGATCACGTGTCCGCGCACCACCGCCGCCGACATGGCCGGCTTCAGCTTGTCGTGCGGATTGCGGCCGCCGGGCTGGTTCTCGATGAAATACTGGGGCTTGGCGATCTTGCCCACGTCGTGGTAGTACACGCCCACACGCGTGAGCAGCGCGTTGGCATCGATGGCGCTGGCGGCCGCCTCCGCCAGGTTCGCCACCGCGATGGAGTGGGCGTAGGTGCCCGGCGCCTCCCGGGACAGGCGCCGCAGCAGCGGCCGGTTCATGTCCGCCAGCTCCAGCAGCGTCTGGTCCGTGGTGATCTTCGTGGCGGTCTCGAAGAGGGGCATGAAGCCCATGGCGGCGAGCCCGCCGCCCACGGCGCTCATGGTGCTCCAGCCTATGTAGCGGGCGATCTCCATCAGGTCCCACGACCGCAGCAGCCCGAGGATGGCGATGCTGAGCGCGTAGGCGGCCGCGATGATCAGGATGAAGCTCCAGGTCTGCGCGCGGCGGCGCACCACGCGCACGCTCAGGGAGGCAGCCGCGCCCGCCATCACCAGCGTCACCAGGGTGGTCAGCACGGCCCCGCCCAGGAACGGCGTCTGGCCGCTCAGCAGGATCGCCAGCACCAACGACATGTTCAGCGCGAGGCGGCCATCCCAGAGCACCGCCACCACGAGCGCCGGGAACGCGATGGGAATGAGGACCACCGGCACCTGGGTCTTGGCGACGATGGCGGCCGCGCCCACCAGCGCCAGCACCAGGAACACGATCAATCCCAGTTGCCCCAGGTTGTCGTAGATGGTGCGGCGGAAGAAGTACAGCAGTGTGCCGAACACCAGCAGCAGGGTCAGGTCGAAGCCGAACGCGCCCATCGCGCGTCCGCTGATCAAGCCGCCATGGCCCACTTCGCCCATCTGGGTCAGGTACTGGCGGTAGGCCCGCAGGCGCTCCGCCTCCCGGTCGCCCACGAGTTGGTGGGCGCCCACGATCTGCTCGCCCTGGAGCACCCTGCCCTTGACGAGCGGCACCGCCTGCCGCGTGCGCTCCCGCTCCGCCTCCGTCGCCGCGCGGTCGTAGCGCAGGCTGGGCTCGAACAGGGCCAGCAGCATGAGCCGCTGGAACTCCGCCAGGTCCGGCTGCCGATTGGCGCCCAGGTGGTAGCGGCCCGCCCGGTCCAGGAAGTCCGTGCTCGTGAGCACCGAATCGCGGGCCACCAGCCGCTCCCCGTTGCCCCGGCGCACGCGGATCTGCTGCGCGCCCGCGTCCTCCAGGTCCGCGGCCGACGCGATGCCCAGGGGCAGCTCGTCGCGCACGGCCGAGGTCAGCGACTGGTCCAGTTGTCGGCGCGGCCGCGGAGACAGCAGCAGGCGGACGAAGTCATCGGTCGGCCGCGGCCCGTACGAATTCAGGATGGCCGCCACCTTTTCGCGGATGGCGGCGGAGTCCGCATCCAGCGACGCCGCCGAGTCGATGCGTGCGAAGAACCCGCGGATCTGCGCCAGCATGGAATCGGCCGCCGTGCCGTCATAGACGAAGATGGGCGCCACGCCCGCCGCGGCCTCCTGACGGTCGCGCTCCAGCTCACTCTCGGACTTGTAGATGGGGAACCCGGCCTGGGCGATGATGTCCTTCGTGGCCACCATGCCCTTCTCGAGCGTGGGCATGTCCGGGATCGGCGCCACCGGGAACAGGAAGTGCACCACCAGGGCAAGGCCCAGCAGGATGGCGATGCGCACCCCGTGGTGAATCACGCCGTCCGGCCATGTACGCTCCGGGCGGCGGTTGATCGTCGCCAGGGCGTCGCGCAGCGAGAACCCCGTGTCCGTCACGCTAAGGCTCCTTGTGCCGGGTCTCCTCAGCTTCGGCGGCGGCATACGCGTCGATGATGTCCTTCACCAGACGGTGGCGCACCACGTCCGCCGCATCCAGGTACAGGAAATTGATGCCCTCAATGCCCTTCAGGATCCGCTCGATCTCCAGCAGCCCGGACTCTTCACGCCTCGGCAGGTCGATCTGCGTCTTGTCGCCCGTGATCACCGTCCGCGAGTTCAGGCCCAGGCGTGTCAGGAACATCTTCATCTGCGCCGTCGTGGAGTTCTGCGCCTCGTCCAGGATCACGAACGCGTCGGCCAGCGTGCGGCCCCGCATGTAGGCCAGGGGCGCGATCTCGATGGTGCGCGACTCCAGTGCGCGCCGCACCCGGTCGTGCGGCATCATGTCCTCCAGGGCGTCATACAGCGGCCGCAGGTACGGATCCACCTTCTCCTGCAGGTCGCCGGGCAGGAACCCCAGGTTCTCTCCCGCCTCCACGGCTGGCCGCGCCAGCACGATGCGCTTGACCCGATTCTTGAGCAGCGTGTCCACCGCCATGGCCACGGCCAGGTAGGTCTTCCCCGTGCCTGCCGGTCCGATGGACACGACGATGTCGTTCTTCGCGATGGCGTCCAGGTACGCGCGCTGCCCGTCGGAGCGCGGGGTGATGACCTTGCGCAGGCCCGGCAACAGGATGCGCAGCTCGTCGCGCTCCGTGTCCAGAAGCGGGCGGGACTCGCCTTCCAGGCGCTCGCCCAGACGGCGCACGTCGTCCACGCCGAACGGCGTGCCCATGCGGGCCATGTCGATGAGCTGCTGGGCCACCGGAATGGCGCTCTCCACGTCGGCCAACTCGCCCGACAGGATCAGGTAGTCGCCGCGCAGGATCACGCGGCAGCCCGAACGCCGGGCCAGCTCCTGCAGGTTCGCGTCGTTGACGCCGGCCAGCAGAAGGTAGTCTGCCCCTTCCGCCGGCAGGCGATGCTGGATGACCGTGCTGTCCACTCGCTCCTCTGCCTGCATCAGTCCAACACGCGCACGTGCAGCTCGCGCAGCTCGCCCTCGTCCACGGGCGCCGGTGAGCCCTCGAACAGGGCCCGCGCCGCCGTCGTCTTCGGGAACGCGATCACGTCCCGCAGGCTCGGCGCGCGCGCCAGCAGCATGACCATACGGTCGAAGCCGAACGCAAACCCGCCGTGCGGCGGTGCGCCGTAGCGGAACGCTTCCAGCAGGAATCCGAACTTCTGCTCCGCGTCCGCCTCACGCATGCCCAGGGCCCGGAACACGTGACGCTGCAGCGTGCTGTCGTGAATCCGGATGGAACCGCTCGCCAGCTCGGTTCCGTTGTACACCATGTCGTAGGCCCGGGACCGGATGCCCGCGTCGAACAGTGCGCGGGCGCCTTCCCGGTCCACCGGCCCGTCGGCGGTATGGCGTTTCAGCGCGTCCACGTCCTCCGCCAGCGGAGCCGTGAACGGGTGGTGCGCCGCCACCAGACGGTCCGCTTCCACGTCCCAGTCGAACAGCGGGAACTCGGTGATCCACGCCCAGGCGTGCTTCTCCGGGTCGCGCAGGCCCAACCGGTCGGCCACGTGCCTGCGTAGCGCGTCCAGTGCCACCTCGGCGCCGCCCAGGCGCGCGGCGTCCGTGGTGCCGCCGTGGCTGTCGGGCACCACGCCCACCGTGCGGAAGTGCCCGATCACCGCCACGAACAGGTCGCCCGCCTGCATGCCGGTCGCCTCCAGGAACGCCTGCGCGTGGCGTTCGTCCAGCGCCTTCGCGAACTGGCCCGTGAAGCCATCGTCGCCACGCTTCAACCACAGCGCGCCCGCCGCGCCGGCGTCCTGCGCCACACCGGCGAGCGCGTCCAGCTCCTTGCGCGACAGCGCCGCGCCCCGGGGCGTTACGATGCCGCGGATCCGCTCGCCCGTGTCCGCCGTCTGGCTGAACAGGCGGAAATCGGTGCCGCGCAGCGTCTCCGTGACATCGATGAACGCCATGCCGAAGCGCAGGTCCGGCTTGTCCGTGCCGTACTTCTCCAGCGCATCGGCGTAAGACAGGCGCGGGAACGGCACGGGCAGCTCCACGCCGAGGATCTCCCGCCAGACGGCCGCCATCATGCCGTCGCCCACCGACTGGATGTCGGCTTCCGTCACGAACGACATCTCGGCGTCGATCTGCGTGAACTCCGGCTGCCGGTCCGCCCGCAGGTCCTCGTCTCGCAGGCATCGCGCCAGTTGGAAATAGCGGTCGTAGCCCGCCACCATGAGCAACTGCTTGTAGAGCTGCGGCGACTGCGGCAGCGCGTAGAATTCGCCCGCGTGGAGGCGGCTGGGGACCAGGTAATCCCGGGCGCCTTCCGGCGTACGCCGCGTCAGCATGGGCGTCTCCACCTCCCAGAAGCCCTGCGCCGTCAGGTAGCGTCGCACCGCCTGGAGCGTCCGGTGTCGCATGCCGAGGGCACGCTGGAGCTCTTCCCGGCGCAGATCCAGGTAACGGTAGCGCAGCCGCAGATCCTCCGATGGCAGCGCTTCGCCCGGCACCTGCGTCACGGGGATGGGCGGCGTTTCCGCCGGCGACAGCACCTCCAGCGACGACACGTGCACCTCCACCGCGCCCGTGGCCAGCTCGGCGTTCACCGCGTCCGCCGGCCGCGCCTCCACGTCACCCGCCACCGCGATCACGGCCTCCGCGCCCAGTCCGTGCGCCTGTTCCAGCGACGCGCCGTCCGTCCAGTCCGGTCCGAACGACAGCTGGACCCGACCCGACCGGTCTCGCAGGTCCACGAAGATCAGGCCGCCCAGGTCCCGCCGCCGGTGCACCCAGCCCGCCAGGCGCACCCGCGTCCCGATATCCTCACCACGCAGCGTCCCGGCCAGCGTCGACCGGTACGCCGTGGGTAGCTCATGGCTCATTCCGCCCCGCTCTCCTCTTGCCCGCGAACAGCCGCACGACGAACACGCCCACCAGCGCACCCGCCATGTCGGCCACCCAATCGAAGATGTCCGAATCGCGACCCGGCACGATTCGTTGATGCAGCTCGTCGCCCGCCGCCACGATGGCCACCACCAGCAACGCCCACAGCCACGGACGCCGCGCCCCCGATTGGCGCCCGCCCACCATCACCAGCAGCGCCAGCACACCGTACATGATGGAATGGCCCACCTTGTCGGCACCAGGAAAGGACACGGGCACCATCAGGTTGGGTCGGCTGCCGATGAAAAGAACGAACGCCGCCCAGAGAGCGGCGGGAAGATACCAGCTCAATTTGCGCCTCACGCCCCCTCCGCCTCCTCCAATGCGGCCATGAACTCTCCCGCGTCACGAACCGCGAACAGCCGCTCGCGGATTTCCGGATGCCGGACCAGCCGCGAAATGCGGCTCAATGCCTTGATGTGCGCGCCCGCTGCCGTCTCCGGCCCCACCAGCAGGAACACCAGCCGCACCGGCTGGCCGTCCAGGGCCTCGAAATCCACCGGCGACTCCAGCAGGCCCACCGCCATGCCCAACTCCGCCACCGCGGGCGACTTCCCGTGCGGGATCGCCACCCCGTTGCCCACCCCGGTCGACAACACGGCCTCGCGCTCCTGCACCGCACGCAGTACATCGTCCGCGCGCGCCACGCCCGCATCCGCGGCAAACAACTCCACCAGTTGCCGGATCACCGCTTCCTTGTCTTCCGCCTTGAAGGGGATCCGGACGCGGCTTGGCGAAAGCAGATCCGTCAGAAGCACCGATTGTCCCTCTGGTTTCCTGAAATTGCCGAATTTGCATAAGTTAACGGCGCGCGATGCCACCTGCCACCCTCGCCCCGCCCCCCCCAGCCAACCAGGAAGAACAGACCCCCCGCATTCCGACCAGAAAACCCCAGCCCGGGTGCACGTGCGGGTGCGAATCACGTGCCCTGCCGTTCCCCCGCGTCCGTTTGCGCTTGCGAGCCCGAGTCCCTACCCGCAACCCCGCCCCCGATGCGTGCCCGCG
>Ga0102950_1000530_pt1 | contig 10939 bp, 5 predicted proteins | sample SalPon2A_B_D2_MG_FD_78505 | JGI IMG/M metagenome (GOLD analysis project Ga0102950, IMG submission 78505) | Soil microbial communities from South San Francisco under conditions of wetland restoration - Salt Pond MetaG R2A_B_D2_MG | ecosystem: Environmental > Terrestrial > Soil > Wetlands | place...
CGCGCAGGAAGAGATACATCACGCCGCCGAAGTGTTTCTCGTAATCGTAGCGAGGGATGCGCGTGGCAAGGAAGCGATGCAGCGCCACCGTGTATATAAGATATTGCAGGTCATAACGATGCTCGATCATCGCGTGATCGAGGGCCTCCTGCGTATAGGCGGAAACATCGCTGCCCAGCCGGTTGGACTTGTAATCGACGATCCAGTAGCGCCCGCCGTGCTCAAAAATCAGGTCAATGTAGCCCTTCATCTGCCCCGTGATCTCATTGAAGCGGAGCGCTGGCCGGGGGCCGTGCGGCATGAAACCCGACACTACGTCATCGAGCGTATCCGCCCGCAGTCCGGCGACCGGGAAATAGAACTCCATCTCGTCGCGGCGTTTCGAACGACCGATTTCGGCCAACGTGCAGCCCGCAGGATTCAGCTGCGTGGCCAGCAGATCAGCCAACCAGGGAAGGAGCGTATCGGCCCAAGCGTCAAAGCCGTATTCCGCACACAGGCGGCACACGGCTGCTTCGCATCCGGCGGGTTCGCCGTCGAAGTCGATTGCTTCCAGCAGTGCGTGCAGGAACGTGCCGCTTGCCGCGCCCGCCGGGAAAACGTGAATGCCGGCGGCCGTCTCGACCACCGGCGCCGCCTGCACGATTTCGTCCCAATCCGGCCGTTCCGCCATCGCCCCACCCACGCCGGCGGCAAGCAGGCTGTAGCTGGCCATTTGGAAGCGCTGGCGCAGCCGCGCCGTATGCGTGAACTCGCGCGCCTCCCCATGCGGGCGTTTTCCCGCCGCCTTCAGTGAGCGCGACGACCGCAACGGCTCACGGAAACGCATGCCGCCCTGTGGCGCCTCCGAGCACCATTGCTTCAGCGCGGCCTCAAAGTCCAGCGGATCCTCGACGCCGAGGAGACCCGCCAGAGCGCTGTGCTCGACACCCCGGATCGGCGTAGCCAGCAGGTAGCAGGCGTGCGCGGCTCGGGTCAACGCGACATAAACCAGGCGCACCTGTTCGGCACGGTGTTCCTCGTCGGCGGCGGCCAACCGGCCGTCCAGCTCCGGCGAACCCAGATCAAGCACCGGTTCGAGGTCCGCATCGTGGGCCAGCACCGCCGGGTTCTTGCCATCCATCGTGTAGCCCCTGGCATCCCAGAGGAACGGCAAGAACACGACCGGGTATTCCAAGCCCTTGGATTTGTGCACGGTGACGATGCGCACCAATTCGTCGTCGCTTTCCAGACGCAATTCCCGGCTCTCGTCGCCGCGGTGAACCTCGGCGCGTTCGCGCGCCAGCCAGACCATGAGCGATTCGATACCCGGATGATGCGACGCGTGCGTTTCGGCGAGCTCGGCAAGATGGCGCAGGTTGGTCATCGCCCGCTCGCCGTCTTCCCGCGCCAACGTGCGCTCGATGATGTGCTGTTCGCGCAGCAGCCGGGCGAACATGGCGGAGAACCCGTACGCCTGCCAGTGCAGGTTATAGCCGCGGAACGCAGCCACGAAGTTGCTCCAGCGCGGTTCGTCCTCGCCCAGCGCCGCGATGTCCGCGGCGGTCTCGCCCAGCAACGGCGTCGCCAACGCCCGGCGCAGGCGCGAGCCGCTCGCCGGCGCGGCCACGGCATCGAGAAGAGTTTCCAGATCCGTGGCCTCGGGCGTTTCGAAGACGCTGTCATTGGTCAAGGTGACCGAGGCGATCTTCCGCTCGCGCAATGCGCGTCGCACGGCATCGCCCTGGCGGTGCGTGGAGACCAGTACCGCGATGTCGCGGGCACGCACCGCTATCTTGTTACCGCCCTTGTCGCCGTACTGAGCCTTGCCCTGCTCGCCGAGTACCAGCAGCCGCATGATCTCCTCGGCGCAGGCGTCCGCCATGGCTGCCCGCGCATCATCCTTGTTCAGAATGCCGTTCTTCGCGTCCTTCGGGGCCGGCTTCCAGACGAGGGTTAGCGGTGCATCGTCGCTGCCGGTTTGCAGCGGCGCGATCTCGCGTCCCGGCTCAACTTCAACGAAGGGAATGCGATTGTAGAGGAACGGCTGTTCGGGTTTTACGAAAAGCGCGTTGATCGAATCAATCAAGAGTCCGGTCGTGCGGAAATTCTTCGCCAGCCCGAAGATGCGGTCCTGTTCCTCGCACGCACCACGCGCACGCATGTAAGTGAATACATCGGCGCCACGAAACTTGTATATCGCCTGCTTCGGATCGCCGATCAGGATCAGTCCGGCATCCTTCCGTCCTGCATAGATGCGCATGAAGATCGCGTACTGGCGCGGATCGGTGTCCTGGAACTCATCCACCAATGCGAGTGGGAAACGCGTCGCGATGCGCTCGGCCAGGGCGTCGCCGCCCGGCCCTTCGAGCGCCTTGTGGAGGTTCTCAAGCATGTCGTCGAAACCGATCTCGCGGGCGTACCGCTTGCGGTTACGCGATTCGTCCCGCAGGTAAGCCAGCGCTTCGGCGAAGGTGTTCTGCCACCACGTAGTGACCAACGCCGCCGCCGCCCGCTGCAGATCGCCTGCAAGATCCGTTGCAAAAAACTCGAAACCCGGAAACACCGCGCCTTTCTTCAGCCCCGTCTCCAGCTTTGCCCGCGTGAGCCGCTCGAACCTGTCGGGCAAACGCGGCGACGGCGACCGGATCCATGCCGACCACTCGTCCAGCAGCGCCTCCGTGGAGAGCCGTTTATAGATGTTGCGTTTCAGGTCGTCACTTTCCAGAAGCCAGTCACGCAGCGCGTCGGCGTCCTTCCGCCAGGCAGCGCCTGCGTCGCTCGCCGCCATCTCGAAAGACTGCCGTATCTCTTCCACGGGCAACGGCGCGTCATCCGGCTCGACGCGCAAGTCGCCGCTGACGGCCAGTGGTCCACGCATGGTATCGAGCAACCCTGCCGGCGAAGCAAAGGTATCCAGCAGCCAGCGTGCGTAAACCGGATCGGACCCGGCTTGGCGCTGGCGCCAGAAATCGGCGGCGATTTCTTCGCGCAGCGACTGTTCCTCGTTGCGCTGCCCGGTAACGAAGGCGCCGCCCGTTTCGAAGGCCAAATCAGCCAGCATCCGCTGGCAGAAACCGTGGATCGTGAACACGGCACTGTCGTCGAGGCCAGTGAATGCGGCGCGCACACGTTTCAGGAGCAGTTCTTCCCCGGTTCCCGATTGCTTCAGCAACTCGGCCAGGAAATCATCCGGCTCCGCCTCGCGGTTCAGCACGGCATGCACCCGCGACAACTGGCTGCGAATGCGCGTGGTCAGTTCACCGGTGGCAGCGCGTGTAAAAGTGACGACGAGCAGCTGGTCCACGGTGTGTTTCGTGGTGAGCAGCGCACGCAAATAAGTGCGTACCAGGGCGGTCGTCTTGCCCGTGCCCGCGCTCGCCTCGACGAGCGAGACGCCCACCAGCGGCAGCGTCAGCGGATCGGCTGTTTTCATTCCGCCACCTCCGCCGCCCGCAGGGGATCGAACACCGCCTTCGCCAACTCGCCGAAGCGTTCCGATATGGGCTCGAGTTCACGCATCACGTTCTTGTATTCTTCTTTGCCACTCAGGTTAATTCTTTCATTGTGCCAGTCTGCTTTTACCTTCGCGTAGGCAGCGTCTTCTCCCTTTTTCGCTGCCAATTCGGCGAAATCAAGCGAAAGTTCAGGCAACAACGGCAACGCCTCGCATTGCATGCGCGCGTACAGCCCGCAAAGTTTCTCCAATTCGGCTGTCGCGTTATCGACAGCCCCCAGGACCATCTGCTCAGCCCTGCCCTTGTCCAGGCCAACGAAACGGCTGGTGGCCTTTTTGTCCCCGGCGGCCAAGGCGAGGTGCCGGATCCAGACCGCCAGGCGGTCCTTCGCCCGCAGCCGACCCGCGCGCGCCAGCACGAAACCGCAATCCGGATAAATGCCGTCGATACGCCCCCGTACCTGCCAACCACCCACCGTCAATTCGATGTCGCATGACCGGGGCACCGCGTCGCCGGTGACGGAGCGCATGGCCGTCACCAATGCCCGGGTTTCCTCGGCGGCATCTTCGAATGCGAGTCGCCCCGCCTCGCCCAAAGGCAACCAGCCACGTGCCGCGAACTCCGACCGGCACATATGCGGATCGAAGCCTTTTCCCTCCGCGAGCCAACGCGCGAGCAATCCGTCGCGCACGCGCCAGCGCTCCAGCCCCTCAAGCGTGAATGGTTCGTCATCCTCCAGCAGCGATTGTTCCGTGTAGGTCGCAATGCCGAGCACCTGCTGGAAGGCACGGGCCGGGTTGGCGAAGGCTCGGGTCAATTCGTCGAGCGTGACAATGCGTTCGACTACACGCCCTTGTAGCGCGCCCGATGCAAAGGCCCGGGGTCGGACGTTTTTGTCCGGAACGCCGAGCCACTCTCTGGCATAACTCGCGCCGCGCCGCGGTTCGGCCCGATAGCGAGCGGAAAACGGCTGCAACGGATGCAACTGCACGACGTCTTGCCGTTCCGCGCCCATACGTCCGAGCACATCGAGCAGCTCGGCCAGCACCACCGAGGGCGGCAACTCCGTGTCGTCGCGTTCGCTGCGCCCGACATAACTGACAAGGAAAGCCTCGCGGGCGGCGCCCAATGCTTCCAGGAAAAGCGCGCGGTCTTCCGTGCGCCGCCCGCGGTCGCCGCGGCGAGGATGCTCGGCGATCAGGTCGAAACCCGGCGGGCGGCCGCGGCGGGGGAAATCGGCCTCGCTCATGCCCAGGAGCCAGACGACCTTCGCCGGGATGCTGCGCATGGGTGCCAGCGCACAGAAGGTTACACGCCCGGACAGGAACGGGCGCGGGTGCCGCGGCACCGCCAGGCGCGCGGCCAGTGCGGAGCGCGCTACCGTGCGCGGCACGTCGCCCGTAAATCCGGCACGTCCGCCCTGATCGGCGAAATCGTTAATTCCCTGGCGCACGATAGATACCGCAGCCATCTCGTCGCCGGCCTCCGGCAAAAACAGCGTGAGCAGTTCGTGCATGGCGGCGGCCCAGTCGCTCAGCGGCCGCGGGGCAGCGAGGCTCTCCCGCCATTGGATCAGGCGCTCAACGAAAGCGCACAGCGCCCCCAGTGGCCGTGCCGTCTGGCCCTCGAACTCGCCCCAGGGCGCGATACCGTCCCAGGCGGCCTCTTCATCAGGCGCCAACGCATAGCCGGCAAACAGGCGATCGAGCCCGAAACGCCAGGTGAAACCCTCTTCTTCCGGCAAGCCGAGTTGCCCACGATGCGCAGCGTCGATACCCCAGCGCACGCCGACGGCATCGACCCAGCGCCGCAGGTCGCCCAGAGCTCGCGAGTCGAGCCCATAAGCCCGGGCGACGGCCGGCAATTCCAGCAAGCCGATGACATCGGAGACCCGCAGCCGCGACTCGGGCAGGTCGAGAAGGTTCAGCATCGCCTCGGGAATCGGATGCTCCTCACGCACGCTGCGGTCGGCCAAGCTCCAGGGGATTCGGCGTTCCTCCGGTGCGGCCCCGAATACCGCGTTGATGGAGTCGGCATAGTCGTCGATGTTCGGCGCCATGACCAAGATGTCTTCCGGTCCTAGCCCGGGATCGGTCTCGAAGCATGCGAGCAGGGCATCGTGCAGCACTTCGACCTCGCGCTGGCGGCTGTGGCACACATGCACCTGGATGGACTCGTCCTCCGCATCCACGCTTTGTTTTTCGGGTTGCTCCACCAGGTCGAGAATCTCGCCGTGCAGGCGCGCTAGCAGACTGCCGCGCGGCGGGGGCTCAAAATGCTCGTGGGGCTCCGCGTCGCAAGGGAGGTCGTGCAGCAGCTCGATGAAGTCGCGGGTCTGCGTGCCCAGCGCACTCAGCAGCGGATGTCCGCGGGTGGCGTATTCCGCGCGTTCGGGCCGCGTGAGCTGCCAGCGCGCGAGTCGCGCCTCGGATTCGATATCGCCCCAATAGGCCTGCGACGGATTGGGCACGAAGAGAAATACATCACGCGTCTGCGCGAGCGCTGCGAGCAACTGGAGATAGGCCGGCGCCAATGCCGAGATGCCGAAAACCGACACGCGGGCGGGCAGATCGTTGTCCGGCGCGAGCCGGCCCACGTGGCGGGCGAAATCCTCGTACAGCTGCGCGGGATTGGGCGTCGCCCCCGCCGCAACCCGGCGCCAGAGCCCGGCCTGCCAGGCCGCCTCCGGCGAGGGCTTGCCGGCCTCCCAGTCGCGAAGCCATTCCGGACGATAGATCTGGTACTGCTCGAAGACCGTCGCCAGGGCCTCGGCCAGCTCGAAGGGCGTCCGCTCGTCACCGCCCGCCAGATACCGCGCCACATCCGGTGCCGGGGTGGCCCCGGGATCGACCAGGGCCGCATACAGCCGCCAGGCAAGCGCCCCCCGCTCCAGGGGCGAGTGGCGCGGCAAATCCGGATCACGGGCGCGAAGCATGCGCCAGACGAAGCTGCCCGGCTGCTGGAAATCGAGGTTGGCGGCGATCCCCTGCCGGTATGCAAGCCGGCGCTTCAGCCATTCGTCCATGCCGGCGTGGCCCACCACGATTGCCTCGGGCACGAGGGCGGACGCCGGCGCTGGTTCGGCCAATACCGCCGCCAGCGCGTCGGCGAGGCGCTCGATCCGGTTAGAGAAGTGGACGTGCAGCACGGCGGCGCTGGCGGACTCTTGTTCTCATACCGCTCATATTACCCGCGCCGGACGCCCGAACGCGTCGCGAGAGCCCCTTCCCGAAGGCCCGAAGCGCTAGATGCGGACACGCAGGCCCAGCACGACGGTCTGTTCCGCCGGGATGTGGTAGTAGACGGTGGGATTCATCGCGTTGCGTGCCATGAAGGCGAAAAGCCGGTCGCGCCAGGCCACCATGCCGCCTTCCTTGCGGCTCGGAATCAGCGACTGGGTACCGATGTAGTAAGTCACTTCCTCCAGATCCACGTCGAGGCCCCGCTCCCCGCCCGCCGCCAGTTCGGAGGGCACATTCACGCCCTGCATGTAGCCGTAATGCAGGATCACGCGCACGAAGCCCGCGTCGTAGGAGCGCACTTCGAAACGCTGCTCGAAAGGCACCCGGGCGACATCTTCCACCAGCACCGTGAGCACGATCACCTGCTCCTGCAGGGCCTTGTTGCGGCGCACATGGTGGCGCAACGCCGGCGGGCAATCGTCGACGCGCCCGGTCATGAACACGGCGGTGCCCGGGACCCGCGCCACCGGGTTCTTTTCCAGTTCCCCGATCAAAGTCTCCAGCGGCTGCGCATTCTGCAACGCCTGGTCCTCGAGGATCTCGCTGCCGCGCCGCCAGGTGGACATGACCACGAAGAACAGCAACCCCACCAGCAGTGGGAACCAGCCGCCGTCGGGGATCTTCATCGCAGTGGAACTGAAGAACGAGAGGTCCACGACGAGGAAGCCGACGAGGAACGCCAGTGCAGCCGGGCGCTTCCAGCCGCCGATCTCGAGCGCCACGTTGTAGGCAAGCACGGTGGTGACCACCATGGTGCCGCTCACCGCGGCGCCGTAGGCGGCGGCCAGCCCGCTCGAACTGCGGAACATGAGCACCACGGCAATCGTGGCAATCATCAGCACCCAGTTCACCGTCGATACGTAGATCTGCCCACGCACTTCTTCGGAGGTCTGCGTCACGCGGAAGCGCGGCATCAGCCCGAGATGGATCGCCTGGCGCGTCAGCGAGAACGCGCCGGTGATCGCCGCCTGCGAAGCGATGATCGTGGCGCCCGTGGCGAGCACCACCAGGGGATAGAGCAACCAGTGCGGGGCCATGTGGTAGAACGGCTGCACCGTTCCCCCCGGGTTGCGCAGCAGCAGCGCCCCCTGGCCGAAGTAGTTCAGGAGCAGGGCTGGCAGGACGAAGCCGAACCACATCCAGCGGATCGGCCAGCGCCCGAAGTGGCCGAGGTCGGCGTAGAGCGCCTCGCCGCCGGTGGTCACCAGGAACACCGCGTAAAGCACCAGGAAGCCCGCCCAGCCGTCGCGCAGGATGAACTCGATCGCATACATCGGGCTCAGCGCCACCAGCACGCCGGGAGTTCGCGCGATCGAGGCGATGCCGAGCCCGGCGATGACCAGGAACCACACGGTCATGATCGGTCCGAAGACGGCGCCGACGCGCGCGGTCCCCTTGTGCTGGAAGGCAAACAGCAGAATCAGGATCACGATCGTGGCCGGGACCACGTAAGGCGTGAACAGCGGCGTGGCGACCTTGAGGCCTTCCACCGCGCTGAGGATCGAGATCGCCGGAGTGATGATTACGCCGCCATAAAGAAGCGCCGCCCCGAGCAGGGCGAACAGGATCAGCATGTGCCGACGGCGGCGTTCCAGTCCGCGCCAGGGACGCAGCAGGGCAATCAACGCGAAGATGCCACCCTCGCCGCGGTTGTTGGCCTGCAGGACGAAAGTCATGTACTTGAGGGAAATGACCACGACCAGCGTCCAGAAGATCAGCGACAGCACGCCGAGCACGTTAGGCACGGCGACGGCCACCGGTGTGGCGCCGGTAAACGCCTGGCGCAGGGCGTAGATGGGGCTAGTGCCGATATCGCCGTAGACGACACCGAGCACGGCGAGCGCCACGGCAAGCCTGGGGCCGGAAACCCCCTGCTCCCCGGCATCCGCCCTGAACCAGAAGTGGCGCCGCTGCTGGGCTTCTTCGCGGGGTCCCGGCAAGCTGAATCTCCGGAGGGGGCCCATCCAGTGTAGCGCGCCCCGTCCCGGGCCCCATTTGCGCCGCGGAGGCCAACGGCGCGACAATGGATTTTCGCTCGAATGGGGGACACCCTCATGCGCAGACTGATTCCCTTCCCGCTGGCCGCCGCCGGTATCGTCTTGGCCGCGTCCACCGCACTGGCCGCCAGCCCGAATCCCGACAACGGCATGACACTCGCCCAGGCCGTGAACGGCAGCTGGCGTACGCCCGCCTTCGTCAAGCGCGACAAGTATCGACATCCGCTGCAGGTCCTTCAGTTCTTCGGACTCAAGCCGGACATGACGGTAGTCGAGCTGGAACCGGCCAGCGGCTGGTGGACGGAAATCCTCGCCCCCTATCTCAAGGCGAAAGGCCATCTGATCGAGGCGATCCCGCCCGCTTCGAGCACGGGGTTCATGATGCGCATGCGCACTCACTTCCTGGACAAGGTGAAGGCCAGCCCCAACCTCTACGGCAAGATCAAGACGGTCGGCTTCGCGCCGCCCAAGACCGTGGACCTCGGCCCCGAAGACAGTGCGGACATGGTCCTGACCTTCCGCAACCTCCACGACTGGGAAATGGCCGACTCGCTGAAGCAGGTCTTCGCGGCCGCCTACAAGGTGCTCAAGCCGGGCGGGGTGTTCGGCGTGGTCTCGCACCGCGCGCTCCCATATGCGAACCCGGAGAAAAGCGCGCACAAATTGCATCGCCTGCCCGAGGATTTCGTCATCCAGCTCGGCCTCGACGCCGGCTTCCGCCTGGCTGCGGTGTCGGAAGTCAACGCAAATCCGAAGGACCCCCTGACCGTGAACGTGCATCGTTTGCCGCCGGATCTCGGCATGGGCGATACGTCCGCCCAGAAAAAGAAATACGAAAAGATCGGCGAAAGCGACCGCATGACGCTCAAGTTCGTCAAGCCGGCAGCTTCGATGCAAGGGCACGGCGGCTGAAAGGAGCCGTGAGATGCAACGCGCCGCCGTGGTCTTGCTTGGCATGATCGTCGTGGCCGGCGGGCTGTCCATGGCAGCCCCGCCGGCTGCGGCAGCCGGCACGGGGGTCACTGTTTACACTTGGACCGACGCCAACGGCGTCACGCATTTCAGCGACACGCCACGGCACACGGGTTCCGTCAAGCGGTTATCGTTGCCGAAACCGCCCCCCCCCGACCGGACGGCGGCCAAGGCCGAGAAGGCCTGGGTGCACAAATTGCACCAGATGGCGCTCGCCGACCAGGCAAAGGCCGCTGCCCGCCGCCGCGCCAGACAAGAGCGTGACCTGCAAGCCGCCGAACAGCGGCAGCCGCCGCCCGAGGCACCGCAGTACCAGTATGTGCCGATCTTCTACCCGGCCCGCCGGCTCCACCGCTGGCACCATCGCCACCGCCATCGCGACAACGATGACCAGCATCTGCCGTCGGCACGCTTCCCGCAATATGCGTTGCCGAGCTCTTTCCCGGCCCCCTTGGCCAGCAGTTTCCCGCCCGGTCTGCCCAGCTCCTTTCCGGAAGCGCCGTCATCGCCGCGCGGCCACCGTTAAGCAACGGCGACGAGCGTTCCCCTTCCCTGCACCGTGAATATGCGGCGCTGGCGGATTGCTACGAGCGCCGCTGGCAGCATTACCTGGCAGTCACGCGCCGGCACGGGCTGCGGGCGCTCGCCCCGCGCCCGGGCGAACGGATCCTCGATGCGGCCTGCGGCACCGGAGGGCTGCTGCTCGACCTTGCCTCCACGGACAATCCCCCCCGACTGACCGGACTCGACATGAGCACGGGCATGCTCGCGAAAGCGCGAGACAAGCTGCCTGCATCGGTCCGACTGCTGCAAGGCCGCCTGGAACGCCTGCCGATCGACGAAGGCTCATTCGATGCCGTGACCTGTTTCAATGCCTTGCACTTCAGCGACGCTCCCCAGGCAGCCTTGGGTGAATTTCATCGGGTGCTCGCACCACACGGGCGACTGGTCATCGTCGATTGGCGCCGCGACTGGTTCATGATGCCGCTGCTGGACAAGTGGCTGCGGATGAACAGGCGCCCTATGGGACGTTTGCTGGGAACGCGGGAACTGGCCACGCTCGCCGGCAACGCCGGATTCGACCTGGACGCCGTGGAACGTTTCCGTATCCGCCCGGCCTGGGCACTGATGACCCTGCGCGCGCATCGCACCGGTTGAGGAATACACTAGCATGCCGACCCGCCCCATACCCGCTTTTCTGCACCGCAACCGCTGGCGCTTGTTGCTGGCGCTTTTCCTGGCCGGCATCATCGCGGCCTTCTACGCCCTGGGTCTGCAGCATTATCTGAGC
>Ga0102950_1000531_pt1 | contig 10937 bp, 9 predicted proteins | sample SalPon2A_B_D2_MG_FD_78505 | JGI IMG/M metagenome (GOLD analysis project Ga0102950, IMG submission 78505) | Soil microbial communities from South San Francisco under conditions of wetland restoration - Salt Pond MetaG R2A_B_D2_MG | ecosystem: Environmental > Terrestrial > Soil > Wetlands | place...
AGGAGGGGCAATTGTTCTGCGCGTACATCTGGTGACCGCACCGGTAACAGTAGCGGGACTGCTCGGGTGTATCGGTGTGGCACTTCGGACATGTTACGGTCGGAACCGGTTCGCGTCTCAGTTCGGTCTGTTCGGGAGCGAAAACCCTGCTCATTACGCCGGGCATCATCACACCGACCCCGGCCGCGACCCCCATGCCGGCACCGGCGCCACCCGGTCCGCCCGGGGTACCGATTCCCTTGGCCATCTCGAACTTAAGGAACTTATCAAGATCGCCCACCGCCTCCATGCCGGAGCGCTGATCGATCATCTTGTTGACTTCGTCCGGCGGAGTGATCGATGAAATATAAAAGTCGACCAGCTCAAGCCCGTACTTCTCAAACTCATCACTCACGCTCGCTTTGAACTTATTGGCCAGCTCGGTATACTTGGCCGGAAGATCAAGGATCGAATCGAGATGCTCACCGATCATGTCGTTCAGACGGGCGATGATAACGTCGCGCAGGTAGTCCTGGATGTCCTGAGTGGTATACCGGGCCTGCCGTCCGACGATCGTGTTGAGAAACAGGGTCGGTTGGCTTATTCGCATGGTGAAGGCACCGTGACCACGCAGCCGGATCAGACCTAACTTGCTGTCCTTGAAGGTGACGGGACGTTTGGTTCCCCATTTGAGATCGGTAAAGACTTTCAGATTGACGAAGTAAACTTCGGCCCGAAATGGCGAATTGAAACCGAACGGAAAGGCCAGCAACCGGGTGAGTATCGGGACGTTCAAAGTTGAAAGGGTGTGGCGTCCGACGGTGAAGGAATCGGCGGCATGACCATCTTTGAAGAACATGGCTGTCTGGCTGTCCCTCACGATCAGTTGTGCCCCCAGCTTGAAATCGGCCGAACCGGTTTCGGGGATTCGATGTATCATCTCATCGCCGGACGGGTCCATCCATTCAATTACTTCAATTAATAAGGACATGAGAACTCCCACGTGGTTGATTAGCTGATTTTCTTAGATTTTCGTCAAATGAATGGGAATTCTTAAACTATGACGGCCGATTATTTTGTGCGAATCAGCCCCTGAATCGTCCTTGGAACAACGTCGCGCCCGGGAAAAACAGGTTGACACTACTCAATGGGTACTATATATAATCGGATATAAACCGTTATCCAACAAAGGACAACCTATCAATGACAATATATCGACTGCTCGCTCTGGGCCTGGTTGCATCGATCATCCTGCTACTGGCCGCGGTCGGCTGCGACAAGCTGGTGACCGAGAACAACAATTCGACGATTGTTGACTCGACGCTCGGTATTGGCTGTTTTGATTGTCATACCGATACCGACAACAAGCTGCTTCGCCCGCGCGGGCAATTCGATAATTCCAAACACGCTGATTTTTCACTCCTTGACGCCGTTGTCGATCAGAATGGCGGGATGCTCGATGTCGATGAATGCGGAAACAAGTGCCATACGCACGAAGGATTCCTGAAAACGTTCGACTCGGTTTCTATCTCGGGAACGGCTAAGTATTCGGCGATCACCTGTTTCACCTGCCATATGCCGCACACGGGGGCTTACGGGACTTGGAATGCCGATACCCTCAGAGCGATAGACGGTTTCGTGTTGTTGAAGAACAACCAGGCGTTCGATGAAGGCAACGTCAACATGTGTGCGCACTGTCATCAGTCGAACATGAGCATACAGTCGATCACCGGCGTGACAACCTATGCCCTGACGAGCGATTTCGGACCGCACTACTCCGGGCAGGCGGATATAATCATCGGCCAAAATGCGTTTCGGTTCGGTGATACGACCACGGTGACGAATCCCCATGCCGTAGAGAGTAGTTGCACCAAGTGCCACTATGGTACGGGCCAGGGCTACCTGTTCGGGGAGCACACCTTCCGGCTCGAAGATAAGTCAACGGGCGCGCAGTATGCTGCCAACTGCAATGTTGCAGGATGTCATGCTTCGTCGCCCATCACCGATTTCTACGTTTCCTCCGTCATTGACTCGGTGAAGATGCTCGGGGACAGCCTGGAGTCGCTGCTTAAAGGAGAGAATGTACTGGATCCATCGGATACGGCCGGGCGCAGTTTCTTCGGCGATAGCGTGGTCAAAGTCGATGAAGCTCGATTGCTGTACAATTATCTTCTTTACAAACTCGATGGCTCTCAGGGAGTGCATAATCCGGAATTCGCGAAACGTATGCTGATGTCATCGGTTGCGAAGTTCGACTCACTGCCTCCTGAGCCGCAGTTCACAGTGGATTCGGCGACCGGATGTGCGCCGTTCACGGTGAACTTTACCGACCTGAGTGTCGGAAACGTACTCGTGAGGATCTGGGATTTCGGCGACGGCACCGGAACTTCGAACGCACAAAACCCGAGCTATACGTTCGATACCGCCGGCACCTACTCGGTCGCCCTGACCGTTGCCGGTATCGGCGATTCTGCAACCGTCACCAAGACGGACCTTATTCACGTCTACGAACAGCCGATTGCCTCAATCGGCGCCGATACGACCTACGGCTGCGTCAAGGGTGGTACCGCCTTTACGGTGCAGTTTTCCACGACCTCGACCGGCCTGAACACCGCTTATCAATGGGATTTCGGCGATGGAACGGTAGGTTCGACCGCGCGCAACCCGCAGCACGCCTATACATCGGCCGTGCCCGACTCATTCACGGTGTCGCTTAAAGTCACGAGCGATTGCGGTGAAGACTCGACCGCGGTGACCAATATGATCTATGTGGATACGCTGGCGCCGGTAGCGGCGTTCTCGATGGCGCCGGACTCGGTCGGACCAGGTCCTCTCACGGTCAATTTCACCGATGAATCGCAGAGGGCGCGAAGCTGGAGTTGGGACTTTGGCGATGGTTCCGCACTATCGAAAGAACAAAACCCGCAGCATATCTTCGGAGCTGCCGGAACTTATACGGTGCAGCTGACTATTCGGAACGGGTGCGGAGAGATTGCCAAGACGCACACGGTGATAGTGCAGTAAACATTCTCCGTTGACAGGATGCAAAGCAAAAACCCGTCGGGTATACCGACGGGTTTCTTTATCTGCTCAAAAGGCGGCTGTAAACTTAGCTCTGAAGTTCCGCTTTGAACTTCTTGGTAAGAGCGGGGACAATCTCGAATGCGTCGCCGACTATTCCGTAGGTTGCCACGTTGAAGATCGGTGCATCTTTATCTTTGTTGACAGCCACGATGGTTTTCGATGTCTGCATACCGACAAGATGCTGAATCGCGCCTGAGATGCCGACGGCGACATAGAGCTTCGGGTTGACCGTCTTTCCGGTCTGACCGACCTGATGCGAGTAGGAAATCCAGCCGGCATCGACAATCGCGCGTGAAGCACCGAACGCACCGTGGAGGGCATCGGCCAGATCCTTGACCATCGGAAGATTCTCCGCACCCTTCAGCCCGCGCCCGGCCGAGACGATAATATCCGCCTCGGTGAGACTCACCGCACCGGCAGCTTCGGACTTCACTTCCTTGATCTTGGTTCCCGAGGCGAACAGACCGGCGTCGACCGATTCTTCGACCACCTCGCCGTCTCCGTCTTTTGACTCCGGATAGATCTTCATTCTCACCGTTGCAAACATCGGTCGATCGACTTCACTCTTCGTTACCCGTGAGATGACCGATCCACCGTAGCTCGGCCGTGTGGCCACAAGCTTATCGCCGTCCAGTTCAAGCCCGGTAACGTCCGACACCATCGGACTTCCCGAGATAGCAGCCAGCCGACCGAACAGCGCTTTGCCGTAGAAGCTGGCCGAGCCGAGAACAACGTCGGGATGGTATTTCTTCGCCAATTCGTCGATAACCTTCGCATAGATCTCATCGTTGAAATACTTCAACTCAGGATTTGACACCGCCAGAACCTTCCCTGCTCCGTGGGCGGCAAGCTCTGAGGCCAGCGCTTTTGAGTCTTCGGCCAGGACAACCGTGTAAAGCTCACCACCCAGATTCCGGGCGGCCGTTATCAGCTCAAGTGAGGCCGGGACGAGTTTCCCTGCCTTCTGTAATGCTACTGTAAATATCTTCATGTCAATGCCTTATGTATCATTGTGGGTTGCGTTGTCAGTCTCCGTAAATATAGCGGACCGGTTGATCCACGACAAATGAATTGGCCCGATCAGGCGATTTTTCTCTCCCCATTCGATAGATTATCAGCCTCTTTCGCCAAATACTCGGCGAATACGCGGTCGATATCGCTGATTGTCGTAACCTGGAACAGCTGAGGTCTGAGTTCACTTGCACCCTTGAATCCTTTGACGTACCAACCGAGGTAGCGTCTCATCATGATGGCGCCCCGCTCCTCGCCGAATTGCTCTTGCATGAGCTGAGCGTGCAACCGGGCCATCTCGATTTTGTCTTCAACGGACGGTTCTTCAAGCAGTTCGCCGGTCGCCAGGTAATGACGCATCTGTTTGAAGATGAACGGATTGCCAAGGGCGGCCCGTCCGATCATGACAGCATCGCAACCGGTTTCATCGAGCATCCGTCTGACATCCTGAGGGGTGACGGCATCGCCGTTACCGATCACCGGAATGTCGACCGACTTCTTCAACTCGCGGATCGAACTCCAGTCGGCCGAGCCTGAAAACCCTTTGGCCCGACTCCGGGCATGGAGTGCAACAGCTTTCGCGCCGGCCCGCTGGGCGATCTGGCCGACCTCCAGAAACACCGGATGGGCATCGTCCCAACCGGTCCTGATTTTGATCGTCACCGGCGTCTCCCCCGCACCTTCGACCGTCGCGCGGATAATATCCTCGGTGAGCTTCAAATCCTTCAGGACGGCCGAACCGCCGTTTTTATTGACCACTTTCTTGACCGGACAGCCGAAGTTGATATCGATGATATCGGGTTTGAAATTCCTGGCCGTGACGTCGGCGGCCTGCCGCATGACTTCCGGATTGGCGCCAAACAGTTGAATCCCAAGCGGTTGTTCGTCCGTTTTGAACCGCATCATGTCAAAAGTCTTGTTTTGATTCCGGACAATACCTTCGGAAGAGACCATTTCGGTGTAGGTCACCGAGGCTCCCGCTTTGACTGCCAGAACCCGGAAGGGCCGGCTGGAAACGCCTGCCAACGGGGCCAAAAGCACGCCGTCTTTTACGTTTAAGTTTCCTATGTGCATGCCGATAATATAAGCAAGTTATTAGCCCGCGACAAGGGTTTACGAGGAATCGAACGCTGGCTATCTGACTCTGTAAATTCAAGGCGAAAGATAAAAAGAACGTAGTATATTCGAAAGGGCCGGACCATGGCGGAGATTATTGTAAAGTACGATAACAAGGTAATCGAGCGCATCGTTACCGAAAAGAAGCGGCTGTCCATCGGCCGCAGCCGGGACAATGACATCGTGCTGGAAAACCGCGGCGTCTCCCGTAAGCATGCCATCATCGAATTCAACAACAACGCCGCTGTAGTCATCGACAACGAGTCCCTCAACGGGACTTTCGTCAACAACCGCAAGATCACGGAAGAAATTCTTCGGAACGACGATACGATCACGGTCGGCAAGTACTCCCTGGTCTATCATACCGAAACCAGTCAGGAGCACGACGGCGGAGCCGATTTCGACGGCACCATGGTGCTGAAAACGAAACAGCAGAAGCAGCTTCTGGAAAACGACAAGATCGAGAAACAGATCGTCACCAAGTACGGTGGTTCCGTCCTGATCGGCGAAGAGAATGCCGAGTTTTCCGAATTCAAGATTGACCGCGACGTCGTGACGATCGGCAAAGCGAAGTTCGTGCACGTACGCGCCAAAGGATTCTTCATTTCCGGCATTCAGGCCAAGATCAGCAAAGAGAACATGTCCTTCGTGCTGACCAACCTCGGAAAGAAGGGAAAGACGCTGGTGAACGGCGAGCCGATCTCCCAGTGCAATCTGAAAAACGGCGACATTATCACGGTCGGTAAGTCAACTTTCAAGTTCATCGAAGGGACGAACTAAATGAAATATGCCCTGCTGTCGGACATCCATGGGAATCTCGAAGCACTGCAGGCTGTCTTGAGGGATACAGAAGCGCAGGGAGTCGGAACGATACATTGCCTTGGCGACGTCATCGGTTACGGCGCCGATCCGATTGCATGCCTCGAACTGGTACAGCAACACTGCGACGTGAAATTGATGGGCAACCATGAATACGCCGCCATCGGGCTTTCGTCAACCGAGCACTATAACGAAGCGGCGCAGGTCGCTACCGACTGGACGAGAAAACAGTTAACCGACCATGAACTGGATATCATCAACGGGTTTGAGATGAAACACACCATCGACGATGTTCTGCTGGTTCATTCATCGCCTTATGACCCGGACCGGTGGCACTACATTCTGACTCCGGCAGCGGCGGCTCAGGCGTTTGCGAATCTCGATGAGCGGATCTGCTTTTTCGGACACTCTCATCTTCCGCAAATCTATGCGGAGCAGGATGAAGGGCTTCCGCGGTGCCAGGCCGGACACGATTTCCTGCCGGATGAGGAAGGACGATACCTGATCAACGTCGGTTCGGTCGGTCAGCCGAGAGACGAAGACCCCCGGGCATGTTACCTGGTATTCGATACCGAGGAGAGTGAAGTAAATTACCATCGTGTCGAATATGATATAGAGATGACGCAACGCAAGATGGCCCGAGCCAGCATGCCCCAGATGCTGATCAGCCGCCTGAGATTGGGAAGATAAATGAGGTCGATATGAGCAAGTACTCCTCCTACATCCTGTATATGCTGATCACCATTCTGGTCGCTATTCTCTACATTAATAGCTTTGGACCGATGGAGGGGTTGCAGCATTCGATCAATGATTTCCTCGCCCGGGTTACCGCCTCCACTCCCTCGCAGCAGAATGTTGTCCGGGTCACCGTCGACGGTCAGTCACAGGAGAAATACGGTAACTGGCCCTGGAATTATGACCGGATCGCTGATCTGCTGGCCGCGACTGCCAGCGGCGAACCGAAAGCAATCGTTCTGGATTTCATGCTCAATGAAGACAACTATCAGGACTCGGCTGGTTATACCGATGTCCTCTCCGGGCAGCTCAGCTGGATCACCAATGTCGTGATCCCGTACGATGTCGCCCTTGCCACCTTCCGGTCGAACCGGACCAACAATCCCAAATATTTGTTTGACTATTCAGTTGCAGTCGACAATCCGCTCGGCATCATGAAAGAGGAATCTTCTCTGCAGGTCAGGAAGGTATTCCTTCCGGCGGAAAAACTCCTCGCCAACAAACCGTATCTCGGGTACGACTATCTTATGCCGGACGATGACCGGGTATTGCGTCACCAGTCTCTGCTGATGAACTACGACGGATACTACTATCCGTCGGTCGATCTGCTTGCCGCAGCTGTTTACCTCGGCGTACCGGCCGATCAGATCAAGGTGTTCGAAGGAAGCCATATCCAGCTCGGCAACAAATTCTCCATCCCGATCAACGACAAATCGGAGATGTTTATCAAATTCTCTAAAGAGCATGCTTTCCCGACTTATTCGGCGCAGGAGGTGCTCACCGAGGATTTCAATCACAAGAAGTTCAAAGACAAGCTGGTCATAATCGACGCCGATGACGCCGAAACGAACCAGACGTTTTCCACGCCGGTATCGAAGCAGTTGTCGAAAGCAGAAGTGCGGGCCAACGTCCTCGATAATATCGTCAACCACGATGTATTGGTCATCAAGGATAACCAGATGGGGCTCGGTCTGTTGTTCTTATTCCTCATCGGCGGTCTTTGCGCGTTTCTCATGCCGCAGACGAATATCGGATATCGAATCGTGATTCTCGCCGGCGCATTAGTGGTTCTGGCGAATATCAACTATTTCATGTTCAGTTCGTTCAAGATCGTAGCGGATACCGTTTACTATGCCCTTGAACTGCTGCTGTTCATATTCGCCGCTCCATTACTTGATACGCAGCTGATAGCGGGACAGGCGGCGGTACATCATAAGCCCAAACAGGCAACCCAGAAGATTTCGAGGCCGGCGGCTAAGGCTGCTGCCCAGGGACAGCAGGAAGATGAAGTAAAGGTCAGGGAAATCAAGGCAAGCGAGTCGGATCCTGACTATCAACCGACGAAAGCTATCGTCGAAAATACCGACGACCGGTTCCCGGAGGATCATCAGGCTATCTCGCTCGACGAATCCGAACATCACGCCGGGGAGACCGGAGTGAGCGAACTGCCATCCGGCCAGTACGCCACCAAGGCGTTTGATTCCGGACAGGCGAAGGCCGGACCGGAAATCATCAGCCCGAACGACTCCCAAGATTCTCCGGAAGACGATTTCTTTGACTCGTCTGCGATCGACCTGAACGATTCCGGTGTTCTCTCCGACAGCGATGAGATTGTCGCCGGATCGAGCGGCACTGCTCTTAAGAACCTCGGCAGATATCAGATCACCGGATCGTTGGGCAAAGGCGCGATGGGTCATGTCTACAAAGGTATCGATCCGGCGATTAACCGCCCGGTTGCTCTCAAAACTATCAGACTCGACTTTGTGAATGACCCCGAAGAAATGGCCGAACTCAAAGAGCGTCTGTTCCGTGAAGCACAGGCGGCCGGAAAGCTCTCCCACCCGAATATCGTGACGATTTACGACGTGGGATCCGAGGGTCACCTGCAGTATATCGCGATGGAATATCTCGAAGGTCAGACGCTTGAGGAGATGATCAAGCGGAAGGTTAAGTTCAACTATCGGATCATCTCACAGATGATCGTACAGATCTGCTCCGCCCTCGAGTACGCTCACGAGCAGGGAATCGTCCACCGTGATATCAAGCCGGCCAATATAATGGTCCTGAAAGATTATCGCGTGAAGCTCATGGATTACGGAATCGCCCGTATCGATTCGAATTCAATGACCAAAACAGGAATTGCGATGGGCACGCCGAATTACATCTCGCCCGAGCAGCTCAAAGGTCAGAAGGTCGACAAGCGAGCCGATATCTTCTCCCTTGGCGTCGTGATGTACGAGATGCTCCTTGGCCGCCGTCCGTTCAAGGGTGAGAATATCACTTCGCTGATCTACTCCATCCTGAATCAGGAGCCGGAGAAACCGTCCAACGTCAATCCCCAGGTTCCTCTCCTGTTCGATCATATAGTGGACAAGGCGTTAAAGAAGAATCCGAACGAGCGGTATCAAAACGCCCGTGAGCTTATGTCCGACCTTGCAGATTTCGTGGAGTCATTCTCCTCAAAGTAATGTGCCTGACGAGGGTGCCGAAACGTAAACAGCCCCGCACATGCGGGGCTGTTCTTATTTGCAGACTGAGCGAGCAGACCTGTCAGGACTCTTCGTCTTTGGACAGAATATCCTCTGCGAGTGAGAGGGCTACACCGGACAACATAACTTCGACACCCAACTGGGTGAAGTCCGAGGATATCAGCTCCCGGTTGATGGCGGCATAGAGGGAACATGAAGCGCCTCTCTCCACTACCAAACCCGACAGGCGGTTGTCCGATTCTGAAATGAAGGTAACTTCTCCGAGCTCTTCGGAGACGACAAATCCGGTGCAGTTGTGCAATTGCAGATGAGAGTTCCCGGTATACACGACCAGAAGGACACCGCGTGATTTGCCGAAACTCGTCTCCGGAAAGATTTCCAGAGAAAGAGACCGCTTCTCTTCGTGGTTTACCAGTTTGAGCCGGAATTTGTCCTTTTCCTGGGAGACTTTTTCGGCCGCCAGGACGGATGCAATTTTCTCGGCTACCTCTTTGGTAAACTTCACAGCTTTGTTTGACTTATCGCTCATGTTTGTGACAAAGCAATTTTATGACTGATTTTTTTTATCCTTTTCGTTCTTCTCGTCGTTGAGCGGTTCGTTCAGGGAACCTTTGATTTCATCGGTCGACTCTTTCATCGCCTTCTTGAATTCCCTGATACCTTTACCCAACCCCTGTGCAATCTCCGGTAACCGCTTAGCTCCGAACAGCAGGAGTATCGCGAGAAAGACCAGCAGTAATTCCCAGGGACCCATGCCAAACATAAAACACCTCCTGGTGCTTCAACTAATTACAAATACCACCATCTAAAATAGATGATGACGAGTAAGACAACAAGCATCGACATGAAGTTGATCTTCAACTTCAGACCGATAGCAAAAGAGATCGCGTAAAAATCGACTTTCACGGTGTCGAATCCGATCACGATCGCTTTCGTGAAAACCGTTTTAGCCGCTCCGGCCGGAAGAAACGTACCTATGATATCACCGACCAGACCGCCTAAGATTGCTCCGAGCAATAAACCAATTATTATAAACGTCAGTTCTCTTTTTTTCACAAATTACCTGCTCACTGCAAGTTTCTGGATTCCCATACGGACGGACTCGAACACTTTGAGACCGTCGTCCGACCCGAGAATCGTCTCGACCGCCCGCTCCGGATGAGGCATCATTCCGAGGACGTTTCCTTCGCGGTTGATAATGCCCGCGATATTGTTAATCGATCCATTCGGGTTCGCCCCTTCGGTGGTGTTTCCTGAGCTGTCTACGTAACGGAAAACCACCTGGCCGTTGTCCTCCAGCGCCGATACTTCGCCGGTGAAGTTATAGTAGTTCCCCTCGCCGTGGGCGATCGGTATACACAATACCTCTCCCTTCGAACAGGCGCCGGTAAAAATCGTCTGGCTGTTCTCTACGCGAAGATTGACGTACTTGCAGCTGAACCGCAAATGGTCATTCCGCATCAAAGCTCCCGGCAAAAGTCCGCACTCGGTAAGTACCTGGAAGCCGTTGCATATTCCTACCACCAGTCCGCCCTGATTGGCGAACGGGATAACCTTGTTCATGATCGGGGAGAATCTCGCGATCGCTCCGGCCCGAAGATAATCACCGTAGGAGAAACCGCCGGGAAGAATAACGATATCGCAACCGAGCAAATCCTCTGATTTGTGCCAGAGGAACTCAACTTCTTCTTTCAGGATATGCCG
>Ga0102950_1000532_pt1 | contig 10937 bp, 9 predicted proteins | sample SalPon2A_B_D2_MG_FD_78505 | JGI IMG/M metagenome (GOLD analysis project Ga0102950, IMG submission 78505) | Soil microbial communities from South San Francisco under conditions of wetland restoration - Salt Pond MetaG R2A_B_D2_MG | ecosystem: Environmental > Terrestrial > Soil > Wetlands | place...
ATAATCTTTTAAATTTCATTATAAATCTAATTATTTTCTCTGCAATTTTCAATTGAAATATGCTTACAAATAAGACAGATATTTGCTGATATGATTGATTTTTACATTTTTATTTGTTACACTTACCATAACAATTAAATTATTTTATGTCGGCCTCCACCAAACTTTCAACAGCAGTAAAAGCACTTTGCTACCTGGCTAATTCGTATCCTCAGCCTAAATCCAGTGCAGAAATATCTGAACAAGTTGGTATAAATGCATCTAAACTCAGAAAAATTTTATCTATGCTGGTAAAAAACGATATTGTTGAAAGTACCTACGGTCCAACGGGAGGATTCTTAATCAAAAAAAAGCCTGAAGAAGTTCATTTACAGGAAATATATTGTGCAATTGAAGATCGAAAAGCCTTTCATCTAAATGTACCGAAAGCCAATGACGGTATTACTTCCGATTCGGTAAAACTAAATGATTTTTTCGTAGAACTCTTTTCACAGGTTCAGGTAGATATAGAAGATAAAATGCGTACAATAAGTCTTAATTCAATTTTAAATAAAATAAATTCTTAAAAATTTGGAGGATTGTGAATGGAATTTCTTAAAAAATTAGGTATAAAAGAAAAGAACTTCGGTTCTAGCACCGGTACTAAATGGAATGAAACTACTGATCAAGGTGAATTAAATATATATTCTCCAACTGATGGGAAATTTATTGCATCAGTATATCAAGCATCTGAAAAAGATTATGATAATATAATTGAGACAGCAAGTGAAGCATTTAAATTTTGGAAGAAAATGCCTGCACCTAAAAGAGGTGAGATTGTTAGGCAAATCGGAGTTAAACTAAGAGAATATAAACCTTATCTGGGGAAACTGGTTTCATATGAAATGGGTAAATCTTTACAGGAAGGTTTAGGTGAAGTTCAGGAGATGATTGATATTTGTGACTTTTCTGTCGGTCAATCAAGACAATTATACGGCTTCACAATGGCTTCAGAAAGACCAAATCACAGAATGTACGATCAATATCATCCGCTAGGCATTGTAGGAATTATCTCTGCTTTTAATTTTCCAGTAGCTGTATATTCTTGGAATGCAATGCTTGCGGCTGTTTGCGGAGATGTAAATTTATGGAAGCCTTCTTCAAAAGTACCATTATCTGCAATAGCTGTTCAAAATATTATAGCAGAAGTAATAAAAAGCAATAATCTTCCTGAAGGAATATTTTCTTTAGTAATTGGTCGTGGTTCTACAATTGGTGAAAAATTGTTAAATGATAAAAGAATTCCGCTAATTTCACTTACCGGATCTACAAAAGTAGGAAAACATGCCGGAGAAGTAATTTCAAAAAGATTCGGACGTTCAATTTTAGAATTAGGCGGTAACAATGCTATTATTCTTACTCAAAACGCAGATTTGAAAATGGCAATGCCTGCAATTGTTTTTGGTGCAGTAGGAACATGTGGTCAAAGATGTACAACTACAAGAAGACTGATTATTCATGAATCAATTTATGAAAAAGTAAAAGAATCTTTAGTAAAAGCTTACACAGGATTAAAAATCGGTGATCCTTTAGATGAAAATAATCATGTCGGACCTCTTATTGATAAAGATGCAGTTGATATGTTTTCAAAAGCTTTAGATAAAGTTAAAAAAGAGGGAGGAAAATTAGTTTACGGAGGAGAAGTCTTATCAGGCAAAAGTTACGAATCCAACTGCTATGTAAAACCTGCAATTGTTGAAGCAGAAAATAATTATGAAATTGTTCAGGAAGAAACATTTGCACCAATTTTATATTTAATAAAATATAAAGGAGAAGTAAACAACGCAATTGAGCTTCATAACGGTGTCGTACAAGGATTATCTTCATCAATATTTACTACAGATATGAGAGAAGCTGAACAATTTTTATCTGCAGACGGATCTGACTGCGGAATTGCAAATGTAAATATTGGTACTTCAGGAGCAGAAATAGGCGGTGCATTTGGCGGAGAAAAAGAAACCGGCGGCGGAAGAGAATCAGGTTCTGATTCATGGAAAGCTTATATGAGAAGACAAACTAATACAATCAATTACGGAACTGAACTGCCGCTTGCTCAGGGAATAAAATTCGAAATTTAAATCGATATTTAGAATTTCCAAATATTTATACTCCTTTCTTATTTATGTAGGAAAGGAGTTTCCATTTTAAATAATGCTTAAGTGCAATAATGCCTTGTAATTTTGCCCTTCTTTATCCAATCAAAATGTTCAATTGTTATTTTTTGCACGATTTTTAATGTTAAAAATAATGGTATGCTATTTGTTATTTCAGTTGAAAATACGATATATGCCATGAAAACTTTAACATTAAATACTTTTACTTCTAGTCTCGAGGACATTGAAAAAAGCCAGTATAAAATACTTTCAAGTTTGAAGGATTACAGAACTGAATTCAACAAAAATAGACTTTACCCGGCTTTAACTGAATTAACTTATTTGTATTCTACTTTAGAAGAATTATTAGCTCATAAGGCTTGTTTCGATTTATTATTACCCAATGGCATATCAAATAAGAATTATATAAAGAATAATTTTATAGAAATTGTTGATCAAACTACTATACAAAATGATTACGTTTATGATTTAATTGAATGGGCTTTGCCGTTAATCCAAAATTTAATTGATGAAGCAAAAATTATTTATGATTTTGTACTAGATAATCTTTCAATTAATCAAAAAGGTGTTTCAAATATTTATGATAGAGATGGTTACCTATTAATACCTGATAATTGCAGTAATATGCTTAATGTTTATAAATTTGAAACTGTAGAGAATTATAGAGATAATAAGTCAATTTTAATTCTTAATACTGAATACTTGCAGTCAACTAAAATGAATAATCTGCCAAGTATATCATGGTTTATTGAAATGGAATTAATGAAAAAATATAATAATGGAGATGATGCTAATTGTTATCTCCTCCAAACTGATTTAGATTTTCCTTTCATCGAAACTATGTTTCCATTAGCTAAAGTTAAGCTGTTGAATTACCTATCTGATTAAGCATAAAAAAAGCCGGTAAATTTACCGGCTTTTCTTTTAATTAATTATAATTCTAGCCTATAAGATTCACATAATCAGCCATAATATGTCCAGTCTCATCAAGGACGGGGTCGTATTTCTGAGTTTCATCAGCAGGCGGAGTTTCACCTTTTTGCAATAATTTTAATCCCAAACTTTTTCTTCTTTCATTTTCTCTTTCAAATTTTTTCTGATCGATTTCTTCCTGTTCTTTTTTACGAACCTTTTCATTTAATGATAAATACTTTTTATCATGAGCTTCCTTATATTCATTCACTTCGTCAATAAATTCATTCCATTCTGCATCATTATTTTTAATTCTAGCTAAATGAAATTTGGTAAGTTGAGGAACATACTTTTGTATATCGCCAAATCTAGTGTACTTGGAAGAATCAATTTGATCCCAAGGCAGGGAACTAGGTTCCGTACTTTCCCCGTATTCTTGATTATCAATAGTAGAAGGGAATTTAATATCGGGAATTACACCAAGATGCTGAGTACTAGCTCCGTCAATTCGATAAAACTTTGCAATTGTTAATTTTATTTGACCCAGCTTTTTATCGGTATTAGGCATTAATCTATTAAGATCAATTAAATTTTGAACAGTACCTTTGCCGTAAGTATTGCTGCCGATAATTAAGCCGCGTCCGTAATCTTGAATTGCAGCAGAAAAAATTTCAGACGCAGATGCGCTAAATCTGTTCACTAAAATAAAAAGGGGCCCGGTATAATCAATAGATTTATCCGGATCATCTTCAACTCTAATACTTCCGTTTGAGCTTTTAATTTGAACTACCGGACCATTTTTAATAAAAAGTCCGGTTAGCTTTATTGCTTCTTCCAATGAACCGCCGCCGTTATTTCTTAAGTCGATAATAATACCCTGAACATTTGCCTTCTTTAATTCATCAACTAATTTTTTTACATCTCTGGTTGTGCTTTTATAATCTTTATCTCCTCGCTGCTCTGCATTAAAATCACTATAGAAGGCCGGAAGAGTAATCACACCGAATTTATATTTATTGCCGTCTTGTTTGATATCTAAAATTTTATCTTTTGCCGATTGTTCTTCAAGTTTTATTTTGTCGCGTACAAGGGTAATTTCCTTTGGCGTAGCATTTACACCTTCATTTGCCGGAATAATTTGAAGCCTTACAATACTTCCTTTTTTACCGCGTATAAGCTGAACTACATCCGTTATTCTCCAGCCGATTACGTCAACCATTTCGCCGTTTTTCCCTTGAGCAACGCCTATTATTTTATCTCCTCTGTGAAGTAATTTACTTTTAAATGCTGGACCGCCGGGAATTATTTCCACAATTTTGGTGTATTCATCTTCAGTTTGTAATTGTGCTCCAATTCCTTCAAGAGAACGAGTCATCTCAATATTAAAATTTTCAGAAGTAACAGGAGACATGTAATTTGTATGAGGATCTAAAGATTCGGTAAAAGAATTTTCAAATAACTGAAAAACATCTTCACTTTTATATTCCATTATATTCTTGCGAAGATTTTCATATCTTTTTTCCAAAATCTTTTTCGCGTCAGCCCATTTTTTACCTGCCAGAATTAAACTTAATGCATCACTCTTAACCTTTTTGTGCCATAGAGCATTCATTTCAGTTGTGTCAGTAGACCAGGTTGCATTTTTTCTATCCACCTCAATAGAATCCGGTATATTAAAATCAAAGCCTTTATTTAATAATTTTTCCGCATAATCAATTCTTTCATTAGCACGCTCTCTAAAAACATTAAAAATATAATATGGCGGATTCAAATCGCCGTCTTTTATATCATCATCAAGTTGATATTGAAATTTATCGAAGTCCTTTATGTCGGAAGCATAGAAATAATACTTACCATAGTCTAACGATTTCAAATAACGATTGAAAATTACTTTTGATAAAGAATCATCAAGTTTAAACTTTCTATAATGGTATCTTTGTAAAATTGTAGTAATTAATTCATCTTCATTAGGCATATACTTAGCGGGTTCCAGGGCAGAAGTTGAATCTTGTTCTAAGTATTCGCTGTTATTAAACTTCAAAGTTTTAGCCAAGAATATATTAGCAACAATAATTAGAATTACTAATACAATAATTTTTTTCATAAGATTGCTCGTTTTTTTTGTCATTTATTTTTAAACAAAGGTATTCTTATTACAATTTAATAATAGTTATTACCGGAAAAAATTGATTTTTTCCCCCATTCAATTAAAAAAATGAATAAATTTGCGAAAGAGTAATAAATCAAAAATATCCGTGTTGTAATATCTAAAAATTATTTTTAGAATAAAAACCAATTTTAGGTGAATAAACTTAATAATTTATTTTACCAAACAAATTATTTTTTAATAATAAGTCTTATATGATGATAAATAATGTTAAAAAGATTTTGATGTTAGTCATAATTACAGTTGCTGCCAATTACGGACAGCAAATACATAAAAATAAATACGGTTTGTTCGTAATTGATAAATTGTCTGAGTATAATGCTTTGGTTTCAAAAGACAGCAGTAATAGGTTAGTTAATCTTCAAAATATTATTCCCGGTATTAAACTTGATATTCGTTATGCTACCAAAAATAATTTTCTAGGTGAACCAGTCTATAATTCCGCATATGCCTTCTTAAGATTACCAGCCGCTATAGCATTGAAAAAAGTTCAAATGGAACTTAAGAAAATGGGAATGGGAATTAAAGTATTTGATGCATACAGGCCATACAGTGCAACTGTTAAATTCTACAATAAAGTAAAAGATACTGTTTATGTAGCTTCAGCGTGGACAGGGTCCAGACATAACCGGGGCTGTGCAGTTGATTTAACTTTAATTTCACTAAAAACCGGTAAACCTTTGGATATGCCGACCGGCTTTGATTCATTTTTAGATAAGGCTCATTCAGATTATTTAGATCTTACGCCTGAAGAAATTAGAAACCGCGACCTGTTAATTGGTGTAATGGCAAAATACGGTTTTAACAATTATCCAGGTGAGTGGTGGCATTATGATTATAAAGATTGGAAAAAATTTGATTTAATGGATATAAGTTTTGAACAGTTAAATAATCAGTAAGAAGCTATCTCAAAAGTAATATTCAATATTAAAATCAGCGCAAATCAGTAAAAATCTGTGTTATCCGTGTACCATTTTCTAAAAAAATATTACTTTTAAGATAGCCTCGAAGTATTAAAAATTCATTTTAGTTTCATAGCAAAATCGAAAACTTCTGCAGCGTGTTTTTAAATATTTGTTACATTAATAATTTTTGCAATTCTGCCTGCCTTATTAATTATAAAAGTTACTCTTTTGTCGTAGCCATTCGGTAAAAGAACTCCGTATAATTTTGAAACTCGCTTATTTCTATCGGAAAGTAAAGGGAAATTCAAATTAAATTTATGGATGAAAGATTTTATCCGGGACTTTGGATCAACACTAATTCCAAAAACTTTTATATTATTTTTTTTGAATTTCGACCAGTCATCTCTTATACCGCAGGCTTCTTTAGTGCAGCCGGGTGTTCCTGCTTCGGGATAAAAATAAACTATTATAGGATACTTTCTTATATAAGTTTTTAAATTATAAGTTTTACCAAAAGCATCCTTTAATACAATATTTGGAGCTTTATCACCGACTTTTAATTCATTTTTGTTTTGAGCAGATAGAGGTAAAACAAAAAAGACAAATAGAAACAATCCAGAAACAATTGATTTCATGAATGCCTCCTTAATTCTTTTAATTTTTTTAAATTAAATTTTAGAACTATTAATTAAATTATCCGCTAATCTAATCGGAGCCGATACTTCTTGAAAAAATATAATCAACGTTTTTAAGCATATTCTTATTGTCAAATATATCTTTTAATTCATTTTCTGAAATGTATTTCATCACATCTTTTGACTTAAGAAGCTCGCTTAAAAGATCTTTATCTTTATCTGCCCAAACATCCATTGCAGCCGATTGAACAATCTTATAAGCATCTTCTCTTGAGATGCCTTTGTTTACCAGCTTTAATAAAACAGTCTGTGAAAAAACAAGTCCCCTGGTTAAATTTAAATTTCGCAACATATTTTCGGGATAGATAAGTAAATTCTTAATCAGTTTATTCATCAAATCGAGCATATAATACAAAGCTATACAACTATCCGGAACAATAATTCTTTCTACCGATGAATGTGAAATATCTCTTTCATGCCAAAGTGCAACATCTTCCAGAGCAGCAATTGCATTACTTCTTAATACTCTCGATAGCCCAGTAATTCTTTCACTTACAATTGGATTTCTTTTATGCGGCATTGCCGAAGAACCTTTTTGACCCTTTGAAAAATATTCTTCTGCTTCTAAAACTTCGGTTCTTTGTAAATGTCTAATTTCAACAGCCATCTTTTCCAATGTTGCACCAATAATAGCTAGTGTACTCATAAATTCAGCGTGTCTGTCTCTCTGAATTATCTGCGTTGAAACCGGGGCGGGGGAGAGACCCATTTTTTTACAAACATATACTTCAACTTTTGGTGAAAGATGTTCAAATGTTCCAACTGCGCCTGAAATTTGGCCGACACTTATTGTTTTAATTGCATTTCCAAGACGAGTAATATTTCGTTTGGTCTCTTCAAACCATAAAGCAAATTTAAGACCCATGGTAGTCGGTTCAGCATGAATGCCATGCGATCTTCCAACACATAAAGTGTTTTTATGTTCAATCGCTCTTTCTTTTAAAATACTTTTTAATTCGTTTAATCTTTTTAAAAGAAGTTCTCCGGCTGTTTTCATTTGAAAGGAAAGAGTTGTATCCAGAATATCAGAAGATGTCATTCCATAATGAATGTGTCGTGAAGCAGGACCGACATATTCTGCAACATTTGTCAGAAATGCAATGACATCATGTTTAGTGGTTTCCTCAATTTCCAAAACCCGTTTAACGTCGAAGTTTGCTTTCTGCTTTATGGTTTCAACATCTTCTTTTGGAATTTCTCCCATGTCACTGCGAGCTTCGCAAGCAAGAATTTCAATTTGAAGCCAGGTTTTAAATTTGAATTCATCCTGCCATATTTTTCCCATTTCGGGCAGTGTATATCTTTCGATCATGAAGTTTTCTCCAGTTTCAATTGCTTTTTAATTATTTTATTATTCCTAAGAATTTTTAATGTAATTGTATCTCCAACACTAAACTGTTCAATTACACCAACGAGTGTTTGTCCATCGTTAATTAAGTAATTATTAACTTGTAAAATAATATCTCCTTCTTTTAATCCAGCATGTGAAGCCGGAGAATTTGGATCAACCTGGGTTATTATTACGCCACGTGTATTTTGAAGATCATAATATTTAGCTATACCTTCATCAATAGATTGAACTCTAAAGCCTAAATTTCCATAATCTCTATCAACTTTTCCGTGTCCCTTAAGTAAGGTTACTATTCTTTTTACTCTGATTATCGGTATTGCAAATCCAAGACCTATATTTCCTTTGACGTCACCTGCGGTATAAATTAAAGTATTCATACCGATTACCTGACCTATGCTATTAACTAATGGCCCGCCGCTGTTTCCTCCATTAATTGCAGCATCAGTTTGAATCATATTAAAGTAATAACGCCTATCCATTTGATCTAAATTCATTCCTGTAGAACTGACAACTCCGACTGTTACAGTGGGCTTATCATTCAGGTTAAAAAGACCAAAAGGATTGCCGAATGCAATTGCCCATTCTCCAATTAGAATATTATCAGAATTTCCTAAAGTTACATAAGGTAAATTTTTATCGTCTATTTTCAGAAGACATATATCGGTAGCATGATCTGTACCGACAAGTTTTGCCTTATATTCTTTGCCGTTTGTTAAAGTTACAGTTATTTCAGAAGCATTGCCTGCAACATGATCATTAGTTACGATATAACCGTCAGGAGAGATTATAAATCCTGAACCTAATTCTTTTACTTTTTGATTATATTGCCCTTGATCACCGAAAAATTGTCTGAAGAATGGGTCGTTAAAAAATGAATTGAACGGACTGCTGTATTGCTGGATCTCAGTTACATTAATACCAACAACCGCCGGACTTACTTCCTGTACTGTTTGTGTGATTGCATTTCTTCTGCTGACATCAATCGATTTATTATTTTGTGCTTTCTGCTGATAAGCTGCAAGTGAAATACTTGAATTACTTGAATCAGAATATAACGGAGCATTATCTTTATTTTGTGTAAAAAGAAATACGGAAATTAGAATAACCAAAACACCTGCTAGAATAAATATGTTTCTTCTTTTTTTATTCATCGATCTTCCTCATTTTAAAAATATTTTTGCTTTTCATTAATTCTTTTAATGGTTCAATATGTTTTATAAAAATTAGCATTAATAATGAAGTTGAAAATAAAATCACCAACGATACTGAATCTGCCTGCGGAAAAGTATAATTAACTGCTATTTTGCTGGTGGTAAATACTAAAATCAAAGACATAATTGTCGCCCAAAGATTTGCCCAAATTATATCTTTTTTAATTAAATATATTATGAGCCAAATCATTATCCATACTGCTAATAAAAAAGGGAATAATAATATCAAACCGCCTGCACTAGTAGCTAATCCTCTTCCGCCTTTAAAATTTAACCATGGATTAAAACAATGACTGAAAACTGCTGACATTATAGCCAGAGCGACGAATATAAATTCTCTGGGAAATATTAATATTATAAGATAGACACTTAAAAGTCCTTTCAGAGCGTCAATCAAAAGGACTAAAGCGCCGATTGTTTTCGATTTTGATACTTCGAATGAATTGTAAGCGCCCACATTACCGGACCCTTCACCCGTAATATCAAGCCCTCTGCTTTTTTTTAGAATTAAATAGGCTGTGGGAACTGAACCCAATATATATCCAATAACGACACTTAATAAATAATTCATGCAGAAATTTTTGTGATAAATTGTTTTGAAAGACACTCTAATTTAATAAAATTTTCTTTTCCCTTTTGTGAAAAAATGAACATAGGTTTAATAATTGGAGATAAAAAACAAAATATTATTGCAAGAATGTATGAATCATATTATATTTGACCACTAAAATTAATCATATAAGAATTCAAATTGAACGTTAATTTTAAGGTTCTTTGGTAAAATTTTATGCGGGAATAGCTCAGTTGGTAGAGCGCAACCTTGCCAAGGTTGATGTCGCGGGTTCGAGTCCCGTTTCCCGCTCAAAAGGAAGCCCGTCCCAAATCTTTCCTGAAGGAAGGGCTTTTTTATTGTTCATTTTTATTTTATTAAATTTTAAAACGGCGCTGTAGCCAAGTGGTCTAAGGCGAAGGTCTGCAAAACCTTTATTCGTCGGTTCGAATCCGACCGGCGCCTCTATAAATCAAATTTTATTTTCCGGAATTATCCCATCTACTTATAAACACTGCCTCTAAAATCTATATTAATCACTTTAACTATAATTAAATTTTCATCTTCTGATATTCTATAAATAACTCTTAAATCTCCTTTGCGGATTCTTAAATAATCTTTTAATTCGCCTTTCAAGTATTTAAAAACAATGTTTTCATCTATTCTGCTTAATTTTCTAACCGATTTGATTATTTAATCCGGCACCTCATTTTTATCGATTTTTCCTTTATTGAAAAATTTATCTGCTTTTCTCTCAAATTGAATTTGCAGTATTTTTTTTTAGTCATAGTTCAATTTCATATGATTCGGCTCTAACAATTTCTTTATCTTTATTACTGCGTTTTTTAAGAATCTTTTCAATATCCTTTTGCTCAGCATTGCTTACAGGCTCGCTTGAATCTAATATAAGCTTAAACGGCAATCCTTTGTTTATAATTACATTTTTATAGAACAACCCGATCGCAGTTGAACTATTTAATCCTAGCCTTTTCA
>Ga0102950_1000533_pt1 | contig 10933 bp, 7 predicted proteins | sample SalPon2A_B_D2_MG_FD_78505 | JGI IMG/M metagenome (GOLD analysis project Ga0102950, IMG submission 78505) | Soil microbial communities from South San Francisco under conditions of wetland restoration - Salt Pond MetaG R2A_B_D2_MG | ecosystem: Environmental > Terrestrial > Soil > Wetlands | place...
AAAACTTTATGTGAAACGACCACATTTTCTGTCGGGATATTAACTTTGACAACTTTAAAATCCATTGTTTGTCCGACAAAAGCATCAAAATCACGAATAGGTCGAATATCAATTTGGGAACCCGGTAAAAATGCTTCCATTCCCATTAAGTCGACTACCATTCCGCCTTTAATTCTCTTTAGAATTTTCCCTTGAATAATTTCACCGGTTTCATGTGCGTTAACAACTTTTTCCCAGATTCTTAAAAAGTCTGCTCTTTGTTTACTTAGTACAAGATTTCCTTCCTGGTCTTCTACACTTTCAAGTACAACTTCAACTTCTTTTCCAACCTTTATTTCTTCGGATTCGTGGAATTCATTTTTCGAGATCGAACCTTCTGATTTGAAACCTACATCTAAAATTACATTGTCTCCCTGGATGCGAACGATTCTACCTTTTATTAATTCGCCTTCTTTTACATCTTTAAAAGATTCGGTGTAAAGTTTGGCTAAGGTTAAGAATTCATCTTGAGAGTATTCTTCATCGTTAAAATGTTTCTTTGCCTTCTCATAATCATCGACAGTCGCTGTGCTCTTTTTCGTATCTTTGGTCTCTTCGGACATTAATCCTCCAATAAAATTAATTAAATCTGCTTTTATTGCTTCGCCATCTTTAAGCAGTAATGCAGAAAGGTTTATTTAACATATTTTAATTATTGATGGCTTAAAAAATCTTTTTATTTACCTAATCGATTTTTGTACCTTTTTTCTCAGCAATTATCTTAATATTATCAAAGATAATATTTACTTGTTCTTCTATTGTAACTTTTGAAGTATCGACGACAACCGCATCATCTGCTTTTGTTAAAGGACTTACTTCTCGGGTGGAATCTATTTCGTCTCGCTTTACCAGATTATTCTTAATGTCAGAAACCGTAGCCACAATTCCTTTTTCTTCATATTCCTTTGCTCTTCTTTTAGCTCTTTGTTCTATTGACGCAGTAAGAAATATTTTAACATCAGCATTAGGGAAAACTACAGTTCCGATATCACGACCTTCCATTACAACTCCGCCTTCTTTCATTGCCATATCTCTTTGCTTAGCTACTAATGCTTCTCTAACCTCCTTAATTTTGCTTACGTCGCTCACTTTAGAATTTACTTCACTGGTTCTGATATTATCTGTAATATCTTCTCCGTCTACACTTACATGAGTAACACCATTTAAAAACTTCAAATTAATTTTAGAAGTTTCGGCAATCTTTATTACGGAATCATTATTACTAAGAACATTATTTCGTATAGCTAAAAAAGTAACCGCTCTATACATAGCTCCGGTGTCAATATATAAATAACCCAACTTTTGGGCGACAAGCTTGGCAGAAGTACTCTTTCCAGAACCTGCCGGACCGTCAATTGCGATTATTAATCTTTTTGACATAGATTACAAAAATATGGAATAAATATTGAATTTTCAAAAAGTTTTAGGAGATTTCTTAATCTCGGAAGTGTATTAAAATTGAGGTAAATATAGGTTAGAATCTATTTTTATTTAACTTCCTCACCGCCTAACTCGTTAATTATTGCATTAATAAATGGATCATCATCAGATTTCTGTTTTGATTCATTCTTTTCAGTTTCAGTAGTATCCAGCATTATACCAGGATCAATTTTTGCCCTATCTTTTAAATGGAATGTGATCCGCTTTCCAAAAAATTCAAGGCTTTTTTTTGCTAAATATTCCTGGTTCCGGCTGATGATGTCTTTCCCGTGAGAATCTTCACTAAAAATATTAAGGTCGTTTCCTTCAAGATTAATTAGTTTTACACTTTTAATAAACGGCCCGAACATTAAACCTTTTTCAGCATTTACAGACTCAACAAATCCTGCCCATTTTTTGATAACACTATCAAATGAAAATTGCGGATTAGAGATATTTTCAGAGTTATTGAAATTATGAGAAATTGGTGGTTTAATTGGATCAGATTTTTGCTTTGAAATAACTTCTTTAGAGGAAATAAATTGTGTTTTCTTTTTAGGCGAAGCAGTAGTAGTTTTAACTGTGTTTATTTCTTGATCATAAGTAAAAGAACTTTTATCGTTTAAATTGCTGCTGCTTAAATCATTTATTAATTCACTAATTGTTGAAGATCTTTCAAGTCCGATTAAATGACTTAGAGAAATTTCAATTTTTAATTTTTGATTTTGAGAATAACGTAATTCCTGCTGAGTTTTATTTAGAAAATTAAGAAGTCTTAATAAATCTCCTTCGGAAAATTTATCTGCATAATCAAGGTATCGTGTTTTGTAAATATCTGCGGATTCTACTAGGTTGGAATTTTTAGTTAATATCACTGTCAATATGTTGCGAAAGTGTTCGATTAACCCGTCCATAAAATCAATAAAGTTCCATCCGTTATTATAAATAGAATTGGATACTTCAAAAACAGATTTATAATTTTTTTCTAAAATTGCATCGGAGATGGTAAAGTATACTTCATCATCAACTAAATTTAACATTTTGGAAACTGTTGATGCTTCTATATTGTTTCCGCAAAAAGCAACAACCTGATCAAAGAAGCTTTCAGCATCACGAAGCGCTCCGTCGGATTTTTTTGCGATTATAGTTAAAGTTTTATCATCGATATTAATTTTTTCACTTTTTGCTATCTTACTAAGCAAGTCTTTTATTGTATCAAGCTGAATCCTTCTAAAATCGAATCTCTGGCATCTTGAAATAATGGTCAAAGGAACCTTATGAATATCAGTTGTGGCAAAAATAAAAATCGTATGTGCGGGCGGTTCTTCAAGCGTTTTAAGGAATGCATTGAATGATTCCTTAGTGAGCATATGTACTTCATCAATAATATAAATTTTATATTTACCTCTGGTTGGTGCATATTTTACAGAATCGCGCAAAGTTCTTATTTCGTCGATTCCTCTATTTGAAGCTCCGTCAATTTCAATAATATCCAAAGACTGAGTTGATTGAATGGACTTGCACATCTCACATTCATTACAAGGCTCATTGCCTTGAGGATTTAAACAATTTAATGCTTTTGCTAATATTCTGGCAGTAGTAGTTTTACCAACACCTCGAGGACCGGTGAATAGATATGCGTGTGCAATACGATTGTTTTTTAATGCGTTTTTTAAAGTTGCAGTAATATGTTCCTGTCCGACAACTTCATCGAACCTTTGCGGTCTCCACTTTCTAGCCGTTACAACAAAAGCCATTTAAACCCTTAATTTTTATGAGTTAAATATAAAATGAAATTATAAAATCTCTTCTGTTAAATAGGTACAAATTTCTTCTAAATATTTTTTGTCGATCTCATTAAAAGAATTGTAGGAAGTGCTGTCTATATCAAGTACCCCAAATAACTTGTTTCCTTTGACTAATGGAATTACGATTTCAGATTTAGAATCTACATCGCAGAAAATATGGCCGGGAAATTTATTTACGTCCGGTACAATAAGCGTTTCAAGATTTTTAGCGGAGGTTCCGCAAACGCCTTTTCCCATCTCAATTCTCGTACAAGCTAATTTTCCTTGAAATGGTCCGAGATATAAAGATTTTCCATCGAATAAATAAAAACCAATCCAGCTTATCTTGTCAAAAGTCTGCTTTAATGCTGCAGTAAAATTTGAAAGATTAGAAAGCCAATTATCATTTTTATCTAATAAAGACTTTAATTGTCTGTTTAGTGAATCATATTGACTTTCCAGAGTCAAGCTTTTATCTACCGAAATAGTTTCTGCCAATTATTTTGCTTTCTTTTTTATTTTCTTAACCGGTTTCTTTTTCCTATCATTTAAGATTTTTAAATCTTTAAATAAATAGGGAATAGCATCTTCAATTTTTTCAATTGGAATAATTTTTAATCCTTCTTTAACAGTATCTTGAATTTCTTTCAGATCTATTTCATTTTCCACAGGTATTAAAATAGTTTTAATATTGTTACGTTTGGCAGCCAAAAGCTTTTCGTTCAAACCGCCAATAGGGAGAACATTACCTCTTAATGTTATTTCTCCGGTCATAGCAACATCATTTGCGGCAGGTTTACCGCTTATTGCCGAAAGTAATGCCATAGCCATTGTAATTCCGGCAGAAGGTCCGTCTTTAGGAATTGCACCTTCAGGAAGATGTATGTGAATTTCTTTACCTTTATAGAAATTCGGCTCAAGACATAATTCCTTTGCCCTTGATCGTATATAACTTAAAGCAGCTTGAGCTGATTCTTTCATTACATTTCCAAGCTGACCTGTTAGAGTCAATTTTTCCGAACCATTCATTATAGTAACATCCACATCGAGAATATCTCCTCCAACACTTGTCCATGCTAAACCGGTTACACTGCCGACTCTGTAACCCTGGTTATGTTTATGAGTTCTATAACGCGGGACTTTTAAATATTCTTCTACTTTCTCTTCGTTAACAATAAATTTTTTTGTGCTTTTTTTCTTACCATTTGAGGATTCTTTTAACACTATATCACGTGCTAATTTCCTGCACACAGAAGCAAGCTCACGTTCAAGATTTCTTACGCCGGCTTCACGTGTATATTCGGTAATTATTTTTTTGATTGCTTCATCGGTAATTGTAACATTTTTATTTTTTAATCCATGATTTTCTAATTGCTTGGGGATAATATGCCTTTTAGCAATTTCAATTTTATCGTATTCAAGATAGCCGGGTAATTCAATTATTTCCATTCTATCCTGGATCGGTAATGGAATATTATATCTTACATTAGCCGTAGTAATAAACATTACTTGAGAAAGATCATAATCTACTTCAAGATAATGATCATTAAAAGTATGGTTTTGTTCTGGATCCAAAACTTCCAGCATAGCTGAAGATGGATCGCCTCTAAAATCCATGCTCATTTTGTCAATTTCATCCAGAAGCATAACTGGATTAATAGAGCCGGCTTTTTTCATAGATTGTACTATTTTGCCTGGCATTGAACCTATGTAAGTCCTTCTATGACCTCTGATTTCCGCTTCATCACGAACACCGCCCAAACTTATTCTTACAAAATTTCTTCCGAGTGCTCTCGCAATTGATTTGCCGAGAGATGTTTTACCTACTCCGGGAGGTCCTACAAAGCAAAGGATTTGTCCCTTCATTTGTTTTACTAAATTAAGAACAGCTATGTGTTCAATTATTCTTTCTTTAGGCTTTTCTAAACCGAAATGATCTTCATTTAAAATTCTCTGAACATGTGAGATATCAAGATTATCTTTTGTCCTTTTCGACCAGGGAACATCAATCAGCCAATCTAGATAATTTCGTATCACAGTGGATTCGGGAGACATTGGCGGTGTTTTTTTAAGCTTGTTTAATTCTTCAAGAGCTTTTTCTTCAGCTTCTTTTGCCATTTTTGCTTTTTTTATCTGTTCCCTTATTTTTACAAACTCCGGCGTTGAATCTTCTTCTTCGCCCAGTTCATCCTGAAGAATTTTTATTTGTTCTTGTATGATAAACTTTCTTTGTGTTTTTGCAATATTCTCTTGAACTTTATTATCTATTTCCTTTTCAATCTTTAAAATATCTATTTCAGAATTCAGGATTTTTATAACTTCATAAAACTGTTCTTTTAAAGTGAATTTTTGCAATATACCCTGTTTTACTTCGATCAGCTGATTAATATTTGCTGCTACATAAAAAAGTTTTCTATCAGGCTCTTCAATATTTTCAAAAGCAGTAACTGCTTCATTCGGAATGTTACGGCTGATTTTTACATAGTCTTTAAAAAGCTGAGACATTTGCCGGGTAAGCGCATTCATTTCATGATCCTGTTTAACCTCCGGAACTATAACCTCAACATTTCCTTCAAAGAAATTTTTATTATCGGTAAACTCAACAATTCTGCCCTGAAGCAATCCATCAACTAAAATCTTCATTAACCCGTTCGGCAGTTTTAGAATTTGTACGATCTTCGCAATAGTTCCTTCGGCATAAATATCTTCTTTTTTGGGGTCTTCAATGTTCGATCTTTTTTGTGTAGAAAGGAAAATATATTTTGTTTCTTCATTTGCAAAATTTGCAGCTCTTATTGATTGTTCTCGTCCGACTAAAACAGGGAAAATCATATATGGGAAAATTACTATATCGCGCAAAGGCAATATTGGAAGTTTTCCGGGAATACTATCTACTATTGATGTATTTTCTTTTTCTTTTGTACTCATCTCGCTAAATTCTTTCAAGCGTAATCTCCTTTAATTTTACAGCATAAATTTATCATGAAATATACCAAAATTCGTTCCTGCTATCAAGGAACGAAAAGGTGTAGTTATCAGGATTAACATATTATTGATTATTGAGTTCAACTTTTACGACTCGTGTACTTTATATTACTCAACCCAAAATCTTAACCCTTATTTTTTCATATATTTGTAATTATAATTTTAGGAATTACATGATTGAAGATATTATAAAAATTGCAAAAGATGCTGGAAGTGTAATCCGGGAAGGATTCGGAACTAATTTTAATATTGAATATAAGACCAACGAATCTAATTTGGTAACCACAATCGATAAAGCTAGTGAAAAATTAATCACTGAATTTATTAAGAAGAATTATCCTTCTCACGGAATCCTTGCTGAAGAAGGCGGGGAGATTAAAAATACCTCGGAATATGTCTGGGTTGTTGATCCGCTTGACGGCACCACAAACTTTGCACATGGGCTGCCAATCTTTTCTGTTTCAATCGGTGTCCAAAAAAATAGCAAAACTGTTGCCGGCGTTGTTTACGACGTAATGAACGATATAGTTTATTCTTCTGAACTGGGCAGTGGTTCATTTGCAAATGGTAAAAAATTAAATGTTAACGAAAATGATAAATTAAATCATGCAGTACTTGTTACCGGTTTTCCTTATAACATTGCTGAGAATCCTGAAAATGCCCTGGAAAAATTTTCTGCACTTACAAAAGCTTCTAGAGCAGTTAGAAGATTAGGATCGGCGGCAATCGATCTTTGCTATGTTGCTAGAGGTGTTTTTGACGGATTTTGGGAAGTCCATCTTCATCCCTGGGACATGTGTGCCGGTAAATTAATTGTTGAGGAAGCAGGCGGTTTGGTTTCTGATTTTGCCGGAAAAGATATAGATATTTATTCCAAAAAGATTTTAGCCACAAACGGTAAAATTCATAAAACAATGATTGAATTTTTAGGAAAGTATTAGATCAAATAAAATTTGTAGAAGTAATTCCAAAATTATTTATTGTACATTTCTTCTATTAAATGTCCGTATCTTTCTTCAACAAATTTTCTTCTTATCTTAAGGCTGGGAGTAATTTCATTATTTTCAAGGCTGAAGGGTTTATCTAATAAAGCAAACTTTCTCACTCTTTCGTAGTTTGCAAGTTTCTTTTGTAAGCCTGACATATCTTTTTCTATTAGATCGTAAATTTCTTTAGTTTTAATTAGTTCTTCCATATTTGAATATTCTATTTTATTAGAATCAGCGTAATCTTTAATGGCTTCAAAGTCGGGAACAATTAAAGCGCTTAGAAACATTCTTCTATCGCCAATCAAAACAAATTGATCGATAAATTTACTGGCCAGGAATAAATTTTCAATCGGAGTAGGAGCAATATATTTTCCGGCAGAAGTTTTAAATAAATGTTTTTTCCTATCAGTAATCATCAAAAATCCTTCTGAATCAAATACTCCAATATCTCCGGTATGAAGCCAGCCGTCTTTTAAAACTTCTTCAGTTTCTTTTTTATTTTTGAAATATCCCTGCATTATGTTTGGACCTCTTGCAAGGATTTCTCCGTCGCTTGCAATTTTAATTTCAACTCCGGGAAATGGCTTACCGACCGTTCCGAATTTATAATCATCAATTTTATTTGCGGCAATAACTGGAGATGATTCTGTTAACCCGTATCCTTCAACTATTTGCAATCCTACTGCTTCAAAAAATTCACCTAAATCCCGAGCTAAAGGTGCACCGCCGGAGATAAAAAATCTTAGTTTTCCGCCGGTTCTTTCTCTTAGCTTTTGAAACACAAGTTTATCAGCAAGTTTATGTTTAATAGATAAACTAATTGTTGATGAACCTTCTTTCTTTGCTTTATGATATTCTCTGCCAACTTCAATTGCCCAATAAAATATTTTTTGTTTTGAGGAGGATTGACTTTCGACATTCTTAATTATTTTTGAATAAATTCTTTCGAAAAGTCGTGGAACCGTAGTAATGATAGTCGGTTTTGCCTCAATCATATTTTGAGCGACAGATTCGATACTTTCTGCATAATAAATAGTTCCGCCGGATGAAAAAGCAGTATAATATCCTGCCATTCTTTCAAATATATGACACAATGGAAGGAAAGAAAGGAACACATCATCTTGATTGATAGGAAAAGTTTTTAACGCCGAATTAACATTGGATAAAATATTTTTATGAGTCAGTAAAACTCCTTTCGGTTCGCCGGTAGTACCGGAAGTATAAATTATTGTACACAAATCATTTTCTTTTATACTTCTAATTGAATCGCTGAAAAAAGAAGTTTGATTGGCTTTAAATAAAATCCCGGCTTCTTGTATTTCTTTAAAAGATCGGAGTAATTTATTTTCTGTTATAAAATCTTTTTCATTTAAAACAATTATAAATTTTAAGTGTCTGCATTTATCAGATATTTTTAAAATTTTATTTAATTGAAGTTTGTTTGAAACTATAATGGCCTTAGCTTCAGAATTATTTAAAATGAATTCAACTGAATCTGCAGTTAGAGACGGATAAATTGGAACATCGATTGCGCCTAAACCTAGAATTGCCATATCGGAAAAAACCCATTCAGGGCGATTCTCAGAAATTATAGCAATTTTATCTCCTTGTTTTACGCCAAGGGAAGCAAGCCCGTTTGCAAAGTTTTCAGTTTGGTCTTTAAATTCCTGATATGAAATTCCTTCATACTTGCCTTCAACCTTACGCATTATTAAAAAATTTTTTGCAGTTTTGGAATGTTCTTCGGTGAGATAAACAAACATTTCCGGTATGGTTTTGAAGGCTTTTAAAATAGCCATTTATAGCTCCTAAGATTTACATTCGTGAAAATAACTTTGATGTCTAAGAAAAACAAGAAAATTAAACTTAGACGAAATCTAAATTATGAAGGAAATTCATTTAAATTCTTTAGTTCGTTCTTATATTCGAAAATTTTACTTTAAAATAAATGAAGAATTAACACTAGAATAAATATTAAAAGTAAATTCTAATAAGTTTTTCAAACCTCCCAAATGTAACACCAGTTACAAAAGATAAAATTTATAAAAATGAAAAAGTGTTTAAATTGATTCTATATCCTAAAAGATGTAATTTTTATATTATTTTTAAGAAGTTTTGTTAGAACCAGCCATTCGAAAGGTCTAACTAGAAAACATACCGTTAAATAATAAAAAGGATTTTAAATGAAAATTCATGAATATCAGGCAAAAGAGATTTTAAGAAAATTTAATGTTTCGGTCCCTAACGGGAAAGTCGCTTTCTCTTCGGATGAAGCTGTACAGGTTGCACAAAATGAAATTGGCGGAGATTTATGGGTCGTTAAAGCACAGATTCATGCAGGCGGAAGAGGTAAAGGCGGCGGTGTTAAAGTAGCTAAGAATTTAGATGAGGTTAGAGATTTAGCTAATCAAATACTTGGGATGAACCTGGTAACTCACCAAACCGGCCCGGAAGGAAAAATAGTTAAGCGTCTTCTTGTTGAACAGGGAGTTAATATTGAAAAAGAATTTTATGTCGGGATTACTCTTGATAGAGCTATTTCTAAAAATGTAGTAATGGTTTCAACAGAAGGCGGAGTTGAAATTGAAAAAGTAGCCGCTGAATCACCTGAAAAAATAGTCAAGGAAACAGTTGAGCCTGAATTAGGACTGCAGCAATATCAGGCAAGAAAGTTAGCTTTTGCTTTAGGACTTGAGGGAACTCAGCATAAAAATGCAGTTAAATTTTTAATCGGATTATATAATGCTTATGTAAAAAGCGACTGCTCTTTAGCTGAAATAAATCCCTTGGTTGTAACAAAAGAAGGAAATGTTATTGCTCTCGATGCCAAAATGAATTTTGATGACAATTCTCTTTATAGACATCAGGATATTGTAGAATACCGCGATTTGGATGAAGAAGATCCGCTTGAAATTGAAGCATCAAAATATAGTTTAAATTATATAAAATTAGATGGTAACGTCGGCTGTATGGTTAATGGCGCAGGATTGGCAATGGCAACTATGGATATTATTAAACTAGCCGGCGGTGAACCTGCAAACTTTTTAGATGTCGGCGGCGGAGCAAATAAAGAAACTGTTTCTAACGGATTTAAGATTATACTTTCCGATCCAAATGTAAAAGCAATTTTAATTAACATTTTCGGCGGTATAGTAAGATGTGACCGCGTTGCTCAGGGTGTTATTGATGCAACTAAAGAAATCAATGTTAATATACCAATCGTTGTTAGACTTGAAGGGACTAATGCTGAAGAAGCAGGTGTACTTTTGCAGGAATCCGGTTTAAATTTTGAAGTTGCTTCCAGTCTAAAGGATGCTGCTGAAAAAGTTACTGCTGTTTTAAGGAAATAATCTTTAATTCAAATTATCAATTATTAATAACCCTGTGTATTGCTCACAGGGTTTTTTGTGAAAAAATTTATATTAAGCAATACATTATTAAACAAAATTGGGTTAAAATCAACTTGATTTTATATAATAATAGTAATACATTTTTTCGCAAACTTTACAATCCTTTGGAGATTTAAATGTCATTTTTAGATTCTGAATACAACGGTGAAGAGTATTATTTCGATCAAGAAAAAAATCTTGATGAAGAAATTAAAAAATGTAAGGAGTCTATCGAGAATTCTGGTGTATATGAATGTACAGAATCTATTGAGGATATTTTACAGGAGTGTATTGATGGAGATAGGTTCGACGATGGTTTTTATTT
>Ga0102950_1000534_pt1 | contig 10928 bp, 12 predicted proteins | sample SalPon2A_B_D2_MG_FD_78505 | JGI IMG/M metagenome (GOLD analysis project Ga0102950, IMG submission 78505) | Soil microbial communities from South San Francisco under conditions of wetland restoration - Salt Pond MetaG R2A_B_D2_MG | ecosystem: Environmental > Terrestrial > Soil > Wetlands | place...
CATATTTGAAGTCTTCAGCTCGGGTAACGCACCCAAGGATATATCTGATTTCAATGCTGGCAACGGCTCCGGCAACGACAACACCACTGATATCCAGGATATATTCTAGCTGCAGAAACCGTTATCCGAATGTTGATCGATTCCGGAGTCCTGCCTGTCTGTGCTGAATTTGCATCACAGACTTACAGTCTTTAGACGATAAACCGATGGTTACCAGAAATAACATCCTCCGCGTTGCCATCAACACGCCCGTCCGGAAATTGTTCGATTACCTGTTACCGGAAAAGGGATCAGAAGTAAAATTACAACCCGGTATGCGTTTACAGGTTCCTTTCGGCAGGTCGCGGGAAAAAATCGGCCTTCTGATCGCAGTCACTGACAGCTCTACTATTGAACGACATCGTCTGAAACGGGCCACCATGATACTGGACAACTACCCTGTCCTGCCCCGACAGCAACTGGAACTGATGCTGTGGGCAGCGGAGTATTATCAGCACCCGGTTGGCGAAGTAATCCTCGGTCATTTGCCAAAACTGCTCAGCCAGGGAGCACCGGCGGAATTGCCCCGTAATCGCTGCTGGAAAGCATGTTATCCGGTCCTGCCCGATATGGAACAACAACTGACGAGAGCCCCCCGACAAAAAGCCCTGCTGTTGAGGATCAGACAATTTCCCGACGGTATCTGCCAGGATAATTTGCGCGAGGACTTTGCCGGGCTGCAATCACTGCTCAAGGGTCTGGAAGACAAAGGACTGGTTGAATCATTCAACAAGGGACCGCAAGCAAATGCCACTATCAATCCGGTAAACAGTATTTCATTGAATGATGAACAGATTGCCGCTGTGGCTACCATCACAGACAGTGCAGATCGTTACAAGGCTTTTTTACTGGATGGCGTGACCAGTAGTGGCAAGACAGAAGTCTATATTCATGCAATTCGGGAAATTATCGCCAATGGCAAACAGGCATTGGTACTGGTGCCGGAAATCGGACTGACACCGCAGTTCATCTGCCGTCTGCGTGACCAACTCGGCACAGACATTGCCGTGATACATTCCGGACTGTCAGACAGGGAACGATTTAGTGCATGGCTGATGGCGCGGGATGGTCTGGCCCCGGTTGTCGTCGGTACCCGCTCTGCAATCTGGACACCCCTGGCTAAACCGGGAATTATTATTGTGGATGAAGAACATGATCTGTCCTACAAGCAGCAGGAAGGTTTCCGCTATTCCGCCAGGGACCTGGCTGTAACCCGGGCAAGGCGGGACAACATCCCGGTGGTACTGGGATCAGCTACGCCTTCCATGGAATCTGTCTATAACGCCCGCAAGCAACGTTACCATGAAATCCGGTTGACCCGGCGTGCAGGCAGTGCAGACCTGCCGGACATTCATGTACTTGACATACGCGGCAGCAAGATGGACGGGGCGCTATCCAGCACTTTATTGCAGACTATTCATGAATACCTGCAACGCCGGCAACAAATCCTGCTGTTTTTAAATCGTCGCGGATATGCACCACTCATTATGTGTCATGACTGCGGCTGGATCAGCAAGTGTCCGCGTTGTGACAAACAAATGACCTATCACAAACACAGCAACAGACTCTGGTGCCATCATTGCGAACACCAGGAAAAGCGTATGACAGCGTGCGGTCAATGCAATGGCGGTAACCTGCTTGAAATCGGCCACGGTACCCAGCGAGTGCTGGAAACGCTGGAGAAAAATTTTCCCGATGCTGCCACGGCACGTCTTGATCGCGACTCAACCCGCCGCAAGGGATCGATGGAATCTATCCTGGCACAGGTAGAAAAGGGAGAAATTGATATCCTCGTTGGTACACAGATGATGGCAAAGGGCCATCATTTTCCCGGCGTCACACTGGTAGGTATCATTGATGCGGATCACGGTCTCTTCAGCAATGATTTTCGTGGCAGTGAACGCATGGCACAACTTATTTTGCAGGTCAGCGGACGGGCCGGTCGTTCAGATAACCGCGGCGTGGTGTTAATTCAATCACATTACCCGGGGCATCCGCTGCTGAAAACGCTTTGCCAGCATGATTATTCCAGCATCGCAGGCCTGATACTGGCAGAACGGGAAAATGCCTTGTTGCCTCCCTTGGCTTACCAGATATTGCTGCGGGCCGAGGCCAATGACAAACAATCCGTAGGCAAATTCCTGGACCATGCCAGAGAGGCGTTGCCAAAAACGGCTACAAGAGTCGAGGCGTTCGGGCCGTTTCCATCACCCATTGAATTAAAAGCAGGCCGTTACCGTATGCAATTATTGTTACAATCCGGCACACGCAAGTCATTGCGTGAATGTATTGATAGCTGGGTGCAGTCACTGGAAAAACTGCCTGGCAGCAGGAAAGTGCGCTGGTCACTGGACGTCGATCCACAGGATATGCTCTAGGCGCCGGTTGAAATGAATTTTCCATGCTTTCCCGAAGTCAAAAACGGTAATCGATAATTATTAAGGGAGTGAGTCATGTTGTTTAACTGCCAAAAAGCACTGGCTGCGATTTTCGTTACTACCCTGTTGTTTCCGGGGCCGGCATATACAGCGGAGGTCAATATCACGAGAGACCTGGAATCTGTAGAAGTACTGCACAAGGGTAGAATTATCACGATATCCCGCAACCAGGACGCGGAAAATACAGTCAACCCGAGGTATGCAAAGACATCAAGGAAGTGCCCGCCATTCTGTATCCAGCCCATACAAGTCGCACCCGGCGTGGAAACTGTTGGTGAACTGGAATTACTCGACTACCTGGAAAAAATCCGCAATGGTGATGACAGCATCATGGTGATCGATTCGCGTACACCGGACTGGGTTGCAAACGGCACAATTCCCGGCTCGGTTAATATACCCTGGACGAAGTTGAAACCCGAAGCCGGAGCAGATCCTTTTGCCATTAGTGACATCCTCAAGGAACAGTTTAATGTCCTGATCCGTGAAGGCCTGTGGGATTTTTCAAAAGCCAAAACCCTGGTGCTGTTTTGTAACGGCATGTGGTGCGGACAATCACCATCGAACATTCATTCGCTTCTGGATTACGGTTATCCCGCCCGGAAACTCAAATGGTACCGGGGCGGAATGCAGGATTGGGAGACACTCGGCCTGACAGTGGTGAAATGATTCCTGCCAACAGTCGCCGGTCACTTCATTATCCGGCTGTCAAACTGCGCTTCTTCTACTGGATGCCCTGTCAGGCTACAATGTGCGACTTTTTGAGGGCCACTCCTTGAAACAATCTCTGGAAAAATTAATCAACCGGTCCCTGGCAGCGTTACAGGAGGACGAGGCACAGGTGTTACCAGCGGATATAGTTTTCACTGTAGAAAAAACCAGGGATAAACGTCATGGTGACTACGCCAGCAACGTTGCCATGGTGCTGGCAGGCCGGCTCAAATGTAATCCACGTGAACTGGCAGAAAAAATTGTTTCTGTCCTGCCTGACTCCGAACTGGTCGCGAAAACCGATATTGCCGGTCCCGGTTTTATCAATTTTACCCTGACACGCGGCGCACATCTGCAGGTGATCCCGGATATATTAAACCAGGCGGAGGCTTATGGAAGCAGTGATACTGGCCAGGGCAAGCGTGTTCTGCTGGAATTTGTATCAGCCAATCCAACCGGTCCGTTGCACATTGGTCATGGACGTGGTGCCGCTTATGGTGCTGCCATTACAAACCTTTTGCAGGCAACGGGCTATAACGTCACGCGGGAATATTACGTTAACGATGCCGGTCGGCAAATGGATATTCTGGCCGCCAGTGTCTATCTGCGTTATTTGCAAGTATGCGGTTCTGGAATAAAGCTGCCTGCCAAAGCCTACCAGGGTGACTATGTTAAAGTGATCGCGGAACGCATTCACCGGGAAAGATCAACGGCATTATTAAAAGATAACGCACCTATACAATCCGCCATTACCAGTACCGCTGATGAAGAGGAACAGCTTGATAATATGATCACTTCCATCAAGCAGGCACTGGGTGATAACGATTACGATTATCTTTTCGGGCAGGGTCTGCAGGAAATCCTGTCCGATATTGAAGATGATCTAAAATCTTTTGGTATTGAATTTGACGACTGGTTTTCCGAAAAACGGTTACTGGCATCCGGCAAGGTCAAACGATGTATTGATCGGCTGGAAGAGACGGAGTTTCTGTATAAACAGGAAGGCGCAACGTGGTTCCGGTCTACGGCGTTTGGCGACGAGAAAGATCGTGTTGTTATCCGGGATAACGGCCAGCTCACCTATTTTGCCTCCGATATCGCCTATCACATGGATAAATTCGAACGTGGCTATGATGCAGTGATCGATATCTGGGGGGCCGATCATCACGGTTATATCGCCAGGGTCAGGGCAGCACTCACTGCGCTCGGCATCGATAACAGGGATTTGACTGTCCTGCTGGTCCAGTTTGCTTCCCTGTATCGTGGCAACGAGAAAGTGCAGATGTCTACCCGTTCAGGACAATTCGTCACCCTGCGCGAACTGCGGGATGAGGTTGGTAAAGACGCCACCCGGTTTTTTTACGTCATGCGTAAAAGTGAACAACACCTGGATTTCGACATGGAACTGGCCAAATCCCGCTCACAGGATAACCCGGTCTATTATATCCAGTATGCGCATGCACGCATTTGCAGCGTATTTCGCCAATGCCACGAAAAAAACATGACTTTCACTGATACCAGGGAAATTGAAAAATTAACTTGCCTGGAAGAACAGCATGAAGAAGCCCTGTTGACCAGGCTGACTGCTTATCCGGAATTGATAGCTACTTCTGCCAGCAGCCATGAACCCCATCAACTCTGTTATTATTTACGTGATCTGGCCAATGATTTTCATACCTACTACAACGCCTGCCAGATACTCGTTGAAGATGAACCACTGCGGAACGCGCGTTTGTCACTGCTTGCCGCAATCAGGCAAGTAATACAAAACGGACTAACGCTGCTTGGCGTATCCGCACCCGAGGCTATGTAATGACCCGAGATTACAAGAAAAACATAAACCGGAAAAAATCCGATACGCCATCAGTGTTACAGTCTGTAATGCCGTTCATAACCGGTCTCGTGATAGGGCTGTTTGTTGCCTTTATTGTATACCTGAAGGAACACCAGTCACCCCAACAGGTTGCCGGAGAGCCCGAGATGCTGGTTGATAACAAGACAGAAAAAACGGCAGTGGCCGTGAGTGAAAGTGATGAAAAAGCCGGCTTACCCGAACCGCAATTCGATTTCTACCAGATACTGCCCAACATGGAAGTGAATGTATCGGAATGGGAAGCTGATGCCAAAAAACCTGCTGAACCCCTGACAGAAAAAGATGGCGTATATATTCTCCAGGTAGGCTCCTTTGAGCAGTACGAAGCTGCCGACGAGGTCAAGGCAAACCTTGCGCTGCTGGGTATCAATGCCGACATTCAAAGAGTGGTTATCAACGGCAAGGACGTCCGCCACCGTGTCCGTGTGGGGCCCTACAAGAACCTCGAGAAATTGCAGCAGGCCCGGGATCGCTTACTGGCCAATGGCATGGACTATATGCTCCTGAAACTCAAGGTTGATGATATCTGAGAGGAAATTACTGGCTACGAAACAGGGAAAATGCTACTTGCCTGTCAAAGACAGGCCGGATTAACCTGACAATTAAAAGGCTTTGCGGGTGTAGTTCAATGGGTGAGATGAAACCGTTTGTCCAGTGGACAAACGCAGTTCATCGAACGCCCTGGACAGGAAGTCCAGGGCCGGGTCACCTGGCGAGGCAGGGATTGCCGAGCTTAGTGACCATGGTTGGTATGGCATTATGGCCAGGCAACGGTTTTTACTGGCGGGTGTAGTTCAATGGCAGAACTGCAGCTTCCCAAGCTGCTAACGTGGGTTCGATTCCCATCACCCGCTCCATTTCCATTACTACCAAACTACTGCAACCAACAGGATTCCGGGGACCTGCCATGAATCGAACCCTCATTGTACGATGACGTGGGCTGTCAGCGTCCTTCCCTGGACGCTGCCCTGCGGGCATGCTTCGCATGACCAATTTTGTTCCCGACAAAATTGTCAATTCCCATCACCCCTTCCTGTCATTCTTTGGTGCCTCATTAATATAGTGTAGACTTGCCGGGTGGACGTGAGGGACAGGATTTACTGTATATAATAATACTTTTGTATATATAAAAGTCAGACATATCAATAAATTAAAGTTGACTTTATATTTGACGTAAAGCTAACCTTGATCGGTAAAAAGATAGGCTGAGGCACCATGGGAAACGAATGGCCCACAGTGGTCGTGGTCGATAACAGTCCGGCTATAAAAAAACTCTTCGAGCGCAGCACAAGGAACCTGGGCATAGAACTCAGGATTTTTGAATCTGCCGATTCCTCATGGGATTTTCTCAAAGAGAACCAGCCTGATTTGCTGATATTAAGCATAATACTGCCGGACAAGAACGGGTTTACCCTTCTGAAAGACCTGAGAAAACTTCCTTTACATCACAATACTTCTGTTATTATGGTAAGCTCAAAGGACTATGCGCAGGACAGGCTGGAGGCGAATGAACTTGGGGTCATGGAGTTTATTCCCAAGCCGATGCCGATGCAGACGATAACGGATGTCGTCGTAAAATATACAGACGCGAAATCAATAACAGAATAACCAGAAATGAGTGACGCCTACCTACGATTCTGGGGCGTGCGTGGATCGTATGCCGCACCATTCGCCTCACACCTGAAAGTCGGGGGCAACACCTCATGCGTCGAGATCCGTGACGGAAACCATATCCTGATTTGTGACGCCGGCACCGGTATCATTCCGTTCGGGAACCAGTTAATTAAGCAGGACTCCATACGCGAATTGCTGATAATCCTCACGCATTATCACTGGGACCATGTCTGTGGCCTGCCTTTTTTTGTACCGGCTTTTATACCGGACTGGAAGATCCGGTTTTTCGGTCCCGGCGATGATAAAAATGAAGTGGAAAAACACGTTTCAGCACAGATGCGTGCACCCTATTTCCCGGTAGGCACAGAATCCTGGCTGGCAGACGTTGATTACCTGCCACCCGAAAAAGACGGCTTCCAGCACGGACCTGTCAGCATTGAGTACAGTAATGTTCACCATCCAGGAACAACCTATGGTTACCGGATAAAAATCAGGGACAAGACTGTAATTTATATTTCTGACAATGAATGTAAATTCATTGAAAAATCAGTCAGCCAGCGCAAGTCCGAGCTGAATGAAGAGGAACAGACCATCTATGATGATATGGTGCGCGAAGAACATGCGTCAGAACTCGATTTGATCAAGGATGCCGATATCCTGATTCACGATGCCCAGTATACACCGGATGACTACAAGAAGAAGAAGGGCTGGGGACATTCCTGTTACATCGACACTATCAACATGGCAATAGACGCCGGTGTCAGGGAACTGTATCTCTATCATCATGATCCGAATTATGATGATAACGCTATCAACATCATTCACCAGAAATCCGAAAAAATTATCAAGGACCGCAATTCTGACATGCAATGTTACATTGCCCGTGAAGGCATGCGCATTGACCTCTAGCTGACGTTCCCGCAACACTGGTTATGCAACTCATTGTCAATGGTGAAAATCGCCGTTTTGATAAAGTCACTACCGTACAGGACCTGGTCGAGGTACTTGAACTGGAAGGCCGGCTTGCCGTCGAAGTAAACCAGGACATCATTCCCCGCAGCCGCTACCGGACACATACTCTGCAAGCGGGTGACAGGATAGAGATTGTTCGCGCCATAGGCGGCGGCTAGAATTCATTCATCAAAAAAACCACCCGGACATGATATATGACTGACTCGCTGACAATTGGAAAGCGTACCTATACGTCACGCCTGCTGGTAGGTACCGGAAAATACAGGGACCTGGATGAAACAGCACGCGCTATTGCAGCAAGCGGTGCAGAAATAATTACCGTGGCCATTCGGCGCACAAACATTGGCCAGGATAAGAATGCAGCCAATCTGCTGGATGTCATCAGCCCGGATAAATACACCATCCTGCCGAATACGGCCGGTTGTTACGATGCTGACTCTGCCATTCGTACCTGCCAGCTGGCACGGGAACTTCTGGATGGACAGCCCCTGGTTAAACTGGAAGTACTGGGTGACAAAAAAACCCTGTATCCGGACATCACGCAAACCCTTACCGCGGCAGAAAAGCTCATTGCTGATGACTTCCAGGTGATGGTTTATACCACGGATGACCCGGTCATGGCCCTGCGTTTCGAGGAAATGGGATGTATCGCTGTTATGCCCCTGGCAGCGCCTATCGGTTCCGGCCTGGGAATCCGCAACCCCTATAACATCCGCACGATTATTGAAAATGCCAAGGTTCCCATACTGGTGGATGCCGGCGTGGGTACAGCATCCGATGCCACCATTGCCATGGAACTGGGATGTGACGGAGTATTAATGAATACTGCCATCGCGGAAGCACAAAATCCTGTACTCATGGCATCCGCCATGAAAAAGGCCATCGAAGCCGGGCGTGAAGCATACCTGGCGGGACGCATGCCACGTCGTGCCTATGCCAGTGCCTCTTCACCGCTGGATGGTCGATTTTTCTAGGTTGACCCGTTAAATTCGGCAGTCATGGATAACGCTGCAGGTCACATTCGGAGTTTTGTTCTTCGCCAGGGTCGGATGACGCCAGGCCAGCGCATGGCCATGGCAAAACACTGGCCGGAATTTGGTATTGATTATCGGCATCGAACACTCGATCTCGACCAGTTGTTCGGCAGGCAGGCACCTAAAATTCTTGATATTGGTTCGGGAACCGGGGATTTTACGGTAGCGATGGCAATGGCTCATCCGGAAAATGATTACCTGGCAGTTGAAGTACATACACCCGGCATAGGCAGCCTGTTACGGAAAATTATTACCCACCGGTTACACAATATACGCATCTGCAATCATGACGTCATTGATGTTCTGCGCTGGCAGATCCCGCCCGGCAGCCTGGACAGTGTTTACCTGTTTTTCCCGGATTCCTGGCCGAAGAAGCGTCATCACAAACGCCGGCTGGTCAATACTGAATTCCTGCAGTTACTGGGACGTTGCATGCAACGGCATGCACGGCTTTTCATAGCTACTGACTGGGAAAACTATGCAGAACAAATTATTGATGTTTTCAGTCAATCACCGGATTTCGTAAATATTGCCGGTGAAATCAAGTATGCGCCAAGACCACACTGGCGCGAGTCCACCCGTTTTGAACAACGTGGGCGCAGGCTGGCACATGATGTATTTGATTTTGTATTCAGCTATCAACCATCAACGGCAGGATATCCCGAAAATCTTCAATCGCAGTAAATTCTTCGCTGTCCTTTTCCGGCTGACTGCTGTCCGGTCGGGCGATACTATAGAGGTGAGCGATACCGCAATCCCGTGCTGTACGAAGGACAGCCAGATTGTCGTCTATCAACAGGGTATGTGCAGGGTCGAATTTTATTATGTTTTGCAGGGAGGACCAGAACCGGAGCTCTTCCTTGGCAGCTCCAATACTGTGTGAATTGATGATTTGCTGAAAATACACATCGATACCGGTCTTCTGCATTTTCATATCAATCAGCGACGGGTGTGCATTGGTAACCATAACCGGCTTTTTTTCCATTTTTACCAGCGCCTCAAGTAAGTGTAATGCAGACGGCCGTAGTTTAATCAGGTGTTCGACACCGGCTTTTAATTCCATGACATCCAGCTGCAAATTGCTTGACCAGAAATCAAGACAATACCAGTTCAGCGTGCCTTCCCTGCTTTTAAATTCCGGCAACAGTTTCTCTTTGGCCGCAACTTCATCAAAGCCATTATGTTTCCCCCATTGCACGGGCAGGTATTCCTGCCAGAAGTAATTGTCAAAATACAAATCCAGCAGGGTTCCGTCCATGTCCAGCAGCACTGTATTAATCCGGTTCCAGTCAATCATGAGTCTATTATATCAAGACTCGACAAGGTTAGATTGCTGTGTATAAATAGAATAGAATCAAACGATGAAAAATACCGATGAAATCAAACACCTGCTTGAGGATATCAAGGGAATTGCTACTTCCGCAGCCACGTCAATACTGGATGTATATAACACGGATTTTGATATTGAACGCAAGGACGATAAATCACCTCTGACACTGGCCGATCTTGCTTCACACCGGCTGATATGCGAGAGACTGCATAAACTGACTCCTGACATTCCCGTCCTGTCTGAAGAATCTGCCACTACAGAATTCAGCGTGCGCAGACAATGGAACCGATTCTGGCTGGTTGATCCACTGGACGGTACGCGTGAATTTATCAAGCGTAATGGTGAATTTACGGTGAATATTGCTCTGATAGAAAACCATGAACCGGTACTGGGAGTCATCCAGGTTCCAGTATCGGGGATTTGCTACTATGCGGCCAGAGGCCAGGGAGCTTACAAACAGGCTGGACAGGAAACACCATCACGTATAAGGACGCGAAACACCAACAGCCATTCACTGGCCATAGCCGGCAGCCGTTCGCACGGTAGTGAAAAACAGCGGGCATTTATTGAAAAACTGGGAAATGTGGAGATATATGCAATTGGGAGCTCTCTGAAATTTTGTCTGGTGGCAGAAGGCAGGGTAGATATCTATCCACGCTTTGGGCCGACATCAGAATGGGACACGGCGGCTGCCCAATGTATTGTCGAGGAGGCCGGCGGTATCGTCACGGATGAAACGTTGAACCCGCTGCGTTACAACACCAGGGAATCCCTGTTAAATCCGCATTTCCTGGTTATTGCTGATCCGTCTTTCGACTGGTTGAGTATCATTCAGGAACTTGAGGTGGAATAATACAGAAACTCTCAATATTCCCTGCACGCTACCCCGGGGAAGTATAGCAGGTGATTAACTGGAACAG
>Ga0102950_1000536_pt1 | contig 10913 bp, 9 predicted proteins | sample SalPon2A_B_D2_MG_FD_78505 | JGI IMG/M metagenome (GOLD analysis project Ga0102950, IMG submission 78505) | Soil microbial communities from South San Francisco under conditions of wetland restoration - Salt Pond MetaG R2A_B_D2_MG | ecosystem: Environmental > Terrestrial > Soil > Wetlands | place...
ACACAGCCCGGGAACAGGAGCAACGCCAGACCCGCGACGACGCCAGCCGTTCGCTGGCGGCGTCCTCCCTGCGAACCCGTATTTTTCATGCGACCATGATCAATGCGAAAGCCCCGGTGGACCGAATGGCCCGCGATCCGCGGCACAATGGCAAGACGCGGACCGTCGCGATAACGTTGAGATGATGAGAGAATTTACGATTGATGCAAACGGTTCCCGCGTGTCCGCCATCCTGGAACGCCCGGCGGGCGCGGCCTGGCTGCTGGTGCTGGCCCACGGCGCCGGCGCCGGCATGCGCCACCCGTTCATGGAGGCCGTCGCCGCGGTGCTCGCCACGCGCGCCATCGCGACACTCCGCTACCAGTTCCCGTACATGGAGGCGGGCGGGCGGCGACCGGACCGGCCGGCCGTGGCTCAGGCCACCGTGCGCGCCGCGGTGCAGGCCGCCGCCGCGGGGGTGCCGGACCTGCCGTTGCTCGCGGGCGGCAAGTCGTTCGGCGGGCGCATGACGTCGCAAGCCGCGGCGGCCGAGCCGCTCCCGGGCGTCCGCGGCATCGTGTTCTTCGGCTTCCCGCTGCACCCCGCCCGACGCCCGTCGGACGAGCGTGCCGCACACCTGCACGACGTTTCCGTCCCCACGCTCTTCCTCCAGGGCACCCGCGACGCGCTGGCTGACCTCGACCTGCTGCGGCCGGTGGTGGCCGCCACGTCCGCCACGCTGCACGTGCTGGACGGCGCCGACCACTCGTTCCACGTGCTCAAGCGCTCCGGCCGCACCGACGCCGGCATCCTGGACGAGCTGGCGGACACGGTCGCCGCGTGGGCGTCGCGGTTGTGAGGCCGATGCGCCGCGCGGTCAACGCCGAGGCCGGACCGACCGACAAACAAGGGGAAGGACTCCACGGGGACGGCTACGAAGGAACGGGTACACCGGAGCGGGAGCGTACCATGAGGCGCAATCTGGAGGTTCACGCCGGACCCGGCGCACGGGGCCGGCCGGCAAACGGCACCGTGGCGCGCCGGCTGCTCCCCGTGGCCGGCCTGCTCCTGCTGGCAGGCTGTGGCGGTCGGGCGGCTCCCGCGTTCGTGGTGCGTGACAGTGCGGGCGTCGGCATCGCGGAGAGCCGGGCGCCGGCGTGGCCCGCGGGCGGCGGCTGGACGCTGGCTCCGGACCCGGCGGTGCGCATCGGTTCGCTGGACGGCCCGCCGGAGCTCCAGTTCGACGGGGTAGTGGACGCGCTGCGGTTGCCGGACGGGCGCATCGTGGTGGCGGACGGCGGTTCGGGCGAGGTGCGGTTCTACGGGTCGGATGGCGCGTTCCTCCGGCGTGCAGGCGGCACGGGGGAGGGCCCGGGCGAGTTCCGGATGATCAGCGGCATGGGGCGAGTGGGTGGCGACAGTGTGTGGGTCTACGACTACTCGCTACGCCGGTTCACCATGCTGCCGACGGACGGTGGTGCACCGCGCGTGGTCTCCGTGGGCGCGGACCTGCCGACGCTGGTGGCGGTGGGGCGGACGTCCGATGGCGGATGGGTGATGGCAGAGGCCTGGGCGGCACGCCGGCTGGCGGGCGGTGGAGGTGCGAGCGGACCCGGCGGCGCGGCGCAAGCGCCGCGGACAGGGCTGCGGCGCGACCCGGTGGCGTACGTGCGCATCGGGCCGGACGGCATGCTGCGCGACACCCTGGGCCTGTTCCCCGGGCGCGAGCTGGAGCTGCGCATCGACGCGGAAGCGGGGCGCATGATGATGATCAACGTGCCGTTCGCGCACCTCAGCAGCCACGCCATGCGGGCCGGGCGTCTGTTCATCGGGGACGAGACCACGTTCGATGTGGGGGAGTATCGGCCGGACGGCACCCCGGTGCGGCGGCTTCGCATTCCGGGCCTGGACCTGACGCTCACGGACGACGACGTCCAGGCCGCGCTCCAGCAGGTGTTGGCCGGCCTTCCGGAGTCCGCGCGCCCGGGCATCCGGGCGCTGTGGCGGTCCTACGACATGCCGCCCACGCGGCCCGCCTACTCGCGGTTGGTGGTGGACGCCGCGGGCGACCTGTGGGTGGGCGAGTACGCGCACCGGCCGGCCACGGCGCGCCACTGGCGGGTGTTCGACCCGGAAGGCCGCTGGCTCGGGGTCGTGACCGTGCCACCGGACTTCCGCATCACCTGCATCGACGAAGCCGGCGTGCTCGGTGTCGCGCGTGATTCGCTGGACGTCGAGCGGGTCAGTCTCTTTCCGCTGGACCAGGGCGGGTGAGGTGGCTCCAGCGCCATGCCCACAGGTGGGCCAGTTCGGCATCGCCGTAGCGTTCGATGCGCGAATGGCGTGGTGGGGCCTCCAGGAGGTGCGTGCCGCTCCAGCCCGTGCCCACGAGGTGCCGCTCGTGGATGGTGAACCGAACCTGTTCCTCGCCGATGGGCAGGATGCGCTGGACCATGGCCCCTTCCCCTCCCGTGAAGCTGGATGTGACCCTTTCATATTATTAATTGCTTGACGGCGGCAAAACTTCACAAACCGTGGCGGCCGGGACCGGTCCGGACGCCGCGCATCGGCCTGCCGGCACGGCGCCGGGCATTGACACGCAAAGGCGTACCGCCGTACTGGTACCGCTGTCGAAGGGGGGACCATCGTGTGCAGCGGGGGTCCGATGCAGAAAGGTTCGGGTTCCGACAGCGGCGACGGCCGGAGTGACGGCCTGGCGCTGCGTGCGTCCGGCGCGCGCTCGGGCGTTCCGCCCATTGCGCTGCTGCTTTCGCTTCTCTGCCTCTCCGTTCCGGTCGTAGCGTCCTCGCTCTTTCCCACGTGGACGTTCGAGGACGAGGGCATCCTGGTCTGGATCCTGGCTCTCATGCCGGCCTTCCTGCTGTCCTACTACCACGGCTGGCGGGGCGCCTCGGTGGCGCTGGCGGGGTCGATGGCGGCGTTCTCCATCGCCCAGGTGTTGGCGCTGCTGACCGGCGTGGGCATGCCACCGGCGGGCGTCATGATCGGTTCCATCATGGTGCTGGTCACCGTTTCGCTGGGCACCGGCTGGCTGTCCGCGCGACTGCGCAGCTCGCTGGACCAGGCCCAGGAGCTGGCGCTCACCGACGCGCTCACGGAACTGGCCAACCGTCGTCATGCCATGCTGCACCTGCGGCGCGCGTTCGCGGCGGCGCAGCGCGGCGAGGATCTTTCGGTGGTGATCTTTGACCTGGACCGGTTCAAGCAGGTGAACGACCGCCACGGGCATCACGCGGGGGACGACGTGCTGCGGGAGTTCGGCCGCGTGCTGCGCGCCAACACCCGGGAGATGAACCTCGCCGGCCGGTTCGGCGGCGAGGAGTTCATCGCGATCCTGGACGGCGTGGCGCAGGACGGGGCGGTGGTGTTCGCCGAGCGGGTGCGGCAGCAGCTTGCGACGTTCCGGTTCGACTGGGGGCGCGTGACGGCCAGCGCCGGGATCTGCGAGTACGAGGCGGGCATGGCGTCGCCGGACGTGCTGGTGGCCGCGGCCGACCAGGCGCTGTACCGCGCCAAGAAGGCGGGTCGCGACCGCGTGGCCGTGCTGGGTGCCCAGGGGCGGGGCCGGGTCCAGCCGCTGCCGCAGCCCGCCGCCGCGGACGGCCGCACGGGGGCCGGGGAAACGGTGCTCGTGGTGGACGATGATCCGGCGGTGGTGCGCGTCATGGGCCGGGCCCTCAAGCGGGCGGGTTACCACCCGCTGGAGTCGTCCGACGCGCAGGAGGCACTGGCCATCGCCCGCGGGCTGGACGAGCCGATCGGCCTGGTGGTGGCCGATATCGTCATGCCGAAGATGAGCGGGTTCCGGCTGGTGGAGATGCTGGCGGAGACGCAGCCGTTCGTGCGTGCGCTCTACATTTCGGGCTATGGCCGGGAGGACGTGGAGTGGTCCGGCACGCCGGGCGCGGTGAAGGCATTTCTGCCGAAGCCCATCCCCATCGACCGCCTCACCGACACCGTGCGCCAGTTGCTGGATACGCCCGTGCCGGAGGACGCCGTGCTGGATCCGGGCGTCATCCTGGTGGAATCGACGCTGCGCTCACGCGAGGAGCTGCTGGCATCGCGCGTCGCGGCCAAGTCCGCCGAGCTGGAGGAAGCGTACAACGACGTGGTCATGCGCCTGGCGCGCGCCGCCGAGTACCGTGACGACATGACAGGCCGGCACGCCGAGCGGGTGGGGCGGCTGGCGGGCCTGCTGGCCCGCGAACTCGGCCTCGACGCCGACACGGCCGACCTGGTCGAGACGGCCGCGCCGCTGCACGACGTGGGCAAGATCGCCGTGCCCGACTCGCTGCTGCAGAAGCCCGGCGACCTCACGGACGCGGAGCGCGAGGTGATGCGCAACCACTGTCTGGTGGGCGCGCGCCTGCTGTCCGACGGGCGCCATCCCTTGCTGCAGGAGGCGCAACGGATCGCGCTCAGCCACCACGAGTGGTGGGACGGCCACGGCTACCCGCAGGGGCTGTCAGGCCGGGACATCCCGCTGTCCGCGCGCATCACCGCCGTGGCCGACGCGTACGACAGCATGACCCAGATGCGCGCCTACGGCGGCGTCCGCGACCGCGAGTCCGCCCTGGCCGCCCTGGCCGAAGCGCGCGGCAGCCAGTTCGATCCGGACGTCGTCGATGCCCTGCTGCGCGTCGCGCGCGCCGGGCAGCTGGACGCACTGGACCGGCTCGAGATGGTGGGCACCCGGGCGGCAACGAACGCGCCGGCAACGGACAGGCCCGCACGCGGCCAGGGCTGATGGCCGGGCTACCCGGCGAACCGCAGCGCGAACTCGCGCGCGAGTCTGGGGCCCGCCGCGCCGTCCTCGTGCTTGAAGAACACGAACACCTCCGCCCAGTCCTGGCCACCGATCCGCTCCGCCCAGCCGTCCAGCTCGCCCGGCTCGTACACCTGCTTGCGCAACCGCAGGTAGCCCCAGGGCGCCGTGGCCACGACGGGCGTGGTCGCCTCGTCCGTCTGCGCGATGCACAGCGCCGCGCCGTGCTCGCGCAGCGCGTCGAACACCTCGTCGTCGAGCCACGACGCGTGCCGGAACTCGAACGCGGCGCGCGCCTCCCCCGGCAGTAGCTCCAGGAAGGCGCGCAGGCGCGGTAGGTCCTTCTTCAGGTTGGGCGGCAGTTGGAACAGCACGGCGCCCAGATGGGGCCCCAGCGCGGCGGCCTGCGACAGGAAGTACGCCACGTCCTCGCCCACGTCCTTCTCCGGCTTCAGCCGCTTGAAGTGCGTGATCCGGCGCGACGCTTTCAGCACGAAACGGAACGCGTCGGGCGTCTGCGCGTCCCAGCCTTCCAGCACGCTCGCCCTGGGCATGCGGTAGAAGGTGCTGTTGATCTCACAGGCCCCGAGCTGGCCGGCGTAGTACGCCAGCATGTCGCCCGCGGCGATGGCCTCCGGGTAGAAGCTGCCCTTCCACTCCTTGTACGAGAAGCCGCTGGTGCCCGTGCGTACGATGGCGCCCGCGCTCACGGCCAGCGCCCCCGCCAGTCGGCCCGCGGCTCCTTCAGCGTGCCCTTCACGTAGTGGTCGTACCAATCCAGGTAGCGCTGGAGCCGGTCCTTCTGGTAGCTGGGCAGCGCGATGCCGTGGTGCTGCCCCGGGTACACGACGAGGCGCGTCGGCACCGCGCCGATGCGTCGCAGCGCCTCGTAGAGCTGCTCCGAGTTCTGGATGGGCACGTTCCAGTCGACGTCGCCGCCCATGATGAGCGTGGGCGTGCGGATCTTCTCCACCTGGTTGAACGGCGACAGCCGCTCCCAGACCTTGCGCGCCTCCGGCTTCCAGGGCAGGCCCAGCTCCGCCTCCCACTCGTGCTGGTACTGGTCGTGGCCGTAGTTGGCGACGTACAGCACCTCGCTGGCCCCGGTGATGGCGCCCTTGAACCGGTCGGTGTTCACCAGCACGTGGTCGGTCAGGATGCCGCCGTACGACCAGCCGCCCACGCCCAGCCGGTCCGGGTCCGCCACGCCCAGCTCGATGGCGCGGTCCACGCCCGCCACCACATCGTCGTAATCCTTGTTGCCCCAGTCCGCGAAGATGGCCTTGCAGTAGTCCTGCCCCCGGCCCGTGGATCCACGCGGGTTCATCATGACCACCGCGTAGCCGTTGGCCGCGAACAACTGCGCGTCGAACATGAAGCCCCAGTCGAACTGCGCCGTGGGCCCCCCGTGGATACGCAGCAGCGTGGGCAGCCGCCCGCTGGCGTAGCCCGGCGGCGTGAACAGGAACCCGTGCACCTCCGTGCCGTCCGCCGAGCGGGCGGTGATGAAACGCGGCGTGCTCAGAGCGAGCGTGTTCAGGACCGAGTCGTTGGTGAAGGTGAGCTGGCGGAGTCCCGATCGACGGTCGGTGGCAACGCCCACCGCCGCCCCGCCCCCATCCAGCGCGAACACCTCCGCCGGCAGGGTAGGGGTGGAGACCAGCGCGGCGACGAACCCTTTCGGCCCCACGTCGTACGCGTTCACGCTGACGTGGCCGTCGATGGCCCGGTCCACCGCGCCGGTGCGCGGGTCGATGCGCGCCAGGACGTTGGCGCCGTCGTCTTCCAGCAGGCCCCAGATGCGGCGGCCGTCGGCGGTGAAGCGCAGGCCGTAGACGTTGCGGTCCAGTGCCGTGAGCACACGGGGCTGGCCGCCGTCGGCGGGGATGGTTGCGACGTACGCGGTGGCGTACCAGAAGAGCTTCGGATCGAGCTGCGTGGTGTACGCGATGGTCCGGCCGTCGGGGCTCCAGGCGGGTTGGTCGTCGCTGCCCGGGTTGGTGGTCACGCGGTGCAGGGAGGGCTGGGCCGCCGTGTCCGCCAGACTCACCGTCCAGATGTCCGTGTTGTCGTTGGCGTCCGGATCCGCGGTGCGGTTGCTCACGAACGCGATCCGGCTTCCTTCCGGGCTCCACGCGGGCGCCGCGTCGTCGTAGTCCCCGAACGTGAGTTGCCGCAAATCGTGGCTCGTCACGTCGAACACGTACAGGTGCTCGCGCCGGTGGTCCAGGTAGCCGGCGTAGTCCCGCTTGAACTGCAGCCGGTCGATGACGTAGGGCCGCTGCGTCTTCGGCGTCTCGGCCGCCGTGTCCGCCGGGCTCGGGTCCTGGATGGTCAGCAGCAGCCGCGTGCCGTCCGGCGACCAGTCGTACCGGTCCACGCCCTGCTTCACGTCCGTCAGCTGCTGCGCCTCGCCGCCCCGCCGGTCCAGGACCCACACCTGTGTCTTCGCATCCGCGCCCCGCGACGCCAGGAACGACAGGTAGCGGCCGTCGGGGCTCCAGCGCGGACGGCTCGCCGACTGGCCCTCCAGGGTCATGGGGATCGCCTTGCCGCCGCCGGCGGCCACCATCCAGATGCGCGTGCTGGACTTCTCGTCCTTCAGGCTGGTGCGTCCCACGGTGTACGCGACCCACTGCCCGTCGGGGCTGATGTGCGGGTCGCCGACGCGTGCGAGGGCGAACATGTCGTCGACGGTGACGGGGCGCGGCTTCGCGGCGGCCTGCTGGCCGGCGGCGGGAAGCACGGCGCCCGCCAGGGCGATCATCAGGGCGGCCAGGGCGCGTGCGGCCCGGCCACGCGGCGGCGTGGACGCGAGGGGGCGCATCGAACGATCTCCGGTTTCAGGAAAAGAACGAGCCCCGGATCCGCGGCCGGGGCTCTTATGAATGCGTGCTCGCGGCCACGGCCGCAACGCGCTCAGTGCTTCGTGGTGACCGCGATGACGCCGTACCCGTGGCCGGTGCCGTACTTGGTGGTGGCGTCGCGGGCGTTGAGCCGGTCGATCTGCTGGACCTGGTCGGACGGGATGGATTTCAGCTCGTCGACACCGCCCACGCGCACGCCGTCCACGTAAACCAGGATGCCCGCCGATGGGTCCACGGGATCGCGAATCGACTGTACGCCGCGCCGGTAGAGGAACTGGGGCCGCAACAGCCGCACCACGTCGTACGCGGTCGACGACGCCGGCACCGTCTGGATCTCGTCCTGCGTGATGACGTTCGGGTCGGCCGGCCGGCCCGCGCGCGTCGTGGCGCACCCGCCCACGAGCCCGGCCAGCAGCAGAATCACCGGCCACCCCGCCTTCCAACCCTTCATTGCCACCTCCGCTCAGTGTGTCGTCACCTCGATGACACCCTGACTCATGCCCGTGCCGTACTTCGTCGTGGCGTCACGCGCGTTGACGTAACGGATCTGCTTGACCTGCGAGATGTCGATCCGGCGCAGCTCCTCGATGCCGCCCTGCTGCATCCCATCCACGAACACCACCAGACCTTCCGACCCCGTGATGGTGCCCGGGCCGCGCAGTCGCAGGAACTGTGGCCGCAGCCGCTGCACGGCGTCGTACGCCGTGCTGAGCCCCGTGGCCTGCTGGATCTCCTCCTGCGTGATCACGTCACTCGAACGCTTGGGGCCGGAAGCGCCGTTCGCGCCTGCGCTCGCGCAGGATCCCACGAGTGCCACGGCCAGCAGCGGAACGATGAAACGAATTCGCATGGCAACCTTCCCTGTGGATCGAGTCACGGCACCTCCCCAATGGTAGCCCCACGCAGCCCCCGTTTCCAGCTTGGGGATCACGGGCCCCCGGCGCCCGCGCCGGGCACGAGGCTTGCACCGTGACGGTTACCCCATTCCGCTCCTTCGCCTATATTTGGCGGTGCCTCAGGTGCCTGAACCTATTCTTGGAACATGCCGCAAACGCCGAAACTGGTCCGGATACGCATCTATCCGGTGAAATCGCTGCAGGGCTTCGACCGCGATGTCTGGGAGCTCGACGAGTTCGGGCTCCGCTATGATCGCCGGTGGATGATCGTGGACCCCGATGGCCGCTTCATGACGCAGCGCAAACATCCGGGCATGGCGGAGATCTCCGTGGAGCTGCAGGCGGACAGCCTGATCCTGACCGCGCCCATGCGCTCGCCCGTCGAGGTGCCGCTGGATCCCGAGTCGGGGCCCACCGAGCCGGTCACCGTCTGGGGCGAAACCGTGGCCGCGCGCGCCGTGTCCGACGACGCCAACCGCTGGCTGGGCGAGGCGTTGCTGACGCCCTGCCGGTTGGTGTACATGCCGGACGAGTCCGTCCGGTCCGTGGCGCCCGGCTACGTCGATCATGAAGCGCGCCTCGCCTTCACGGACGGCTTCCCCCTGCTGCTGGCTTCGGAGGAGTCGCTGGCCGAGTTGAACCGGCGTCTGGACGAGCCCGTTACCATGCGCCGGTTCCGCCCCAACCTGGTGGTGCAGGGCGTGGGCGAGCCGCACGCCGAAGACACCTGGCGCCGGATCCGCGTCTCCGGCACGGTGATGCACGTCGTGAAACCGTGCTCGCGCTGCGCCGTGGTGGACACGGACCAGGAGACGGGGGACCGGGGCAAGGAACCGCTGCAGACCCTCGCCACGTACCGCACGGCCGACGGCGAGGTCTATTTCGGGCAGAACACCGTGCACGTCGGCACCGGCCGCATCCGCGTGGGCGACGATGTCGAGGTCCTGGAGACGGGCCAGCCCATGCCCACACTCGACGCCGAACAGCCGGCGGCGGCCGCGGCCCGGGACGTGGTGGCGGCGCTGCACGCCGATGGCGAGCCGGAGCCCGAGTTGCAGCCGGAGCTGGAGGTCCTGGCCGGGCCCGAGCCGGAGGATTCGGCCGAGCCGGAGCCCGGGTCCGACATGGTGTTCCCGTTCGAGATCGACCCCACGGAAACGCTGGCGGACCTGGCGGCCGAGGTGGAGAACGAGCGAGCGGCGGGCGCGTCCGCGCAAACGCCATCGGACGACGAAGCCGCCGCGGACCCCGTGCAGGAGACCGAAGAGGCGGCGGAGCAAGAACCGGGGGACGAGGAATCCGGGGACGATGAGCCCGGGGACGATGAGCCCGGGGACGAGGCGTCCGGGGAACCGTCGGCGCTGCGCAGGGCAGCGTCGCGGTGGCGGAAGCGGCGTCGGCGGAAATCCGGATCAGCGGAGGCGTTGGAAGACGTCCGGTACGTATTGGGCGAGCGTCCGGATCCGGACGCCATCGAAGCGCTCTACGATGCGGCCGGCCGGCCGGAAGCGGCCGGCGACCAGGATGCGGGGCGTTTCGAGCGGTCGTTCGGGGAGTCCAACGTGGTCGTGGCCGCCTGGCTGGATGACGACCTGGTGGGCGTGCTGCGGGCGTGGAGCGACGGTGCGCGCGACGGCTTCATCTCGGACCTCGTCGTGCACCCGGACCATGTGGGTGCGGGCATCGCGCTGGAGCTGGTGCGCCGTGCCATGGACGCGCACCCCGGCGTGCGCTGGGTGCTACGGGCATCGCCGACCTCGCCCTACCTGGGCAGCGCCCTCGGCTGGACGCACCTGGCGTCCGGCTGGTTCATCTCGCCCGGCTGACCGTCCGCGCTTACGGGTTCGCGGTGTAGGCCAGGGACACGATACGCCACTCGCCGCCGTGCTTCATCAGGGTGAACGCGTCGGTGCCCCGCCAGACGTGCGTGCCGTCCCGCCCCCTGACGTGCGCCTCGTAGTGCGCCCGCACCTGGGCGATGTTCCCCATGACCACGACATCCGCGTCCACCATGCGCTCCCGGAGCGTTCGGCTGCTGGCCTGTTCCGTGGCCTGCGCCACGAAGGCGGGCACGGACGTGGTCACCACGCGGGGCGCATGCTCATCCGCCGGCTGGTACACCGTCGTGAGCGTGGCGCCCGGCCAGAAGTGGCCGGTGAAGGCGGACCATGCGCGGCTGCTGAGATCGCTGTAGTAGCGGTCCAGCCGGGCCAGGACGGCGCGTCGGTCGACGGGCCCCTGGGCGGGCGGCGGTCCGGGATGCGCGGGCGCCTTCGCGACGCTCACGGTGTCCGGCACGGGCCAGGCCGGCACCAGGTCCACGTGCGCGTTGAGCCAGGCGGTCATGCCGGCATCCTGCTCGCCCACGCGCAGCGCCTCGATGGA
>Ga0102950_1000537_pt1 | contig 10906 bp, 25 predicted proteins | sample SalPon2A_B_D2_MG_FD_78505 | JGI IMG/M metagenome (GOLD analysis project Ga0102950, IMG submission 78505) | Soil microbial communities from South San Francisco under conditions of wetland restoration - Salt Pond MetaG R2A_B_D2_MG | ecosystem: Environmental > Terrestrial > Soil > Wetlands | place...
CCAAGTTACAACTTCTCTAGAAGAAAATAGAATCAATCCAGCAGTTACTTTGAATGTTGATAAAATTAGACTGTATGCTAGAGACAGACAGATCTCAGCGAACTGGACCATTAATATGGAACAGGACATGAGAGCTTTGTTTGATGTTTCTATGCAAGCAGAAATCGTAAATATTCTTGGACAACAAGTTGCCCTAGATATTGACCGAGAAATTATCAATGCACTTATTACTGCAAATAATAGATTGAATGCTAGCTCACATACTCAGTCCTTTAACAGAACTCCCCCAGGAACATATACTTGGGGAACTAAGTATTGGCATGAGAACATCGTTGTTCCATTGAACGAATTGTCAGGTCAGATCTACACAGATACAAACATTGAAGCGGGTAATACCATTTTGGCTAACCCACTAGATGCTGCTATCCTTGAAGATCTACAAACATTTAACTATACAGGAACAAGTTCAGTTGATGGTGACCTTGGTTACAGATCAGCTACTGTTGCTGGTGGTAAATGGAAGATCTTGACATCAGCTATCGTTACACAAGGAACAATGTTGATGGTCTACAAACCAGTAGAAGAGCTAAAAGCTATCTACTTCTATGCTCCATATGTTCCTGCGGTCCTTCACCCTTACCCACTTGGATATACTCCAAGCTTGACAATCTTGTCAAGATACGCAACAGCGTTGGTAAGAGCTGCTGGCATAGCAACTTTGACAATTGGTGCATAACAGAACGGATAATTCGGACGCCAAACCTTAGTAGACTGGTGCTCTATCCACAAGACCCAGAAGATAAGATCCTTCTGGGTCTTTTTTTCGTTGGTACAGAACAAAAAATAAAAGGAATTATAATGAACTGGTGGTTAGATCCTGAGAAAATAAGAAAAAGAAAAGAAAAATATGAGAAGAACTTTCTAAAAAAATATGGTGTTAAAAATCCACAACAGTTAGAAGAGATTAAAGAGAAGACAAACAATACTTTATTAAATCGTTATGGCTGTATAGGTTTCGATGGAAAACTTGGAGAAAAGTCTAAACAAACTATAAAGAAAAAATATGGCGAAATCAACATAATGAAAGTTGAAAAGTTTAAATTCAAAGCAGATAAAAACCCTCTTCGAAATCCAGAAGTAGCTAAAAAAGTTTCAGAAACAAAGAAAGGACAACCATCTCCTCACAAGGGAAAAACCTATGAAGAAATAATGGGCAAAGAAAAAGCAAAACAACGAAAAAAAGAACTTAAAAGATCTGGCGCTTTAGGTCAATCACTCACCCCAAGAATATCAGCTCCTCAACTTAAGTTATTTAAAATGGTTAAAGAAAAATATCCAACTGCAATTCTTGAATATCCCATCCTTGATTATTGTCTTGATATAGCAGTTCCTGAACTAAAGTTATGTTTTGAATATGATGGATCTTATTGGCATGATCCTGAGAAAGACAAAAAAAGAGATGAAGTTTTACAAGAAATGGGATGGAAGGTTATCCGTTATATAGATAACCTCCCACCGACCATTTGATTATATTGAAATAATTATATTTCTTTAAAAACAAAAAAAAGACCTAAGATATAAACTTAGGTCTTTCTAAACCACTTAATAAAATCATGTATTCTTTCATACTTCTCGGACAATTTTGCTTCCTGTATATAATTATTAATAATACTACATTGATTATATAGATGTATAAGCGAAGTATTTTTGTGTTTTGATGTACATATAACAGAACAAACACAATACTTGCATGGCAATAATTTTATATGTTTGTTTTTACAATTTTGTAATTCCACGATTAGTTCCTAACGAGTCGAAAAAAGTATAAAACTTTTCGCACCTGTCATCACATATTGTTTTAACTAAACAATTTCTACATATACATTTATTAGGTTTAATCCCTACTGAATCATAGCTATCTATAAATACACAAACAAGATAAGATTCAATATATCTTCTACATCCTTTGCAACTCATCTTCTCTCTTTCCTACCCATGATGGTATATCCCGTCTTTTTTCGCATCTAGTAGTGCAAGTTGTTCGTATGAGACATGTTCTACATGGACAAAGATGTTTCTTATGGTTATAATACTGATGAACAAAACATTGTAATTTCCCATTAACTATTCCTATGTTATACGACCAACATGGATTACAATTAGTTTTTTGCATATTGTTATAATCCTTTATAACTCATTTTTTTCCTTTTCAAGAATATGTATTTTATAACGAAATTTAATAAATTTATTACATCTTTTTTGACATATTGTTTTAACTATGCAAGTAGAGCATATACACTCTTTTATATAAGGAGCGAGCACATTAAAAACTAAAAAACTACATCCAATCGGGAGATTTTCATTTTTTCTTCTACATCCTTCACACCTTATACCCCTTAACAAATGATCCTCCTTTTTGATTAATATGATCCATCTAGTTTGTCATAAAAGTCACAAAAGTTTTTGCATCTTTCATTGCATATTATTTTGACTAAACAGTCTTGACATACACATTTAACTTGTTTGATATGTAACGTATTATAACTATTTATAAACATACAAGTGATATAAGTTCTAAGATATCTTCTACATCCCTCACAACTCATTATATTCCCTAAAATTTAGATCAGTCCACTTAAAATCTTCTCTAATAAATCCTGCTTTTTTAAGACCTTCTAAAATACAAAAGTCGGATTTATTTATATACTTCTTTAATAAATTACATTCAGAATATAAAGCATAAGAATGCACTACTGGTCTATCTTTAGTTTTAGAAATACATAGGGGTTTGATTAAACAATTTTTACATGGATTTTTTATCATGATTTTTACCAGCTCCCAAAAACATCATTTACTTTTGAAAAGAATTTACCATATTTTTTTGAACATTCATAGTTATAAAAGTTTCTTAGTATTGAACAATTGCTTACTAGTTTGTGCCATGAAGTATAACCCTTCATTTCTTTAACAATTATTTTACATTTAACTAACATAACACAAGTTTTACAAGGGATTTCATTTGTTAACATTACCAATCCTCAATTTTTTTGTCAAATGTTGTTTGTATATCTCTATAGTGATGGTGATTGTTTACATAATCATCAAATAATGTACATTTATTTTTTAAGTAAAACCACATGCCATAATAACTTTTATTTTTAGTTTGAGATTTACATGAAGCCAAAGTTATACAATTATTACAAGGAATTTCATTTGTCATTTTTATCCTTTATAGTTAATGTTATATTTTTAACCTGAGTAAAATTTTGTAGATTTCTACAAGACAACAAGCATGTGACTTTTATAAGACAATGTTTGCAAGGACAAAAATCTAAGTAATAACATTCATTTTTATTTGTAGAGCAAGTATTAAAAAACTTATAAAAATTATTATTTTTAAAATAGCAAAAATCTTCTGTACATTTTACTATTTTTTCTATACTCATACAAGTCGAAGTCCATGTAATAAATAAGGATGATATTTTTTATGTATTTCATAGTACCCTTTTATGAAGTTTATATTATGTTGACATGACTTACTACAAGTAGCTTTTATTAAACACTTTAAACATGGACACTCTTTTAAATAAAATTTTTCACCACTTAAAGTAATACAATTTTTAAGCCCATTATTTTTATAAACACAAGCTTTTTCATGACAATGCCGTCGGTGGTAAGTCCTTTTCTGCTTTTTTCTTTTTGGCATTTTCTAATTTTGCCTTTCGTTTCTTTTTAAGTTTATCAAGTTTTTCTTTACAACATGGTCTCTTTCGTTTCATTATAGTTTTCTCCCTATTTCTTCATGCAACAAATCCAATGAAAGTCTTTCTTTTATTTTGTTAAGAAATTCATCAAAATTTTTACAAAGGTGAGGATCTTTGCAAACTATGTTTACAATACATGTTTTACATGGACATTTTTTGATTTGCTCTTCTTCTAGTTTAAATGAACCAAAACATTTCTGATTATATAAATTTTTAAATACACAATGGTTTCTACAAATTGTTTTTCTATTCATCGTTTATGTAAGTTTTCTATTAATTGTTTTTTTACATCTTCATACTTCAAAGTAAAACGGGATGTACCTTCATTTTTAAAACGGGCTGTACCTTCTTTAATTTTATAGAAAAATAAAAATCTAGTTTTACAAATATCACTACAAGAAATTTTTAAGATACAATTAACACATGGACATATCTTGCTATATTCTTTAAGAGTACAAGAAACTGCATGGCAACATTTACAATTATCTTTTCCTAGCATTTCTTACCTCTTCTATTAACTCATATAAATAACAAAGAAATTCAGATTGATAAGATATCCTTTCAAGAATATCATTTGGCCAGCGTTTACCTCTAACTGTAAACCTATGTATAATTTCAAAACCAGTAATTTCTGGAGCTTCCAATGTTTCCATTTTTTCAACATCTATATTATATTTTTTAGATAACTTTGTTGCTACTTCAAATATAGGTAGAAGATACTTTTTATGAGGTTTTGCAAAAGAAATATATGGGGCATTGCTATAAGGCATTGATATATGCCCAAAACAACTAAATAAAGTTGAAATGCCATTTTTATTTAGAGCTACTATGGCGTGAGATAGACCTTCATCAATTTCAACTAAACATATAGTATTTGAACAATGTTTCGGACACATATAATTCTTGTATCGCTTTTTAAGTAAACTTTTATCAAATATTGTATAACATTCTAAACATACTAATGTTTCCAACTTTACCTCCTAAAGTAAGGAGACTACTCAAAATAAGTAGTCTCCCACAAGTTACTTTCTTGTTCTTTTAATTCCTTTGATAAATTTTTCTAAACCATACCATGGAATAAATTTATAGAGAATAGATTTTGAACATGTAGGTTCAATTTTTTTTGCTAATAATAAGAATATTGAATCAATAACAGTTAGTACAAGGTAAATTTCTAGTATAACTTTAAGCACCTACTCACCAACTGTAGTCGACTTCTCAAATGACCTCTTAAGTATTGAAACAGAATGTTCACCAACTTTTGGTTGAAATAATTTAAGACGTTTCCACAAAGTGCGACCTCTTGGCGGAATTTTAAATCCATCTTCCCATGAAGTATTCTTTATCCATGATGGAAAACGTTCTGGATTTTGATAGTGAGCATATTCAGATGCTCTAGTCATAAACCTAAGTTTTGGAACTACTGAATATGTATAATATTTTCTATCATTATATGCCTGAACCAAAGCTTCTTGAGTTAATGACAGCATTTCATAATCGCCAGTTATTTGGGTATCAGGAATATAAATCATACATTCAAATGCTGGAAACTTTTTTGTCTTACTTTTTCCATACTCATACTCGTAAGAACTTGGTCCATCTCCAGGAGGATATTTTATTCCAGCAGCAGTAAGTCTGTTCATCTCTGAATATAAAAACTTGGAATAATCTTCTAATCTTTCGATCAGCATTTTAGTAATAACATAATGGTGACCAAAGAAGGAAGTCCATCTGTTTGGATGAATAAAATTTTTAAATATAATGTGGTTACCGCTCCATAATTTATTTTCAGTTATGAAACGATTTTCTTTCATGGTTGGTACAAATTCAATTTTTGTCCAGCCGTCGTACCATTTTCCATATTTATCAGTTAAAGAAAATGTTCTAAAATCACCAACTTTATCTTCTCCAATAACATTTTGGTCAAATATATTGACATTAAAAGAGAAGAACTCTTTATTGGCACTAACACCAGTCAAAACACCATGTCTGTTATTTTTAGATGCTAGCATTTGATCTATTCTTTTTTTATTTCTGCTATGTGATTTATATGTTGGAATATTAATAACTGCTCCACGGCCAGCAAGTTCATAAAGAAAGCAAGCTAAATCTAAATCAGTTCCTTTAAATGTTCCATACATATCATAAGCAGAACTTGGTTTACGATTAAATAAATCATATCCCCACCAAGAAGTAACATCAGAAACAATTGGTTTAATGTTACTCGATCTATCAAGAATATTTTTAACTACGTTATTCTTGAGTAGACTTTTCAAAGATTCCGAAATAATTTTTGGTTGTGTCATCACTTCTCCTTTCCTTGTTTTAAAAGTTATCTAGTTAAATTATCTGCTTCAGAGTTAAACTCTCTCCGAACATGCTCAACAGTCCACTGATCAAATTTTGATAATAATTCTATACACTTGTCTCGAAGTGGAATTAACGTTGATTTTTTACATTTCCACTCTCCGTTAACTTGTTTAACAACAAGTTTTGAATCACCCCTTATAAATATCTTTGTTATTCCTTTACTCAAAGCTGACTGTAGTAATTCTATTAATGATAAATATTCAGCTTCATTATTAGTTCCATTTCCAAGCTCATTTGAATAACTAATAACTATTTGTCCATCGGATGAGTCTTGTAAGAAACCTCCAATTTTCATCTTACCTGGATTTGGAATTGCTGAGCCATCAAAATAACCAATAAATTGACCTCTATCTTTTACACACTCTATTCTTCCGCTAATTACTCCATGTGAAAATGCTGACGATGGTTCAGTTTTATCTCCATAAACTGAATTGTGGCTAGATTGTATTTCTGCATAAAGATATTGGTCTCTTGTCACTTCTTTATATTCATCTTCCCAACTGCCTTTTAGAAAATATTTCTTTATATTTTGACTACTCATTTTCTTTGAGTTCCAACTTTTGGCCAGTAAAGTACAGCAGTATTAGCAGGAATTTTTCTGGTATAACTTGTTGATTGAATAAAGATATCAAACTTACCATGATCGCCTGGTACTAATCTAACTGTATCCTGTGTATTGAGGCCAATCATATTTCGAGCGTCTTGTCCACAGTAAATTTTTCCAGATGTTTTTACACGAATTGCAATCATTTTATACGGTTGAACTTTTCTTTCTGTTTTAACAAGTTGATAAAATGCTGCACCTTTAATATAAGGGTGCCCAGCATCTTCAATACATTCTTTTATTTTACAATCATTTGATGGGTAAATAATAATAACTTGATTTGTAATATCAGATAAATCTTTTCGTGCTTTTCTTACTGTTATATCACTAAGATCAGCATAGAATGAATTTGTAGATCTGATACCTTTTGACCTGTTAGAAAAATAATTATTAAATGCAGCAACATTCACAACAGTTGCTTGTTCTAATCCTTCAGCGCATGTTGCATCCCATTCTTTAACATTACCAGGAGAGATTTGATATTTTTTTAAGAAGCTGCTTATAAATTCTTCTGGAATTAAGAATGTAAAAGTCCATCGATCTGTTGCTATTTTTTCATTAATAAGTTTTAAGGTTTTAGAAACACCATATTCATAAGATTGATTCTCTTCGCCATCTGTAATAACATTTATTAGAAATGATGTATTTAGATTACCATCATCTAACTCACTAAGTTTTTGAACTGCTTTATAAACTGAGTCAAAAAGTGGCGTTAACCCTGTTGGATTTAAATCTGAAACCTTTAAAGGTTCCACTGTTTGAACTTGTTTTCCTACGTATAGAATTCTATGTTTTAAAGTTCTATGACCAAATGCTAATGCAGTCATAGATGCTTCTTGACCTTCTTTTAAAACTGACTGTCTTATTGATTCTACATTTTCATTATAAGAATCTACCAAGGCTTTAGTAAGGCCACGACCTTTGATTGATCCACTTTCATCAAGACAAAATGCTACGTGTGTTTTTAACATTTATTTAACTCCTTTCCTATTTTTTTCATTGTTTTATTTAAATCTTCACACTGTTTATTACAGCTTGTTTTTACTAAACATCTAGTACATGGACATATTGATGGAAGCATTCTATTTATTAAACAAGTATTATTTAATGACTTATATAAACATCCAGTACAAACTAATATTGTTTTAGTCTGTTGCATATAATGCAACCCATTTCTCACATTCTTCTGTACAAGTGGTTTTTAATAAACATTTTACACATGGACAGCATTTCGTGTATTCAGAAAGAGCACAGTTATTTCCAAATAAACTTGCACTAAAGCAACCCATGCAATCTTTTGAGGTAGCCAGATAAGTTTTTAACAATTATTTCTCCCTTCTTCTTTTTGAATTTTAAGAATTAATTTACATGGTTTTTTGCATGTCGATTTTACTAAACAGTTTGTACATGGACATGTTTCTGGATTCATGCTAGATAAACATCCATGAGAATATATAGCGCATCCTATGCATTTTTTTGGACAAACCAATTTATAGGATTTCACTTTACTCTTTCCATATCGTTCCACAATTTACATGATGTTGTACAAATGACTTTTAGTAAACATTTTTTACAAGGACAAATTTTAACGTTTGCATAAGCACAGCAGTCATTTCCAAATATACTTTTACTTAAACAACCTATGCAATCTTTTGAGGTAACCACATCCACCATCTGTAAATATCTCCTGCTTGTGATAAACAAAACCACTCAGTAGTTTCTAAAATACCTTTAGCATTTCTATGCCAATGACCAAAGAATGCTAATGAAGGTTTATAAATATTCCAAATTTCACTGAGGGCTTTATTAGAAGGTTCTCCTTGTTTCCATCTATATCTTGCCATCTCTGGTACTATCTCAAGAGGACAAGTATGACTTATCACTATATCAACTTTACATTTAGGCAAATTTAATAAGTCTTTATAAGTTATTACTTCATCTGGAAACCAATCAAAACCAATGATTCTTTCATCTTTATCTATTGAATCAGCACCACCCATAAATAGAATAGTTCTTCCATCTTCTAAAGTATATGTAGAACCTCGTGGCATATAAAAAATATTTTTTTCTAATTCGTCTGTTGTTCTATTTCGTAAAGACCAATGATCTTCATGGTTTCCATCACACCATAGTAACTTTGCTTTTCCTAATTTTATATTTGATAATTTTTCCTGAGATTTTATTTTCGGCCAGTATCCAAAGTCACCGCAACATATAACTAACTCAGGCTTCTTACGATTAATGAGATCGTTCAATATTGCAAATCTGCCATGAATATCGCCTGTTACTAGTATTTTCATAAACACCTCTTATGTTTTCTAGGAATTCCAGTAATCATTAAATTTTTTACAATTATTCTTGCATGTAACTTTAATGATACATACCATACAAGGACAATAGCCATATGTTTCTATATCTTTTAAGTCCATAAAACACATGTCTGTTACATATAAACAGCATCCGTCACATTTCATTTATCCACCTCACAAGATAGGCTTACCATTTACTCCTATAGATTCAGAATATTCTATCCTAAACGAATCATATTCACTACAATCCTCACTACAAATAGGGCCTATTAAACATTTTATACAAGGACATTCTAAATTGGATTTTTTCATTAAAGAAATTAAAAATGAACATGAATTTAAAGAACACTTCCGACAAAAGTCTTCTTTAGTTTTTAGGTTGGAAACCTGATCTCTTATAGCTAATTCAACTGCCTTCATTCTTTTTTCTTTTTTAAGATAGTTGGCTCCATATTTTAAATAATCAATCTTAAACTCAAGACCAATTTGATTTAAATAGCTTTTAAAGAAGTTAATTCTTTTAGTATATTCATGAGCTGATCTTGTCCAGAATAAAGGCATTGAGATACCAAAATGAGTTTGAATAGCACACATACTACAAGTATAAACGTCACATAATTCTCTAACTATCCCTTCTGGGTTTTTGTTCTTTATCTCTTCAAATAGTTCTTTAATCTCTCCTAATACATATTTAAAATCAAGTCCTGTTGTTGGGAATTGGCCTGTAAATAGCATCATGACCATATAATAAATAAACCTAGTATTGCCCAACCAATACCAGTTTTTCCATTAGTTGTATGCATACAATATGCTCCTGCTATACATACTGCAATACTTGCTAAACCTCTTCCAATGTAAGAAGGTTCCATTTTCTTCCTCCTATTCATAATCCCTTACTGCAATACCAACTGGCTGAGAAGGCTTACCTGAGTCAGTTAGTTCGGGATATCTTACAGTTAACATTTTACCAATGTCATTTGCAAGATCTCGATACATTTCTTGTCGTTCTTCTACTGAACCTCTTGGTCTAACATCGAACTCCTCACCTTGTTCAGTTATACATCTATAAATAATGCACCCCTCATCAGCACCAATCCCTTCTTTTCCACCAATAATTTTAAACTCAGAATCTTTAAACTCTTTCATTTTTTCAATGTCCTTTGAATTAAATTCAAATATATATAAACCATTAACATTCTTTAACATAGCGCCTTCAAATCCATTAACTACAGATTCATCATGAAAATCTTTAGCTTCTTCGTAACTATTAACTAATTTAGTAGGAGTAAGTCTTACAGGATTGCCATCTATAGAAAGAACAGATGATAAATAATTAATTCGTTCTTCAAATGTTTTTCCTAACCAAGCAATATCATATACCCAAAATTCAAGAAGATGGTAGTCTGATTTTAATTCTTTAGTATATGATCCTATTTTTTGAAGACTCCATCCATGTTTGTATAATTCTCCATGAGGTGGAGCTGGAGGATTAATTTCTAATAAAGATTTATCAAGATGCGGCACTGTAGTAAATAATTTACCACCTCTTGAATGATGAAGAATTTTCTTATTTTTGATTTCAGCTAGATCACAGATGCCATTCAATTTTGATTGAATATAACAAGGATAAATAATATTTCCTTTTCCTACATCTGATGCTAACATTGGCAACATTACTCTTGGAATATAAGTATTTGGATTAATTATAAAAGGTTCATAATTCTTATCTAACTTTCTTTTCCAAGTAGATTTTATTTCAGATAGTGCTTGCTCGAATGGGCTAGTTTCATTTGCCTTTCCAATATTTTTTCCTTCTTTAATAAGTTTTGAAGAAGTTTTTAGTTTTCCATCAATATATC
>Ga0102950_1000538_pt1 | contig 10906 bp, 8 predicted proteins | sample SalPon2A_B_D2_MG_FD_78505 | JGI IMG/M metagenome (GOLD analysis project Ga0102950, IMG submission 78505) | Soil microbial communities from South San Francisco under conditions of wetland restoration - Salt Pond MetaG R2A_B_D2_MG | ecosystem: Environmental > Terrestrial > Soil > Wetlands | place...
AAAGTTGAGAGTTCATCAAGACGGGATTCGGCAAACCATGTACGATACATTCCAACAAAGGTAAAAATAATCAGCCAGTAGAAATATATGACAAACATAGGAACTAGAAACTCGGGCATGGATAACAATTCAAACCATCCCGACCTTACCCTAAGCTGATAATATATAACCCATGCAAGACTTATGGAGAGAAAATCAATGGTTAGGATTAATATTTTTTCTAGTTTTTTATTCAAGCTAATTGGTGATGTAGTTATAAATAATTTCTTTTAATAAAAAATAAAAAATTTTGTACTCTTTTTTTAATAAAGGCTGGTAAAAAAGAAAACATATATTGCATAAAATTTATAATATATGCTTTATTGTAATTTGGATATTGGCTCTTATATTTTTTTATAAGTTTTAAAATTGTTTTAGCCGCTAATTTTTGATTACTCGTAGATATATTCTGACCTGCATTCATATATAAAGAAAAATATTCTTTAAAATTATAAAGTTTTCCTATTTTACCCAATCTTAACCAAAGGTCCCAGTCTTCAACAAATCGATAATTTTTATATCCGCCAATTTCAATTACTTCCTTCTTCCTGAACATTACTGTATTATGCCAAAATGGATTAGCTAATAAAGCATTATTTCGGATCTCCGAATCTTTGTTTCGTTTATAAAATTTATAAATCTCTTTCCTATCTCCATTAACCATCACTGCTCCACCGCCTACTAATACGTATTCATTATGTGTTTCAAAAAAATCGACTTGTTTTTTTAACTTATCAATATCATACCATTCATCATCATCATCCAATCTCGCTATATATTTACCTTTTGCATTTGAAATGCCATAATTTAAGTAATCTGATATTCCTTTATTATTACTTTTCTTTACATAATAATATTTTATTCTTTTATCATTTTCAGCATATTTCTTTACTACCTCGTAAGTATTATCCGTGGATTCATTATCTACAATTATTAATTCCCATTCTTTAAAACTTTGCCTAAAAACACTTTCAATAGCCATTCCAAGTGTATTAGCCCTGTTAAAAGTAGGCATGACTATACTAACAATTATCTCCATTTAATATTTTTGTATTCCTTGTAAAAATTATTTTTTAATGTTCCTACTTTTTGGGGGAATTATATCTTTGATTGGACAAAAACTGAAATCACTAATTAGTTTTTTAAATTTACCTTCAGTTTTGTTAAGGTTCGTATAATGTCTAAGTCGATAATTTAATTTTATGTTTTTAATTCTAGGCTGTTCCGGATCAAATTCCCAAGGATGGATATAAAACAAATAATAATCTTTATTTGAAAGAATGTTTTTAATCCCACTTTTAAATATACTGTAAGGTATAGCCCTAAAATAAAGACCACCCGCCCAGGGTAGTTTTATTTTACCTAATTCAACATAGGATAACATCACTTGGTAGAAGTTATTTTTTATTTCAAACAATGGACTCTTTTGTGATTTTATATTTTTTAATTTGCCATATCTTTTATGTGCCGAAATTGGGAAATAGCTTGAATCATATCTAAAACCTAAAGTACTAATTATATCTATTGCCCATTCAGTAATTGAAAAACTTGGAGCTCTATATCCGATTATGCTTTCACCAGTAATATCTTCAAGAATATTCTTTGCCTTTGCTATGTCTTTATAAAAATTATCTTGAGAGAGATTTGATAATAAATCATGATTATAGCCATGACAGCCAATTTCATGGCCTTCATTAAAAATCTTCTTAATTAGATCCGGATGTCTTTCTGCAATCCATCCTAAAACAAAAAATGTTGCTTTGGTATTTTTTTCATTAAGCAGCTTTAATATTAATTCAATATTTCTTTCAACTCTAGATAAATTATGTTCCCAAGAATCTCTACTTATAGCCTGTTTCAAGTTTTCTACCTGAAACCAATCTTCCACATCTATGCTTAAAAGAGCTTTCACCTTAGTTTAAGCCCTTTTTCTTTAAATCTTGAAACATCTTCTTTTGTCGGAAAAGTATTGTAAGAGGCATTTGAAGAATCATTTTTAATTAACTTTGGTTCACCCTGGCTTATTAATTCAATTGCTTTCAAAAAGACTTCAGCGCTTAATTTTTTAGTTCTTATTATTAATGAGTCTAATGATTCGCTTTGATTTAAATGAAATTCTTCCTGCAGTAAAATGTCACCGTCATCTAATGCTTCATTCATTTTATGTATAGTTACTGCACTTATAGGATCAATATCATAATTATTTAAAGACCAAAAATTAGGCATCATTCCTCTGTTCTTGGGAAGCTTTGAAGTATGTATATTATAACATCCTAATTTAGGCAATTCTAAAATATCTTTTTTAAATATCTGGCTTGCTGCAATAGAAAATATTACGTCAATATTCAAAGATTTAATGTATTCCAGTGATTCTTTTGAATTTATATTTTTAATCTCAATAATATTTTGATTTTTTTTTCTAAGAATATGTTCAACGGAATAGACTCCAGGGAATTTCCCATCAAATATTTTAACAGCTATAAAGTTAAAAAATTTAAAGAAAACAAATTTTATACCTAATATTAAAAAATTAAAAAATCCATAAAAATTGAGCATCTGGTGAACCAATTTTTTGAATGATTTTTTACCTAATGGCGGCTGAATTACAATCCCTAAAAGATTGAATTCTGAAGGAAAATTTTTCTCAAATAACGATTTAAAAAATACAGGGACATAAAATGGATCATCTTGTGTGACTAGAAGTATTTTGAGCATTTTTTAAGTAATTAAATATTTTTTATTATACAGATAAAGTTAATACCTGTTTAATTTTTGTCCAAATGATTTTAGATATAATTATCCTGATTTGAATTCTATTGGAAGCCCCTATTATAAAATGTTTTAATGATATGAATTAAAAACCTCTACTAATCCTTTTACAGTATTGTTGACACTAAATTTCTTGGCTCTTTCAAGCCCGCGGACTTTCATATCATTATAAAATTCTTTATCACTTATCAGTTTTTGAATATCTTCAGCAAATGCTGTATAATTGTTGGCATCATGAAGTAGTCCTGCCGAATTAATAATTTCCTTTAAGGCGGTATTATTCGAAGCTATAACAGGTAAACCGGACAGCATTGCTTCTAAAGGAGGAACTCCGAATCCTTCGTAAAATGACGGGAATAAAAAAGCAGACGAAATATTATATAATTTTTTAAGAAGAAGATCGTCAATGTGGCCCAAGTAAACAACATTTTCTCGTTTTTTAATTTCTTTGAGCAAGTTTTCACCACCGTATCCAATTTTACCTACTAAGACAAATATTACTCCAAGATTCTTTTTATTTAATATGTCTGCCGTTTTTAAAATACCTAAAATGTTTTTTCTGTTTTCGATCATTCCCACATACAAGACAATATGTTCCGGGGACCCGACCGATTCTTTTATCTTGTGTTTTTCTTCATCCGGAATATCCATAGGATAAAATCCTTTATCCGTGGAATGGTAAATTACTTTTATTTTATTTTCATCAACATTATAATATCTTAATATATCCCGCTTGGAAAATTGTGAATTGGTTAATATAATATCGCTGAGTTTAACCGAAAAATAACTAAAAAACTCAAGGTACTTTCTATATAGCAAAGGATGAAAACTTTTATCAACCTTATAAATAACGTCATGTAATACAAGTATATATTTTATATTTTTTAACTTTATAAGGGGTATTTGCTGGTTCACTGAAAAGAAAAGATCTATTTTATATTTTTTTAGATATTTTGGAAGAATAAAATTTAGCCACAAAGGAGCAAATATTTTTTGGGGTAAAAAACTTTTTACTGTATCAATATTAGTAAAATAATCAGTATTAATATTTAGCTTTTCATAAGTAAATAAGAAATATTTATTTTTATCATCCACCATGGGTAATTCATCTAATACCAATCTTAAGAATCGACCTATACCTGATATTTTTCGTTCTAATATTCTTGCGTCAATTCCGATGTTCATATTTCAAGTTATTTTTTATTAAATAAATAAATGCTTTTAATTTTTGTATTGACTTTTGCCTGTTTACAGGGAATAAAACAGTCCAGATAAAAATTTGAGAAATGAGTTGAATACGCAGAAGAGCTTTCATCACCAATTTATGTAAATTTTTAAAGTGCTTAGAGATAAAAATATCTTTGCTCGAATATGTTCTAATTGTATACAAACAGTAATCCTTTTTACCTGAAACACTCCCGATATGATAAATATCTAAAGTTGGATAATAAATAATTTTATAGCCTAAATCGGAAACCTTTCTGCATAGATCTACTTCTTCGAAAAACATAAAATAATCTCTATCGAATCCGTCTATTTTTTTAAATAATTCTGTTTTTACAAATATTGCGGCTCCAAGTATCCAATTAACAATTATCTCTCGGTCACTTTTTAATCTCGTATAAAAATAAATGATAAAGGCTTCAAAATAAACTCCTAGACCAAATAAATTGAACAACTCAAAAAAAATATTTGGAGAAAATCCTGCGGAGAAATCAAAAAATGGACTCTTTGTTTGCTGTTTGGGTCCAATTATACCGATTGAATTGTCACTTTTAAATAAGTCAATAATTGGTAGAAAAATATCTTCTTTAATAATAGTATCGGGATTTAAAAAACATATGTATTCTCCGGAGGCTTTTGAGAAGCCATAATTACATCCTTTGCCGAAACCTAAATTTTCATTTAAATAATAAAAATTAATATTTTCCTTTTTGAATTTTAATTCTACTTCCGATAGTCCTTTGCCCGGGGAATTATTATCTACAATGATTATTTCATACTTTATTTGATTGGGCGAATTAATAGTTTTCAACAAACTGCAAAGGCAATTATCTATTTCTTTTGCTAGATTGTAATTGATTATAATAAAGGAAAGATCAAACTTTTTCTCCGATGAATTTAAGCCGGCATTTTTATAATTAGATTTTTCCGTTAAATTTATATTTTTCATGAGTTGTGTGTATATAACATTTTTAGCCGGGAAGTAAGAAATACTTTTTCCTCTTCAATAAGAAGAAACCGCCAAGAAATATATAAAAAGGCAGAAAGTACGGTAAATGAAATAAGAATCTTCAAATAAAGAGAACCTATTATTATCGGTATTATCGATACTAATACTAATACCGCTATAAAAAAATAACTGGAATTAAAATTAAATTTTAAATGAGTCGACATAATTTTATTCGAAAAAATAAACAATACCAGTGCATCTACTCCCATTCTTAAAAGCCAGACCAAAGCTGCACCATTAATGCCAGCCTGTTTAATAGCAAACCACATTCCGAAAAAGTAGAACGGTAATTCTACCAGATTGACCTTAGCAGTTATATCCGGTCTCCCTATACCCTGAAGGAAAGTAAATGGAATATATGCTATTCCATTAAATAAAACTCCTACCGCCAGCAATTGTAAAATAAAAGTGCTATGCTCAGCAAATTTACTTCCGAGCCATAAATTCATACCTTCATGCGAAAATGTTACTATTAATACTACTAAAGGAAATAAAAATATAAAAATATATTTCAAAGCTCTGATTGATAATTTTTTCGTAAATTCGGGTTTGCTTAAATAGCTCGCCGAAAATGCTGGGAATAATACTCCGATTAAGGCACCTGGTACAAGTAATAGTTTCGTTACCGCTTCGTAAGGAGTTGCATAATATGCAATTGCGGTAGCGGAAACTAAAGCTCCGATCAAAAATCTATCCGAATAAACCATCAACGGTACGATAATATTGGAAACCGTCATCCACCCGCTTAATTTTAGAATAGGTCTTACTAAGTTCTTTTCAAATGAAATTTTACTTTTAATACTTTGGTTGATTTTAAAACACTGGAAAAGATAAAGAATCCATACAATACATCTAACTGCTATTAGTAGAAGAACAATCCAAAATAAACTGTTTGTAAAAATTAAGCACAGGAGAGGACCTAGAAACATAGATACTCCTAGAAAAGTCCTAATAATATTTATTATCCCGAACACTTGATATGCTTCCAAAACACCTCTTATTCCTGCAGTAGTTGTAACAATAGGAATGGCAAGAGCTAAAAGATAAAAAGTTTTTAATGTTTGTGGTTGAAGGGGTTTGGAGATCTTAATTAGGCTGTGGACTAATTCCGGTGCAAAAAGCAGTAATATTAAAGTACCTAACAAGCTGATCGCCAGCATCATAAAAAATGAAGTCCAAAAAATTGCAGGGATTTCATCGGTTTGGTCAATTCCGATCTTTTCGGCAATAATTTTTGTCAGCGCCTTTCCGATTCCAAAATCGAAAAAACTAAAATAACCGATAATTACATAAGCTAAACTCAGTAAACCAAATTTTTCGGTTCCCATTCCTTTAATTAAAAAAGGAATTATTACAACAGCAAATATGAGAGGAATACCGTAACCAGCAAGATTGTATATCGTATTTTTAGCTATCGATTTTCCGCTGTATGTTATTTTTTGATTTTCAAATACTTTCACTTATTCTTTCTATGAAGTAACTATTCGATTACGAACTGCAATTTTTTCTAAAAACGGTAAGTGTGCAACAATCAAAAATAAACTAATATACCATTGGTTTAACCTTGTAACCATGACCAAAAAAGAAAACCCTACTATAAGGAAAAAATAAACAAGAAATGCAAATACAATAAGACTTTTACCTTCATAGAATTTAAACCATAACCATGTAATAATAAAACCGATCAAGTATGATCCGAGAAATACACCAGTAACGCCAAAATCTGCATGGAGTTCCCTTAAATATGTGCCGGTATTTGTCCACATCGGGATATAATAACCTTTCTGGAAATCGGAAGGATCCTTAATAATTCCTAATCTGCCTAAGAAGTGATAAAATATTAAGAATGTATTTTCTCCAAATTTTGTAGGTTCATTGTCTACTTGAAGATACTTACTAAACACTCCAACATCGCTGCTCATGTATAAGTAAATAGAAGGTGAGATAATAAAATTGTGCTTTAATTCGTTCAATTTGTTGCTAGCACCAAGGTAATTTTCATAATTACCCCTTGTAACACGTATCATTGAAGTACTGCCTAATATAATTATCATTAAAAAGGTGGAAGCTATTATTGCATTTTTTCTTGAGAATTTGAACTTACCGGATATATCTTCTTTAAGAAGATGTCTGAATAAGAAAAATGAGAATAAAAATTCAAGTAAAGAGAGTAATATTTCGCCTCTACCAAAATAAGTTAATTCTTTTAAAATTATATCTATAAACGGGAAAAAAGATAAAAATAAAAATCTCCCTTTATATGCCGTATATATCCCAGAAAGAAATATAGCAACATATACAAAAGAAGATAGTATAGGTAAAAATTGAGTAAACGCACGATGAACATTTAACTGATAAACCATAGATGCATTAATAATAACAGCAGGAATACTTCCAAATAAATGTATTAATATTATCCATCTATGAATAGCTACAAAAAGACCTACCAAACTAAAGAAAATTATAGAATATTTTAAAGCTTTTCCTCCATCAGCAAATATTGGTAGGGAAATATAATTGTCTGTATCAGCTTTAATTCGCTTTTCACGAAAAATATTTCTAGCACTTACTATAGTTAATATACCAAATAAGAAAGAAAGGAATGCCCCAATTATAAAAAACCAAGCTAAGGGAATAATCCTTACATAAGGGAGTAATTTTAACTGGTAAAAGAAAATTAATCCTCCCATAATAAGCACATACAAAGTTAAATGATTAAACCACTTTCTGAAAATCAATTTACCTAATAAGATGCCTGAAAGTATAGTTACACCAATTATTAATAAACTCATAACAGTAATTAAAATTTCATCTTATAAATTTTAATTATTCTTTTAAAGAAATTGGCTTCTTTAATCTGAAGTGGATTCCGATATTTATCTCTTGATACTACTTTTTCTCCTATAAAGACAAATGGTATAAAAATAAATAAAAAGAGAAAAAAGGCACCTAATATTACTACTGACCTTTTAGGTCCATATTTTAATTCAGGTGTTACTGCCTTATCTATAACCATAATAGTCGGAATACTTTTTTGTTCATCTACTTTTGCTTGTTCATACATAGGCATTACTATTCCCATAATTTCCTGCTGTATTTTAACTTCTCTATATGCTCTTAAATATTTAATTACAATATCCGGCATTTCACTAAATGGGAAAAGGACATTTGATGTTGAGCTTAAATTTGGAGAATCCTTTAACTCTTGAACTTTTTCTTTTAATAAATTTACTTCAGCCATTATTCCTTTATATTGAGGAGAATTATCTCCAAATTGCTGTTTTAAAAAATAAGCTTGAATTTCCTTTTGATTTAGTTCTGATTCAATTTCCGCAGCTGCTTTGACCGTTACTTCTAATTGCTCAGGTACAGCCACTATTCCATATTTTTTCTGGAAATTATACAATGAATCTTCAGCCTTTTTTAGATCCTTAACATTTTGATTGTATCTTTTTTCAATAAATATCCTATTATTTCTTGCACTCTCCATATTGAATTGTATATTTAAACTATCAACTAGGTTTACCATATAATTTGTTATTTCAGCACTTACTCTAGGATTTTTATTTACGACACTGAAATCAATCATTCCATATTCATTTGGACCAAAAGAAATATCTCCTTTAAATGCTGTAATTGCCTTGTCAATATTATTATCATGAATTTCATAATATTTAATTAAATTAAATTTCTTTATAACATCAGTTAATGCTGATCTACTATTAATTATTCCTAATAATACATCTTCGGATGTATTAGATATTCCAAATGCTTTTGCTCCAAGTGAAACTAGCGATGAAGATGAACTACCACCAAGTAGACTGCTTAACCCTCCTAAACCCATTTGTTCTTTAGGTGGAATCATAATTGTTGCAGAAGCTTTGTAATCTTTTGGGAGGATAAAAGCAATTACAGTTGCAATAATTACTACTATAGTTAGATTAATTATTATAAATTTTTTCCATTTAAATAATATGTAAACATAATCTGAAAACGAACGTTTTTCAAAGTTTTGTTGTTCTTCCATAATAAGTTTTTTATTTCAATTTAAGGTTAAAATCTCTATTAATTATTGCAAAATTAATATTAATAGGGTAGTTATTTCAACATACTTCAAATATTATTTGAAAGATATAGATAAAAAAATAATTCTGAAATGTATTTTCACTACCTTTAACTTTTAGAAGTGTTAATAATAATTTTAATTAATTATTATAAATTATTACATTTTAGCTCAACTTCATAACTATGTTCATTATTTATTTATATTGTATTAACAATTCCCAATATAATCTTTTCTATTATAATTTTATTTAATAGAATTTTTATAATGATTTCTTAATTAAATCTAAATCGCTAAACAAGCAATCTTATTTTAATGGATCATACACAACCCATCCATTTTTAGGGGGAAGTGTAAAGGTGTTAGTTGTACTTTCTCCGGTAGAAAGGGTGTCATTAGCATTATAATCGAACCATCCATTTGGCTTACCTATGGTTACCTTCCATGTACTAGACGGATTTCTATTGACACACACAATTACACCGTTATTATAAACAACCATTACTTGACTCATAAAGTTTTTATTTGATATGTCGTTGTATGTCTTGGGATGATTTCTAATATAATCTGAGGCGGTTTTCAAAGTATCGTTATCATTATAAAAAATCTGTGTCGGCATGGCCTCAGCATAATCGCCTTGAACAGAGAAAACATATTTGTATTCCAATTTTGCATGATCTATCATATTATAGGTTAAATCAACCGTGGGCAAATAACCACCGTGCCCAAAGGCAAGTTCAGTTGCTATATAGGAAAGTACAATATCTTTAGATGCTGGAGGTACAGAGTGCTGATCCTTATTATAAAAAATAGGATAATATCCAACGCCGTGAACGAAAGCTTTTTCACGTAGTTTTAACATATCAAAATCGACAAAAATTGGGATGTCATAACCTGGGGCATATTGAGTAGGTGTTACAAGTCTTGCTTCTAAATCATCAACATACCCCTCATACAATAGTTGCATGCCGCCTTCACCTTGAACAGGACCATGATGGTTTTCTCTCAGAATGCTGTAAAGTTTTCTGTAATTATCCATAGTGCCGCGAAACATTCCAGCATCCTGAACAGATGCATCATAATCCACTTTGCCGCTTGGATTAACTGATGAGTGCACATCTAGATAGCATGCATCTAATTTTGGGCATGCCGCCTGAATTAATTTACTCCAAGTGACAGCATAATAAGGTGCCCTTGAGGGCTTAAGCAAATACGATTGTTCTCCATTATAATAAGTATTCTTATATGCCTTCACTTTCGATCCGTCTGAATAAAGAGCGACATCAGATTCAGAGAAGCCTGGACCAGTTGAACAACCGGCAGAATTAATGTAGTAATCCACATAATTTTCATGGAGTCCAACTAGATACCCATAGGAACGTGCTTTGGAAATAGCAGAATTTAGCACAGAACTCCCCCCATAATACAAATTAGGAGGTAAAACGCAAGGAAGGCCGTCATCATATCCGGAATAACCGTATGATGCACCGGCTCCATGATTCGCTTGCCAATTATGAATTTGAAGCCATATATTTCTAACACCTGCCGCATAAATTTTGTTCATGTATGCTTGGGGTGCGGGATTTATTAACTGATTGAATCTAGGCCGAAAATCCCATATAATATATTTAGCTGATTCCTGCTTATAAGAAGAAACAGGATTTGGAATACTTGGAAAAACATCGTCAATATTTGATGAGGTTGTCAAATATAAAGTCTCAAATAATCTATTACGATTACCATCTGTTTTTTTATTATACGAAATCTGCTGAGTATACCTTATTGAACTAGGAGAAACTTGA
>Ga0102950_1000539_pt1 | contig 10901 bp, 8 predicted proteins | sample SalPon2A_B_D2_MG_FD_78505 | JGI IMG/M metagenome (GOLD analysis project Ga0102950, IMG submission 78505) | Soil microbial communities from South San Francisco under conditions of wetland restoration - Salt Pond MetaG R2A_B_D2_MG | ecosystem: Environmental > Terrestrial > Soil > Wetlands | place...
CGACATTCAGCCATGATCCGACCATCAGTCCGAGAATCGGAAGCACCAGATCGGCGAGCAGAAGGATCAGGCTGCCCACCACCACGACCGATACGAGCGGCACGACGATGAGATTCGCGGCCGGTGAGAGTACCGGTACTTGTTGAAAATAGAGGCCTATGAGACCGGTGGCGCATACCTGTGCTGTCAGTGATACGAGCAACGGAAATACCAGATACCGGTACCATCGTTTGTTGCGATGCGCCGACAAAAGTGCGGTGACTTTCGGTAGTATGAAGATCAATCCCCAGGCGATTACGAATGAAAGTTGAAAGCCGACATCGAACAGCTGCGACGGGTCGGCGAGGAGAATTATCAGTGCGGCCAGTGCGATAACATTGTTCAGATCGTATTTTCGTTCCAGCACACTTGCACCAAGCACCAGTCCGGCCATGACGGCGGCTCGAAGCACCGATGGCTCCCCGTAGGAAAGGAAACTGAATACGACGACGATCGCCATCAGAAGAAGCGCACGAGGTTTTCGGCGGATGCGGAAGGGCCGAAGAAGCGCGACGACAGACACAAGAATGAGGGCGACATTGGAGCCGGACACGGCAAGCAGATGCAGGGTCCCCGATTCTCGAAACCGTTGATACAGGTCGACCGGTATGTCCCTGGTCTCGCCGATCAGGAATCCTGTCGCCAGGGCCGCGGCTTCGGGAGTCAGATTTCGATAAAAGCTCGATCGGATGGTACTCCTCAAACGATCGATAAACGCAAAGAAGCTGTACCTATTCCGCCGATCGATTCGGACATCGAGCAGGGTCGGGAGATACACCGTTCCTGAGATCCCTTTCAAACGCAGGAATCGCTGGTAATCGAAAGTCGATCCCGATCTCCCCGACTTCACCGGATAGATCCGTCCATAACATTCAATCCGGTCACCCCGTTGTATCGCCGTGGTCGTATCGGTGATTCTAAGCAGGACAGTCCCGCGGACAAGGAGCGAACGTTGCGTTACCAGAGAGTCAAGGTCCAGCCGTATTTCGGTCAGTTCCGGTTTGAGACGCGGCCAGTCGGACACGGTGCCGAAGAGTCGATAGCTGTGAGAGCCGTCGGCATACTGAATTACATTGTTTGCGGAAAGATCGTAATACGACAGCGCGAACCTGAGGGCGGCAAAACAACAAAAGGTCCCGATACAGAGGACGGCAAACAAGAGCCGTCGGCGTGCGGCCAGGGTCAGCATTGCGACTGATCCAAGGACGAGACAGAAGATCATGAATACCCAGGCGGGTATACGAAGGGTGTCAGCCAGCAGGATTCCGGCGGTCACGCCGGCCAGCAGGCAGAGCGACGGATATTTTCGGAACATGGTACAGGATGTACCCCCTATCGCAAGAGCCTCCGAGCGAGTTTATTTACCTCGTTTACCCTGAGTATAACACAGAGTAACAGGTACAATATAAACGCCGTCGCCATCGGAATCAAGAGCCGATCAAGGCGAACAAGCAGGAGTTTGTCACCGTGATACAGGCTTAACGGAATCAGCTTGGCGACATAGAAGGCGAGCACGGCGGCAAGAAATATCCGAAATAGATTCAAGAAAAGTTTTCGCAGCGAATAATTCACTCCCCGGCTCGGGAGGAAATACAGCAGAATCCCGAAATTCAGCAGAGCCGCGACCGAACTGGCCGAAGCAAGCCCGGCGAAACCGAACAGCTTGATGAGCGGATAATACAGAAGAATGTTCGCCGCCACTGAAACGACCGAAGCCCGCATCGGAAGCTTCGAATCACCGCAGCCATAATAGAACGGCACAGTTACCCGGACGGCGGCAAACCCGATGAGCCCGTACGAATAGTGCAGCAGCGCAAGGCTGGTATCGACCGCATCGGACTGAGAGAACTTCCCCCAGGCATAGATCAAATCGATTACTTCGCGGCCCATCAGGGCAAGAAAGACGGCCGAAGGCACTATGACAAACAGATTGAAATTGATGGTCTCGTCGAACGTTTTCCCCAATCCTTCGTGATTCTTGATCGCCACCATTTCCGAGACTTTCGGCAGCGCGACCGTTCCGAGAGCCACCGCGAAGATTCCGAGTGGAAAATGCATCAGGCGATAGGAGTAGCTTAGAAAGGAGATTGCTCCCTCTTTCTGGAAAGATGCAAGCAGCGTATTCACGAGGATATTCACGCGTCCGGCCGACAGGCCGATTATCATCGGGGTGATCAGGTTGACCACTCGCCGAAGTCCCTTGTTGAAGACGTCAATTGTCGGCTTGAATCGGTAGCCGATTCGCCAGAGCAGCGGAAGCTGGATGCAAAGCTGCCCTAATCCTCCTATCAGTACGCCGATCGCGAGCGAGTATATCGGCAAGGCGAAAAAGTGGTACAGGGCAAAGACTGTCGCCATAATGCCGAGGTTGAACAATGCTGGCGAGATTGCCGGGATACCGAACTTGTCGAAGGAATTCAACATTCCCATAACAAGAGCCGACAGGGAGACCAGGAGAAGATAGACGAACATTATCCTGGTGAGTTGTACGGTGAGATGGAATTTTGCCGGCTCCGAGGTGAAACCGTTGGCTGTGATATAGATAATGGCAGGTGAGGCTATTATCCCGAGCAGGACAATCCCCCCTACCACCAGCAGGAGAGCAGTAATGACGACGTCAGCCAGTTTGAACGCCTCTTCGTGCGACTGAACCACCAATTTCTCTTTGAAGACCGGGACGAAGGCGGACGAAAGGGCGCCTTCGGCGAACATATCCCGGAGCAGATTGGGGATTCGGAAGGCGGTCAGGAATGCGTCGGTGGCCATGCCGGCACCGAAGAAATAGGCCATAACCTGTTCCCGGGCAAGGCCGAAGACCCGTGAAACGGCGGTCGCGAAGGCGACTACCCCAAATGACCCGAGAAAGCTCTTTTTCTTCTGATTACTGGTTGACAAATTCAATCCACTTATTATTTTACCGGTTCACTACGGATGAAAGTCTGTGTTCAATCGAAAGGATAACAAGTGCCGAGTCATAAGTCTTGTGCGAAACGAATGAAAACTTCCGAATCCGCGCGTATCCGCAATCGGGCCCGTCGCTCGGAGCTTCGTTCGGCTATTCGCGATTTGAGAAGCGAGACGAATAAGGAGCAGGCGGCCAAGAAGTATCTGGAAGTCGTTTCCCTGCTCGACCGCGCGGCAGGCTATAACTTGATCCATCGGAAAAATGCCGACAGGAATAAGTCTCGCCTGGCTCTTTATGTTCAGAAACTTGGATAGCATTCGCGCCTCGTCTTCGAAAAGTTCCAATGCCCCGCTTTCGGGGCATTTTCTTTTGCAGCACTTTTTAGCTCAGGGACATTGGCTTTCCTCTCACGACAAAGCGCTGTCCCGAACAGCCGCCACGGATAAACGTATCAATCTATCCGAACGATCGAGGGGGTTCAACTAATAAAAATCTCAGAGATTGAGAAGATAGATGCGCCCCTGATAAAACTCGGTCTTCAACGACTGCTCACGAAGACCGATCAATTCGCGGAGAAAAGCTTCTTTCTCGGACAGGGAAATTTCGGATTTGAGGACAGCGATTGGGAAGTCGATATGAAGCACCCGGTAGCTGGGTACTGCCTTGACGACTCTTGGGGGGAACAACCGATCGGAAAGCGCCACCCGTTTGAGTTGAGTCAAACCGAATGACGGGAGTTCTATGGTCGCGGAATACGAAGTTGTCCTCGTCACTCCGCCTGAGTCGGAAAGCCGACCGGTAATCGGCTGATACCGGCCCTTTTGTTCAATCGATCTGAAAATAAATTCGAGCGGATATGGGCAGCCCGCTTGTGTCGAGTGACGGAGCCAGACATTAACCGGGGCGCTGTCGCCGAAAGCAAAAACGGTCTGCCAGAACTGCTGATCATGGTGAGCCGAAGCTTCCGAATCGCCGATCTGGATTTGATCGGGATGCTTCATGGCAAGTCGATTCAGGTCCTCCTCGGTGAAGCCGGTCACGCCAAGTCGCGGAATGTGCAGCTCGATGTCTGAGTCGGCGCAAAGCTGAATCGGGAGCTGAGGCACACCCGAGGCGACCAACGCGCGGAACTCTTCGGCCCGGTCGAGCAGAAGATACCCTTCCCCTTCTTCGAGCGAGGCGACCAGAAAGGGATGGCGAATGAGCGTCTCGTCTGATTGAGAATCAGACGGCTCTCCCCATTCAAACGGGAGAATCTCATCGACATCGAAAATCCGAAGATGTGTGAGTACAGAGCTGTCCATAATCGCAAGAAGAGCAACCCATGTGCCGCCGGAAGCCGACCCTTCTTATCCACTTCCGGACCAACAGGTTATGACTTATCTTTCAGGAAATCCTCCAGGCCGCCCGCTCAACTTTGGCTCAATTTGCCCTGCCTCTGCCCCTCAGTTCACAAAATGTGCAACAGCTGTTCGGGCCGAACAGGGGACAATTTCTGTCTTCCCTGCAGCAAAAGCGGCGAACTCATGCTGAGTTCGCCGCCTGATATTGACTATCTGATACTTAAATCAGAAGACGCATCCTTCAACAGGAGTCGGACCGGGTGGGTTGCCGAAGGAGTACTCCGCCAGATATATGACGTCTGAAATGTCTACGTCACAGGAACCATCGACATCAGCTGCATTCATGTTGGGAGGTTCCGGACCGGTATCGAACGCGTAATTGACCAGGTAGATAAGATCTCCGATATCGAGGAAACCCGATCCGTCGACATCACCCGGAATATAAGCGTCTCCTTCTCCGAACAACTGAACGGCATGCGCGATCAGCGCCTTGGCCGAACTTTCCTTCAGGAAATAGAGCGGGAAGGTCAGCAAAATCCGATTCCCCTGGGCCGTTGGGTACAATACCCCGCAGGGGCTTCCCTCGTAGGCAGGATCGTCGGTAAATGAGTCGTAGGTGTAGATCACCTGCACCCCCGGTCGAACGGTGAGCTTGCAGATGTCGGGAAGTTTGCCGAAAATGTTGCTCATATCAACCTCGACCGACGGCCAGCCGTTCTGACCAGTGGCACCTACGAAATCAAACGCCGTGTTCTCAGTGAACGAGGTAATTCCGAAGTCCTGATAAACGATGTTACCGGAACTCACCGGAGAAGTGGTCCAGAACCCTAGCATCCGGAATCCCTCGACAAGAATATTATCCGAATAATCGAGATACCACTTGAGGGTATCCTCGCTGTACTCGATCAGCTTATTCGCGATGTCATCGTCGAACCAGAAGATCGAAGAGTATCTTCCTGATTTGTTGCGGGTGATCGGATCAAGTGAGCTTGTGACGGTATCAAGGGCATACGGTGTGGCGCCGAAGATCCTACTGAAGTAGAGCTCCTGTTGTGCCTGCGGCGGCATAGGATTGGTACTCGCGGTCTCATCGACAAGAAGTACGCCACCGTCAAACGTGGCCGCATACGCCTCGTGTTCGGTGGAGAATTCGGATTCGTTTTGATCCAGATCTACCGCGGTGATCTTATACTTGTAAGGGATCTGCCCGACAACAGCGGCATCCACGTACGAAGTCCCCGTTATATTATCCTGCAGCAGCTGAAAACCACTACCGTCATCCCGGTAGATCCGATAATGAGAGAAGTCCGCCTCCATATTGGGCGACCAATTGAGCTGAATCTCGTGATCTGCCGGATCGGCCGTCAGACCGGTCGGCGCCCGGGGAACAACGTAGGGTATGGCACTGGACTCAACTGAATAGAGCGCCGGGTAACCTTCCGAGGCCTGTCCCACGACAGTGAAGTAGTATCTGACCCCTTCGCTGAGGCCGTCCACGATGTACGAGCATGCTCCCGGAGACACCGGTACCGTGTGGTCGTAAGTCCCGGAACTCTGACCGTAATAGACGGTGTAGGTATAATTCGGATCGCAGTTCGACCAGACGACATTGAGTGACTGACCATCCCCTTCATCTATGATGTTGGCGATCTCGGTCGGGTGAGCCGAATTCGCGATTATCCCGACTGTTGCAGCGGCTGTTTTGACGACATCGGTAAAGAATTCAAAATTCAACCTTGACGTAATGTCAAGATTCGTATGCCAACCGTCCTGATTGAAGTTGTCTTCGATGTTGTCGACGATATTGAAGCCCTGAGCATAGAACGAGTAATGATCGGAACTGCTCCCCATCGGGGAAATGACCGGATTGATCGTACCGAGCCTTATCGCGGTGTTAGCCATGAGGTCGCGATATGCCGAGTTCGGTCCGCTGGCGATATCGAGTTGTCTGAGATCGGTAGGATCATAAGCAACCATATCGAAATTGAGCATCACTTCGACATCGGTGCCATTGCTCGCAAAATTAGAGGCAGCGACGGCCGAGCCGACCAGCCCAACTTCCTCGGCTGTAAAGGCCATGAAAATAACTGTCTTGCGAAGTGGTACGTCCTTGAGGATACGGGCCAATTCCATCGCTGTGACGGTGCCCGTGCCGTTGTCGTCGGCGCCCGGAGCATATTCGTAGGGACCCGGCACCTCGCCATACGTAATCGAGTCGTAGTGCCCTCCGATAACAATCACTGCATCCGGTTCAGCGTAGCCAGGCTTCACCGCCATGACATTGTACAAGTAGGTAGATCCATCGTAGTAGAAGCCGGGAGTCGTGACCTGCATATAACCCCAGTCATGGAACTTCTGCACGATCCAGTCCTTGGCGGCATTAATCGAATCGGAATAGATGTATCGGGTCCGGAATGCTTCAAGACGCGAGTCGTAAGCGTAGAGCGAGTCCTGACTCACGAGGTTCATCAATGAGTCTGTCGGATAGTCCGTAATCTGAGTGAGCAATGTCGAGACTGCCCGGGGCATGTACGTAATCCTGACGCTCAGCTGATCCAGAGATGACACGAGCAGGTGATTCACATCCGTCAGAGACCTGGCAGACTTGTCGCTCATTGTCGCTATCACCATGCCGGTGCCGATATCGACTGCCCCCGGAATGAGCGCCTTATCCGTCACTTTGATCTGACGGTCCTTTCGGTTGGGACGAATCAGGTATGAGGATGAAAGCGAGTAGTCAGTCGCGAGGATATCCGCTTCGAGTCCTGCGCGGTTCAACGTCTCGATCTGAGCATCATCGAGAGCTACAAGAAACCGATCTTCCACCCGTGTAAGCGCATGCCCGACAGTCTGGCGAAGTACTTCAGCCTGGTATTCATTCTTGACCGATACCAGCCCGATGTCTTCGGCCCAAAGAGAACCGCTGATCAGTGTCAGCACTAATCCGATCAGGGCGTACTTTATCTTGAACGCCATATATACCTCCCGAAAGTAAAGTTTACGAAGCTAACGCACGTTTCCGGCGAAAAGACGAGCGAAGTAATGGTCTGCGTGCAACTCTACTATTAAGTTAGTTCGAGAGGTAAAGAAGTCAAGGCAAAACGTGGTGTATTAGAGCTTCATTCCCTTCTGAAAGGGCTTGAACTCGGCGCGTTTGAATTCCGAAGGCTCATTTACGATTTCTATCCTGCGGCCTTCGGGTATGGAGGGGAAGTCGGCGCTCGATATCAGCGCCTGGTTTTCGATCGGTTTGATATATCCTACCGCGATTTTCAGTTTTGCGGCATGTTCATCGAGAAGTTTTCTGCGGGCCGTTCCCGGCTTGAGATGAATCGACTCACCGGTGAAAGAAAAGACGAACTGCGGATTCGAGGAAAAAACTTGTATCGACGGTATCTTCTGCGTGGCAAGTTTCCCCCGGATAAACTCGAGCAGTGCAAAGAAAGCGGCGAATTCAAGATCAGTCGACGATCCCTCGGTCCGGCAACGAAACAATATACCGAGATCAGGGAGACTGAAAGAGAGTACACCGTGAGCGAATCCATTGGAGTCGAGGAACGAATCTATCTCCCGATTCACCAGACCGCAGATGTAGCACTTGATGGTTCTTTCCGGCGGATTCATGCCCAGATTCGGTGCAATCCCGGTGCCGTCGCTGAGCCGGTATCACAACTCTTTGTCCGATAAGAGACTCGAACCTGGCCCTATTCCGGCTCGAAGCAGAAAAGTGAAAGGAAATACGCCTTTTAGCCGATGCTGTTCATCAATTCGTCTCTCAGGTCGTCGCCGGCCCGAATGTACTTGGCGGTGGCAGTGGCGTAGATCCTGCCATCGGCCCCTTCGGCCTTGCCTTCGGTGAAGAACAGCTTGCCCTTGCTTGCGGTCACCCAGCCGGTCAGCTCGACCCGGTCGCCTATCCGTACCGGAGCAACGAATCGAATGGTGAGCTCGGCAGTCACCGCATAGATATCCTGCGCCAGGATCGCCTTGATCATGACTTCGTCGAGCAACGAAGAAATCACGCCACCGTGGTAGATCCCCCGATAGCCTTCGAAGGCCGCCGAGGCCTCGATACTCGTGGTCGCCTTTTGACCATCGAAGAAGAATTTCGCCTGCACGCCATGATGATTTTGGTCACCGCAAATAAAGCAGTGCGAATATTTCAGAACCTCTTTCATGCCGGTAAAAGTAACCGCTGGATTTGTCATTGTCAACGACCGCGATGCGCAACAAAAAGCCCGGCCGAGGGCCGGGCTTCGAACTGATCTGTATGGACGACTTCAGTTGACCGTCGTGCAGACGTCGGTCGTGTAATGCCAGGTAGTTGTACCTTTGGCGACAGTCGCTGACATCGTTCCGTCGCTGAAGGTGGCGGTGAACGTCCAGCTGGTGGCGGCCGGCGTGCCATCGTCCTTCTGATAGGACATGTCGATCGTGCCGCTGATTGTTCCGCTGCTCGGACAACCCTGGGCCCAGCCTACGAAAGTCTTGCTCACCTGCAGATTGGTGACGTCGGCGCTGATGGAGAAAGTTCTCCAGACGGTCGAATCGGCCGTTACCTGCTTGGTGTTGATGTCGGCTTCGTGCGAGCCGTCGATCGTGGCCACATTACCCTGAAGACCGCCAATCGTGAGGTTAGCCGCGCTGCTCATTCCGAGATGCGTGACGCTGGTATCGCCGAAAGTGAATCTCCACTGGTGGCGATAGTACAGACTATCCGCGCTGGCAGGAAGCTGCGAGACGCCGTTGTTGGCATAGAACTGAACCGAGTCGCGGAGCATCGTATTGAAGGTCGCGCGGACTCTGGAAACGAGAACGACGTGCCAGCCGTCGGCATAAGTAGCGCTCACAACGTCGGAGTCCGGCTGCACCGGACCGTAAAAGACCGGGTTGACGTTGCCGTCGCCGGATACGTTGGTCAGATTCTGGAATCCGTTGACAATGTCGGTCAGGGTGGAATCGACGATATTGTCGAGCTGGTCCTGGACCGCCATGAAGGCGGGATCGGTCAACGATCCGGCTGTGCTGGTCGGATTGTTGTCGGAACCACCGCACCCGACCATACTGATTGCGAAGATGGTGAGGGCGAGCAGACCCAGAGCAATTGTGATTTTGTGGGAACGCATCGGGCGTCTCCTTTCTGTTAAATTCGACGCTCTGCTCCGGGTCTTCCGTCCGGTCTATCTCAGAAGAAATGCCATGATTGCCTTCTGAATGTGAAGTCTGTTTTCGGCCTGATCGAACACCACCGATTGCGGGCCATCCATTACCTCGTCGGTGATTTCCCTTCCCCGCTCTGCCGGCAAACAGTGCATCACTATAGCTTTAGGATCGGCGACCTCCAGCAGAGAACTGTTTAATTGATATTTCGCAAGTTTCTTGGCCTTTTCCTCGTATAGATGTTTCTGGCCCATTGAGGCCCACACATCCGTATAGAGTACATCGGCATCGGCGACCGCTTCTTTAGGATCGGCCGTTATCAGGATTCAGCTGTCGGAGTTAGCTTTAGCCCGGGCAAGGATGGCCGGATCGGGCCGGCAGTCCTCGGAGGTCCCGATACGAAAATCAAGCGGAATCAACGAAGCAAGATTGAGCCAGCTGTTGGTAATATTATTCCCATCCCCAACATAGGCTACCTTGTACCTTTTCTTTCCCGGCAGATGCTCCAGGGCGGTAAAGTAGTCGCCCAAAATCTGACATGGATGCACCAGATCGGTCAGGCCGTTGACAATCGGAACGGTGGCGTGTTGGGCCAACCCGTCAACGTCGGACTGTTTGAAAGTCCGAATCATGATCAGCGCAACATAACGCGACAGCACTTTCGCCGCATCGTGGACCGTCTCCCGCTCACCCAACTTGATTTCGTTGTCGGTGACGTAAATGGCGTTTCCACCAAGTTCACTGATCCCTACCTCGAATGAAATCCTGGTCCGCAACGATGGTTTCGTGAAGATACAGGCGACCGATTTGTTCTCGAGTGGCTTCGGCGCAATCTGCTTTTTCTTCATGTTGGAACAGAGATCGAATACCTCGTGGAGTTCCTGGGGATTCAAGTCGGTTATCTGGCAAAGTGATCTGGACATAGCTTCTCCTTATCTCCTACGGTGAGCCGGATGGCTGTTCAATTCAAATTGGCAGGAATTAAGACGATTTGTTCCGGAAAGTCAAGCCACCTGACACGGTGACGGAACATCGCCCGAAAACCAGCCACCGCGGCTAATTTGTTCAGTTGTTGCGCAGTCTCTCCCCCAACCGCTTACTGTCGCCTAACTTTAGAGTTGCCTCGGGCAACTCCGTTTCTGATATTACGTATTCTACATATGGACAAATCAGGTGAGTGAGTGATGAGGCATAAAGGTAAAGTAATAGTCGGCCTGGGCATGGTGCTGGTGGGCTTAGTCCTGCTGGCCAACGCCCTCGGATTCTTCGCGGTTTCCCCGCAGGACGTTTTCCGGTCGTTTCTTCCCCTGTTCTTCATCGGACTGGGGGTCTGGCTGATCATGCGCAGGAAACGAATAGAAGACCGGGATCGGATGAGCTTTCATATGGAGCAGTCCAACGACCCCTATTCCTCTTCGGTCAACGCCAATACGACAAATTCCGGATCGGGCACG
>Ga0102950_1000540_pt1 | contig 10891 bp, 7 predicted proteins | sample SalPon2A_B_D2_MG_FD_78505 | JGI IMG/M metagenome (GOLD analysis project Ga0102950, IMG submission 78505) | Soil microbial communities from South San Francisco under conditions of wetland restoration - Salt Pond MetaG R2A_B_D2_MG | ecosystem: Environmental > Terrestrial > Soil > Wetlands | place...
ATTCCCTTTGGTGTACCTTACTGGCAGATAGCTCTGTCGATGGCATTAATGATAGCCACATTCAGCTTTTTTGTATGGATGGCAGCCAAGGTATATCGTACCGGTATTCTGATGTACGGGAAGAAAACATCCTGGAAAGAGATGTGGAAGTGGCTCAGATACAGCGGGTAGATATATAAATTATAATGTACAATTAAGTATGTACTATCAGGAATAAGAAGTAAATAAAATGTCGAAGATTCTTGTAATTGATGATGAACGGGCTATCAGGAATACTCTGAAAGAGGTCCTGGAATATGAAAAATATGAAGTTGACGTTGCCGAAGACGGACCAACAGGAATTGAAATGTTTTCCTCCAATGCTTATGATATTGTTCTGTGCGATATTAAAATGGCAAAAATGGACGGTATCGAAGTGCTTGAAAAGATAGAGGAGACAACAAAAGATATCCCTGTAATTATGATCTCAGGGCATGGTAATATTGATACAGCTGTTGAGGCTATTAAAAAAGGTGCCTTTGACTTCCTTGAAAAACCACTTGACCTTAACAGGCTGCTTATTACAATCCGTAATGCCATGGACAAGTCGACACTGATAACCCAGACACAGGTACTTAAAAACAAGGTCAGTAAGATGTACGAGATAGTGGGTAAATCAGAGCCTGTGGAGAAGGTCAGGGATATGATAGACAAGGTTGCGCCTACCGAAGCCAGGGTCCTGATTACAGGAGCCAACGGCACCGGTAAAGAGCTTGTTGCCCACCAGATACATGAGAAGAGTACAAGAGCAAGGGGACCCTTTATTGAAGTTAACTGTGCCGCTATACCTTCCGAGCTGATTGAGAGTGAACTTTTCGGACACGAAAAAGGATCATTTACATCAGCAATAAAACAACGCATTGGTAAGTTTGAACAGGCTAATGGAGGGACACTCTTCCTCGATGAGATAGGCGACATGAGCCTTTCTGCACAGGCCAAGGTGCTGCGCGCCCTGCAGGAAAACAAGATATCTAGGGTTGGGTCCGACAAGGATATTCATGTTAATGTGAGAGTAATAGCTGCCACCAACAAGAACATTAAAAACGAGATTGAAAAGAATACATTCAGGGAGGACCTGTATCATCGCCTCAGCGTAATTCTGATTCATGTTCCTACTTTAAATGAAAGGACTGATGATATTCCTGTTCTTGCCAATCATTTTAACTCATTGATATGCAGCGAATACGGGATGAGCAAAAAAAATATCACCGAGGATGCCATCAGTGAGCTGCAAAAGATTAAATGGACAGGTAATATAAGGGAATTCAGGAATGTCCTGGAAAGACTAATAATATTATGCCAGACAGAAATCACCGGTAAGGATGTCACTGCCTATGCTAAACCGGTTTCCGAAGAATCGTGAAGCCACATGCCGGTGATGAAGAACAGCATTTTCAGCAGAAAAAACATCGGTAAAGACTATATGTAACCAAAGCAGCTTTAAGACAGTTCAATCACCGGAAAAATAGGACTTATGCATCGTATTGAAAAGGACACCCTGGGAGAAAAAAAGATACCGTCTGAAGCTTTATACGGCATCAATGCTGCAAGAGCCAGGGATAATTTCCCGGACAGATCAGCCTTTCCTGTTGAATGGTACAGGGCTACAGGCTTAACAAAGCTTGCCTGTTACAACACATACAGGAAGTTCCGTAATGCCGCCACAGGTAAATACGGGAAGGAGATTCCTGTTAAAATAATAAACGATAACATTCTTGATGCTCTCTGTTCTGCCGCCTCCTCTGTGGCCGAAGGAAAGTATTTCACTGATTTTATTATACCCTCCGTACAGGGTGGTGCCGGTACAAGTATAAATATGAATGTTAACGAGATTATTACGAACGCTGCATTACTTGAAACAGGACATAAATGCGGCGATTATTCCTTCATAGATCCATTCGAACATGCAAATATTTACCAATCGACAAATGATGTAATACCAACAGCCCTTACCGTGGCTGTTATGAGATTATTACAGGATCTTGAAGAAAAGATAAATTCCCTGAGGCAGGAAACAGAGAAAATTGAAAAAGGCACAAGAGATAAACTGAGGATTGGCTACACACAGATGCAGGAGGCAGTACCTTCTTCATTCGGGATACTTTTCAGTACATATAATGAAGCCCTTTCGCGCGACTGGTGGAGGGTGTCAAAATGTTCCGAACGAATCAAGCAGGTTAACCTCGGGGGAGGAGCTACCGGGACAGGACTTTCCATACCAAGATATTTTATAATGGAGGTGGTTCCGGAGCTGCGACAGCTTACAGGACTCCCTCTTGCTCACAGCGAAAACATTCCTGATACTACAGCTAATCTTGATAAATGGGTTGAGATACATGCCACCCTTAAGGCACATGCCGTTAACCTCGAAAAAATGGTATCCGACATACGCCTTCTATCCTCCGATATAGCAAGTGACAAGACATTAAGCATACCGGAAAAGCAAAAAGGAAGTTCAATTATGCCGGGTAAAATAAATCCTGTAATACCGGAATATGTAATAACAGCTGCTCATAAAATATACACCAACGATCAGCTTATCAGTTCATTGAGCGGACAGGGAGCCCTGGAGCTTAATGCATACCTGCCGGCAGTAGGCTGTGCACTGATAGAAAGTCTTAAACTGCTAATTTCTGCGGACAAAACACTGCTCAACAACCTTCTGACCGGGATAAAAATAAACGAATCTGCCGGGTATAAGACACTGATGTACAGCCCTTCAGTTACAACAGCACTTATCCCCTATATTGGTTACAATAAAGCCACTGACCTGGCAATCCTCATGAAGAAGAATAATATCGACATTTTCGACGCAAATGCCATCCTTAAAATTATAGACGACAATAAGCTAAAGGAGATACTGGAACCAGGCAACCTTCTCAGACTGGGATTCTCTCTTGAAGAGATCTGAAAATAATATGGCCTCTGCCGAATTAAAAGATTATCCTTTAAGTCCTGCTTTTAATTGATATCGAGAATTACTCCGGGATGATACTGTTTCGAAAATCATTACCTTTGCCTTTTATTTGTTTTATCATGAGTAAAGGCAGGGAAGCAAAACCACATATCGGGATCTATGGTCGTCGCAACAACGGTAAGAGCAGCATTATCAACTGCCTTACAGGACAGGAAACGGCTATCGTTTCCAACCATGCAGGTACAACAACCGACCCCGTAAGGAGATCATATGAGATAACCGGCTTTGGCCCTGTAATACTTGTTGATACGGCAGGTATAGACGACAGCGGGGAACTCGGGGAAAAAAGAATTGAACGGACACTGAAAACACTTGGTGAGGTTGACCTTGGTATCCTTGTAGTTGCCCACAATAAATGGGATACCTGTGAGGATAATTTGGTTTCAGCTTTCAGGGAAAAGGATGTACCGTTTATAATTGTTCATAACAAGACGGACCTCGAAGATCAGAACTCTGCATTCAACACGGAGGTACGACTAAAAACAGGCGTGGTCCCTTTCAGCTTCTCAGCTAAAGACAAACGTAACTTTGAAGATCTTATAAAACTAATAAAGGATACCATTCCTGAACATTCATGGAAAACGCCGACCCTTCTTGGTGATCTTATTAAATACGGAGATATAGTGCTTCTTATCACCCCAATTGATGTTGAAGCTCCTGCCGGACGTTTAATCCTCCCGCAGGTACAGGCTATAAGGGACATCCTCGACAATGATGCGGTAGCAATTATCCTGAAGGAGAAAGAGGTGGATGCCTTCCTTAAAAAAACAGGTGTTAGACCGGCACTGGCTGTAACAGACTCACAGGTCTTTGTGAAAGCTGATGCATCTGTACCCGACGATATACCACTGACCAGTTTCAGTATCATGCTGGCAAGGTTCAAAGGCGATTTCGACAACTATATAAAAGGTACTCCTTATATCTCCAAACTTAAGGATGGCGACAGGGTTCTGCTGTTGGAGTCATGTACACACCACGTGTCATGCGACGATATCGGAAGGACAAAGATACCCAGGTGGATAAACAACTTCACCGGCAAAAGCATTGAATATGATGTTGTTGCCGGACTTGATGCACTCCCTCGTCCTGTTACGGATTATTCACTTGTAATACAATGCGGAGGTTGTATGATAACAAGGAAACAGCTTTATAACAGGCTGCAGCCCGCTGTGAAGGCAGGTGTACCGGTTACAAATTACGGCATGGCCATTGCCTATGTACAGGGTATTTATAACCGGGCTGTCTCTCCCTTCATTACTATGAAAAATAATAGCAGCGTTTATTTGTAGGGAATAAGGTCCTGCGGTCCTGTTCTTAAAACCTGAAATATATGAAAGGCATGACCGATATTGTCCGCATCTGGTAAAGCATAACAGCTACAATCATAATTACTGCCAGCTGAAACAGTAATGGCATATTGATAAATAGTCCCCTGTAGGACTCTTTAATTTTTTCCGGGAGAAAGTGAATGGCATAACCGGCAAGAATGAGAATAAATACACTGCTGTATGCCGGTATCACTGTCATATACGAACCGGGCGAAAAGCTCTCTGTTATCTGCCTGAACATAATACGAACACTTGTCATATCGCGTGCCCGGAAAAAGACCCAGGCAAAATTCACAAACTGGAATGTAATGAAGACAGACAGCATCTTCAGCAAAAAACTACCTTTACCCTTCCCCCTGAAGATACTCTGCCATATTTTGTTAACAACAAGTCCTGCCCCGTGCAAACCACCCCATATAATGAACCGTATATCGGCACCATGCCACAGACCACCAAGCAACATTGTCATCATCAGGTTAAAATGTGTTCGCAGTTTCCCCTTCCTGTTACCGCCGAGGGGGATATAAAGATAATCCTTCAACCAGCGAGAAAGAGAGATATGCCATCTCTTCCAGAATTCACTTACACTGGATGATTTATATGGTGAGTTGAAATTCACCGGAAGCCTGAAACCGAGTATCAGGCCAAGACCGATGGCAATATCGGTATAGCCTGAAAAATCGCAGTATATCTGGAGACCATACCCGTAAATAGCCATCAGGTTTTCAAAACCGGAATATACAGAAGGAGCATCAAAAACCCTGTCGATAAAATTAATGGCTATGAAATCGGATATTATAATCTTCTTTATCAATCCTTTGGAAATAAGAAACAGTGCATGACCGAATTCTCTTTTTGAAAGGTGGAAATCCTCATACAGCTGGGGGATAAATTCCGAAGCCCTTACAATTGGTCCGGCAACAAGCTGAGGAAAGAAAGAAACATAAAATCCGAAGTCGATAATGTTCCTGACAGGTTCAACCTTTTTTCTGTAGACATCAAATATATAGCTTAACGACTGGAATGTGAAGAATGAGATACCCACTGGCAGGAGGATATTTTCAACATTGAATGAGGTACCCAGGTGAGCGTTTGAAAATGCAGCCAGGAAATCATAAGCTTTAAAACTGGTACCAAGCAGCCCGTTAACAGTATTGATGAAAAAGCCTGTATACTTGAAATAAGCCAGCAAGCCCAGGTTTGTTATAATACTTATAAAAACAAAAAATCTGCGTGCTAAACGCTTTTGAGAACCATAAATAAGTAAGCCGCAGATATAGTCAGTAAGTGTAACAAGGATAAGCAGGGAAAGAAATAATCCGCCCGATTTGTAATAAAAGAAAAGACTTATAAGGAAAAGGTACACATTTCTCAGGAACTTCTTTTTGAATACTATACTGTAACCGGCAAGCACAAAAAGAAAGAACAGCCAGAATGCAGGAGTAGTAAATATCATCGGTCGGTTCTGGTCGTACCTGGAAAAATATGATAAAAGTACCCTGCAGATACCGGCTTTTTTCTCATTTTCCTCGGGAACGGGAACAGTATATTGTTCCTGGGTAACAACAGTATCCGGCGCAACAGGTGGTTTTACCCGTACTGATGTATCTTTTTCCTGTGGCAGGAAAAGCGATTCAGCCATTATTTTTGATAGTGTATCTGCGCCCTGATAGGTCAGGTGTATATAGTCTTTCTGGGCCAGGGGAGGAGACCTCTCCGACCATCTCACGATTGACGACTGTCCGCCCATAGCCTTATAAGCATCCCAGAAGACAACTCCTTCTGACAATGCAGCCTTTCTCTGGGCATTTATGATAAGTGGTATATTCGGATACGATTGTATACTGTCTCCTTCACGCTCAGCCATATCAGTTAATCCTGCCACTATAATACCTGCTGAAGGACATATCTCCTTTAAAAGTGTAATCTGACGTTTTAATCCTCTCTCATAATAGGAATAACTGTTTCTTATATTCTTTACTATATTAAGTCCGTATTGCATTATAATAAGGTCGGGAGACAAAGTCCGAAGTGCCTTGCCAAGATTACTGCTGTCGACCATTGTAAATTCCAGTCCTGCACTTCCGCGCTGGGGAATGTTATCAATAACCAAACCCTTCCTGCTTTCAATGCTCAATCCGTAAATATCGGGACTGATCCTTCCTGTAAATTCAATTGTCACATCTCCGGCCCTGTAAAGATTACATGAGAGTTCGTTAAAGCCTTCACCTCTCTTCAGAGTATCAGATAATAAAATGTCGCCGTCACCACTCACCTTAACACTGACCCTCCCTTTAGTATTTCCATAGAAGATCCTGAGGACATCAAATATCACAGCAGAACTGTCAGCCACATAAGAGGGTCGTATCCTTACAGTTGCCTTTACCGGCTCCTGTGTTTCCCTGTCTTCCGGCAGATAGCGGCAAATAGTCATAAAAGGTCCCAGCCTGTTATGCGATATCCTGCCTTCCTCGTACGACAGGTAGTTGTACCTTTTCCAGTTGGATGATGATTTGATCCATATACTGCTTGTATACATCACCGGCATAAGAGGGAGGAATAATCCGGGACCTGTTCCCGGATCATATTTCCGCAGGATACTCCTCAGATAGGATGTGATACGGTCACCCTCCAGCTGGGAATCACCATAATACATCACCCTGACCTGCCTGTCGGAATAATCGAGAGAATCCATGAATCGTCGCAGGGGATCATTTGTTAAATGACTCCCTGAAAGAGAATCAGGCTTCAGTAACGGTGTACCATAAGGAATTGAAAGAGTATCAATTAGAGGGTTTCCCCCGGTAATTGTATCTGTTTCACCGGGAAATAAGGATGTCAGCAGACCGGCCGGTATAAATTCCCGGACAGGAGGAAAGAATTGACTTGCCGGAAGGAAATAATGAAAACCGGTAAAACATATAAGAAAGATCAGCAATAAAAGAAATGATCTTAAAGGGCGCATATATAGTTTTAGAAAAGAATCAGCTCTTTTTCTTTATTTTCAGCTTCTGCCCAACCTGTATCTTTCCCGGGTCTGAAATTTTGTTCAAATTAAGAACATCTGTAGTGGTGACATCATCGAACATCTTCACAATATCCCATATGGTATCTCCATAGCGGACTGTATATGTAATATAGTCACCATCGTCCGATATGTCAGGAACGGGAGCTGATGTTCTTGTGGCAGGTTTTCCCAACATTGCCTGCTTCTCCTCAAATGACATACCGTTTACCTTTGAGAAATATGCAGCCTCCGTAGGATCAATGTAAATAACAAGTTTCTGTCCTACCCGTATTGTATTCCTGTAGATACCGTTCCAGTATCTTAACTGTGATAGTCCTACCTTATACCATTCGGCAATATATCCGAGGTTATCACCATCCTTTACGGTATATAACATTTTTGTTTTACCCTTTACATTTGCCGGTCTGTATGTTGATCTTGAAGGGTCAGGGATCACATTATTCTTATTCAGGTAAACATCCGGTTTATAATTTCTGATTGTATCGCTGAGATCAATGAAGTCGCTCAGATGGTTCATAGGAAGCGTAAGAGCCAGTGGTTTTGAAGAACCCGGGATAAGGCCCGTTCTGTACTGGGGATTAAGAGCACGGAGCTCACCAAGAGGGATGCCCATCACACCTGATATCTGTTCCAGGTGGATATCCTTATGTATCATTATTGTGTCGGTGGCCACAGGTATATTAAGTGGCAATGGTTCTATATTATGTTCTGCATAATAGTTAACAGCATAGGCAGCAGCTACATACTGCGGTATATAGCCTCTTGTCTCTCTGGGCAGCCTGTAAAATATCTCCCAGTAGTCCTTTTTGTTTCCGGAGCGTCTGATAGCTTTGTTAACATTACCCGGACCGCAGTTATATGCAGCAATAACAAGTATCCAGTCGTGATATAACTTATACAGGTCCTTAATATACCTGGCGGCAGCATGAGTTGATTTGACAGGATCGCGTCTTTCATCAATCACCGAGTTTATTGTCAGTCCGTACATCCTCCCTGTACTGTACATGAACTGCCAGAGGCCGGTAGCGCCCGACCTCCTGTTTACAGCATTCGGATTAAGAGCCGATTCGATCACTGCCATAAATTTCAACTCGGCAGGAAGACCATAAGAATCAAAAATATCCTCAATCATTGGGAAATAGTAATCTGTAAGCCCCAGTACAGCTGCAAATTTATCTCTTTGTTTTACCGTATATACCTGGATATGGTTCCGGATAATGCTGTTATACGGAAGGCTTATTATTGAATTTATCCTTCTAAGCCTCTGGCTGTAAACGGAATCGGGTACCTGGTAAGCAATGGTATCAAAAGTACTGTCAGGCAGAGCTTTCCTAACTGCAATTTTCACGTACCATGAATTGCATAAACTGTCAAGGTCGCGTGATATCCTTTCCGCCGAATCGTCGTTTTTGATAATTATTGTATCTGATTCAGTAGCTGCATTAAGATTAAGAACGGAAAGTATCAGAGTTAGCAATATAGCATAAAATCTCATAGTCAGTTAATTAAAACGTTATTTCCAAACCAAAATTTAAACCCGCCCCGTAGTAACCTCCCGGCATCGGCACCTGTATTGGAAAGAGCGAAAGATTTAGATTATCACTTATATCATAATTAAAAAGACTTGCATCAACATTGGCGTCAAGTATCGATACAAGATACCATCCTGCGATGCCAATATACGAAAGATCGCGATATCTTTTATAATAATCCACCATTCTTAACATTCCATCCTTAAAATATTGTTCAGTAGCGGGTTTATAAGTATCGGGATAAAGTACAGGATCATATGTATCAGGATTGGCCTGGATAAGTTTCAGATAGCTATCGGTGGCAGGTATCTGGTCTGTAAAATCCTGGTAGGCCTTTATGTATTTAATATAATTCCGCGAATTAACCCTGACGCTGTATATCAGGGCCCCGAAGCCACCATAAACAAGAGGCAGTTTCCAGTATTTTCTTGTGTAGATCTGTCCCAGTCCGGGAAAAACGGCTGCCAGCATTGTTGCTCTCATAGGATCGGGCTGGAACTTATGTTTCAGCGCTTTCTCAACGGCAAGGGTATCTTTTAGTGACTGGTCTGCTTTTATAGCTGATGATAACTGCCTATTTACGGACAATGTATCCTGGGCAAAGCTGATTTGCTGGAAACAAAACAGTTGCATTATAAGGACCATTACTATTTTATGAAAAGTCTTCAAAATAAAGCCGGCAGCAATTAATGACCCGTACCAAATTTTTTAGCGCGGTAAAGATAATTATTTTCAGGAGTTAAGACGATCAAACACTCCTAAAATGCGCTCCATATCCTCAGGGTTATCAAACGGTATCACAATTTTACCCTTACCTTTTTCATTTATTCTGAAGTTTACTTTAGCAGAAAATATTTTATTTAGGTGTTCAGAAAGCTTTGAAAAATCCTCATTCAGTTTTTTCTTTTTCTCCACCCTGTCCGGATCCCTGGACTGTTCCGACTGCAGGTGTCTCACAAGCTCTTCCGCCTGTCGCACGGAAAGTTCTCCGTCGACAATTTTATAATAAACATTGATTTGTTTCTTAGGGTCATCGATATTTATCAGGGTACGTGCATGTCCCATCATCAGTTGTTTATTCCTGATACCAAGCTGTATCTCTGCTGGGAGTTTCAGCAGTCTCAGGTAATTAGCAACAGTGGAACGTTGTTTCCCGACCCTGTCACTCAGTTGTTCCTGTGTAAGTTTGCACTCCTCTATCAGTCTCTGGAAGCTTATTGCCACCTCCACAGAATCGAGGTCCTCGCGCTGAATATTCTCAACAAGAGCCAGTTCCAGCATCGCCTGGTCGTCTGCTGTACGGACATAAGCAGGTACATGTGTAAGTCCTGCAAGCCGTGCGGCCCTCAGTCGTCTCTCACCGGCAATAAGCTGGTAATGCCCCGGGGTAGTCTCTCTTACTGTAAGAGGCTGAACAATACCGAGCTTCCTTATTGATACGGAAAGCTCTTCAAGCGACTGCTCATCAAAATTAGTACGGGGCTGAAACGGGTTTGCCTCAATGGCATTAACCGGTATTTCACGATTGGCCTCAACTTTTTTCTCAAGAACCTCTTTCTCCACTCCATCAATCAATGCACCAAGACCTCTTCCCAACGCATTTTTCTTAGTCATATTCATTATTATTTCTGTACTTTCTTTGTTCCTAAAATTACTGTTCCACTTTCTCTTCCTGCTTTTCTATCAGTTCCGTAGCCAGGTTCAGATAATTGACAGTACCTCTTGAGTCAGCATCATACAGGATAGCAGGCTGACCGAAGCTTGGCGCCTCCGACAGTTTAACATTACGCTGTATAATTGTCTTGAAAACCATTTGCTGGAAATGTTTATTAACCTCCTCTGCCACCTGGTTTGAAAGTCTTAACCTTGAATCATACATAGTCAGCAGGAATCCTTCTATTTCAAGTGCCGGATTCAGATTATTCTGAATGATCTTAATGGTATTAAGCAGCTTACCCAGTCCTTCAAGTGCAAAATATTCGCACTG
>Ga0102950_1000542_pt1 | contig 10875 bp, 9 predicted proteins | sample SalPon2A_B_D2_MG_FD_78505 | JGI IMG/M metagenome (GOLD analysis project Ga0102950, IMG submission 78505) | Soil microbial communities from South San Francisco under conditions of wetland restoration - Salt Pond MetaG R2A_B_D2_MG | ecosystem: Environmental > Terrestrial > Soil > Wetlands | place...
ACCCTGTTACGGTACCGCCATTCCCGTTCATTGGGCCGGAAGCGTCTCTCGCCCCGATTGCGGTCGCTCAACTTCCAACGTCTCCAGGGAACGCTAACGGTGATGGCGAGGGCCAGCCGGTTTTCCGGCGTCAACAGCCCGGAAAAGGAGTCACTCACGGAATACTGATAATAGGGCTGAAGCGTAAAGTGCCTGTGCCTGTGGAAGGCGAAGCCTGTGGTGATTCGCCGGTAGCTGAGGTGCCCCTGGTCATTCCCATAACGCAACCCCGCGCCGATGAAGTAGTCGGTTTTTTCGCTCAGCGGATGCGTTGCCTCGAATGAAGTCCATGCCTGGAAGTCACGGTGCGGATAACGGCTTGTGCCCTGGGCGAAAAGCACTTCTGGAAAAAGCGCCACCGCCAAAGCGACCACAATCCCAATGAGCGGGCGACAACGCCATATTGAGTTTTGGGTTTTCACCGCAGGGACTCGACGTTTAAGTTTGTCGGGTTCGCAAGTCGGGAATCATCAGAAGAAGATCACAACTGCGAGACTACGAATCTTACCACAATACCTTCAGTCCGAACTGGATTTGCCTGGCGCTGGTGGAAGTCCCGGTGATGATTCCCGCCGTGGTGGCGGGAGAACCTGACGGCTGTGTGAAGACGATCAGGTTGGGGGTGTTGAAGTTGGCCCGGTTGATGACATTAAAGAATTCCGCACGTAGCTCAACTTTCAGGCTTTCCGTCACGGTCGTGTCCTTCCGTGCCGCAAGATCAAAAGTTTGCAGTCCCGGACCGGTCAAAGTGTCTCGCCCGACGTTTCCGAAGGTTCCGTTCGGGGGGACGACGAATGCATTGGGGTTGAAGTAGCGGTTGGGCCCGCCCAGTACAACGGGTCCCGTAAAGTCCGGATTGATCGATGGCCGGATGGAGTTGCGGGTGTCGCCGTTGTTGGAGGGGTTAAAACTCAGTTGCGGGGTGAAATGAAATCCCGAGCGCGCTGTCACGATAGCGTCCAGCGTCCAGCCGCCCGCCAACCTGTTCCCCCAGCCTGTCTGGCCAAAGGAAAACATCCGCCCCTTCCCAAAAGGAAGCTCATAGTTGCCGCTGATTACTGCAACATTTCGCACGTCAAACGTGGAGAGGCCATAATCCATTGCCAGGTTTTTGGGGTTCATCGCCAACCCGGGAGCGTTGGTGGCGGCGCTGGGATTCAGAGTGTCGCCGTTATCCAGACTTTTTGACCACGTGTAAAGGCCGCGAAATTCGAGTCCGCGGGAGAACCGGCGTTGCACTTCGGCTTGCAGTCCGTTGTAGGAACTGACGCCTTCGGAAAACCATGTCCACGTATTGGCCAGTTGCGGATTGGCCAGCGGCGCGCCCGGCGGTGTATAGAGCGTCCCGGCGGGTAGTGTGCCGGGGCAGGGAGACGCCGGGCAGGTGAACAGGCGCGGTAAGTTGGCGTCGACGCTTACGATCTCATGATACCCGTGCGATCCCACATAGCTGATGCGCAGGACGGTGTTCCGAGTGAGCGCTTGCTCAATTCCAAGGCTGTAGGTTTCCACCATAGGCGTCAGCAGGCTGGGTTGGATGCCTGCCGGCTCAACCAGCGCCCCGGCCGGCAGGGGCGAGCCGGGAACCAGCGGGAAAGACGATAGAGGTACGTTCTTCATCCGCAGGGTTGTGTTGAATGGAGCGTTCTGGTCCAGGCGATAACTCAAGGCATCCTGAAGATCGGCGTAGAGGCCGAAGCCGGCGCGGACAACCGTTTTCCCGTTGCTGAAAGGGTCCCAGGCAAGGCCCACCCGCGGTTCGGCAAGGAACCTGGAGCGGTTGAGGGTGAACACGGAGTTCCCGACGCGCGGGTTGGTTTCAATCGTTCCCAGTGAATTGAAAACAAAGTTTGCCGCCCGGCCCGTCGCCTCATTCCAGCCGTTGGTGAATTCGTCCCGAAATCCCAGATCGAGCGTCAGGTTGCGCCTGAGCCGGATGCTGTCCTGCACGAACCATGCTCCTTCCAGCGACCGCCAGCCCATAGCCGTAGGGGACGGCACGGCGACGAAGGTCGAAACGTTCCCCTCCAGAAAATCCTGCAGGCTTGAAAACGATGCCTGCCCGTATTGCGAAAGAGCCAGCCGGTCATTGGATTGGATCTGCTGAAACCACACGCCGGCGGTAATCTGGTGGAGGCCTTTGTGCACAGCCAACCGGTCTTCATAGGTGAAAAGGTTCCGGTTGACGAACAGGTTGCTCCCGATGTTGCTTCCCGCCAGGCTGATCTGCGTGGCGGCGTTGGGGGATGCGCCACCTCCGATGACGACGGCCCCAATGGGCCTGCCTTGAATAAAACCGGGCAGGTCAACGCTCGACTTTCCAGTGAAAAAATAGGCGGCGCGGGAAAAGCCGACCCTCGCCACGTTCAGCGCCGTGGGTGAAATCACATGGGTTTCTTCCAGGCTTGCCACCTGCTCGCGCAAACTTTCGATGTCCTGGCTCAGAGGATTGTCGCTGGGCGTGAAATCATCGCTGTCGTCGACCGTGTAGACTGCGCTTGCGGAATCTCTGGTGGAAAAGCGCCGGTCGAGTCTCGCCGTGCCGAAATCTTCGCGGACAGTCTGGAGGGGGTGGCTGAACGCCTCCGCGATGCCGCTGCCCAGTTCCGGGCCGTTCGGCTGCGGCCAGAGAGAAAGCAGCGGGGCCGTTTCAGGTGTGACGCCGACGTTGATGAGGGATCCGTCCGTTCCGGGCAGGAAGCCCTGGCGTGCCTCGTTGTCCGGAACCAGGGCCACACTGCTGAGGCGCAAATGCTGGCGGTAACCTTCATAGTTGCCAAAGATGAATGTCCTGTTCTTCTGGATGGGCCCGCCCATCGCGCCGCCAAACTGGTTCCTCTGGAACGAAGGTTTGGAGCCGTGGTCGAAAAAGTTACGTGCATCGAGGGCGCTGTTTCGCAGAAATTCGAATGCTGTTCCATGCCATTGATTTGTCCCCGAATCCGTCAGGATGCTCACCTGCGCTCCCGGCCTTTTCCCGAATTCGGCGCCATAAGCGCCTGTGACCACATGGAACTCTCGAACGGCATCTACGCCCAGCAACTGCCCGCTGGTGGCGGCTGGCTGCATGTTGATTTCCGCCGCGCCGGTGTATTCCACGCCGTTCAGCAGGAACAGGTTCTCCTGGGGTCGTCGGCCGAGCACCGCAAACATGTTTCCTACCGCTGAATTCGAAACGCCAACGCCCCCGCGTTTTTCCGGGGTGTAGTCCACAATGCCGGGATTCAGGGTGAGCAGTTGGTCGTAACTGCGGCCGTTTAGCGGCAGGTCCTTGATCTCGCGTCCGCCCACAACTCCGGCGTTTGAACTGGGGGTAAGGCTGACCAATGGGCCCTGCCCTTTGATGGTGATCTGCTGGCGGGACTCACCCAGAAGGAGGGAAAAATTCGTCACGGCCTGCCCCGCGGCTGGCAGAACAGTGCCCGTGTGGACTGCCGTCCGGAAGCCTTTCTTCCGCACCGTCAACTGATATTGTCCGGCCGGAAGCGCCGGAAGGTCGTAGCGGCCCCGGTCGTCGCTTATGGTTGATCGTTCGAACCCGGTCTTTGGTTCTCGCGCCTCAATGACTGCGCCTGTGACGGCGCGTCCCGATGGGTCTGTGATGGTCCCGAGTATCTCTGCCGTCACCTGCGCCCGCGCGAGGGCAGCAGGAAGAACCAGGAGAAAAATAAATAAGGCGACTGCGCTTGTTGACGCCGCTTTTGCCTGCGCAAAAAAATCCACCACATTCTCCCTTCACCGATGGCTCGAATGGAGCCGCAAAGCCCTCCGTTCGCCGGTTCCACTGTGGGGGCAGAAGGGATCATAAAGACGATAAACTGAATGAGTCAAATAATATGGCAGAATAAATATGAATTTATATGATTTAGTTCGATTATTGGTTGAGCCGGGTTTGGAGAGAGGGTCACGGCCATGCGCCGCGAGCCTCTTCGCCTGGAGTGAATCGGTCGTATCCGGGTATGGCGGGTGTGCCAGCTTTGTCTGAGGGGAAAAAGAAGGCGGTTTAGAGATTCTTAATTGTGCGCTGGTAGAGGAGCTCGTACTGGGGGATGATCTTCGAGGAACAGAACTGGGAGAGCGCCCGCTTGCGGCCGGCCTCGCCCATTTGCCGGTGGCGGTCCGGGTCGGTCAGGATGTCCAGCACGCGCGCCGCCATGGTGTCCACGTCCCGCGGCGGCACGAGGAAGCCTTCCACTCCGTCATCGATCACTTCAGGAAGCCCGCCCACTTTGGAGCAGACGCTGGGCACCGCGCAGGCCATGGCTTCCAGCACCACCAGACCGAACGATTCGAGGTCACTGGGGAGCAGGGCGACGTCGGCGCAGCAAAGCAGGTCCTGCACCTGGTTCTGTTTGCCCAGGAAAAGAATGTCCCCTGTCAGGCCCTTGTCCCTCGCCAGCCATTCCGCGGCGGTGCGGTCGGGGCCGTCACCGATCATCAGCAGCTTCGCCGGAATCTCTTTTCGCACCCGGGCAAAAATCTCTACGACATCCGTGACGCGCTTGACGGGGCGGAAGTTCGAAAGGTGCACTAGGATTTTTTCGCCTTGAGCCGCGAATTCCTGGCGATGTGACTTTTCTTCCTGAGGATGGAACACGTCGCAATTCACAAAATTGGAAATTACATCGATGGGGCGTGAAATGCCGAATTCCGTTATGGTTCTCTGGCGAAGGTACTCCGAGATGGCGGTGGCGGCATCACTCTGTTCGATGGCAAAGCGTGTGATGGGCAGATAGGATCGGTCGGAACCCACCAGCGTGATGTCCGTGCCGTGCAGTGTTGTGACCACCGGAATGCGGCGCTCGCCCATCATGGAACGTGCCAGGTAGGCGCTCACCGAATGCGGAATGGCGTAATGGACGTGGAGAATATCCAGCGACTCATTGACGGACACGTTGTAAAGCTGCGAGGCCAGTGCCAGCGTGTAAGGGGGGTGGTCAAAAAGAGGATAGTTCATCACCTCCACTTCGTGGAAATGAATATGCTCGGAGAGTTCCGGGACGCGGACCGGAAGCGCGTAGCTGATAAAGTGAATGTCGTGGCCGCGGGCGGCCAGTTCCAGGCCGAGTTCCGTGGCGACAACGCCACTTCCACCGTAGGTAGGGTAACAGGTAATCCCGATCTTCATGGAATATTGCAGGAGGCCGCCGCACCCGGCAAAACTCCTAAGAGGAAGGAGCTCGCTTGCCCCTGGCCTGCTCTTTGGCGGAACTCAGTACTACAATATTTCTGATGGTGCGTTCGCCGGACTTCTGGTTAAAGTAAATCAGCACGGTGGTTCCAGGTTTCAGTGCCTTCAGATCCATCCTGTTGCCGTTTAGGTTTTCGATCCGCACGTTCTTTTTGAAAGGGAAAATTTCGCTCTGCCGGCCGTGAATCGAGTTGACGTTCAAAATCCTCTGCTTCAAGTCGATTGACTGGATTTTCCCGCTGTAAGCCTGCCTTTTGCTTGATGAACCCAGCTTGCCTACAATGGGCACCTTGCTTTTATGGCCTTGAGCGCGAAGTAGTGGCGCCTGACAAAGAGCGAAAATACAAATCACCATTAGCGCTGCCGCCATCCCTGGCAAAGAAGCGCTGCCAACAGTGCTTCGGTTCCCTGTGCTTTCCAAATCTTCGTTCAACAGGGTCCTTGTCAATGCCGCATTGGGGCGATCGTTCAAAATATACTCGGGCGCTAGCCTTCCCCTTCATGCTAGGAAGACTCGAACACCAGTGTCAAGCAGTTTCGTTCGGGCGCGGAATACACGTGCCTTCTCATGCGAATTTCCACGTCCAGGAAAAACAGCAATGAGTCTAATTAAAACGGGCTTTCTGTGATAGCGAAATGACTTCATTCGCCCCAGAAAAAGGTGCAATCCCGGAGTAGAATCCGAGCCCGACGCAAACTATTCTACTTCAAGGTCCCCCGCGTAGGAACCGTTGCCATTGCTGCTGCCGTTGGCGTCTGCCTCTTTAAACATATAACGAATGCAACTCTTCATGATCAGCAGATTTGGTTCACTAGAGCGGTGGACTTTAATGCACTGCTTATCGTACCATTCGATCACACCGTGGATTGTTTCACCCCGATCCAGAACCACAACCATCGGCGTTCGTGACTGCATCTGCTTGAGATAATAAAAGTTCTCAGCATTGGTCTGGTCCGGTGGGGCCGGTTTTTTTCGCTGCATACGCCCTGACATTTGGTCTTGAACTTCCGAAAGTGAGGGGCGAATTAGTTTTCGATTCACTGCTTGATACTCCTTGTACTGGTCCTTAATTAGCGCAAGGCCAATAGCGTCTTGCCAATGAAGGTATTGCGTAAAGTCCTGTACTAATAGATGAGAATTTTCGCGTTCCGGTTTCTTCGCAATTGAAAAATTGATCAGAAGAAATAGGACTTACGTCTGAAATATTTATAACATAACTGGGGCTGCGCGACAACTTTGCCTGTTTTCGCACCTGTTTTCATTAAGTGACGTATTTTTTCGTATTTCTGCGTGTACATCCGGCTCATGGGTGAAGTTCAGCTTGATACCCTGAAACCTGAAAGGTTTCTTAAGGGCGGGGCTGGGAACTGAGCAATTCCGTGGCCAGGGAATCGAGGGTAATCTGCTGATTTACATTGCGGTTTTGCAGACTGTGCGAATGTTCAAGGCCTTCTTCCAGCTTCTGGATGCCCTTCATTCCCAAGGCCTGCGCCCAGGTTTTCAGGCGAGGAAGCAGGTCGACGTTGGTCACCGCCTTGCTTTCTGCTCCCACCAGTACGTGCATCACGTCGCGTAGAAGGGCGGACCCTGTTTTGAGCGATTCCTCAATGCTGCCCCGGTCTGCGGCCAGCACCTTAGTGGCGTCAAACAATGTCTTCCACTCTTGCGGCCCCAGGGAACGCCTGCCTGGCCGGGCCACGGTGTCCAGCAGAGTCACCCATGGCCTCCTCTGCTCTACATAGTCCTTGAGGTCCAGGTTTCGGGCTATTGCGATGCTTCCGTTGGCCACCCGCAGAGCCAGTGCCAGTTGGCCATTGGCAAGGCCGCGTTCTTCCGCCAGCACCTGCTGGATGGCAGCCTCTTCCACCGGAGCAAACTGCAGTGTCAGGCAGCGCGACCGGATGGTTGGGCGCAGTTCGTAGGCATTGGGACAGATGAGTATGATGGTGGTGGTTTCAGGCGGTTCTTCCAGCACCTTCAGCAGCAGGTCCGCTGCCTGCCAGTGGATGGTCTGGGCCTGGTCCACAATCAAAACCCGCCGCGGCAGCGTGAACGGGCGCCCGTGGGCCGTGGCCCGAAGGTGCCGGATCTGTTCAATGAGGATGTAGCGGGTAATGGGTTCAATCAGTTGCAGGTCGAGATAAACCAGGCCTTCCACGCGCTTCTGTGCGTCTTTGATGTCTCTCCGCCGCGCGTTATCTTCGGCGCTGGCGGCCATAAACTCGTCGGATTTGCGGCAGTGGCTGCATTCACCGCAGAAGTCATCGCCTTGGGGGCCGCGCCGCTCACAGTTCAATGCTTTGGCCAGCATCAGGGCAAGCGTCTTTTTTCCGGTTCCTTCCGGGCCCGTGAACAGCAAGGATCCGGGCACACGACCGCGGCGCAGCATGTCGCGGACCGCTTGCACGGCCATGGCGTTGCCCAGAAAAGAATCAAATCCCATGGTTTCATTTCCCCGGCGAACGCTGATTCTTCAAAGCGCCGCCCTACCGGTCAGCGGTGGCGCAAGTGCCCCTGTATTGCCTTTATCTCCTGCGCGTCCCGCCATTTGATTTTACCCGCACATGGCGCCGGGCCAGCAAGGAGTCGACAATCTTGCGGATTTCGGCCTCAATTTCGGTAACGGACTGGTCCGCCTGAATCACCTTGATTCTTCGCGGCTGCTTCTGAGCCAGCGCCAGGTATCCCGCCCGGACCAACTTCTGAAATTTTAGCCCATGATTCTCAAACCGGGTATTTTTCACTCTCTTGCGCGTGTTCCTTTTTCGCGCGCGAGACAGCGCCAGCTGCGGATCGAGGTCCAGCAGCAGGGTCAACTCGGGCTGGGTCCTTCCGCAGATAATGCGGTCAAGTGACCGGACTGTCTGCACGCCGAGCATCCGCCCGTAGCCCTGATAGGCAAATGAAGCATCGTTGTAGCGGTCGCTGATCACCACGTGGCCGCGCGCCAGCGCGGGGCGCACAACTTCTTCCAGGTGCTGCTCCCGGGCGGCGTACATCAGGGTGAGTTCGGTAAGCGAAGACATCCGGGTGATTTTCGGGTTCAGCAGCAGGCGCCTGATCTGCTCGCCCACTTTCGTTCCACCGGGTTCGCGCGTCAACACTGTGGCGATTCCGCGTTTGTGAAGGTAGTCTTTCAGGCGGCGCGCGTGTGTGCTTTTTCCTGTCCCGTCAATTCCTTCAAGAGTGATAAAAATCCCATGGGACATCGTTGTCCTCTTCTCCCTGCAGTTCAAATCACCTGACCGTGGGTTTTGTCCCCGGATCCTTCGAAGACCGTGGAAATCGGAATGAGATTCCGTTTTGCCAGGATGCGGATTGCAATACTAACACCGGAAGTTCCTCCGCCACAAGGCGAAAACCTGGCGTAAGTCGATGGTAAAATAACAGCCTCGTGTAACGTCTTGCGCGCCAGCGCGTTGAACCGGGCCGGGCGATAAAATTTTTTACGGAGACTTCCATTTTGAGTGTTACAGAAAACGTCGAGCGCGTCCAGCGGCGGATCCATCAGGCTTGCCGACGTGCGGGCCGCTCAGATAAAGACGTCCGTCTGATAGCCGTCTCAAAAACCAAACCGGCGGAAGCCGTCCGCCAGGCATACGCGGCGGGCCTGCGCGAGTTCGGCGAAAACCGCGTGCAGGAGGCGGCGGCCAAGCGGAAGGAACTCCGAGACCTCGACGCCGAGTGGCACCTGATTGGCCATCTGCAATCGAACAAGGCAAAGCAGGCTGTGCAGCTTTTTGACTGTGTCCATTCTGTTGATTCGCTGCACCTTGCGGAAAAAATCGACCGCGCGGCCGCCGCTCTGGGCCGCGAAATGCCCGTGCTGATTGAAGTCCATCTGGGAGAGGAAGCCAGCAAGTTCGGTGTGGAAGAAAATGATCTGCTGCAACTTGCGGAAGAGCTCGGTGCGCTGCCCTCGCTCGATCTTCAGGGCCTGATGACCCTGCCGCCGTTTTTAGACAATCCGGAAGACGTGCGGCCCTTTTTTCGCCGCCTGCGCGAACTGGCCGAACGTATCGAGGCCCGGAACCTGCTCGGCGTCTCCATGCGCGAGCTTTCCATGGGCATGAGCCACGATTTTGAAATCGCCATCGAAGAAGGCGCCACCATCGTTCGGGTAGGTACTGCCATTTTCGGCGAACGCCAGCGGTAGCGGTGTCGTCCTTTGCGTCCTGGTGCCTTCGCGTGAGATGCTCTTGATGCCTGGCCTCCGCTCTGAAGAGTGTTTTCTCTGCGCTTTCTGTGTCAGGACCAGGTTGAACGCGGAGGGCAGGTTTTGCGCTTGTCGTTCCGAGCGCAGCGAAGAATCTGATTCGCCACTTCCAGGGAACTTGTTTCCATGACCGACTTCACCACCGATGGCAACAAGGTGACGTTCTGGCTTAAGATCAAGCCACGCGGGCGCCGCCAGCACTTGGTGCGAAACGCTTCCGGCGAGTTGTGCCTGGAACTGACCGCGCCGCCGGTTGAGGGCAAGGCGAATGAAGCCGCTGTCGATTTCCTGGCGGAATCGCTCCACCTGCCGCGCCGGTCGATTGAAATCACGACGGGAGCGAAATCGCGCCGCAAACTCTTTCGCATCACATCGGGTTCCGCGCAGCAAACCATCGAGCGCCTGGAAGCGCTGGCGCAGCAGAAAGGCGATTAGCCGATGATTTACGCCGTCAGCCTGGTTCTGATTGTGCTGGCGCTGCTTACGGTCAGCTTGGCAAGGTCGTTCAAGCTGAAGACCCACAAGGATTTCATGGTGGCCGACCGCCAGCTTTCCGTCTGGGTTCTCATCTTCACCCTCCTCTGTTCCTGGATTGGCGCCGGAAGCCTGTTTGCAGGCGCCGAGTTTGCCTACAAGCAAGGGCTCGCGTCGCTGTGGCTGCCGGCGGGAGGCTGGGCCGGCCTGCTGGTTATTTACTTCATCGCCGGCCGGGCGCGCTCTTTTGCACAGTACACTATTCCTGATCTTCTGGAAGTCCGGTACAGCCCCATGGCGCGCGTGCTAGGAACGATTTGCATCATCGTTTCCTACACGGCCATTGTCAGCTATCAGTTTCGTGGCGGCGGGCGCATTCTGGAACTCGCTTTTGGCATGAGCGAAACCGCGGGTACCGTCATCCTGGCGGCGTTTGTGATTCTGTTCACAGCGCTGGCCGGAATGTCGTCGGTGGCTTACACCGATCTTGTGATCGGACTGGTGGTGACGGTCGGCTGCCTGTTTGCGCTGCCCGCCATGATTATCCACGCCGGCGGCTGGCATACTGTTGCCACCGCGCTGCCCGCAAGTCACCTCACCGCTCTTGGCACCATGACCTGGGACCAGGCGCTCGGTTATTTCCTGCCCACCTTCACGCTGATGCTGGGCAATCAGGCGATGTACCAGAAATTCTTCTCCGCCCGCAGCGAGCGCGACGCGCGCCTTTCGGTGGTGGGATGGGTGTGCGGTACCGTGGTGCTGGAGACGGTGATTATTTTGCTGGCAATCGTGGGCGGCGTCATGTTCCACTCGCGGGTCGAGTCCGGCCAACTGCCCGCCTGGGGCCTGATTCCTTACACGGCGCGCTACGGCGTGCTGCCGCTGATTGGAGCCGTATTTCTGGCGGCGATTTTCGCCAAGGTCATCTCCACAGGCAACAACTATCTTTTTTCG
>Ga0102950_1000543_pt1 | contig 10871 bp, 8 predicted proteins | sample SalPon2A_B_D2_MG_FD_78505 | JGI IMG/M metagenome (GOLD analysis project Ga0102950, IMG submission 78505) | Soil microbial communities from South San Francisco under conditions of wetland restoration - Salt Pond MetaG R2A_B_D2_MG | ecosystem: Environmental > Terrestrial > Soil > Wetlands | place...
CTTTCATTTTCGTATCCCTTTTAATTTCTGACTGAAATTTCTTAAAATAAACAGAGTTAGTTGTCAAAGAATTGTCAAAATGCAGTCAATATTTCGTTGAGTTGTAGAATAGTTGAAAAAATGATTTACTAAACAATTTTGTTATTTTATCTCTTAATTTGAATTCTTTTATTCTTTGATGGTAAGGGGAAATATGTATGAAAATTTTGTAGTAAAATAAATAATTTATTTACAGATACGCTTTGGAGATAAATTTCTTTTTTATATTTATATCTTTTTAGGTGTCGATTTTAAATTCCCGATTATACTTGCGGGACTATTTTTTTTCTTCTTCTTAAAAAATTATTTACCCTATCTCCTGCTCTTTCAAAAGCTATATAAAGTACCGGGATTACGATTAAAGTAAGCATAGTAGTAGCAGTTAAACCGCCGATTACCGCTCTTGCTAAAGGAGACCATGTTTCTGCACCGGAACCAAGTTCTACTGCAAGAGGTACCATTCCTAAAATTGTAGTTAATGCAGTCATTAATACAGGTCTCATTCTAGCTTTGCAGCCGAATTCAACGGCTTCATACAATTCCATTCCTTTATGTCTCTGCTGATTAATATAATCGACTAAAACAATTCCGTTGTTAACAGCAATTCCGACCAGCATTACTATTCCGACAAGAGCCATTACACTTATTGAAGTTCCGGTAATTGCAAGGAAAATAAATACTCCGATTATCGAAAGCGGGACAGTAAACATTATAATAAGCGGGTCGACCAGAGATTCAAACTGCGATGCCATTATCATGTACACTAAAATAATAGCTGCGATGAATGCTAATCCTAAATAAAAGAATGCTTCCTGCTGATCTTCAGCTGTACCGCCAATTATCACTTGATAATCTGAAGGAATTGGAGTTTCAGCAATTATTTTTTTTATTGTACTTACGGCAGATGAAAGATCAATTCCAGATAAACCACACCCGACCGAGACAAACCTGCTTTGATTCTCTCTAAATATTGTGGGACTTGACTGCTCTTCAACAATATCGGCAACATCTTTTAATTTTATTCTTCCACCTGTCGGAAGGGCCAGTTCCAGTTGCTCTAAAGATTCTTTTTTGTTTCTATACTCTTTAGCAAATTGGACATGTATATCATATTCATCACCCTTTTCACGAAACTGTGAGGCAACCTTCCCTTGAATGGCCGTTGAGATATTGCTTGCAACTTGAAGTGTGGATAAATTATAATGGTTTAAAAGGTCTTTATTTAAATGAACCTGCAGTTCCGGTGTGGTTTCTTTTGTGTTCAATGAAATATCTACTAAACCTTTTACCTTCTCCATTTTGGATTTTAATTCATTTGCGATTTCTTTCGCCCCCGCAATATCAAACCCAACAACTTTTACTTCTATATCTTTCTCTGAGGAGAAAGCGCCGCCTTCCTGGACAGCATAGGTTACACCGGGGATTTGATCAAATTTTTTCCTCAGTAAATCCTGAATTTGAAATTGTGTCATTTTTCTTTTTTCTTTTGGCGTCAACCTGATGAAAAATTCGATAGTACTTGAAGTTGTGCCATAAGCACCCAGACCTTCCCTTGTTCCGTAAAATATTGATAAAGACTCAAACACATCTTTAGGTACTACTTCTTTAACAATATCTTCTATTTTGTAAGCATATAAACGAGTCTTTTCAATTGGCGTACCTGATGGAGCTTCCATCAAAACATCAATTATTCCCTGATCGGATTTAGGCAGAAACTCACCGCCTAAAAATGCTGCTAACCCGATTGAAAGGAGAAACAAAGCGGTTACTGAAATTAATACTGTCACTTTATGATGAATCGACCAGTGCAATATTCTACTATATTTATCAGATAATTTTACCAGCCATTCTCCTACTTTATCTTTAAATCTTGTAAACCAGTTGTTTTTCTTTACACTTTCAACTTTAAGGATATTAGCAGACATCATAGGTACGAGAGTAAGAGCAACTAAAAGTGAAACTGCCAGACTAAAAGTTATCGTTAAAACCATATCTTTAAATAACTGCCCGGTAATGTTCGGAACAAACAATACCGGAAGAAAAACGCTTATGGTAGTCAATGTTGAAGCCGTAATGGCCATTCCAATTTCTTGAGTTCCCGATTCAGCGGCTTCAATTAAGCTTTCACCCATTTCACGATGACGATAAATATTTTCCAGTGCAACTATTGAGTTGTCGACAAGCATTCCAACAGCAAGCGCAAGACCGGCCATCGAAATAATATTAAGTGTTACATTTGCTAAAAACATTACTGCAAAAGTTGCTATGATTGAAACAGGTATGGAGATACCCATTACTATACTACCGCGTATGTTTCTTAAGAAGAAATAAATTACAATAAACGCCATTATAAACGCAATTAATGCAGTGTTCCTAAGATTGTTTACAGATCTTAAAATAAACTCAGCTTGATCCCAGATAATACTAACTTTTGTACCTTGGGGAAGTCTTGAAATAATTTCCGGTAAAGCTTCTTTTATTTTTCTGCTTGTAATAACGGTGTTTGCATCAGACTGCTTCATTATCATAAGCATAACGCCTTCGCCGTAATCTGCTCTTACCTCACTAGCATTTTCTTTATAGCTGTCTTCAACACCAGCAACATCTTTAATATAAACCGGGACGCCGCTCTTATAAGTCAAAATCGTACTTCTTATTTGATCAAGAGTCGTATATTCGCTGAATACTCTTAGGTTATAACTTTTGCCGGTAGTTTCAATTGTCCCTGACGGCTGTAGCCCGCTGCCGTATTGTATAGCCTGCAAAACATCATTAGGAGATAAGTTGTAAGAAGATAAAAGGACAGGATTTATGTAAACATTAATTTGCCTTTGAAGACCGCCTTGAGTTTGCACTGAAGCAACCCCTTCAACTCTTTCAAGAAGAGGCTCTATTTTTTCTTCGGACAATTTTCTTAATTCAGCAGGACCAAGATAGGGAGAACTGATACTAAAATAACTTATAGGCATCATAGAAGGATCAAACACAAAAACCAGAGGTTTTGAAGCATCGGTTGGCAAATAATCTTTTATAAGATCAAGGTTCTTTCTAATATCATTCTCAGCTTTATCCATATTGGTTCCGTATTTAAACTCAAGAGTGATAATTGATGAACCTTTAAATGACTGTGAATTAACCTTTTCAATATTTTTTACTGAAGAAATAGATTCTTCAATAGGTCGAGTTACTAAATTTTCAATGTCTTCAGGTCCAACACCGGAATAACTTGTAACAACACCTGCAATCGGGAAAGTAATATCCGGGAAAAAGTCAATCTTTAATTGAGAAAAAGAAAAGAAACTGAAGATGATTATTATTCCGTAAATCATTACTAAAGTTATCTGTCTTCTCAAAGAAAATTTTGTAAGTAACATAACCCCAAATTCCTTTAATCAATTATATTAACTGATTGACCTTCCTTAACAATATTTTGCCCGACTATAATTACAGAATCACCATTTTTTAATCCGTAATTAATTTCAATTTGACCATCGTTGAGTATTCCTGTTTTAACTTCTTTAAGTTTGGCGGAATTGTTTTCTACTATAAATAAATAATATTTTTTTACCGGATTTTGCAGACCTGTCTCCCTATTTATTTTTACTTCAGTTTGAGGCAGTAAAGCATATTCCGGCACCACTAAACTATTTGAGTGATTTTGTGTTTCGATTAAAAATTCTCCGAACATTCCTGATTTAATCCTGTTATCTTTTGTTAGAAAAGTAATTTCAACTTCAAGAGATTTAGACAATCTGTCTATCGATGTGTTAATTTTCTCAACCCTACCGGTAAATTTATCATCGGGAAGTGAAGGAAATTTAATTAATACTTTTTGTCCGACTTTTGCATATTGAATATCTTCTCCAGTTAAATTTATTTTAGCTTTCATTTTAGAAGATGAAAGGACCTGAACAACCGGCTGCCCGATATTTATCATTTGGCTTTCTTCAACATAAACCGCCGCAACAACACCATCAAAAGGAGCTTTTACAAAACTATTTTCATATTGTTCTTTTGCCTGCTCATAACCTGACTTAGCTTGACTCAAAGTATGTTCGGCAGTTTCCTTAAGAGTTCTGACTTGATCAAATTGCTGTACACTAATTGCTTTTTCTGAATAAAGCTTACTCATTCTTTCAAAGTCTTGTTCGGCCAATTTTGATTGAGCTCCGGCTGTGCTTAATACAGCATCTGCTATTTTCAGACTTTGTTTTTGTATATCATTTTTTTGAGATGCAAGTACCTGGTCTTTTACAACTTTCTGGCCAGGTTTAACAATTATATTTTCGATTCGCTCAGCAACTTTGCTATATACAATTACATCTTCATCTGCAGTAACCGAACCGGTTGCGCGGATATATTTTGAAATTGAACCTGATTTTACTTTATAAATTTTTACAGGAACTGACTTTTCAACATTTTCTTCCGTTTTTTTTGTACAGCCTGAAAAGATTAAAATCATAAAAGACATTAAAAGAAATATTTTCTTGTACATTTTATCCTCGAAAATTATTTCCAGATTTTATCCAGCAACCCAATTGCCTTTAATAAGGATAATTGGTTTACATTATAATTATAAATTCCCTGCAAGTAATCGCTTTTGCTTTTTGTATAAAGAAGCTGAGCATTTAATACATCAAGTTGATTACTTATTCCTTGAACATAAAGCAGATTTGATATTCTTAAACTTTCTTTATATTGATCAAGTGCATCCTTCAAGCTCTGAAGACTTTTTGAAGCTTGAATATAGTTGTAATAACTTTGTTCAATTTCTAAGTCGACTGCAAATTGAGTTTGAGTCAGCAATAATTCCATCTGGTCTGATTTAATTTTAGAAATCTGATAATCCAAAAACTTTCTTCCGCCTTCAAACAAAGGCCATGATAAAGAAAGTGTTATTGATTTAGAACGTATATAATCATCCCATCTTACTTTGTAATTTTCTAATGGCGCCTGCTGGTCAATACTGGCTGAAAGTGCTATTGTCGGAGTAAAATTTCCAATTGCTATTTTTTCCCCGGCTTTAACTGCCTGCTTCTGAAATTTTAAAGCTTTAATATCATTACGATTTTCTTCAGATAATGATTTAAAATCTTCTAAAGATAAACTATAATATTGATCCAGGAATTCAATCTTATGCAGACTATCAATAACGATTAGCGAATCGGTTAATGGCAAGTTTAAAAGACTTTTTAACCTTTGAACAGAAAGTTTTTTATTTGAAATTGCAGACTCCAGCATCGGTAGAGTTGATGTATATTGTGCTTTCGCTCTCTGCAGATCCAATTCAGTTGCTGTGCCGGCATCGTAAAATTTTTGAACCTGTTTTAAATTTTGATTTGCAAATGATTCAGATTCTTCCGCAGACTTTGTTAATTCGTCCGAGAGCATTATTCCATAATATGCCTGGAGTGAAATAAGAACGGTTTCTTCTTCTTTTCCTTCCAGTTCTTCTTTTAATGATTTTTTAAAAAAATTTTGAATGTCATAGTTAAACCATCTGCTGCCGCCGGTAAAAATCGGTAATGTAAGATTTAAAGTATGCTGAAAATTATAAGGTGTTCCCACCACGAATCTTTGCCCCATAAAGACAAAAACCGGTAGTTCGACATTTTTCTGAGCAATTCCCAGGTAAGTTAATGTCGGAAGGAAATAGGATAATGCTTTCCATGTTTCCAGATTTTGAATTTTATAATCAAGTAATTTTGATTTGAGCGCCGGATTATCTTTTAAAGAAATATCTACAACATTTTTTAATGAAAGATATATAATTTGTCTTTCATCTTGTCCTTGAACGGAACAACAGAAAGTTGCAAATAAAAGAAAAATAAAATAAATCCTTTTTACCCAAGACATTTTGCAGAACCCCTTTTAATTCTACTAAATATTTTATTACATACGAATAATCTGAATAATTTTTTTAGGATCTAATTCTTTTTTAGTTACATTTCTTATTGTCTCTTCCCTTTCGAAGCTCCACTGAAAAAGAGATCAATAATTTATTACAATTTAGTAATTGTTTGTCGGATCAAATATAATAAAATACGCCTCACAATAAAAAGATTATTATTTTTCCGAAATTCAGTTTTAAATAATTAGTTTATATGCTTAAAATATTTTTAATAGATAAATGGTACCAGCTTTTTGGTATTTCTCCTGTATTCTTCAAATTGTTCACCATATTTTTCAGCTAAATATTTATCAAGTTTTGGTGCATTATAAAAGGCAAAAAAACAAAATATGAAAACCGGAATTAATGCCGAGTACCAATTTCTTGTAATTATAGCATATGCTGTAACCCATAGAAGATCGCCGAAATAATTAATATGCATTGAATATTTAAATAGTCCGATTGTATATAACTGTCCTTTATTATTGATATTCTTTTTCCATTTTTTTCTGGACAGTTCCGAACCGGTATTTATAAATGAACCGGCAATAAAAACCAATATTGCGAAAATATCTAGGAAATCAATATGCTGTGCAGATTTAAAACCAAGAATAGCAAATCCTACATAATAAATTGCAAAAGCTATTGGAATACTGAATGCCTCTTCCCAGGGCATCGCTCTTTCCAGGATGTAAAATATTGTAATGCAGATTCTTATAAATACTATTAAATTAAAAATAAATATTATTAGATGTCTTAATTCATTACCTCCGCCAGTGTCTGCAGGTGAAAATATTTTATTGTAACCGTTATCAAACAAAATCCAATAACTAAAAATAAGGATTAATATTTCCAGTGTAATTAAAGCAGTTTTTTGAGGAATGCTTTTATCTTTTTTTGAATATAAGTCCATAATAAATTTGGAAAGTAATTTTCAAAACTGAAAAATTTCTTAATAAAAATTATCAAGATTAGAATCTATGCAAAACAATTATATAGATTTTATATTTAAATAACATTAATTATTTCCTATCAATTTTTTTATTGATTATGTTTTGTGTATAAGAAGGTTTTTTTATGTTTACAAACACAGCGGAATTAGACTTTTTATATACTTAAAATTATAAGAAATAATTTATCAAATTAAATAAATAACAAAGGACTTATAATGAAATCAATTTTTAATAGAAACCCATGGCATACAGTTGAACCGACTACAAAATTACCTAATGTAGTAAATGCGGTTATTGAAATTTCCATGGGCAGCAAAGCCAAATATGAACTTGATAAAGAAAGCGGCTTATTGAAATTGGACAGAGTATTATTCTCTTCAGTTCATTATCCGGCAAATTATGGATTTATACCAAAAACAATAGCTGATGACGGTGACCCACTGGATATTCTTGTAATATCTTCACTTGAAGTTGAACCAATGTGTATTTTATCCGCAAAAGTAATCGGTGTAATGCACATGGTTGATGATAATGAAAATGATGAAAAAATAATTGCTGTTGCTGATAATGATATGGCGGTTAATTATATAAGCAGTTTAGCTGGACTTCCGCCGCATACTATGGTCGAGTTAAAAAGATTTTTTGAAGATTATAAAAAGCTTGAACATAAACATGTCGAGGTAAACGAATTTCTAGAAAGTGAATTTGCTTACAATATTATTGAGAATAGTATGAAACGGTATGATAATGAATTCGGCTTAAAAGAATCTCTTAATCAAAATTAATCTCTAGTAAATTATAAATAATAAAATTTGACAATCGTCTTTTGATATAAAAAGTAAAAATATTAGTTACCATTTTCCGGTGATTTATTGACGATGTTGTCAAACTTTTCATCAAAGTGCTGATTAAACCAAGCATCTATAATTGATTTTTTGAAACGCCATTCCTTTCCTAATTTTGCTGCGGGAATTTTTTTCTCCTGTGCCCATGTATAAATTGTCTGAGGTTTTACTTTTAGATATGCCGCAACTTCTTCAAGTGTCATTATTTCATCATTGGGCATAATTTTTCTCCGTTTGGGCCGTATCCGGTACAAATTGCCTGTTTCCGCCTTGATGTTGAATAACTTTTTCTTCCGGATTAGTTAATTGCTGAATAGAATAAATCACCGCAGTATAAAAATTACCTTTATACTTTTTAAAAAGTGAATAACCTTCGGTTTTCTCAGCTAGGAAAGGCTGAAGATTCCAGGCCAATTGAATTCCAACAAAAGCTAAAATAATAACCCAAAATCTAAAAACTTCCACTCCCGTTTTGGGATAAATATTTTTTTGTTCACATGAATATTTTAATGCATCAAGAATTGTTTTCATTCCGAATATTCCGGCCAGGGCAAAAATAGCAATGTGAAGCAGCTGAAGAAAATAATAATTCCCGCCTGTAAGGATAAATAAAACTATAATTGGTGCAAATGAAATCATAACAGCGCCGGTTAATACATAGCCTGAAAGTATAATTATACTCATATGCGATAATTTCATTTTTGAACCAAGAATAAACTGCAACACAAAAAATGCCGGGAAACAGATTATTAGAGATAACAAAAATAAAAACGGTACTTTAATTCCGGCAGTTATTGCCTGGGCAATCCCGCTGTAACAGCCCATTATTATACCATAAAGAAATGTCAACCCGATAAATAAAAGCGTTAAACGCCAGATTCGTCCCCAAGGTTTTTTTTCATTAAATATTCCATCAAAAAACTCATCCTTATTGTGCAGACCGGGAACTAAATTAATAAATCTATATTTTTCATCCATAAGAAGCTCCTTTCATAAAGGTTCTTCAAAATTTCTTAATTGAACTTACAAAATTATTATTGAATATTCAAGTTTATTATTGTTTTCTATTGTATTTTACTATTTATTGGTTAAATTAAATTTCTCAATCAATCTATAATAAACCTATTAAAAAGTAGTTTTTAAATAATAACTGAGGTTACGCAAAATACCTTATGGAACCCTGTCAGGGTTCCAAAATCCTTTTAACTCTATTACCGAGGGCAATACCCTCGGCTATATTATTTATCCCCTTCGGGGAAATTAATCTTCAAAATGACGCTGAAAGCGTCAAATATAAAAGGTCGGGACGCCGTCCCGACTTAATAAGGCAGAAAGTTCATAAAATACTCTGAAAGAGTTACATACAAGGACTGTATAACTTCAGTTAATAAATATTATTTGCCGTAGATATGTGCCATTTGAGTACCTATTCTTATTTAAATATTATTATATTCACAAACATTATTAAAAAGCTTGATGAAGTTCGGGTAGTGACCTCACATAAAATGACGAAATTAAAATTCCATTTCGTAAATGCCGGAGAAAATATTTCCGGTTTTTCACTTCCAGCGCAAACTCATACAGGCCCTTAAGTTTAACCAACATAAGGAATTATAAAATGATTCGAATTCTTTTTAAAACCATTTTTTGTATTCTGTCATTAAGTATTTTATCACTAACTTTGGCAGCTGCAAATAATAAACCATCTAAAAATGCAAATGGAACCAGTCATAAAAATCCTTTTTTTGAACCCAGCAAACTGCCATTCCAGGCACCGCCATTTAATGAAATTAAGGATAATGATTATAAACCCGCGATTGAAGAAGGGATGAAACAACAGCTTGAAGAGATTAAAAAAATAGCTGACAACCCTGCTCCGCCAACATTTGAAAATACTTTGGTAGCTCTTGAAAAAAGCGGACAAATGCTGGATAGGGTTAACTTAGTTTTTAATGCGGTAACTAGTGCAAATACAGATTCGGTTCTGCAGAAAGTTCAGGAAGAAGAAGCACCAAGGTTAGCGGCTCACAATGATGCTGTTTATCTTAATTCAAAATTATTTGAAAGAGTCAAATCAGTTTATAAAGAACGTAAAAATTTAAAACTTGATCATGAATCACAAAAACTAATAACTTATTACTATGATAAATTTGTCCATGCCGGCGCAAATCTTTCACCGGAGAATAAAGCTAAACTTAAAAAACTTAATGAAGAAGAAGCAACTCTGATAGCTAAATTTATTAATAAACTTTTAGCCGGTACTAAAGCCGGTGCTCTGGTAACAAGTAATAAATCTGAACTTGAAGGACTATCATCTTCTCAACTTGATGCTGCCTCTCAAGCAGCTGACAGCAGAGGACTTAAAGGTAAATGGGTAATTCCTCTTCAGAATACTACCCAGCAGCCTGATCTGCAATCATTGGATAACAGGAATACAAGGAAAGAATTATTTGAAGATTCATGGAATCGCTGTGAACGTAACGATGCTAATGATACACGTTCGGATATTGAACGTATAGCTAAAATCCGTGCAGAAAAAGCAAAGTTATTGGGTTATCCTAATTATGCAGCCTGGGTGCTGGAAAACCAGATGGCAAAAACTCCTCAGGCAGTCGAAAAATTTTTAGCTGGAATGGTTCCGGCAACAGTAGCTAATGAGAAAAAAGAAGCAAATGAAATTCAATCATTCATTGATAAATCCGGTAAACATATTAATCTTGAGCCGTGGGACTGGAATTATTATAGTGAAAGATTAAAAAAAGAACGCTTCAACTTGGAAGACTCTCAGGTTCGTCCTTACTTTGTTCTTGAAAATGTACTTAAGAAGGGTATTTTTTATGAAGCTCACGAATTGTATGGATTAACATTTAAGGAACTTCATGATATTCCAGTATATCAAAAAGATGTTCGCGTTTTTGAAGTATATGATAAAGACGGTTCGCCATTAGCACTTTTTTATGCAGATTATTTTAAGCGGGACAATAAAGGCGGCGGAGCGTGGATGGACAATTTTGTTCAGCAATCCAAATTGCTTGGAACAAAACCTGTTGTATATAATGTCTGCAACTTTACTAAACCTGCCCCCGGTCAGCCGGCCTTATTAAGCTATGATGATGTAACAACAATGTTTCATGAATTCGGACA
>Ga0102950_1000544_pt1 | contig 10871 bp, 8 predicted proteins | sample SalPon2A_B_D2_MG_FD_78505 | JGI IMG/M metagenome (GOLD analysis project Ga0102950, IMG submission 78505) | Soil microbial communities from South San Francisco under conditions of wetland restoration - Salt Pond MetaG R2A_B_D2_MG | ecosystem: Environmental > Terrestrial > Soil > Wetlands | place...
CCATGCTTGTGGCAGACCTCGATGGTGCGGCGCAGCGCGGCTTCGTTCAGCGGCATGTAATCGCCGGAAAGCCAGTTGGCCACGCCCACCACCAGGTTGTATCCGTTGCGCGCCAGGGTTGCAATCTGCTCTTCAGTGGGCGGCGTCCACCGGGGCCGGTGCTGGTAAGGGCCGAGGATGGCGCCCTTCAGCATCGCGTAGCGCGGATCGAACTTCTTCGACGGCGTCACCGCCAGCACAAACCGGCCCGCACGCGACCAGCCGGGATGAGTGAGCGTGGCGGTGTTTCGCACCAGGTAGTTGATCCATTCGACGCGGTCTCCACGGCGCTCAATGGCAAACATCTCGTTCTGGTCACGCCGCCGGGAGCCGTCCACGCTGTTCCAGGTCTGGGTGTCCACCTTGCAGGTGCTAACTTCCATCCCCACCCGCTTGTCGCCCAGCCAAAACCACGGGATGAACACCCCGGATAAGATTTTTTCATCGCCGGGCGCAACCGGCCGGAACTGGTAATGCGACCCTTCGGAGCCGAATTGTTCCGGCATCCATGAAACAAAGCTCACCAGCGATTTCCGCACGGCGCCGCCGGAAAGCCTGAGCCATCGCAGCCACCGTTCCCCACGCGCCGTGTTGTTTACATCGATCGTCACCACGCCGTCAATCGCAATGTCATAGGTAACGGAATAGGCCAGCGGGAACCGCGCCCCCGCTTCCGAAACGTAGTCGCCCTCAGCCTGGATCACCACTCGCGCAGGCTCGTTCGTCCTGATCGCCAGGCGTGCCTGAGTTTCCCGGCTGGCGGAATAAGGCGAGAAGTTGCGGTCAAGCTGCTCGGCAAGCTCAAGGTTCGGCACGGGAACGCCAGCCAGGAGTTGCTGGCCCAGCACGCGCACGCCGGTGATCAGCCCATTTGCTTTGCTGAACGTGTACTCAAACGTTTCGCCGGCAACCGTAACGGATGCTGCTTCATCGGATACCTTCAGGTTCTGTTCCGGTGAGATCGGCCGCTTGGCCTCTACGGTCGACCTGGCAGGCTGAATGCCCTTGCCCTGCCCTTCAGCCTGGCGGGTGTCAGCGTAAAGCGCACCGCTTGGTATCATCAGGCTCGCTGTCCCTGCACCGAATGACTGCAGAAACCGCCGCCTTCCCGGCGTTTTTGAATCGCTTCGTTTTGACATGGATGCTCGACCCTTTCTTTGGCAGGAGCTCACCTCCCGGCAAATTCCGGGCGGCCCTCTGGAGAACTTGACGTACTGCAGTGAACACCAAGCGCTTCCTGCCGGTCAGCCCTTATCCGCAACGTGAATGATGGCCTTGATGACGCCGTCGCGATAGCCGGAAACCAGGTCAAACGCCGCGGCGGTTTCTGCGAGCGGAAAGTGGTGGGTCATCAGAGGATCGGGATTGATCCGGCCGGTTGAAACCAATTCGATGGCCGGGGCTATGCAATGATTCTGCCGCCGCACGTTTTTGAGGGTCAGTTCTTTGCGCCGCAGCGTGTGAGCCGGAAAGCTGACTTCATCAAATTCCGGAATGCCGACCATCACCAGCGTTCCGCCGGGCTTCAGCAGTTCCACGGCCTGGTCCAGAGTTTCCTGCTCGCCCGCGCATTCAAACACGAAGTCCACGCCGGCAGGCTCCGCTTCGCCGATGGCTTTCACCACGTCCGCTTGTTTCGGATTGCCGGTCCACACGGCGCCTTGTTGCGCGGCCATCTTCAATCGTTCGTCAATCAGGTCCGTCATGTACGCCGTGCAGTCCGCCGCCGCGCGGCAGGCCAACAGGACGCTCAACCCGATGGGCCCCGATCCCAGGATGGCAATGGTTGCGCCGGCGTCCATCTGCGCGAGCCTTTGCGCGTGCACGCCGATGGAAAGCGGCTCAATCATGGCGGCCTGTCCCGCCGTCAAGGATTCCGGAATGGGATGGCAGCATTCCTCGGGCAGAACCACAAATTCCGCCAGCGCCCCGGACAATTCACCCGGATTGCCCATAAATCGCTGGTTGCGGCAAGTGTTGGGACGCCCGGCCCGGCACTGGTCGCAGTGGCCGCACGCCACCAGCGGATCGACGGCCACGCGCTGGCCCGGCTGCAGCCCGTGAACCTCCGTACCCGTTTTTGCGATGGTCCCCGCAAACTCGTGGCCCATCACAAATGGAAACTTCACCACCGCCGCGCCAATGCGCCCCGTCCTGTAATAATGAACGTCAGACCCGCACACGCCCACCGCGCCAATGCGCAGCAGAACGTCGTGCGGGCCGGTCAGTTGGGGTTCCGGCATCTCGCCGATATCAATCCGACGCAACGCGCTAAGAAACGCAGCTTTCATGGATGTTTGTGCTCTCCACTCTCAGTTCGGCAGCGACCAGATTTGTGATTCCTGGTCCCGGCCGCAGACCTGCATTTTGAGGCTCTGAGGTTTGAGCTTCGGCCCGGTAGCTGTGAGGCATTGCAGGTTGCCGTTGTTGACGAGGTTTCCGCTCAGCGTGTAACGCCATTGCTGCGCGCTTACGGAACGGCAGGCCTGCATCACCGGCTTGCCGTTCACAACGGCCAGACACTTGTCGCCGGAAGAACGCAGGGCACCCTCTTTGGTCACCGTCCATCTCTCCGCGGCGGAGCCGGTGCAGGGTTCCACGCTTCCTGCTGCGCCCAGGCAGCTTGTGTAACCATTAATCCTGTGACGCCCCTTGACAGCATTAATCATGGTGATGGTGCCGGTGCGTGATGGCACGCCGCACTCCGCGGAAGGATGGACGCGCCAGATGATGGCGTCGTGCGACGCTACGCGGGCCTTGAGTGAAGACGCCGCCTGCTTCTCCTTTCCGTTCCACAGGTCCTTCGCGTCGAACGTGCAGGCGGAGCTCGCCCCAAAGCCCACGTCAGCCGGGGTCACGTCAACCTTCACAGCCGTCTTGCCGTGGTTCATCACTGCGATGGCATCATCGCCGCCCGAGAGACGCTTGAACAGGACGTCCATCTGCGGCGTGCGCCGCACCAGGGTAGCCATTTTGCCCAGCGGATCCTGGTCAATCGCGATCACGTCCTTGTTGCCCACAATGTCAATCGCCTTCGGGCTGAGTTTTGAAATGTCTGAACTCAGGATCAGTGGCGCCGACATCATGGACCACAGGGTCATCTGGGTGCGGCTTTCCGGCAAGCCCATGCCGTGGCCGCCGGCGATGATGAAGTCCGCATCGTTCCAGTTGCCGGGTTTCTGGAAGCGGCCCAGCGGCTGGTTGTAAGAATAGTTCCACAGCATGCTCTGGTAGCGAGTCTGTTGCGAGGATTCGCGCAACTGCTTAGGGGTCGGATGCGCGTGATAGTTGGCCATGTCGGTACCCTCGCGCCACAACTGGCCGTATTTTCCTATCCAGCTCAGTACGTCGTACCATTCAGGCGTGTCCTGGAAATAAGCGGGAGCCGATTCTGAAAAAACGATGGGACGGTCCACCTGCTTCAGCGCCTCATGCTCGGCTGCATAGGCCATATGGTAGGCCTGTTCCTTACTTTCGCCCGGGGCCACGTAAACGTTGCAGCCGTCCAGCTTGAGATAGTCGACTCCCCATGAGGCAAACAGCCGGGCGTCCTGCAGAAAGTGGGCTTGTCCGCCGCCTTGTGGCTGGCCGCTCCCTGCGAAGCCCCCGCAGGTTTCAGAGCCCGAATCCTCATAGATGCCGAACTTCAGTCCCATCCCGTGAATGGCATCGGCCACGGCCTTCATTCCGTTTGGAAAGCGTTTCGGGTCTGGCTGCAGGTTGCCTTTCGCGTTGCGTTCCTTCAGCATCCAGCAGTCGTCAATGGTCACCGTGTTATAGCCCAGCGCGGCGAGGCCGGTGGAAACCAGTGCCCGGGCGTTATCAAGAATCGTATCGGCCGTATAGCCGCACTGGTACTGCGCCCAGTCGTTCCAGCCCATGGGCGGAGTGGCGGCCAGCGGTTTTTTGCCCGCGGCGGCTGCAAATGATGGGACCGCGGCGCCAAAGGTCAATGCCAGAAAAAATAAGAAGACGGGAATAACCAACTGCAAAAGGTTTCGGCCGGCGTGCCCGGCGTGACCCATCGGAACTCTCTTTATTTGAAACACCAACACACCTCCTGGACAAAAACATGAATCGGATTGATGACGATAGACCAAACTACAACCGCGCAGCATTCCGTTGTCAAATCATTCTCAACCGCGCGGCAGCAAGGCAATGCTCTTTTCGCGAATGCCATGGCCGGATTACCGATCTTTGCTGCCTGTCTCGAAGCCATGCAGCCGCTTATAAGCAGAAGGGTAACGATTAGGCAGGCCATAGACGGGATTCCATTCGGCGCGGGCCTTCCTCAGCGCCGTCAAATCAATATCACCCACCAGGACTCCCGGGCTCGAGCCGAGCTGGTGCACGGTTTGGCCCTTGAAATTAATGATGGAGCTGGTGCCCGTGTTGCGGGGAGAGGCAAAGTTCGCCCGCACGATGTCGAGTTTATCTTCCAGCGCCGTGGTCTCAAACAGATGGATCAGCAGCGGGCGTGAAAAATCGTCAGTGCAGTAGGGAATGAAGACGATTTCCGCGCCGCCCAGGGCGAGTTCCAGGGTCGATTCAGGATGCTGCACGTCATAGCAGATCTCGATGCCCACTTTCACGTGGACGCCGTTCACGTCGATGTCCCACACCGGAAAGCCGTCGCCGTGATGCACCCCGGAAGCCACCATCCAGTTCTGCAGGTGGACCTTGCTGTAGGTGCCCACAATCCGGCCCTGGGGATTCATCAGAACGGCGGTGTTGAACAAGCGCCCGCCCCGGTTCTCGTCCATGCAAAACACAATCCAGACACCATACTTTTGGGCCAGCGCTGAGAAGCGCCTGGTAGACGGGCCCGGAATTGGCTCGGCCGCTGCAAGGATTCGTTTGCGTGCCGCAACAATCGCCGGGGCATTAGCGGATTCTCCCGGATGCAGGTCCACCCTCGGATACCCCTGCACGGCGGATTCCGGCGTCAATACGACCTTTGCGCCATATGCCGCTGCCTGCCGGATCAGTTGCCCCGCCTGCTTCAGGTTGTAAGATTTGTCAAGCACGCGCGCGTTCATCTGGATAATGCCCACCCGGACGACCTGGTCATTCCCGCGCGACGAAGCCAACTGGTAGGCCGTCGCGCCCTTCATCTCACCGCTGAAGGCACCCGTCACCATCATCACCGTCGCAACGGCGGCCCAAAAGACAACTTGTCGCTTCTTCAATTTCATGGTTCCAGACTTTGTCAGGCCGCGCAGGCTCTCGTGAGGTTCCTCTTCATGCTCCGAACTGCCGCAGGTGGTGGTCAAGATGCAAGTATCCCAGACGCATCCAGTCTTTCTTTGACATCCGCCCAAAGAAAGGATGCGCCGGCCATTCAAAGCCTCTGGGCGGCTTCGTGTAGCGCTCGATCAGTTTCTTCAGTTCCTTCCTGTCGCTCTCAAATTCTTTCGGCTGGCTGCCGCCGGCTTTGGGGTCCCATTCGGGCGGTCCCTGCACGCCGTGCGGCCACGGCATCGGCACCCACAGCGCGGCCCAGCGGAAGGGGGTACGCGGAATCCAGCGGCTGGCAGGCTTCACCTCCCGCTCGCCCAGGCACGAATGGAAGGCGTCCCGCAGATGGCACAACATCTGGTGCGGCGTCATTTCTCCCCACCGCCGCTGGCTCGTCGGCCGCACGTTCCTCAACCGGTTCAGGATTTCAATCCTGTCGTTTGGATTCCCAAGTGTCTTCATGCCGACTATTTTAACTCGCTACGGCCCGCTTCAGGGAACCCCTGCAATGATTCCCGTCTCACGCACACATCACAAAGAAAGCGACGCATGCTCCACGCAGGATGGGTTGCATTTATAGATATGCGCAAGGATGCATAACCATGCAGCGCCCCCGTTCCGAATTCCCGGCCTACGCAGGGACCTTGAATTCCTTCGCCATCACGGCATATCCGCCCTTGGTCGAATCGAGGCGATTTGCCTTCCTGGCCCCCGGGGTCGGTAATGCCATAACCTGCAATGACATAAGCAGCCATGGACCACCTCCCCATTCGGATAGCCAATGGGGCCCTGGGCGGACGGCGCATACCCCGCCCAACCGTGACGTATGTTCGCCGGTCGTTACCAGAAAGGGGAAAAGATTGTATACACGTCCTGCAGCCCAAATGCAAGTGGGCAAATGGACGACGGATGAATGTTGAAGAATGCAAGGCGGAGCCTCGGAACAAAATCAGTTTCGCGACCGTCCGCTGTGATAGAATGCCGCCACCCAAATGCACGAAGTTGTCCTGAACACGGCTTAATGGTTAGAGGACCCTGCGCGAGGATGTGTCACGGGCGGATCGTGAGAGAAGTTTCTGATTCCCGGGAAGCACGACGAAATGCCGGCTGCTCTTGTTCCCTTGCGTGGGGGTAGCAAGCCGTATCTTGAGTCGAGATATCTTGCAGAGGGAGGAATCCATGGACAATTGGACACGGAGAGGCTTTCTAGGATCTGTCTCAGGGGCCGCAGCCGCAACAGCGCTGGGAGCCAGCCCTGGGGAAGGCATGCCGCTCCCTGAACGGCGGACGTCGAACCCCAAAATCAAGATCACCGATCTCAAATGCGCCATCATCGGCCGCAACCCGACGGTTCGAATCGTCACGGACCAGGGCATTTCCGGCTACGGCCAGGCAGAATCTGCCAAGCCCTATCTCAAGCCGATGGTGCTGTTCTACAAGAAAGACCTTCTGGGCGAAGACCCCACGGACGTGGCTCGCATCATGCTGAAGATCCGCCGCATGGGCGCCTTCAAGCCGTGGGGCGCGGCGGTCAGCGCCATTGAGATTGCGCTGTGGGACATCGCCGGGCAGGTGGCCGGATTACCGGTCTACAAGATGCTGGGCGGAAAGATTCGCGACCGCGTCCGCGTTTACGGAAACTCCATCAATAACGACCCGGCCGGTACCAGGAAGGCCAGCACGCCACAGGAATATGCCGAGATTACGGCGAAGGTGAAGGAGGCGAAGGAGGGCTACACGCTGATCAAGGAACCCATCGCCTTTCACCATCCTGTAATGATGACCGCTGTCCCGGACGCCTGGTACGACGAACCACGGACCGGGTTTCCGCATCCCGATTATGGCCTTCTCACAGAACGCGGCATGGACCACATCCTCGCATGCGTCGAAGCCATGAAGAAAGTTCTGGGCAGTGAAGTCGGTCTTGCGCTCGACTGTGGGCCGGGCTGGACACCCAAGGATGCCATCCGCTTTGCACGTGCGCTGGAACCCTATGACATGGCATGGCTCGAAGACCTGATCACCGGCGACTACTACCCCTACCCCAACGCCCAGGTCTTCAAGCTGGTCACAGAAAGCACATCGACCCGCATTCATACCGGCGAGGAGATCTATCTGCGCGAGAACTTCAAGGATCTCATTGAAACCCAGGCCGTGAACGTGCTCGGGCCCGATCCGGAAGATGTGGGCGGAATGGCTGAATTGAAGTGGATTGCCGAATACGCACACCTCCACGGCATCCAGGTGGCGCCGCACGGAATCTTCGACGGGCTGTTTGGGCTGGCCGCAGAAGTGCATATGGGCGCGACCTTGCCACAGAACTATATCGCTTTCGAGTATCCTCTCGGCCAGCCGGAGTGGTGGTATGACATTGTCGAGGGTCTGCCGGACCCGATTGTCAAGAAAGGCTTCATCGAGGTCTGGGACAAGCCGGGACTCGGCGTCAAATTCAATGTCAAGGCGGCCAAAGCGCACCTCAGGGACGAGGACCGTGACTTTTTCGACTAGGCTGTAGCGGTTTTTTTGTGTGCCGGCGGCGTGTCACCGCCTGCTTTTTGCGCAAGGGCGCGGATTCACGCGTCGCGCAACCGGTCTTGCCCCAGCTGCTCTTTTTGCCCTGCTTGGGGCACGCAGAATTTTGAAGGGAGACAAATTGCAAATGGAGGAACCCATGGACAAATGGACGCGAAGAGGATTTCTCGGATCGGTCTCTGGGGCCGCAGCAGCAACGGCACTGGGGGCCAGTCCGGGGGAAGGCATGCCGTTCCCTCAACGGCGGACGGGGAATGCCAAAATCAAGATTACAGACCTGAAATGCGCCATCATCGGCCGCAACCCAACGGTTCGAATCGTCACGGACCAGGGCGTATCCGGCTATGGGCAGGCCGAGTCAGCCAAGCCGTATCTCAAGCCGATGGTGCTGTTCTACAAGAAGTACCTTCTGGGAGAAGACCCCACGGAAGTGGCGAACATTATGCTGAAGATTCGCCGCATGGGTGCAACCAAGCCCTGGGGTGCGGCGGTCAGCGCGATTGAAATTGCGCTGTGGGACGTCGCCGGGCAGGTGGCCGGATTGCCGGTCTACAAACTGCTGGGCGGAAAGATCCGCGACCGCGTCCGCCCCTACGGAAACACCGAAAACAACCCACCCAATATGACGCCCCGCACCCCGCAGGACTACGCCGAGCTCGTGGCGGGGGTGAAGGAGGCAAAAGAGGGCTATACGCTGATCAAGATGCCCGTCGCTTTTCATAATGCCGCAATGCTAAACGCCATCCCAGACGCCTGGTACGGCGTACATTGGAAGCCCCCATTGGGAAATCCTTACATGGAGAATATGGGCATGCTGACGCAACCTGCCCTCGACCACGTCATCGCCTGCGTCGAAGCCGCGAAGAAAGAACTGGGCAAAGACATCGGGCTGGCGTGTGACTGCGGCCCGGGCTGGACACCCAAGGATGCCATCCAGTTTGCCCGCGCCGTGGAACCCTATGACCTGGCATGGCTCGAAGACCTGATCACCGGCGACTACAAGCCCTACCCGAACGCGCAGGTCTTTAAGCTGGTCACCGAAAGCACGTCAACCCGGATTCACACCGGAGAAGAACTCTACCTGCGCGAGAATTGCAAGGATCTCATTGAAACACAGGCTGTCGATGTGCTCGGTTGCGACCCGGAAGATCTGGGTGGCATTGCCGAATTCAAGTGGATTGCCGAATACGCCAACCTCCACGGCATCCTGGTAGCACCGCACGGCATCTTCGACGGATTGTTCGGGGTCGCTGCCCAGGTGCATATGGGGGCCGCGATGCCACAGAACTATATCGCCTTCGAATATGCTAAGGGCCAGCCTGAATGGTGGTATGACATTGTGGACGGTTTGCCGGATCCCATCGTCAAGAACGGCTTCATCGAAGTCTGGGACAAGCCGGGACTCGGCATCACCTTCAACGTGAAGGCAGCCAAAGCGCACCTCAGAGACGAGGACCGCGACTTTTTCGACTAGGTCAAAGGGCGGACTCGACAAAAAGCGAAACCATCCCCAGGCGAGAGGGTAAGTGTGTCCCTCAAGGCGGGACCGGGTGAGGGATCACTTGCCATAAAGCACGGGTTCATCCTCGCCGTAAACGGTCCCAGCAAGGCGCGGCATCAGGTGCTGCTAGCCGTTCACTGAATCTTCTGGCTCATCGGCGGAGGTGCGCTCAGTTTGCCCTCCTTCAGCATCCCGAACAACTGGAACAGCGCCTGAGTATTCTTCGCCGCTCCGCGAAAGTGGAAGCCGCAATCCACGAAGGTGGTGTTGATCCATTCAAATTCGCCGCCGGAATAAAACAGGTGGCAGTTCGTCAGCTTGCAGTTGATGAACGACACCTCTTCGAGGATAAAACTCTTGCGGCTGATCTCCTGATTTTCTATTACGGTCATGTTTGCCTTTGTAACCTCCCGATTTGCGCCCACTACATGCCGGCCGGTGGATTGATGACGTAAGCCCTCTCCCCAGGGGGGAGGGTGTCCCGCAAGGCGGGACGGGTGAGGGGTCTTTTTCTCTGCGGTTCTCGATTTTGAAATCGGTGACAAGCCGCAGAGCATCAGCAAGCTGAAACTCTGTGCCACCTGCTACTTCGTCACAGCGCTCAGCGGAACCGGGGCCCCTCCACGGGCCCTGCTCAGGCTGGCTGCTTGCATAAAGGCAATCGTTTTCAGGGATTCTCTGGGATCGACCGGTGGCACCCCGGTTTTGAAAAATTTGGTGATTTGATGCAGGAGCCCTCCGTAACCATCCGGAACTCTTTTGGAATGCAGAACGCCCTTGGTCCCGTATACGGTGATCGAAAAAGCGTAGAGTCCGCTGCTGAAGCCGCGCATCACACCCAGCCGCCCATCTTTCCATTTCCCCACCACCACGTCCTCGTTGCCGGAGGTTTGCATGCTCACCGTTTCACACCCCGGCCCCATCAACTGGTAAAGCATCTCCACCGCATGCACGCCGTAATAGAACAGCGAAGGTTCGTCCGGCTCTCTGATGGTGGGTCCCATAACATCGTAGGTGAGAACCCGGCCGATGCCTTCCGGGTGCTCAAGCCGTTCAGTCTGGCTCCAGTAGCGAAGGCTGGAGGCGGTGAACCACGGATCATGCGCGGCTTTGCCCAGCTCGTAGATCTCTTTGGCGTCCTTGTAACTCCCGGCCAGCGGCTTGTCGATAAAAACCGGCTTGTGCGCGGCGAAGACAGGTTTCACCTGCTCCAGATGCTGCCTGCCGTCCACGCTTTCCAGCAGCACAACATCCACCATGGAACAGAGCGTGGGAATGTCCTTCACAATCTTCACATGCCACTTGTCATGCACCTCTGCCGTGAACTTGTCCACGCGGCTCCAACTGATCTTGGCGTCGGGAGTGCCACCCTTGTACGCAGCCACCACACGGAAACCGGGAATATAGTTTTTGGAGCTCGGGTCGTTCAGGGCCCTCGTGAATGCGATCACATGGGAAGTATCCAGCCCGATAATGCCAACCTTGATCGGCTTTTTCGCGGCAGCCTGCGCAAAGCCGCCGATAGGAATCAGCATCGCAAGCACAGACGCCTGCCACAGCC
>Ga0102950_1000546_pt1 | contig 10848 bp, 8 predicted proteins | sample SalPon2A_B_D2_MG_FD_78505 | JGI IMG/M metagenome (GOLD analysis project Ga0102950, IMG submission 78505) | Soil microbial communities from South San Francisco under conditions of wetland restoration - Salt Pond MetaG R2A_B_D2_MG | ecosystem: Environmental > Terrestrial > Soil > Wetlands | place...
GTCCTGTAATTCGGTCGCTAATCTGTCAGGATCATTACCGAGGAAAATGGCACACACGCCACGTTCACTGCAGGCAACCAGGATATAACCAAGAGAACATTCTCCGACAGCAAAACGAATATCGATTTTCGCACCGCCTGTGCGGTAGCTCGTCGGTGTCATGCCCAATACCTGGCTGGATTTTTCATACAAGCGACTACTGGAATTGTAACCGGCGTCAAAGATAGCATCTGTTACCGTTTTGCTTTTCTTCAGTTCATCGCGAAAGCGACTGGCACGATGGGCAACCGCGTAGGCCTTTGGAGTGAGTCCGGTGATTGCCTTGAATACCCGGTGAAAATGATACGAGCTTAACCCGGCATGTTCGGCAAGCTCATCAAGTCCCGGCAGAGTCTCAGAGTTTTCTATGAGTTTACAGGCAGATGCGACGATACTGGTACGCTGTTCCAGCAATGACGGCCGGTCCGGCCTGCAGCGTTTGCAGGGGCGGAAACCCGCCTGCTCGGCCTCTTCCCGAGAGTTGTGAAATTGCACATTCTCCGGTTTTGCCCGGCGTGCGGCACAGGAAGGCCGGCAATATACACCGGTAGTTTTCACAGAATAATAGAATTGGCCATCGGCATGGGCATCACGCTCCACCACGGCAGCCCAGCGCGGGTCATTTTCTGTGTTACTGGCAAATTGTACTATTCTGGCGCACATGATAATTATGTAGATATATAAGTATATGCAGTAATGTAACAATACCCGGTATTTCTGCACTCCATTTCTTGCTCTCAAATTGTCCTGGCTGTCATAGACGCTCCGGAAAAGATGACTATACTTTAAAATCGATTTACTGGCTTTTTTCTATAATGCTGATTTGAAAAACAGTACCAGGGGGAGAGATCAATGATGAACCGTGCACTTGCCATGCTGTATGGTATTTTGTCCTATCTGGTTTTTTTCGTCACATTTCTGTATTCAATCGGCTTCGTTGGCAACCTGGTCGTCCCCAAAACGATTGATTCAGGCATACCCACTCCGTTCGGCCAGGCGTTGCTGATAAACCTGGTATTGCTTGGCATTTTCGCTGTTCAACACAGCATTATGGCACGACCAGCGTTTAAACGCTGGTGGACCAGGTTCATACCGCATGTAATTGAACGCAGTACCTATGTGCTGCTTTCAAGCCTGGCGCTGATCCTGCTTTTCTGGTTGTGGAGTCCCATGCCCGGTGTGATATGGAGTATTGATAATACGATCGGACGAAACATTATCTGGTTACTGTTCTGGCTTGGCTGGGCTATCGTACTGATCAGTACTTTTCTTATCAGTCACTTTGACCTGTTTGGATTACGCCAGGTTTACCTGAACCTGAAAGGCAAAACCTATACATTCCCGGAATTCAGAACACCCTTATTATACAAGTTTGTGCGTCATCCGATCATGCTGGGCTTTATTATTGCCTTCTGGGCAACCCCGGACATGAGCGTCGGTCACTTGCTTTTTGCCCTGGCGACTACCATTTACATCATTATTGCCCTGCAACTGGAAGAACGCGACCTCGTCACTTTTCACGGCGATGCATATATGGAATATAAACGACGAGTATCAATGATTATCCCGTTGCCGAAGAAGCGGGATTGAATTCAAGCGAACGGCACCGCACCTGTAGAGGAAGAACGCGCATAATATGTCATGCGTTATTCTGCTGATAATTATCGATGACCTTCCGCACCCCATCCAGACCTTTTATGCCCTCGCTTTCCAGGAAGCCGAGAAATTGTACGGCATTGTAGCCATCATACGGTTTGCCAGGTGTATCGAGTTTTACACCCAGATCGGCGCCCGAAGAAAGGAGGATTTTCAGGTATCGAGGGTTCCTGAATATGATTGCCTCGTGTACCGGCGCCAGACCATTCGTTAATTGGTTAACCGGCTCACCGCGCTCTATGAAATAACTGAGCAGTTCATAAGACTTTCCCGATGGTTGCCCTTCTTCCGGATCGAGACTGCGCCCGATCCAGCTGACCAGCGATATATCGCAAACGCCCATTTTCCTGGACAGCCCCGAACAGCGCGAATAGGGGTAGTCAAGGTTTTCCAGGGCCCATACCGCACCGTCCTGGTTAATAAAATAGCCATTCCTGCTGTATGGATTGAAAGTCATTTTATCAGGCGGAAGCGTAACCAGGATTACCAAACCATATGCATCACCTGCCCACGTAGCTGTACGGATTGCACAGGGCAACAAGCTTAAAACAAGTAGAATAACAATTGCTAATATGATCTTTTTCTGCATTATCCAGGACCTGAATACTGGTGAATTCGGATATTGGAGTGATTCGTGAATACTGACTGATACCCAGTATATGGACACTTTACTGGATTACAACCACAATACATTTAAAATGTGGAACATGCATGCCATAAAGGATATGAATAATACATATGAATAAATTTCCGGAATTAATAAAATTGATAATGCTCCTGTCTATTGCATTATCATTTAACCTGGATGCTGCCGACACCGGATCTGAAGGCCCACCACCCCTGCCACAGGGATCCGTGGAAAGTCTTGTTACTGGTAATGCCGCTGCCAGGACCTGCCTGAACAATTGTGCAAATAAGCTGAAACAATGTGTGAACGCCTGTCCCGAACCGAGTGTTTCTGCTGAGAACCCCGACATCGAAGCACCTACATGTATGATGCAATGTGTCAGTGATTACATCGGATGCTATGACGGTTGCTGATACCTGTTTACCAGTTTATCCAGGTTATCGGCAAAACATTTCCGATCACTCTGGCTCAGGGCTGGTGGGCCACCTGTGTGAATGCCACTGGACCGCATCGTCTCCATAAAATCCCGCATGCCCAGTCGCGATTTGATGTTGTTTCGTGAATATAATTCACCGCGCGGATTAAGTGCGTGTCCGCCTTTTTCAATAACTTCCGCCGCGAGAGGAATATCACCTGTGATTACGAGATCACCTTCTTTCATACTTTTAACTATCTCGTTATCAGCAACATCAAAACCGGAAGACACCTGGATTGATTGAATATTCGGCAAGCGGGGAACCCGCACAGGCTGGTTAGCCACCAGTATCAACTGTAACCCGGTACGTTCTGCTGCCCTGAACAATATCTCCCGGATTACAACCGGACAGGCATCTGCATCAACCCATATATTCATTTCATACCATGTTGTAATTAAACTCTTAACTGAAAATCCATACTTTCAAGACTACACAATCATGAGGCAATGTGTCAGTGACCGCACCGGTTACTATCACCGTTCCAGATACCGGTTTATATAAATTGATACTGAGCCGGTTAATTTACCGATAATCAGGATTTTCATAATCAAACCGGCATCCCGCGTCCCATTTCGAACGCTGGTTTCCATGGGCAGGAATACCGCCGGCATCCCTGATCATCCGGGCCAGGTGCAGGAGGTTCCAGGTCATGAATGTTGTATTGCGATTGGTGAAATCATTTTCCGGGCCGCCGGACCCCGGGTCAAGATAAGAAGGACCCGGACCGGCTTCACCCAGCCAGGCTGCATCGGCCTGCGGTGGAATGACATAACCCAGATGTTGCAATGAATAGAGAATATTCATCGAACAGTGTTTTGCTCCATCTTCATTGCCGGTTATCAGGCATCCTCCAACTCGACCGTAATAGGCATACTGGCCTTGCTCGTTGAGATCGCCGGAACCCGAATAAAGACGTTCGATCACTTTAGTACAGACTGAAGATTTTTCTCCCAGCCAGATCGGTGACGTAATAACAAGGACTTGTGCCTGCTTTACCTTTTCATAGATTACTGGCCAATCATCGGTTTCCCAGCCCTGTGTGGTCATATCAGGATAGACTCCATAAGCGATATTAAAATCCACCGGACGCAGAACTTCTACCATGACAGCATTTTTTTCCATGATTGTACGGGAAATATCAATCAGGCCCTGGGTGTGGGATAACTCCGGAGACCGCTTCAACGTGCAATTCAGGAATAATGCATTAATATCGGAAAAGTCCCACTCGCTGGATGCACACATCTCGAGTTGTTTTTCGTTGAGGTTCATTGCCATTATCTCCCTTAAGTATTCCCTCATTATTATAGATTAAGCAATCAGCACGATTTGACTGCATATGATTTACAATCTGCAACGTGCGGTCTATATTGAAAACACCACTTTGAAATGGATATGGATGGAGGGAGCAATATGAAACTATCGGTCAAGGCATTCGCAATCTCGGCAGCCATCATCTGGGGGCTGGCCATGCTCCTGACAACCACTCTCAACTTGCTATACCCCGGTTACGGCGCAGGCTTTCTTGCGGCCATGAGTTCTGTCTATCCCGGTTTCACACCCAGCCTGGGTGTTAAAAGCATCATCACCGGCACACTATACGGCGTCGTCGATGCCGGTATTGCTGGCGCAGTCTTCGCCTGGCTATATAATTGCTTTGTAAAATCAACCTGATCCTGAATCAATAGAGATTTAAATATCCAGTCACAAAAGTTGTACCCCCAAAGAACGTGAACCCCTTTACATAAAAAACAGACAATTACATTACCTGGTCATTCCTTCTGCTATAATGAAAGGCTTGTTTTGCCCTGTTGTCAGGTACTTACGGTAGTTACCCATGCTCGAAAACAAGTTTGTTTACCTCGTTGGAATTATTGTTGTCCTCGTTTGCGTTGTTTTTTTCTTCACGAGACAACAGAGTAAAAAACGTGAGAAAGCACGCAAGATACAGGAATTACTGGACAATACCGATGAACTGACCCAGATTAGTAATACAAAATATATTGACAACATGCTTCTAAAAGAAGTCGACAGATCCAGACGTCACAATGATGATCTCAGTTTAGTCATTATAGAAATAGATGATTTCCAGGAACTAAAAGAGAACTATGGCCAACAGTTCTGTAAACGCGTTTTAAAGGAAACTGCAGAAAACCTGCAGGAGAGAATAAGGGCTTATGATGTCCTGGCCCGTGATAAACACAGGTTCCTTTGCATGTTCCCGGAAACGGGGCTTGAGTCAGCACTGCTGCTGGCCAAGAGAGCCCGGGCAATTGTCGCAGCAGAATCCTATTATTTCAGGGTGGATGGGGAACCCATACACGTGACCGCCTGTATTGGTATCACAATGTGTAATCCCGGTCAGGACAGGAATATAACCGTTGACATGATAAATGCCATGGCAAAGGATGCGCTGGCTAACGCGAAAAAGAAAGGCCCGAACAACATGGAGTATATCCTTTCAGGCAATGACGCGTGAGGAATTATTGATGCGTATTATTGCAATTATTCCCTGCACAACAATTACCGCAATAATAATGACGAGCCTGGAGTGAGTAGTGAGACAGGTGCCGCATTCTGACAGCGTGTGCTGTTAAACCTGCAAATAATCCAGAATACCCTCAGCCGCCAACCTCCCATCAAACACCGCCGTAACAACCAGGTCTGCTCCCCGCACCATATCGCCACCGGAGAAGACCTTGGGATTGGAGGTCTGGTACTTGAATTCACTCTGTTCCTTTGCGATTACGCGGCCACGATCATCGATATTGATAGTGAATTCATCAAACCATTCGGCCGGGTTGGGACGGAAACCGAAAGCAATAATGACGGCATCAGTTTCCAGTATTTCTTCACTGCCCTCGATCGGTTCCGGCATGCGGCGGCCACGCTCGTCCGGCTCACCAAGTTTCGTTTCCACCAGCTTGACGCCAGTAACTTGCTTGTCACCAACCACTTCCACAGGCTGGCGGTTCCACATGAACCTGACACCCTCTTCCTTGGCGTTTTCCACTTCACGCATGGAACCGGGCATATTGGCCTGGTCGCGTCGGTAAGCACAGGTAACACTGGTGGCGCCCTGGCGAATCGCCGTTCGTACGCAGTCCATGGCGGTATCGCCACCACCCAGAACTACAACGCGCTTGTCTTTCAAATCAACAAAATCTGCCGGATCTTTTTCATACCCCATGACGCGGTTCACGTTGGATATCAGGTATGGCAATGATTCGTATACGCCCGGCAGGTCTTCGCCGGGGAAACCACCGCGCATGTAAGTGTAGGTACCCATGCCCATGAACACGGCATCGTGGCTATCGAGTAATTCCCTGAAAGAAATATCCCTGCCGATCTCGGTATTCAGCACGAACTTCACGCCCATCTCTTCCATCAGCTTGCGTCGCGTTAACACCACTTCCTTTTCCAGCTTGAATGGCGGGATACCGAAGGTAAGCAATCCGCCGATTTCCTGGTACTTGTCATAGACGATAGCTTCCACGCCGTTACGGGTCAGGACATCGGCACAACCCAGTCCGGCCGGACCGGCACCAATGATGGCGACTTTTTTACCGGTGGGCTTTACCTGCGACAGGTCCGGCCGCCAGCCCTGCTTTACTGCTTCATCGGTGATGTATTTTTCCACTGCGCCAATAGTCACGGCACCGAAGCCGTCATTCAATGTGCAGGCGCCCTCACACAAACGGTCCTGCGGACAAATACGGCCACAGATTTCCGGCAGGGAATTGGTCTTGTGGGAGAGTTCGGCCGCCTCGAACAGGTTGCCTTCCTCGATAAGCTTGAGCCAGTTGGGAATGTAATTGTGTACCGGGCACTTCCATTCACAATACGGGTTGCCGCAGGCGAGGCACCGGCCAGCCTGGTCCTGCACAGTTTCTTTATCATACTGTCCGTAGATTTCACCCCATTCGTAGATACGGATCGGCACCGGCTTCTTTGCAGGGTCTTCCCGATGCACTTCAAGAAACTGGAAATTATTATGTTTATGTTCGCTCATACTCTACTCATGAATAGATATTCAGGGACAAACACTGCCAACGATTGTAATCAGGCGGCTGCAAGCAGGTTGGACAGTAATGACGACAGGTCTGCTGCCTTCGGTTTTACCAGCCAGAAACGACCAACGTAATGGGAGAAATCGTCAACCATCTCCTTGCCCCAGGCGCTGCTGGTTTCTTTCACGTATTCCTCAATCAGGTCCTGCAAATAATTCTTGTACGCCTCCATGTGTTCCGAAGAAATACGGTGCGTATCGATCAACTCACGATTATAGCGATCCACGAAGCTGTTATCCTTGTCGTACACGAAAGCGATACCACCGGTCATGCCGGCACCGAAGTTGATACCGGTTTCACCGAGGATAACAACCACGCCACCGGTCATGTATTCACAACCGTGATCGCCGACGCCTTCTACCACGGCGATAGTACCGGAGTTTCTCACGCCAAAACGTTCACCGGCAGTACCGGCGGCAAACAGCTTGCCACCCGTGGCGCCATACAGACAGGTATTACCGACGATAACCGTGTCGTTACTCCTGAAATGACTGTCAGCCGGCGGATAGATAACGATCTTGCCGCCAGCCATGCCCTTGCCGACATAGTCGTTGGCATCACCTTCAAGGAACATTTCCAGGCCGCCGGCATTCCACACGCCGAAGCTCTGCCCGGCCGTGCCTTTCAGAAACAGGCGAACGGGATTTTCATCCATACCGTGATTGCCGTGCCGCCGGGCAATTTCACCCGACAGGCGCGCACCGATGGAGCGATTATTGTTTTTTACCGTATAATGGAATTCACCACCCGTTTTTGCCTCGATAGCAGACAGTGCATCCCTGACCATCTGCTCAGCCAGCTCACCCTTGTCAAACGGTTCATTTCTTTTGTGTGTGCAAAATTGCGGCTTGTCTTTTGGTATGTTGTGATCTGACAGGATCGGTGTCAGATCCAGGCGCGTATGCTTGCTGGTGTCACCGGAAAGGACTTCCAGCAGATCCGTGCGGCCTATTAAATCCTGCAGGCTCTTTACGCCGAGCATGGCCAGCAGTTCACGCACCTCCTGCGCAACAAACCTGAAATAATTAATTGCTTTTTGCGGGCCGTTCGGCTTGAAATGCCTGGTATAAAGTACCTTGTCCTGGGTGGCGACACCGGTCGCGCAGTTATTTAAATGACAGATACGCAGGTACTTGCAACCAATGGCCACCATCGGTGCCGTGCCGAATCCGAAACTCTCAGCACCGAGAATTGCGGCCTTCACCACATCGAGGCCGGTCTTCAGGCCGCCGTCGGTCTGCACGCGTACCTTGTCACGCAGATTATTGGCACGCAGGATATGGTGTGTCTCCGTCAATCCGAGTTCCCACGGGCTGCCGGCATACTTGACCGAAGTCAGCGGACTGGCACCGGTTCCGCCATCGTAACCGGATATGGTAATCAAATCCGCGTAGGCCTTGGCAACGCCGGCGGCGATCGTGCCAACACCGGCCTCGGCCACCAGTTTCACGGATACCAAAGCGTCCGGGTTGACCTGCTTCAGGTCAAAGATCAGTTGCGCCAGGTCCTCGATAGAATAAATGTCGTGGTGCGGCGGCGGTGATATCAACGCCACACCCGGTTTGGAATGCCGCAAACGTGCGATCATTTCATTCACCTTGTGACCGGGCAACTGGCCACCTTCACCTGGCTTGGCACCCTGTGCGATCTTGATTTGCAGAACTTCGGCATTGACCAGGTAATGCGGTGTTACGCCGAAACGGCCGGAAGCCACCTGCTTGATCTTGGAATTCCTGTCAGTATTGAAGCGTTCCGGGTCTTCACCACCTTCACCGGAATTGGAACGACCGCCAATGCTATTCATGGCCTGCGCCAGTGCCTCGTGTGCTGCCGGCGACAACGCACCAAGTGACATGCCGGCCGTGTCAAAACGCGGCAGTATATTCTCGATCGGTTCAACGTCATCAACCGGAATAGCCTTTTGATCTGTACGCAACCGTAACATGTCTCGGAACACTGCAATCGGCCGCTCGTTAATCAGTTTGCTGAATTCCTGATACTTCTTGTAATCGTTGGTTTCCACAGTCTCGTGTAACAACGCGATTACATCCGGGTTGAAGGCATGGTATTCACCGCCGTAGATAAATTTCAACAGGCCACCCTGGCGAATTGGCTTGCGCCGGTTCCAGGCCTCCTTCGCCAGCAGTTTCTGATCATTTTCCAGATCCTCGAAATGCGTGCCCTTGATTCGGTTGGTAGTACCGGGGAAACACAGTTCCACCACGTCATTATGCAAGCCGACAATTTCATACAACTGGGCTCCACGGTAACTGGCAATGGTGGAAATACCCATCTTGGACGTGATCTTGTAAAGACCCTTGTTAATACCCTTACGGTAGGCCTTGGACAGCGTGGCACTGTCCCCCTTTGGAATCTCATGTCGCTGCAACATGTCATGCAGGGTTTCATAAGCCAGGTAAGGATAAATGGCCGTGGCTCCATAGCCAATTAGCACTGCGAAATGGTGCGGATCCCTGGCGGTAGCGGTTTCCACCAGTATGTTGGCATCACAACGCAGGCCTTTGTCGATCAGGCGGTGATGCACGGCGCCAGTCGCCAGAAGTGCGTGTACCGGCAACTTGTCCTTGCTGATGCCTCGATCCGACAGCACGATAATGACAGTACCGTTGAGGATTGCCGCTTCAGCTTCATCACAGATGGCAGTGATAGCATCCTTCAGACTGGTGGTGGAAGGGTCATAATTCAGGTCAAGCCTGATATACGGGAAACGATCCGAATTTTTCAGGACTTCATGGAATTTCGACTCTGACAATACCGGTGATTTCACCGACAGGCGCTTGGCATGTTCCTCGTCCTCGATGAACAGGTTACCTTCCTTGCCAAACACGGTGGCAAGCGACATGACGATCTGCTCCCGGATGGGATCAATGGGCGGATTGGTGACCTGGGCAAACTGCTGGCGGAAATAATCGAATAACGACCGTACCTGCTTTGACAATACCGGCAAAGGCGTATCGTCACCCATGGAACCGACGGCTTCCTGGCCGGCCTCGGCCAATACCCGTAATATCTGGTCGCGTTCTTCAAAAGTAACCTGGAACATCTTCAGGTAATTGGCCAGCGTTTCCTTATCCATAGGTTGTTCTGTCAATAACTGGTCACCCAGGCTCGCTTCGACATTCCGGGTGTAATCCTTGATCCATTGTTTATAGGGATTGCGTGACTTGATACGTTCATCAATATCAGCGGACATCAGCAGTTCACCGGTTTCGGTATCGATGGCTATCATCTGTCCCGGCTTGAGGCGCCCCTTGCGTACGACATCGGCCTGCTCGTAATCATACAAACCGATCTCGGAACCCAGTGTAATGTGACGGTCTTTGGTAATCACAAAGCGGGCCGGGCGCAGGCCATTGCGGTCCATGACGCAGGCCCCGTAACGACCGTCTGTAAGCACGATGCCGGCCGGGCCGTCCCACGGTTCCATATTCATACTGCTGTATTCATAGTAGGCGCGCAGATTCGATTCCATGTAATCGACGTTTTGCCAGGCCGGTGGAATCAACAGGCGCATGGCACGGAAAATATCCATACCGCCGGCCAGCAGGGCTTCCACCATGTTGTCCAGTGAGCAGGAATCCGATCCTTCCATCGAAACAAGGGGACGAATGTCATCCATGTCGGGTATACGTTCGGAATTGAGTTTGTAACTACGCGCCAGGGACCAGTTACGGTTACCCTGTATGGTATTGATTTCACCGTTATGGGCGAGATAACGGAACGGCTGCGCCAGCCGCCACTGTGGCCAGGTATTGGTGGAGAAACGCTGGTGGAAAACACACAGGGATGCCGTCAGTCGCTCATCGTTCAGGTCCGGGTAAAATACCTGCAGGTTGTCGGGCATGACCAGACCCTTGTAGGAAATCACGTTGCAGGACAGGCTGGGCACATAGAATACCGGGTCATCCGGTTGAATGGTTTTCTCGGAACGACGGCGGGCAATATAAAGGTGCAATTCAAA
>Ga0102950_1000548_pt1 | contig 10833 bp, 17 predicted proteins | sample SalPon2A_B_D2_MG_FD_78505 | JGI IMG/M metagenome (GOLD analysis project Ga0102950, IMG submission 78505) | Soil microbial communities from South San Francisco under conditions of wetland restoration - Salt Pond MetaG R2A_B_D2_MG | ecosystem: Environmental > Terrestrial > Soil > Wetlands | place...
TGCGAAAGTCTTTCCTTTGTACCGTTATTGGCATTTGTCACATCCATGTTCTCAATTACCTTGCCTGAGAATACCCTGAAGAAGTTAATTTCGCCAATATGTTCTTCAATAGAGGACTTAAAGATATAGGCTGAGAACTGACCGTTCGGATCAGGTTTGACTTCAACTCCCTTAGCTGTTTTTACAGCAGGCATATCGGCAAGAGAAGGAGCTTCATTTACAATAAACTCCATCAGGCGGTCGACACCTATATTATTTTTTGCGGAGATACAAAGAACAGGGAACATGCCCCTGCTTGCAATACCTTCTGCAATACCTTTATTTATTTCTTCTTCTGTAAGAGTGTCATTGGCAAAGAAGAGTTCCATAAGCGATTCATCGCTCTCGGCTGCTTTTTCAATGAGTGCACTGTGCAGCTCTGCAGCCCTGTCGGCCTGGTCGGCCGGGATATCAACTATTTCTGCTTTACCGCCGTCTTTTGAATAGCGGAGCATTTTCATTTTCAGAACATCAATAACAGAGTTAAAACCAATACCTTCATTAACAGGATACTGTATCAATACAATATTGTTACTTAATCTCTCCCTGAGCATTTCAACCGATTTCTCGAAATTGGCTTTCTCGTGGTCGAGGCCGTTTACTGCTATGATAACCGGCTTCTGCATCTTTTCTGCATGCCTGAACTGGATTTCGGTTCCCACTTCCACACCATTCTGCACATTGATAGTCAGCACAGCCGCGTCAGTGGCAAAAAGAGAGGATATTACACCTCCGCTGAAGTCATCAAGACCAGGAGTGTCGAGAATATTAATTTTATGGTTGAGAAATTCGGTATAAAGAACAGTTGAGAATATTGAGTTCCCGTTCTCGTGCTCAATTGGTCGGTAATCTGATACCGTATTGTTAGCCTCTACAGTACCCCTTCTTTCAATTATTCCTCCGTTAAAAAGCATTGCTTCAGACAGGGTTGTCTTGCCTGATCCCGAGTTTCCCAATACGGTAATGTTTTTTATCTGGTCCGGCTGGTATGTTTTCATATTCGAACTGATGTTATTATGTTACACTTATTTAAATAATCTGTGATTGGAGGGGACAAAAATAACAATTTTTTAAAAACTGTTTAAGAAACCGCTGAGAATTAAAATATTTTTATTTTCTTTGCACCAGTTTTTTGAAACTCAGGAGTACCGGTTTTTCTTTCGCGGTAAGTTTATAAAAAAATCATCGGGAAAAGTCGGGAAGGAACCTGTTGATAACTTACATTTTTAGTAAGATATTTGGTTTTAAAAAATGTATTTCAGTCTGATTTTACGGTTAGGATCAGTAAACTGGGATGTATGTATAGTGTTGTTATAAAAAAAATTACACCTGTGTTTGCAAATTATTAAATAATAATAATACCTTTGCAGACCATTTTTTTGGAAGAAATTTAATGCTAAAATAAATTGGATATATGCCGACAATTCAGCAGTTAGTCAGGAAAGGCAGGAAGAAACTAGTAGACAAAAGCAAAGCACCTGCCTTGGATTCATGTCCCCAGAGAAGGGGAGTGTGTGTTCGTGTTTATACTACCACACCAAAGAAACCTAATTCTGCGATGAGAAAGGTAGCCAGGGTAAGGCTTACCAACCAGAAAGAAGTTAACGCTTATATTCCCGGGGAAGGACATAATCTCCAGGAACACTCAATAGTGCTCATCAGGGGCGGCAGGGTTAAGGATCTTCCGGGTGTTCGTTATCACCTTATTCGTGGGGCTCTCGATACATCAGGTGTGGATGGTCGTACCCAGAGGAGATCAAAATATGGCGCTAAAAGGCCTAAAAAGTAACAGTTAAAGAGATAAGCTAATGAGAAAGTCGAAACCAAAGAAGAGGATTCTGTTACCGGATCCAAAATTCAAAGATCCGTATGTAACAAGGTTTGTGAATAATCTTATGTATAGTGGAAAAAAGAATCTTGCCTTTAAGATATTTTACGAATCACTTGATATAGTGGGTGATAAATTCAAGAATGAAGGGAAGACACCTCTTGAGATTTTCAAACAGGCGCTTGATAACGTTACTCCCCAGGTTGAGGTTAAAGCAAGGAGGGTCGGAGGAGCAACATTTCAGGTTCCGATGGAAATCAGATCCGACAGGAAGGTAAGTATAAGCATGAAAAATATGATATTGTTTGCCAGGAAAAGGGCAGGCCATTCAATGGCTGAACGTCTTGCTGCTGAGGTAATGGCAGCTTACAAGCTTGAAGGCGGAGCATATAAGAAGAAGGAAGATACTCACAGGATGGCTGAAGCCAATAAGGCTTTTGCTCACTTCAGATTTTAATCAGGAAAGAAGAAATTATAAGTTGCGGAAGGTAATAAGCAGATGGATAAGAACCTGAAATATACCAGAAACATCGGAATCATGGCACACATTGATGCCGGTAAGACCACTACTACAGAGCGTATTCTGTTCTATACCGGTCGTACCCATCGTATGGGCGAGGTACATGATGGTAATGCCCAGATGGACTGGATGGTTCAGGAGCAGGAGAGAGGTATTACAATTACTTCTGCTGCAACTACGACATACTGGAAATACAGGGGAGAGGAATATAAAATTAATATCATTGATACCCCCGGTCATGTTGATTTCACAGTTGAAGTTGAGAGATCATTAAGAGTTCTCGACGGAGCTGTGGCTGTATTCTGTGCAGTGGGGGGAGTGGAACCCCAGTCGGAAACAGTCTGGAGGCAGGCTGATAAATACGTTGTGCCCCGTATCGCTTTTGTTAACAAGATGGACCGTGCAGGTGCTGATTTCTTCAGCGTTGTTCAGCAGATCCATGATAAGCTTGGAGCGAACCCGGTACCTGTTCAGATACCAATAGGTTCTGAAGAAAGCTTCAGGGGTGTGATAGACCTTGTTGAGATGAAGGCTATTATGTATTACCCCGATGAAGCAACTGTAACAAGATATGAAGTAGAGGATATACCTGCCGACATGGTGCCGGATGCTGATGAGTGGAGAGGGAAGCTTGTGGAGGCAGTTGCGGGTGTTGATGATACTCTCCTGGAAAGATATCTTGAAGATCATGAGTCTATTACAGGCGAGGAGTTACTTGTTGCATTAAGAAAAGCCACTGTTGACGGACTTGTTATTCCGGTTACATGCGGGTCGGCTTTTAAGAACAAGGGAGTTCAGAGACTGCTCGATACTATTGTTGCCTTCCTGCCGTCGCCGGTAGATAAAGGTTCCGTTCTCGGTATTGATCCCAGAAATGATGAGGAGATTACAAGGGAACCTGATGATGAGGCACCGCTGGCAGCTCTCGCTTTCAAGATTGCAACGGATCCTTTCGTTGGACGCCTTGCCTTCATGAGGGTATATTCAGGTGTACTTAAGGCCGGCGATACTGTTCTTAATATAAGGACCGGCAAGAGAGAGCGTATAAACCGCCTCTTCCAGATGCATGCCAATAAACAGAATCCCAAAGAGAGTATCTCAGCCGGTGATATATGTGCCGGAGTGGGCTTTAAGGATCTTAAAACAGGAGATACTCTTTGTGCAATAAACAAGCCTATAATGCTTGAGACAATGGAATTTCCCGAGCCTGTTATAGGTATCGCAATAGAGCCCAGGACACAGGCCGACGTTGACAAGCTTTCCATTGCCCTTAACAAGCTGGCCGAAGAAGATCCCACATTCCAGGTAAAAAGTGATCCCGACAGCGGGCAGACAGTGATACATGGTATGGGTGAACTTCATCTTGAGATACTGATAGACAGGCTGAAGCGGGAGTTCAAGGTTGAATGCAACCAGGGAGCACCGCAGGTAGCATACAAGGAAGCTATAACCACTTCCGGTGAATTCCGCGAGGTATTCAAGAAACAGACCGGTGGTCGTGGTAAATTTGCAGATATAGTATTTGAAATGGGGCCGGCCGACGATAATATCAGGGGGCTTCAGTTTATAAATGATGTAACGGGCGGTCATATTCCGAAAGAATATATTCCGTCTGTTGAAAAAGGATTCCGCGAAGCTATGGATAATGGTCCGCTCGCAGGATTCTCACTTGATAGTTTAAAAATTACATTAAAAGACGGTTCCTACCATCCGGTTGACTCTGATTCGCTTTCATTTGAGATTGCAGCCAAGCAGGCATTCAGGAAATTTGCAGTAAAATGCAATCCTGTACTGCTGGAACCTATCATGTCTACAGAAGTTGTTACTCCTGAAGAATATGTGGGTGATGTCATCGGCGATTTCAACAGGAGAAGGGGAAGAGTGGAAGGAATGGAATCGAAAGCAGGCGCAAGGGTTATTAAGGCTAAAGTACCTCTGGCAGAGAAATTCGGGTATGTTACAGTACTGCGAACCCTTACCTCCGGACGAGCAACTTCAACGATGGAGTTCTCTCACTATGAAAAGGTACCTGCAGAAATATCAAACAGAATTGTAGAAGTAGCAAAAGGAAAAATTCTTTAAAAGATGAGTCAGAAAATTCGAATTAAACTGAAGTCTTACGATCATAACCTGGTGGATAAATCTGCCGAAAAGATCGTAAAAACAGTGAAATCTACTGGTGCAGTTGTCAGCGGGCCTATACCGCTTCCGACCCACAAAAAGATTTATACAGTTCTTCGTAGCCCGTTTGTTAACAAGAAAGCAAGAGAGCAGTTTCAGCTGTCATCCTATAAAAGGTTGCTTGATATTTACAGCTCAACACCAAAGACCATCGATGCATTGATGAAACTTGAGCTTCCAAGCGGAGTTGAAGTAGAAATAAAAGTGTGAAATCAGTAAAGTAAAAAGAGATGCAGGGATTAATTGGTAAAAAGATAGGAATGACTTCTCTGTTCGATGAGAACGGAAAGAATGTTCCGTGTACGGTGCTGCAGGCCGGACCATGTGTTGTGACACAGATCAAGACAGTGGAAAATGACGGCTACTTTGCTGTACAGCTCGGATTCGAGGATAAAAAAGAAAAACGCACCACAAAAGCTGAAATGGGCCATTTTAAGAAAGCCAATACAACACCAAAGAGAAAGCTCATGGAGTTCAATGGTTTTAAAGAAGGCCAGGTTGAGGTAGGTGAGGTGCTTACAGCTTCATTGTTTGATCCGGATATCATGATTGATGTCAGAGGATGGTCAAAGGGTAAAGGATTCCAGGGTGTTGTAAAGCGTCATGGCTTCGGCGGTGTCGGGGATCAGACTCATGGTCAGCATAACAGGGGAAGAGCACCCGGTTCACTTGGAGCTTCTTCATTTCCGTCAAGAGTACTTCCGGGAATGAGAATGGCCGGTCGTACAGGCGGTAAGAAGGTTAGATCGATGGACGTCAGGATAATGAAACGCATGATCGAACATAATTTATTAATTGTAAAAGGATCAATCCCCGGTCCGAAAGGTGGTTACGTAATAATTACAAAATAATGGAATTAGCGATTCTTAATATCAGTGGTAAGGAAACCGGAAGGAAAGTAAATCTTAATGATTCAATTTTCGGTATTGAACCTAACGACCATGCCATTTACCTTGATACAAAGCAGTACCTGGCCAACCAGAGGCAGGGTACACATAAATCGAAGGAACGTGGCGAGGTGGCAGGAAGTACAAGGAAGCTGAAGAGGCAGAAAGGTACAGGTACTGCCCGTGCAGGAAGTATCAAGAACCCCCTGTTTCGCGGAGGTGGTCGTATGTTCGGCCCGCAACCAAGGTACTATGGCTTCAAACTCAATAAAAAAGTTAAGCAATTAGCCAGGAAATCAGCACTTTCGTATAAGGCATCAGACAACAATATTATTATTCTTGAAGATTTCACTCTCGAGGCTCCTAAAACAAAGGAGATCATCAAAATCGGGAACAATCTGAATTTTACCAATAAAAAATCGGTATTTGTTTTATCGGAACAAAATAATAATATATATTTGTCAACCCGAAATATACAGGGAGTTGAAGTCGTAATTGCCAGTGAACTAAACACTTATAAAATAATGAGAGCTTCAAAACTGATACTCACAGAGAGCGCAGTTGACGTTTTGCAGGCAACATTTGAAAACTAGTAAAACTTGAGTGATGAATATTTTGCTTAAACCGATAGTAACGGAAAAGATGACAAAGGACGGCGATAAATTTAATCGCTACGGTTTTCTTGTTGCCAGGAATGCTAACAAACTACAGATAAAAAAGGCCGTTGAAGATCTTTATAATGTAACTGTTGAGTCGGTAAACACAATGCGTTATAAAGGTAAAGTCAAGACCCGTAACACTAAATCAGGTTTACTGGTTGGCAGAACAACAGCTACGAAGAAAGCTGTGGTTACCCTGGCAGAAGGGAATTCAATTGATTTCTATAGCAATATTTAATAAGCAGTATGGCAGTCAGAAAAATCAAACCTGTAACACCAGGTCAGAGACACAAAATTGTAAGTACTTTTGAGAATATCACAAGTACCGAGCCGGAGAAATCCTTGCTTCGACCGCTGAAAAAATCAGGAGGAAGGAATGGTAACGGCAAAAGGACTATGAGGTACATCGGCGGCGGTCACAAGAAGATGTACAGGGTTATCGATTTCCTCAGGGAGAAAGATGGGATGCCCGCTACAGTAAAAACGATTGAATACGATCCCAACCGTTCATCGAGGATCGCACTTGTTGTTTATCAGGATGGCGAGAAGAGATATATTATTGCACCTAACGGTCTTCAGGTCGGTCAGACCCTTCTTTCGGGCAGGGAAGCTGCTCCTGAGATAGGGAACACACTTTTCCTTAGCGATATACCTCTGGGAACCATTATTCATAATATTGAGCTTAAGCCGGGTAAAGGCGGAGCGCTGGCACGCAGTGCCGGGACATATGCACAGCTGGCAGCCCGCGATGGGAAGTATGCAGTTATTAAGCTTCCTTCGGGTGAATCGAGAATGATACTGACAAGCTGCAGGGCTACTATAGGTACAGTATCAAATGCCGACCATAACCTCGAGAGATCAGGTAAAGCCGGTCGTTCACGCTGGCAGGGCCGTCGTCCGAGGGTGAGAGGTGTTGTAATGAACCCTGTCGATCATCCTATGGGGGGTGGTGAAGGAAGAGCATCAGGTGGCCATCCTAGGTCGCGCAAAGGTATTCCTGCCAAAGGTTACAAAACAAGGAATGCTAAGAAATACTCTGCAAAACATATAATTGAAAGAAGAAAAAAATAGCTGATATATTATGAGTAGATCAATTAAAAAAGGACCGTTCATTGATTTTAAGCTTGAGAAGAGAGTTCTTGAAATGAATGAAGGACAGAAGAAATCAGTGATCAAAACATGGTCAAGAAGATCAGTGATCTCACCTGATTTTGTCGGACATACTATAGCAGTTCATAACGGGAACAAATTTATCCCCGTTTACATTACCGAGAATATGGTAGGTCATAAGCTTGGAGAATTTTCACCTACACGTACTTTCAGGGGTCACTCTGGTAATAAATAGTAATGTAAACATTGAAAAACACTAAGAAATGGGTGCAAGAAAGAGAAATACAGCTGAAAAGAGAAAAGAGGCTGCCAAAACCAGATACCAGGCGATCCTCAGGAACTGTCCTACTTCACCGCGCAAGATGAGACTTGTAACGGACCTTATCAGTGGAATGGAGGTTAACAGGGCACTTGACGTACTTAAATTCAGTTCGCAGGAAGCTTCACGCCGGCTCGAGAAATTGCTTTTATCTGCAATTGCAAACTGGCAGTCGAAGAATGAAGGTGTAAGGATAGAGGAAAGTAATCTTTACATTAAGAATATTCATGTTGACGGAGGCCGTACACTGAAAAGACTGCAGACAGCACCTCAGGGTAGGGCTTACAGGATCAGGAAAAGATCCAATCATGTTACGCTAGTGCTGGACAGTATGAATAAGAAAGTTGAAACTACATCAAAATAAAATAGATGGGACAAAAAGTTAATCCGATAAGCAACAGGTTAGGAATAATCAAAGGTTGGGATTCGAACTGGTATGGTGGAAAAGATTTTTCCGGTAAACTGGTAGAAGACACCAAGATAAGGGAATACCTTAATGCCAGGCTCGCAAAAGCAAGCATTTCGAAAATTATCATTGAGAGAACTCTCAAGCTTATAACAGTTACTGTTAACACGGCCAGGCCGGGTATCATAATCGGTAAGGGCGGACAGGAAGTTGACAAGCTCAAGGAAGAACTCAAGAAGATCACTAAGAAAGAGGTTCAGATCAATATTTTCGAAGTTAAACGTCCGGAACTGGATGCCAATATAGTTGCCAACAATATTGCCCGTCAGCTGGAAGGCAAGATCTCCTACAGGCGTGCGATAAAGATGTCGATAGCTTCAACAATGCGCATGGGCGCTGAAGGTGTTAAGATAATGATCTCGGGTCGACTGGGAGGAGCTGAAATGGCAAGAAACGAGTCGTACAAAGAGGGTCGTATTCCACTGCATACACTGAGGGCCGATATAGATTATGCACTTGCTGAGGCACATACAAAGGTCGGACTGCTTGGAGTGAAAGTATGGATATGCAACGGTGAGGTATACGGAAGAAGAGATCTCAGCCCTAATATCGGTGCAAAGAATACAAAAGGCAAGGGTCTTAAAAGAAAGGCCAAGAAATAATACAGGAACGAGTAAATAATTATATAACAATATTTGAGCGATGTTACAACCGAAAAGGACCAAATTCAGGAGAGCCCAGAAGGGAAGAATGAAAGGCAATGCACAAAGAGGCAACCAGCTGGCATTCGGATCATTTGGTATCAAAGCCCTTGAGGAGTGCTGGATCACTGGAAGACAGATTGAAGCTGCCCGTCAGGCCGTTACACGTCATATGAAACGTGAAGGCCAGCTTTGGATAAGGGTATTTCCCGATAAGCCTATTACAAAAAAACCTGCAGAGGTACGTATGGGAAAAGGTAAAGGTGCACCTGAAGGATTTGTTGTCCCGGTAACACCAGGTCGTATACTGTTGGAAGCAGAAGGAGTACCTTATGAAGTGGCAAAAGAAGCTTTGAGACTGGGTGCCCAGAAACTTCCTATCACAACCAAATTTATTGTAAGACGCGATTACGTACAGGAATAAAACATAGACAGAGATGAAAATTTCAGAAATAAGAGAATTAAGCACTCCGGATCTGATGGAAAGAATCGATACCGAGAGAACAATGCTTATTCGTATGAAGCTTAACCATGCAATCACCCCTCTCGACGATACACAGAAGATCAGGGAGGTGAAACTTACAATTGCACGTCTGCTGACAGAATTGCGTTCCAGAGAGTTAAGTAACAAATCTAATAGCCAGGTTAGCAATGGAAAGGAATCTTAGAAAAGAAAGAATAGGTACAGTTGTAAGTACCAGTATGGATAAATCCATCGTAGTTGCCGTTAAGAGGAAGGTAAAGCATCCTATCTATGGTAAGTTTATTAATAAAACAAAGAAACTGATGGCGCATGATGAGGAAAACACATGCAATGTTGGTGATACTGTACGTATATCAGAGACCAGGCCTCTGAGTAAGAACAAGACCTGGAGATTAACAGAAATAATCGAAAGAGCTAAGTAGTCATGATACAGCAGGAAAGCAGATTATCCGTAGCCGACAACTCTGGTGCAAAAGAAGTTTTATGCATAAGGGTACTTGGCGGAAGTAAGAAAAGGTATGCCACTGTAGGCGATAAAGTTGTTGTGAGTGTAAAATCCGCACTTCCTTCAGGTGAAGCAAAAAAAGGAACTGTAAGCAAGGCAGTTGTTGTCAGAACGACAAAGGAAATCCGTCGTCCCGATGGTTCCTATATCAGGTTTGATGACAATGCTGTAGTTTTGCTTAACAACGTGAATGAAGTACGGGGAACACGTATATTCGGTCCGGTGGCTAGAGAACTGCGTGATAAGTACATGAAGATTGTTTCACTGGCACCTGAAGTGTTGTAATAAAAAAAGTACACAACGATGCAGAAGAAATTAAACATAAAAAAAGGAGATTCTGTGATGGTTATTACCGGAGAATCAAAAGGTCAGAAAGGTCGTGTCCTGGAAGTAGACAGAAGTAAATACAGAGCTATAGTAGAAGGTGTCAATCTGGTATCAAAGCATACAAAACCCAATGCTAAAGCACCTCAGGGTGGTATTATCAAGAAAGAAGCACCGGTGAATATTTCAAACCTTATGCTTGTGGATCCTGCTTCAGGGAAGCCTACACGTATTGGCAGGAGGCTTAATGACAAAAATAAATTAGTGCGTTATTCTAAAAAATCAGGAGAGGAGATCAAGTAATGTACACACCTTTACTTAAAACAAAGTATAAAGACGAGATTGTCCCTGCGTTGATGAAGGAGTTCAGTTACCGGACAATAATGCAGGTCCCTAAGTTGGAGAAAATAGTCATTAACCAGGGAGTGGGACAGGCTATTGCCGATAAGAAGCTTCTTGAGTATGGTGTTAAAGAGCTTTCTGATATTGCCGGACAAAAAGCAGTCCAGACTGTATCAACAAAGGATATCTCAAACTTTAAGCTGAGAAGGAATATGCCTATCGGTATTATGGTCACATTACGCAAGGAAAGAATGTATGAGTTCCTGGAACGGCTCATTGCTGTTGCACTACCGCGTATCCGCGACTTCAAAGGCATCAACTCCAAACTTGACGGAAGAGGAAACTATACAATGGGGATAACAGAACAGATAATCTTCCCCGAGATAGATCTTGATAAGATAGCCAAGATCATGGGTCTGCAGATAACATTTGTAACTTCCGCAGAGTCAGATGAGGAAGCTTATGCACTGCTCAAACACTTTGGTTTACCTTTTAAAAATCTTAAAAACTAGTTATATGGCTAAAGAA